>Ga0136633_1001756_pt1 | contig 15599 bp, 12 predicted proteins | sample AntDrymeUQ832206_2_FD_105494 | JGI IMG/M metagenome (GOLD analysis project Ga0136633, IMG submission 105494) | Polar desert sand microbial communities from Dry Valleys, Antarctica - metaG UQ83 (22.06) | ecosystem: Environmental > Terrestrial > Soil > Desert | place: Antarctica: Dry Valley...
TGCAGCCACTTGCGCAGGTCGCATGAATAACTGGTGCTGCTGGTCGAGTCGATCCGTTCACGCGCCTGCTGCCCGAGCATCACCAGCGCACAGCACGGCGAACCGCTCCAGCCTTTCTGGGGCGCAGAAATCAGCACGTCGACGCCGGTCGCCGCCATGTCGACCCAGATCGTGCCGGACGCGACACAGTCGAGCACGAACAGGCCCCCCACCTCGTGCACGGCCTCTGCCAGGGCCTTCAGATAGGCCGGCGGCAGGATGATGCCCGACGCGGTTTCCACGTGCGGTGCAAACACCAGGTCCGGCTTCTGCTCGCGGATTGCGGCGACAACCTCGGCGATCGGCGGCGGAGCGAACGCCGCCTGGTGGTCAGTCGTCAGCCGGCGTGCCTTCAGGACGCTGGTCCGGGCGGTAACCCGGCCCATCTCGAAGATCTGCGACCAGCGGTAGCTGAACCAGCCATTGCGGATGACCAGGACATTGCGGTCGGTCGCGAACTGCCGCGCCACTGCCTCCATGCCGAATGTTCCGCTGCCGGGCACCACGATCGCGGCGCGGGCGTTGTATACCGACTTGAGCACGCTTGAGATGTCTTTCATGACGCCCTGGAACTTCTGCGACATGTGATTGAGCGCGCGATCGGTATAGACCACGGAATATTCTATGAGCCCATCGGGGTCCACATCGGGCAAGAGGCCTGGCATTGCTATCTCCGTCGGGAATCGGGGAAGATTAGCACGCCCCGGCTCCCGGGACCGGCGGTGAGACAATGCCGCCATCCGACACGACTTCATTCATAGAGGAGCGGACGATGACCCAGCCTTCCGAGCAGCCGGACAGCATCGCGATCCGGCTGGCGACACCTGCCGATCACCAGGACTGGCTCGCCCTCTGGCGGGGCTACCAGGGCTTCTACAAGGTCGACATCGACGGCGCGACCACCGCGATGACCTGGCAGCGCCTGCTCAATGACGCAGAGCCGATGTGGTGCGCCGTCGCCGAATCGGGCGGCAGGCCGGTCGGCCTGGTTCATTACCTGACCCACCGCAGCACCTGGACCGCCGGAAACTACTGCTACCTGCAGGACCTCTACGTCGATCCGGATCGACGCGCCTGTGGCATCGGCCGGATGCTCATCGACCACGTCTACACCCGGGCGGCGACAATGGGCTGCTCGCGAGTCTGGTGGCTGACCCACGAAACGAACCTGGATGCCATGAAACTCTACGACCAGGTTGCCGATCGCAGCGGCTTCGTCCAGTACCGCAAGCTGCTGCCGGCACGCGGATAAGCAAGGAGGGTGTTGCGCAGGACGACCGGCGACTCTCGGTTAACATCGGCGCAACACCAAGGAGCCAGGCCATGAGCGCTACGTTTGCTTCCAAGGCCGACATGACGGCCAAGAAGATCTCGTTCACCAAGCTGTCGGACAACGCCTACGCGTACACGGCAGAGGGCGATCCCAATTCCGGCGTGATCATCGGCGACGATTGCTGCATGGTGATCGACACTACCGCCACCCCGGTGATGGCCCAGGACCTGATCGCTCGCATCCGCGAGGTGACCGACAAGCCGATCAGGTACGTGATGCTCACGCACTACCACGCGGTCCGGGTCCTCGGCGCCTCCGCCTATCTCAAGGAAGGCGCGCAGGCGGTGCTGGCCAGCCAGGGCACCTACGATCTCATCAGGGAACGCGGCGCGGAGGACATGAAGAGCGAGATCGAGCGCTTCCCGCGCCTGTTCCAGGCCGTGGAGTCGATCCCTGGCCTGACCTGGCCGGACATCACCTTCGATCGGGAAATGACGCTTTTCCTCGGCAAGCTCGAAGTCAAGCTGATGCACATCGGACCGGGGCATACCCGGGGCGACGCCATCGCCTGGATCCCTTCGCAGAAGATCTGCTTCTCCGGCGACCTGGTCGAGTTCAGCGCGGGGGTCTACACCGGCGACGCGCAACTGGAAGAATGGCCCGCGACGCTGGAAGCGCTGCGCGCGCTCGGGGCGCAGAAGCTCGTACCGGGACGCGGTCCCGCGCTGGAAACGGCCGCCGACGTGAACAAGGGCATCGACTACACCAGGAAGTGGGTCACCGACCTCTACACCACCGCCAAGGCGGGCGTGGCGGCGGGAAAGAGCCTGAAGCAGGTCTTCGAGGACACGCGCAAGGTGATGGACCCGGTGTTCGGCGAGGTCTTCATCTACGAGCATTGCCTGCCATTCGACGTTTCGCGGGCCTACGACGAAGCCAGCGGCATCAAGAAACCGCGGGTCTGGACCGCCGAGCGGGACATGGAGCTGTGGCAGTCACTTCAGGCGTAGTCGACAGGCGAAGATCTCGCGCGCCCGGTGCCGGCCCCGTCGATCATCGGTTCGCCCTATCGGACAGATTGACGAATTGCATTGGCCCGATCGACGATGTTTTGCTACGGTGCCAAAGTTACCGGTTGTCGGGCCTGACCGACGCGGACACATCAGTTGCCCATAAACCAGGAGGGGATCATGAGTTTGAAAGGTTCGAAGACCGAGCAAAACCTGAAGGACGCCTTTGCCGGCGAATCCCAGGCCAATCGTCGGTACTTGTATTTCGCAAACAAGGCCGATATCGAAGGCCAGAATGACGTCGCCGCCCTCTTTCGCTCAACCGCGGAAGGCGAGACCGGCCATGCCCATGGCCACCTCGAGTTCCTGGAGGAAGTCGGCGACCCCGCCACCGGCCTGCCGATCGGATCGAGCCGGCTGAACCTGGCCGCCGCGGTAGCGGGCGAGACCCACGAGTACACCGACATGTACCCCGGCATGGCCAAGACGGCCCGCGACGAGGGGCATGACGAGATCGCGGACTGGTTCGAGACCCTGGCCAAGGCGGAGCGCTCGCACGCCAACCGCTATCAGAAGGCGCTCGACGCTTTCGTGGACTGAATCCGGGTATTTCCCGGTTCGTTGCACGACAGGGCCAGGATTTCGCAGGGCAGTTCAGCCCGGCGGGTTCCCGGCCCTTTTTCTTGTCGCTGCAGAATGACGGCTGCAGAATTGACGGCTGCATGCCAGGGCCGGGGAAGTGACATCGCCGGCATAAGGCGAGGACAGTGCATGACAAACAGCATGTTGCGCAAGGTGGGACGATGAGCCAGGAAGGCAATCTCGAGGCGCCGACACGCCATCCGATCGACTGGCAGAACCCTCAGTTTTACGACGAGACCGCCGCATTTGCGGAACTCGAGCGCGTCTTCGACATCTGCCACGGCTGTCGCCGCTGCGTGAGCCTGTGCCAGTCCTTTCCCACCCTCTTCGACCTGGTCGATGCCACCGCCGACGGCGAGGTCCACGAAGTCGTGAAGGAAGCCTACTGGGAAGTCGTCGACCAGTGCTACCTCTGCGACCTCTGCTACATGACCAAGTGCCCCTACGTGCCGCCGCATCCGTGGAACGTTGATTTTCCGCACGTGATGCTGCGAGCCAAGGCGATCAAGAACCGGCAGGGACGAGTGACGGCGGGCGAGAAGTTTCTTGCATCCACCGACGTGCATGGCCGGTTTGCCGGCATCCCGGTGGTGGTCCAGGCGGTCAACGCGGTCAATCGCACCCGGCCGATGCGCAAGCTGATGGACAAGGTGCTCGGCGTTCATCCGGATGCCTGGATGCCGTCGCTCGCGACCAGGCGCTTTCGCAGCAGCGCCCCGGCCAAGGGCAAGGCTACCGTCGTGACCGACGGGCAGCGCACGCCGGGCAAGGTGGCGATTTTTGCAACCTGCTATGTGAACTACAACGAACCCGGCATCGGCCTCGATCTGCTCAAAATCCTGGAGCACAACGCGATTCCCTACGTGATCGTGGACAAGGAGCAGTGCTGCGGCATGCCCAAACTCGAACTGGGCGATCTCGATTCGGTGGCATCGCACAAGGCCGCCAACATGCCGGTGCTGGCCCGCTATGCCCGCGACGGCTACGCCATCCTGACGCCCGTCCCGAGTTGCACCCTGATGTTCAAGCAGGAACTCCCGCTGATGTTCCCCGACTGTACCGAGACCCAGGCAGTCCAGGCGGCGATGTTCGATCCCTTCGAGTATCTGGTGGCGCGCCACAAAGACGGCCTGCTCGATACCGGCTTCAAGAATGCGCTCGGCAAGGTCAGCTACCACGTACCCTGCCACGGGCGGGTACAGAAGATCGGCCGCAAGACCGAGGAAATGTTCAAACTGATCGGACAGACGGTGGACGTCTCGCTGAACCTGGTGGAACGCTGCTCCGGCCATGCCGGCACCTATGGCGTCAAGACGCGCTTTCACGCCAATGCGATGAAGATCGGCAGGCCGGTCTTCAAGTCCATGGCGAAGAACGATCCGGATCACATCGCGAGCGACTGCGCCCTGGCGGGACACCATATCGTGCAGGGCATGACCGAGGCGGGCACGCCCGCGCGCTCGCTGAGCCACCCCCTGAGCCTGGTGCGCCTGGCGTACGGCCTCAAATGACTGGCGTTGGGAACGACTGGAGCAGAATCCGATGACGATCACCCCCCAGAGCCTGTTGTCGCTCGAGGCCTATTCCAAGCTGCGCAAGACCAGCAAGGCCGAGCATATTGCGCATCGGCGCCGCCGCAGCGTCCGGCTCGGCGAGCACCTGAACCTGCAGTTCGAGGACGAGCAGACGGTGCGTATCCAGATCCAGGAGATGCTGCGCATCGAGAAGATATTCGAGGAGGAAGGTATCCAGGCAGAAATCGACGCCTATGCGCCACTGGTGCCCGACGGCAGCAACTGGAAGGCGACCGTGCTGATCGAGTACCCGGACCCGAACGAGCGCAAGCGTGAACTGGCCCGGCTGATCGGGATCGAGGACCGCCTCTTCGTCGAGGTGGAAGGATATCCGCGGGTCTACGCGATCGCGGACGAGGACCTGGACCGGGAGAACGAGGAAAAGACCTCCGCCGTGCATTTCGTGCGGTTCGAATTCGGCCAGGCCGCGAAGCAGGCGGTGCTGGCCGGCGCCAGCGTCAAGCTCGGCTGTGACCACACCAACTATCCGGCCCATCTCACTCTGGACGCCGAGAGCCTGGCGATACTGGCCGGAGATTTGAAGTAAGTATCCGCTTCTTCAGATCCCATCTGGGCGGGGCCGCCGACGCACCCCCATTATTCACTTTTCCAATCGAAGCCATTGGTTTAATTCAATTTACCATCTACGGCGTATCGCGCATCATTCTCATTGCCAACCGAAACTACTCACAAGGAAGCGCAATGTCTTTGATCAACACCGCTATAAAACCCTTCAACGCCACAGCTTACGTCAATGGCAAGTTTGCCCCCGTCAGCGACGAGACGATGAAGGGAAAGTGGTCGGTCGTGGTGTTCTATCCCGCCGATTTCACCTTTGTCTGCCCGACGGAACTGGAAGACCTGGCGGACAACTACGACGAATTCAAGCGGCTTGGCGTGGAGGTCTACAGCGTCTCGACCGACTCGCATTTCGCGCACAAGGCCTGGCATGACTCGTCGCCAGCGATCGGCAAAGTCGAATATCCGATGATCGGCGACCCGACCCTGACGCTGGCCCGCAACTTCGACGTGCTGATCGAAGAAGAAGGCATGGCATTGCGGGGCACGTTCGTGATCAACCCGGAAGGCCAGATCAAGCTGTGCGAGATCCATGACAACGGCATCGGCCGCGATGCGTCGGAACTGCTGCGCAAGGTCAAGGCGGCCCAGTATGTTGCTGCACATCCGAACGAAGTCTGCCCGGCCAAATGGTCCGAAGGCGAAGAGACGCTCACGCCCTCGCTGGACCTTGTCGGCAAGATCTGAGGACGGGCTCGGAAAAAAACTCATGTTGGATGCCAAGCTCAAGTCGCAGGCGAAGGGTTACCTGGAACGGATCACCCAACCGGTCGAAATTCTCGCATCTCTGGACTAAGGCGCAAGATCGAAGGAGATGCGCGCATTTCTTCTTGAGATCGCAGAACTTTCTGCCAACATCACGGTGTCCGACGACCCCCAAGCCAGTGACCGCCGGCCGTCCTTCCGGTTGAATCGGCCCGGCGCCGACGTCGGGATCCGGTTTGCCGCCATTCCGCTCGGGCATGAATTCACCTCGCTGGTCCTGGCTTTGCTGCAGGTGGGCGGCCATCCCCTCAAGCTCGACCCCGAAGTCATCGACCAGATCCGTAGCCTCGACGGGGATTACTTCTTCGAGAGCTTCGTCTCGCTCAGCTGCCAGAATTGCCCGGACGTGGTGCAGGCACTGAACCTGATGGCAGTGGTCAACCCCCGGATCCGCGTGGTCACCATCGACGGCGCCCTGTTCCAGGACGAGGTCGCCCAGCGTCGGATCATGGCGGTCCCGACCACTTTCCTCAATGGCGAGGAGTTCATCCAGGGCCGCACCAGCGTCGAGGAAATACTCGGCCGACTGGACAGCAGTGCCGGGATCCGCAAGGCCGGCCAGTTCGACGCCAAGGAAGCATTCGACGTTCTGATCGTCGGCGGAGGCCCTGCCGGCGCCGCAGCCGCGGTCTACGCTGCCCGTAAAGGCATCCGCACCGGCGTCGTCGCCCAGCGCTTCGGCGGTCAGGTGCTGGACACGCTCGGCATCGAAAATTACATCTCCGTGGTCAGGACCGAAGGCCCCCAATTCGCCACCGCGCTCGAGCAGCACGTCGAGGCCTACGGCGTGGATGTCATGAACCTGCAGACCGCGAAGCGCCTGACCAGGAATACCGCCACCGGACTGCTGGAGGTCGAGCTCGCCAGCGGCGCCACGCTTCGGGGCCGGACTGTGATCCTGTCGACCGGCGCCCGCTGGCGCAATATCAATGTGCCGGGCGAACAGGAATACCGCAACCGGGGAGTGGCCTACTGCCCGCACTGTGACGGCCCTCTCTACAAGGGCAAGCGCGTCGCCGTGATCGGCGGTGGCAACTCGGGCGTCGAGGCTGCTATCGATCTGTCCGGGATTGTCGGACACGTGACGCTGATAGAGTTCGCGCCCGAACTGCGGGCCGACGCAGTGCTCCAGCGCAAACTCCACAGCCTGCCGAACGTGTCGGTCGTGAAGAACGCCCAGACGACCGAGATCACTGGTGCCAAGGGCGTGGTCAACGGCCTGCGCTACCGGGACCGCGCCAGCGACCTCGTTCAGACGCTTCCGCTCGAGGGCGTATTCGTGCAGATCGGCCTGGTCCCGAACACCGAGTTCCTTAAGGGGACGCTCAACCTGACGCCATCGGGGGAGATCGAGGTTGATGCGCGCGGCCAGACCTCGATGCCGGGCGTCTTCGCCGCGGGCGACGCCACGACGACGCCTTTCAAGCAGATCGTGATCGCGGCGGGCGAAGGCTCGAAGGCCGCCCTCTGCGCCTTCGACTATCTGATCCGCAGTACGGCGCCGGCTGAAGAACCCACCCCGGTGGCACTGGCTGCCTGACCGCCCGCGACGGGCCCGCGACTACAATCGAGAGCCGAGAACGGTACGCTGCAGAGGAGACCGACATGGCTTTTGAGTCCTGGGACAACCCGATGGGCACGGCGGGTTTCGAATTCATCGAGTACGCCGCCCCGGATCCGGTGGCAATGGGCAAGGTCTTCGAGCAACTCGGTTTCAAGGCGATCGCGAAGCACCGCCACAAGAACGTCCTGCTGTACCGCCAGAGCTCGATCAACTTCATCGTCAACGCGGAGCCCGATTCGTTTGCGCAGCGGTTCGCCCGCCTGCACGGGCCGTCGATCTGCGCGATCGCGTTTCGGGTGCAGGACGCGGCCGGCGCCTATCAGCGCGCCCTCGATCACGGCGCCTGGGGGTTCGACACCCGCTCGGGACCGATGGAACTCAATATTCCGGCAATCAAGGGCATCGGCGATTCGCTGATCTACCTGGTCGATCGCTGGCACGGCAAGGGCGGCCGCAGCGGCGGCATCGGTGACATTTCGATCTATGACGTGGACTTCGAGCCGCTCGGCCGGGATTCCGCCGAGGCGGATTCCGCGTGGCCGGGAGTCGGTCTCTCTTATGTGGATCACCTCACCCACAATGTCCATCGGGGCCGGATGAAGGAATGGTCGGAGTTCTACGAACGCCTGTTCAATTTCCGTGAAATCCGCTACTTCGACATCGAGGGCAAGGCAACCGGCGTCAAGTCCAAGGCGATGACCAGTCCCTGCGGCCAGATCCGGATCCCGATCAACGAGGAAGGAAACGACCAGCACGGCCAGATCCAGGAGTACCTGGACGAATATCGCGGCGAGGGCATACAGCACATCGCGCTCGGATCCACGGACATCTACCGGACCGTCGAGACGCTCAGGAAGGCCGGCGCCGCCTTCCTCGACACGCCGGACACCTACTATGAACTCGTCGACAAGCGCCTGCCCAACCATGGCGAAGACGTGCCGCGGTTGCAGAAGAATGCCATTCTGCTCGACGGCGCGCCGACCGAAGACGGGGGCCTGCTCCTGCAGATCTTCACCAAGACCCTGATCGGCCCGATTTTCTTCGAGATCATCCAGAGGAAAGGCGACGATGGCTTCGGCGAGGGCAACTTCAAGGCGCTGTTCGAGTCCATCGAGTTGGATCAGATGCGGCGCGGGGTTGTGAAGTCGCAGTAGAGTCCGGATCAGACTGAGGTAGTCCCAGGGCGCCTGTTGGATCCCGCGCGCGGATTGCAACAGGCGCGTATCAAAGGTATGCAGCAGTAGCCGGCCCGCCCGCTGAAGGCGACGGCTGCCGGTCGACCTGTAAACTCGCGCTGTGGCAACTTCCGCCGTGCCAACCCCCTCCTCTGCGCGGCCGCCGCACCGCCGGCTGGGCCGGCTCATGTCCCGCCTGACCGCCCGGGGAGCGCTGCTGTTGCTGCTGCTGGCACCGGTATCCGGTTTCGTGCACGCGGAAAACAAGGCTCCCGGCGCCTTGCCTGCTACTTCTCCCGGGCCTGCCCCGGCATCCGGTGCAGGCCCGGCAGCTCCGGCGACCGGATCGCACACCCCCGCGCCGGAGCCCAAGCCGCTGCCGGTCGCGACGATTTCAGCCAACGCCGAGGCGGCCGACGCGTCATTGAGAGCGATCGACGAAGGCCTGGTGACGCCCGGCGCGATCGCCACCATCGCCGCGGAACTCGGCCCCTTCGCGCGCGAGTTCGACACGGTGGCGCGGGCAAGCCGCGCAGCGCTGGCCGGCCGCGAACAACGCGGACGAATCGGCGATGCGGAGGCGGACCTGCAGGCACTCCAGGGCCGGCTGGCCGGTTGGGAAAGAACCCTCAGGCGTCGCGCCGAGGAACTGGAAGGACAGCTGGGCCGGTTGACTGAGATGAGACGGACCTGGCAGGCGACCGACGATCTCGCCCGGTCGGGCGACGTTCCGAGGGGCGCCAGCGACCGGACCGCCGCCGTTCTGGGCAGTATCGACCGGCTCCGCAAGCGGGTGGAAAGCGTCCGGGAGAGTCTTTTCACGCTCCAGGACCGGGTCAGCCGCTTCCAGGCACGAGCCAGCGAGCACCGGGAAAAGCTGAAGCAGGCGATGACGCTCGCGGTCGGGGGACTGATGGTCCGGGATTCGCCGCCGCTCTGGGGCGATGCCGTGCCGGCTGCCGGCGACCGGTCGCAGCCGTCGCTTCCGGCTGCGATCGCCGCCAGACTGGCCGGCAGCTACGCCAACGCGGCGGATTATGTCGGCGCCAACCAGGGACGCCTGACCCTGCTGCCGATCATCCTGCTGCTGTTCCTGGTGGGCTTGTGGCTGGCGCGATGGCAGTTGCGCCGCCGGATCGACGACGAGCCGGAACTCAAGGCGGCCAGCTGGCTGCTCGAGCGACCGGTTGCCGCGACCCTGCTGGCAACCGCCCTGTGCAGTCCCTGGGTGCTCATGTACGCGCCGCGGGAGATCAACCTGCTGATGCTGGCCTTCGCCTTGCCGCCGACCATCCTGATCCTGCGGCGTGCGATCGACCCGCGCCTCGCTCCCTTCCTCTACGCGCTTCTGGTGCTGTACGTGCTCAGCCGGTTGCTGGAACTGCTCGACGGCGTGCCGACGGTCGAGCGGGTGCTGTTCCAGCTGCAGATGCTGGCGACCATCGGCGTGCTGGCCTGGCTGCTGCGCAGGCACCGTATCGTGCGGCGCGAGTCGGCGGTCTCGGTCAGCCCCAGCGTGAACTGGACGGTCCGGGGGATCCGGGCTGCCGCCGCCGGCTTCGCCGCAGCGCTGGCTGCCGACCTCTCGGGCTTCACCCAGCTAGGCCGCTTCATCGCCGACGCGTCCCTCGGCGCGATCTACACCGCGGTGATTCTCTATGCCGGCGTGCAGGTGGTATACGGACTGATCCGGCTGGCGCTCAATCTCTGGCCGCTGCAGGCGCTGGCGATGGTCCAGCACCACAAGCGCACGGTCGAGAGCAATGCGCGGAAGGCGACGCGCTGGTCGGCGATCGTCGGCTGGCTGTTCGCGACGCTGGAACTGCTCGCACTGCTCGATCCAGTCAAGGACCGGCTCACGGCGATTGCGACCGCGACCTTCCAGCTCGGTGAGATCGGGATATCGCTCGGGGGAATATTGACGTTCGTCCTGACGATCTGGGGCGCTGTCCTGCTGTCGCGACTCGTCCGATTCATACTCGACCAGGAACTCTTCAGCCGCTGGTCCCTGCCGCGCGGTCTGCCCTATGCGCTGACGACGGTCCTTCACTACGCGCTGCTGGTGGGCGGCGTTCTGATCGCCATCGTCTCGACCGGCGTGAACCTCGACCGCTTCACCATCATCGCCGGAGCCCTGGGCGTGGGCGCCGGCTTCGGCCTGCAGGGTATCGTCAACAACTTCGTGTCCGGCCTGATCCTGCTGTTCGAACGTCCGATCAAGGTCGGCGACTCGGTGGAGATGGCCAGCCGGGGTGGCCAGATCCAGCACATCGGCATCCGCGCCTGCGTAATGCGGACCGGCGACGGGGCCGAGATCATCGTGCCCAACTCGATGATGATCGCCGGCGAAGTGACCAACTGGACCTTGAACGATCGCCAGCGGCGAATCGAGATCCCGATCGGCATCGCCTACGGCAACGACCCCGAGCGGGTGATGGCGCTGCTTACGCAGGTGGCCCAGGCCCATGCCGACGTCCTCGACTTCCCGGCGCCGGAAACGCAGTTCGCGGGCTTCGGGCCTCACGCCCTGGAGTTCAAGCTGGGCGCGTGGACCGGACGACCGGAGCGCGGCGGCACGATCCGCAGCGAGTTGTGTGTCGGCATCTACCGCGTGCTGACCCGCGAGAACATCGAGATTCCCTTCCCGCAGTCCACGCTTCACCTGCGCAGCGTCGACTCGACCGTGCTCGACACGGTTCGCACACCGGCGCCTGCCGGAGTCCGCCGCGGCGCCAGGACCGAGGACGCGGGACCGGACCGGACACCCGAACACACTACCTGGGAGCCACGACGATGACTGATCCGGCCATCCGGCAGCCGGGCGCAAACGATGTTGCCGGCCTCAGCCTGCGCGAACTCGTACAGGCAATCCGCGCTCGCACGCTTTCCTGCCGCGAAGTGATGGGCGCGTACCTGGCCCGTATCGCCGAGGTGAATCCGGTCCACAATGCCATCGTCGCGATGCGCGCCGAGGATGAACTGCTGGCCGAAGCCGACCGCCACGACGCCCTGATTGCGCAAGGCCGCTGGCTGGGCGTGCTGCACGGCGTTCCGCAGGCGATCAAGGATCTGGCCCACTCCAAGGGGATGGTCACGAGTTACGGCTCGCGCATCCTGCGTGACTTCGTTCCGGCAGCCGATTCGCTGTTCGTCGAACGCATGCGAGCGGCTGGCGCCATCTTCGTCGGCAAGACCAATACCCCCGAGTTCGGTCTCGGCTCGCAAACCTACAACGACGTCTACGGTGTCACCCGCAACGCCTTCGACCCCGCCCTCACCGCTGGCGGTTCGAGCGGCGGCGCTGCGGTGGCCGTGGCGCTGGGCATGCTCGCGGCAGCCGACGGCAGCGACATGATGGGCTCGCTGCGCAATCCGGCAGCCTTCAACCGGGTCGTGGGCCTTCGACCCTCCCGCGGCCGCGTGCCCTCCTGGCCGGCCATCGATCAGTTCATCGCCCAGCTGGGCACCGCCGGCCCGATGGCCCGCAATTCACGGGATTGCGCCCTGCTGCTGTCGGTGCAAGCCGGTTACGACGTCCGCGACCCCCTGTCCATCGACACCGACAATCCGGCGTTCGCGGCCCTCGCCGCCGCGCCGGCCGCCGCCGAGGCGGCGCGTGGCAAGCGCATCGCGTGGCTCGGCGACCTGGGCGGGCACCTGGCGACGCAGGACGGCGTCCTGGCGCGCTGCGAAGACGGCTTGCGGCGACTGGAGGGACTCGGCTGCCGGGTCGAAGCCCCGGGCCCCGCCGCCTTGGGCGTGGCGCCGGCGGATCTCTGGGAATGCTGGCTCACCCTGCGGACGATCGCTGCCGCGCCGCCGCTATTCGGTCACGCCGGCGCCGACGGCAGGCGTGCCTTGATGAAACCCGAGGCGCTCTGGGAAGCCGAGCGTGGCCTCGCCATGTCGGCCAGCGCGGTCGCAAGGGCATCGCAGGTCCGAACCACCTTCTATCACGCCTGGCTGCGGCTCTTCCAGCGCTTCGACTACCTGGTTCTGCCGGCTGCGCAGGTCTTTCCCTTCGACGCCCACCTGTCCTGGCCGGCGGAGATCGCCGGTCGTCCGATGGACACCTATCACCGCTGGATGGAGGTCGTGATCTACCCGACTCTGACCGGAAGCCCGGCGATCAGCGTGCCGGTCCCGCTCGCGCGCCCGGCCGGCGCCGGCAGAGGCGGCGACAGCGACAGCCGGATTGCAGTCACCGACCTGATGGGTATCCAGATCGTCGGCGCGCCGCGTGACGATCTGGGCGTACTGGCGCTGGCCGCTGCCTACGAGGCCGCGTGAGGCGGCCCGGCGAAGCAGCGGCGGCCGGCGCTACTTGTCCACCTTAACCTGGGCATCCTTGATCAGCTTGCCGAAGCGCTCGTAGTCGGCGCGATTGAAGGCGGCGAAGTCTTCGACGCCGAGATTGCCGATTTCACCCCCGAGGCCGACCAGCTTGGCCTTCACCTCCGGCAGGGCCAGGGCGCGTTTGAGCTCGGCGTGAAGCTGGTCGACGACCTGCTTCGGCGTACCCGCAGTCGTGTAGAGGCCGTACCAGGTGGTCATCTCGAAACCCGGGAAACCGGCCTCCGCGAGGGTCGGCACGTCCGGGAGCTGCTCGGACCGCTTGCCCGACATCACCGCGAGCGGCCTGAGCTTGCCGGACTTGATGTGAACCATCGAGGAGGACGTGGTGTCGAACATCATCTCCACCTGGCCGCCGATCAGGTCCAGGTGCGCCTGGCTGCTGCCTTTATACGGAACGTGGATTCCCTTGGTGCCGGCCAGCAGGTCGAACGCCTCGCCCGCGAGGTGCTGGGTGCTGCCCACACCGGAAGAGGCATAACGGAAGGACTCCGGCTTCGCCTTCATCAGCGTCACCAGTTCACCCACCGTCTTGGCGGGCACCGTCGTGTTGACCAGCAGCACATTGGGCACCACCACCACCAGGCCGACCGGCTGCAGGTCCTTCAGCGGATCGAAGGACAGCTTGATGAGGTGCGGGGCGATCGCCTGCCCGGTATTGGTTGCCAGCAGCAGCGTCTGACCGTCGGGCTGCGCCTTGGCGGTCAGGTCGGCGGCTATGGTGTTGGATGCGCCTGGGCGGTTCTCGACCACGAAGCTCTGTTTGAGGCTTTCGCCGAACCGCTCCGCAAGCATGCGGGCGATGATGTCCGTGCCACCGCCGGCGGAGGCGCCGACCATGATCTTCACCGGCTTGCTCGGCCAGGTTTCGGCTCCAGCGGTTGCCGTCGCCAGCGTGAGAGCCGCGAACGCAGCAGCGGCCGTCAGGCGGGACAGCCACCGGACAGCGGCCGGCCGGCGGGTATTGGATAAGGCCATCGAAGTCTCCTGAGTCGTCGTCGACCGCGGGCACCCGCGGTATCTTCGGGCAGCGCCCGGGCAACCGGATATTGCCACACAGCCCGACCGGGGCGCCACCACGAGCGCGCGCCCCGTCTGCTTCAAGCGCGGGCCAGGGCCTGCTCGATGTCCCAGAGGATGTCGTCGATCGACTCCAGGCCTACCGAAAGCCGGATCAGGTCCGGGGTGACGCCTGCGGCCAGCTGCTGGGCGGCATCGAGCTGGCGGTGCGTGGTCGAAGCCGGATGGATGATCAGGGTGCGCGCGTCGCCGACGTTGGCCAGGTGGCTCATGAAGCTGGCGGCGTCGATGAAGCGCTCGCCTGCGGCTTGCGCGTCGCCGTCCGCGCCGGGCTTGACGCCGAAGGTCAGGATGCCTCCCGCGCCTTTCGGCATGTAGCGGCGGCACAGGTCATGGTAGCGGCTGCGGTTGGGGCCCTCTGACAGGCCCGGGTAATTGACCCAGGCCACCCGCGGATGCGACGAGAGGTACCCGGCCACCTGCATGGCATTGACCACATGTCGCTCCATCCGCACCGGCAGCGTCTCGATGCCCTGCAACAGCATCCACGCGGACATGGGGGCCAGCGTCGGACCCAGCGTCCTGGCCGTTTCCATACGGGCTTTCATCGTGAACCCGAAATCGCCGAAGGTTTCGTAGAAACGCACGCCGTGATAGCCCACCGACGGCTCGACCATCTCGGGAAAATTGCCGTTGTCCCACGGGAATTTTCCCGACTCGATCACCACCCCACCCATGGTCGTGCCGTGTCCGCCCAGATACTTGGTGACGGAGTGCACGACGATGTCGGCTCCGTGGCGGATCGGCTGGCACAAATAGGGGGACGCCAGGGTGTTGTCGACCACCAGCGGCACCCCGTGGTCGTGGGCGATGGCGGCGACCGCCTCGAGGTCGACGACGTTCAGGCGCGGGTTGGCCAGGGACTCGACGAAAACCGCTTTGCTGTTCGGCCGCAGCGCGGCCCTGAAGTTGTCCGGATCGTCGGGCTCCACGAAACTGCAGTCGATCCCCATCCGCTTGAAGGTGACCGCGAACTGGGAATAGGTGCCACCGTAGAGCGTGTTGGCCGACACGAAGTGGTCTCCTGCCTTCAGCAGCGTCAGCATGGCCACCATTTCCGCGGCCATGCCGCTGGCGGTGGCCAGCGCGGCTCGCCCGCCCTCGATTGCGGCCAGGCGCTCCTCCAGTATCGCTACCGTCGGGTTCGAAAGGCGCGAATAGACATTGCCGAAAGTCTGCAGGTTGAACAGGCTGGCGGCGTGCTCGGCGGAATCGAAGACGTACGACGTGGTCTGGTAGATCGGCGCCGCCCGGGAGCCGGTCACCGGATCAGGGATCTGGCCGGCATGCAGGCACAAGGTCTCTATGCCGAATTCGCGATCTGCCATTTCCGATCCTCCATTTCCGCTTCCTTGACGCCGCCGTCGAAACACCGATTGTCGCCGATCTGCCGCGCCTGTCGGCCGCCGGATGCCGGTCATCCCGCCGGCCTGCCCCGCAGCCTCAACTTTCCGGCGCTCGTGTCGAGACCAGGATATCGGCCATCCCAAACGCGCCCGACATGTGGGCAGCGGCCGCAACTGACGGAACCAGAACCGTGAACCA
>Ga0136633_1001757_pt1 | contig 15596 bp, 14 predicted proteins | sample AntDrymeUQ832206_2_FD_105494 | JGI IMG/M metagenome (GOLD analysis project Ga0136633, IMG submission 105494) | Polar desert sand microbial communities from Dry Valleys, Antarctica - metaG UQ83 (22.06) | ecosystem: Environmental > Terrestrial > Soil > Desert | place: Antarctica: Dry Valley...
CATGACCTCCGCCGGCGTCAGCTCGCCGTCGCAGCCCGCGCCGAAGACGGCCAGCAGCGGCCGTAGCCCGGCCGCCGCCAGCGCGGGCGCCGCGGCGAGGCAGACGGCGTCGGCGAGCGGGCTCGCGAGGCCGGCCTCGTCGCCGTGGGCGAGCGCGTCGCCGCCGACGTCGACGAGCACGACGGTGTCGCACTCAAGATCGCGCGCCGCGCCGGCGAGGCCGGCGGCGACCGCGGGGGGCCCGCCCCCGGGATCGAGCAGCAGCACCGGCTCGCCGAGGTGGCGGGCCATGTGCGACTCGGCGAAGTGAACATTGCCGGGACCGGTCGTGTCGGGCCCGGCCAGCGCCGTCGCGTCGTTGATGCGCCGCGCGCCGCTGAGCTCGTCGATGCGCCGCGGGCCCGGGATCGGGTCGATCGGCCGGCGCTCCCAGGTCAGCCCGCCGACGACCGCCGGTGTGTCGAGCTGTCGCGCGAGCTCGGCCACGGCCAGCGCGCCGACGACGTCACCGCCGCCGCCGATGCCCACGACGAGAATGCGCCCGGCGGAGCCGAGCGCATTCAACAACGTCAAACTCCCGGCGTCGGGCTAGACGAGCGCCGGGACGCCGCCCTCGGCGATCGCGCCGATCGTCGCGGCCGCGCGCTCGAACTCGTCGTCGGAGAGCACCGGGGTGCCCTCGAAGGGCAGGTCGCGCTGCAGCTCCAGCCACGAGCGGCATCCGCCGTACTCGTCCTTGACGCGCACGGTGACCGGCCGCGGGATGCGGTACGTGCGCAGCAGCAGGACGTGCAGCGGGTGATGGCGCTTCCAGTCCAGGCGCTTCTCCGCGTAGTCGGTGCTCCACACGTAGAACGGCGACAGCGCATCGACGCAGCGCGGGTCGGTGATCGTGTAGTGCCCCGCGAGCTCCGCCCATGCGCGGATGCGCACGCGATCGGGCTGCGGGATGCGCTCGATGCTGTCACAGCCCAGCGTCTGGACCGGCGGCTCGCCGTCGGCCCAGACCCCTTCCTCGAGCGCGCGTGAGAGCTCGGGGGTGTGCGACTCGCGCACGAGGTCGTGACGCTGGTGATCAAAGGTCGGATAGAGGAAGAAGCGGTCGTGCTCGACGCGAAACTTCTTGTCCGATTCGCGAATTCCACCCTTACGCAGGGTGATGAGCTGCTCACCTTCGGCGAGCGCACGGACGGTGACCGCCCACTCCTTGAAAGCAATAGGCATATAGAACCCAGACGACGACAGGGACGGGACGTGGCGAAACGAAACCCGTCGCACCCGGAGCCACCGCGGCCCCGACGACGGGAGCTCGGACATTGTGCCACAGGAACTGCCGAAAGCCCAAACATCCCTGCTAATTCGATCGTTTTCGCTTGTGCGTTGACACCCCTTACGCGCCAGAAACGCATCACCCATCCAGCCGCGTGTCCGCGAACGCCTCCAGCGCCTCGACGAGCGCCGCGAAGTCGTCGTCGGCGTGGCCGCGGGCGAGCGCCGCGACGAGCACGTCACGCGCGCGCGACGCGGCGGCAAACGGCGCCCCCGCGGCCTGGCCGGCCTCGAGGCACAGCCGCACGTCTTTGAGCATGTGCTCGAGCTTGAAGAGCGTTGTGTAGTCGTGCTCGCGCATCGCACGCGACTTGAGCTCGAGCATCGCCGAGCCACCGGAGCCGGCGCTCATCACGCGCACGAGCGCGTCGAGGTCGACGCCGGCGCGCTGGGCGACCAGCAGCGCCTCGCCGACCGCCACGGCGTTTGCGGCGGCGACGGAGTTGTTGATGATCTTCAGCATCTCGCCCTGCCCGAGCACGCCGACGTGCACGACCAGCTCGCCCATGATCCGCAGCAGCGCCTCGGCCCGGCCGAAGTCCTGACGGGTGCCGCCGGCCATGATCGTCAGCGTGCCGTCCTGGGCCTTTGGCGACGAGCCCGTGACGGGCGCGTCGAGCAGGTGAATGTCGCGCTCGGCCAGCTCGGCGCCGAGCGCCCGCGTCTGGGCGGGCGCGATCGTCGACATGTCGACGCACAGGGTCCCGGGCGCGGCGCCGGCCGCGACGCCCTCGACGCCGAGCAGCGCCGCGCGCACCTGATCGCCGTCGACGAGCATCGTGATGACGATGTCGCTCGCGGCGCCGACGGCGGACGGCGTGTCGGCGACCGTCCCGCCGTGCTCGGCGACCCAGCCGTCCGCGGTCGCCCGCGTGCGGTTGTAGACCGTCAGCGCGTAGCCGGCGCGGGCGAGGTTCGCCGCCTGGCGCGAGCCCATGATCCCGAGGCCGACGAAGCCGACCCGGTCGCTCGTGGCGGCTGGCACCGGCCCAGCCTAGACCGTTGCCGATGTGCCGGTCCGCACAGCCTCGACGGGCTCTGCCGGCCCGCATGCCGATACGTGCGATCTGGCACGGAGAGACGGTTCGTGCATCCTTGAGCTCGGGTAATCGTGGCACTGCCATGCAAGCCGAAGAGCGCGAATCGAGAGTGACCGACAGCATGCGCCAACCCCCCGAGACGGGCCTGGATCAGAAGGCGACGGCATCCCGCGACGCCGCCGTGCAACGCCGCGCGATGCAGGCCGCGATGGCCGCGGCGGTCATCGGCCTGCGCTCGCACGGCGGGCGCCGCGTCGACTGGCGGCGTCCGCCCGGCGGCTACGTCTGATGCGCGTCGTCATCACCGGGGCGACCGGCAACGCGGGGACGAGCCTGGTGCAGGTGCTTGCGCAGGATCCGGCGATCGACGAGATCGTCGGCCTCGCCCGCCGCCGGCCGCAGCTCGAGATGCCGCGCACGACGTGGGTGACCGCCGACGTCGTCAGCGACGACCTCGTCGAGCACTTCCGCGGGGCGGACTGCGTCGTGCACCTCGCGTGGCTGATCCAGCCGTCGCGCGTGCGCGAGACGACGCGCGCCGTCAACGTCGACGGCAGCCGGCGCGTCTTCGAGGCGGTCGCGGCCGCGGGCGTGCCGAGCCTCGTCCACGCGTCCTCGGTCGGCGCCTATTCGCCCGGACCCAAGGACCGCTTCGTCGACGAGAGCTGGCCGACCGGCGGGATCCGCAGCTCGTTCTACTCGCGCGACAAGGCCGACGTCGAGCGGATCCTCGATGCCTTCGAAGCCGAGCATCCCGGCGTGCGCGTGGTGCGCCTGCGCCCGGGGCTGATCTTCAAGTCGCAGGCCGCGTCGGGCATCCGCCGCCTGTTCGCCGGGCCGCTGCTGCCCTCGCCGCTGCTGCACCGCAAGCTGATCCCGATCGTGCCGGCGATGGAGCGCCTGCGCTTTCAGGCCGTGCACTCGCTGGACATCGGCGAGGCCTACCACCGCGCGATCGTCAGCGACGTGCGCGGCGCGTTCAACGTCGCCGCCGATCCCGTGCTCGATCCGCCCGAGCTCGGGCGGCTGCTCGGAGCACGGCCGGTGCCGGTGTCGCCGCGGGTCCTGCGGGCCGCCGTCACCGCGAGCTGGAAGCTGCGCCTGCAGCCGACGCCCGCGGGCTGGCTGGACATCGCGCTCGGCGTGCCGCTGATGGATGTCTCGCGCGCGCGGCGCGAGCTCGGCTGGACGGCGAAGCGCACCGCCGGCGAGGCGCTGCTCGAGCTGCTGGAGGGCATGCGCCGCGGCGACGGCGCCGACACGGCGCCGCTGGCTCCCGGCGGGGACGGGCCTGCGCGCGTGCGCGAGGTGCTGACCGGCGTCGGCTCGCGCTCGCGCTGACGCAGCCGCGCCGGGGCCCCGAGCCCTCATCGCCGCGCCGGCGCGGCGGCGCGCTGTACCTTCCCGCCTGAGCGAGGGGGAGCCGGTTGGAGACACTGGAGCGCGAGAAGGAGCTCGACTGCATCGCGGCGGCCCTCGACGGCGCGGCCGGCGGACGCGGTTGCGTGGTCGTCATCGAGGGCCCCGCGGGGATCGGCAAGACGCGGCTGATCGCCGATGCGCGCGCGCTGGCGAAGCTGCGCGGCTTTGGGCGCATGTGGGCCGTCGGCGACGAGCTCGAGAGCTCGATGCCGTGGGCGGTCGTGCGCCAGCTCGTCGAACGCTCGATCTCGCGCTACGGCGGCGAGGTCCGCGAGGAGATCCTCGCCGGCCCGTCGGGGGCGGCGCTGGCGACGCTCGACGGTGCGCCCGACGAGGCGCGCGTCGGCGATGCCGCGCTCGCTCGCACGCTGCACGCGCTGTGGTGGGTGGCCGCCGACTTCGCCTCCTACCGGCCGATCCTGATCACCGTCGACGACGCCCAGTGGGCCGACGTGCCGTCGTTGCGCTTTCTCGCGCACCTCGCGCGGCGCATCGACGACCTGCCGATCGCGCTGATCGTCGCGACGCGCCCGACCGCCGAGCGCTCGGGACCGCTGGCCGAGCTGACCGCGGCGCGCTTCGGAGAGCGCCTGGCGCCCCGGCCGCTGTCCGACGTGGCGATCGGCGAGCTGTGCACGCGCGACGACCACGTGCCCGCTCCGGCGGTGCTCGAGGCGCTGCACGCCGCGAGCGGCGGCAACCCGTTTCTCGCCGGGCAGCTCGTCGAGGAGCTCGAGGCGCGCGGGCTGGCGGTCGGCGATCCGGCGACGGCGCCGGTGATCGCGGGCCTCGGCCCGGCGACGATCTCGCGCGCGCTGCTGTCGCGGCTGCCTCTGGACGCCGTGCAGCTTGCGGCCACGGCCGCCGTGCTGGGAACGCATGCCGACCTGCAGCTCGCCGGCCGGCTCGCGCGGATCGACGCCGCCCGCCTGCCCGATGCGATCGATGCGCTCGTCGTCGGCCACGTGCTCGACGCCCGCGCCGGCGAGGAGCTGCGCTTCGTGCACCCGGTCGTGCGCGAGGCGGTGCTCGCCGAGCTGGGGCCGGGGGAGCGCGCGGCGCTGCACGCCGCGGCGGCCGTCGAGCTCGATGCCGTCTCCGCGCCGGTCGAGCGCGTCGCGGCGCACCTCGCGGCCGCGCCGCCCGGCACGCTGGCGCATGCCGCCGCGCTGCTGCGCGAGGCAGCCGCGCTGCTGCTCGCCGATGGCGACGCCGCCACGGCGGCCGGCCACCTGCGCCGCGCGCTGGAGGAGGCGCCCGGCGACGACGCGCTCGCCGCCGAGCTCGGCGCGGCGCTGCTGCAGGCGCGCGACTTCGAAGCGGCGCGCGAGTACCTGCGCGCCGCCGCGCGCGCGGCGACGACGCTCGACGAGCGCGCCGACAGGCTCGCGGGCGTCGCGTCGGCGACGCTCGCGATCGACGGGCCGGCGGTCGCGATCGAGGAGCTGCACGGTGCGCTCGACGCGTGGCCTGCAGCCGCCGCTCGCGAGCCGGCGGCGATCGTGCTCGAGGCGCGCCTGGCGACGCTCGTGTCCTACCTGCCCGAGGAGATGGAGCGCGGCGCCGAGCGCCTGCGCGCGTTCGCCGACCTGCCGGGGTTCAATCGCGCCGAGCGCACGCTGCTCGCGCTGCTCGCCCAGCGCGGGCTGTACGACGTCGCACCGTGCGGCGAGGTCGCCGACCTGGCGGCGCGCGCTCTGGGCGAGGGCGCGTACGCGGCCGATGCCGCCGACGGGCTGATCCCCTGGGGCAACGCGGTCAACGCCCTGGTCGCCGCGGACGGCGTCGAGCTCGCGGAGGCGGAGATCGGGCATGCCCGCCGGCGCCTGAGCGACGGCGGCTCGCCGGTCGAGTTCGCCGCGGTCAGCCTGGCCTCCGCGATGGTCGCGTGGCGCCTCGGCGACGTCACCCGCGCGGACGCCGACGCGGAGGCGGCGATCGCCGCGCTCGCGTTCTCCGATCCGGGTGCGACGGTCGCGGCGCTGCGCGCCGTCGCGACGCGCATCCTGGTGCTCGCGGCTCTCGAGCGCGACGACGTCGGCGCCGCGGCGGCGGCCGTCGAGCGCTTCGACGCCGACTGCCCGGACGCGCCCGAGCTGATTCCGGTCACCCGCCTGCGTCAGGCGCGGGCGGCGGTCGCGCTCGCCCAGGACGACCCGGTGCTCGCGCGCAAGGAGGCCTTCGCACTCGGCGAGCAGGCGCGCGCGGCGCGGATCGACTCGCCGTCGGTGCCGTGGCGCGCGCCGGCGGCGATCGCGCTGCAGCGGCTGGGGGAGGAGGACGAGGCGCGTGAGCTGGCCGCCGAGCAGCTCGCCCTCGCGCGGCGCTGGGGCGCGGCCAGCGACATCGGCGCGGCCCTGCGCCTCAACGCGCGCGTCGATGCCGAGCGGCGCCTGGAGCTGCTGGAGGAGACCGCTCCGTGGCGGCTGGAGCTCGCCCGCGCGCTGGTCGACCTCGGCACCGCGCTGCGCGTCGCGCGCCGGCGCTCGGATGCGCACGAGCCGCTGCGCCGGGCGGCGGAGCTCGCCGACGCCTGCGGCGCCCGTGCGCTGCGTACCCGCGCGCTCGACGGCCTCGCGGCGCTCGGCGATCGCCCGCGCAAGCTCATGTTCTCCGGCGCCGAGTCGCTGACGGCGTCGGAGCGGCGGATTGCCGAGCTCGCCTCGCGCGGCAGCTCCAACCGCGACATCGCCCAGGACCTCTTCGTCTCACCGAAGACCGTCGAGAACCACCTCGGCCGGGTCTACGTGAAGCTCGCCATCAAGGGCCGGCGCGAGCTTGCGACGGCGCTGGCGTGATCAGCGCACGCGCTTGATGTTCCACGCCACGGTGGTGATCTCGCCGCCCGCCGAACGTGCGCGCGCGGCGCAGGTCACGCGGGCTCCGCGCAGCGAGCGCCCGATGCGGTAGGAGCGCGCCGTGCCGAGCAGGCGGCTGGAGTTCCCGCGCAGCGCGAAGAAGCCGTACCTGATCCGATCGGGCCTGGGGGGCCGGTATCGCGGCGTCGTGCAGCGCAGCGGGCGCCCGACCTTTGGGACGCCGAGGATCCGCGGGCGCCCGATCGGCTCGGGCCGATAGACCGGCGCGGGCGACAGCGCGAAGGCGGCGATCGACGGCACTTCGGTGTAGTTCTCGGGATCGCCCTGCCTGAAGCCGCAGGCGACGCCCCAGCTGTCGACGCCGACCTGCACGAGCGCGAGATCAGGCGCCCGCGCGATCAGCGGCGCGCCCGAGTCTCCGTAGCAACTGGAGCGGTATGGCGGCGCGCCGTCCGGGTCGGTCGTGCAGATCATCGCCTGCCCGACGAAGTCCGTGGCGGCGCCCAGCGGGCGCAGCAGCCGCGTGCAGTCGGCGTCCGCGCGCGCCTGCACGACCGCGTAGCGCAGCGGTCCGGAGCCGTTGCCCTCGCGATCGGTCGAGCCCATGCCGACCGTGACCAGCAGCGCGCTCGGCGCGTACAGCGCCTTCTCCGCGGGCTGCGCGAGGCGGATCGGCGCGACGTTGGTGACCGGCGCGGCGAGTTGCAGGATGCCGGCGTCGAAGGGCAGAACGGCGTCGTCCGAGCGGCCGCCGGCGATCAACGCGGTCTGCCGGGGGTGCTGGGCGACGTGCGCGATCCGGCGCACCGCCGTCGGCCCGATCCGCACCCGGTCGCGATTGACGCGCAGGTCCGTCAGGCAGTGCGCGGCCGTCAGCACCCGGTCGGGCGCGATCAGGGAGCCGCCACAGATGAACTCCCCGCCGCGCATGACGCTCGCCAGATAGGGAAACTGCGCGGCCGTCGCCGGCGTGCCCGATACGACGCTGGCCCGCGCGCCCTGGCCGGGCGTCGCGGCGTGCGCGGCGCCTGCGCACAGCAGCACGGCCATGAGCGCCAGCAGCGCGCCGCCGGCGGGGCGCGAGCTGCGAGCCGGCGTGTCGGAAACGTGATGCAACTCGGCCCCTGTCGGTGGTGTTGCCGTCGGCCGGGTCGCGAGCTAGGCTCGCACCGTGATCGCGGATCGTAGTGCAGGCGCGGAGTGCAGATGGCAGTAGCCGCCGCCGCCGGCGCGCCGCGAAACACGGCGCTTCGCCATCGCCGCAATGCCCGCACGCTGACGGCGGGCCAGCTTGCGAGCTATCGCAAGTCGATCGCCGCGGCGCAGAAGATCGACGACGATCGCGGCTACCAGGCATGGGCCGGGATCCACGGGCTGCCGCTGCCGACCTCGTGCACGCACAACTCGCCCCTGTTCCTGCCCTGGCACCGGGCCTACCTGTTCTTCTTCGAAAAGGCGCTGCAGGACCGCGTGCCCGGCGTCACGCTGCCGTGGTGGAACTGGACGATGCGCCACGCGGAGGGCCTGCCGCCGGTCTATACGGCAGCGAAGTCCCTCGACGGCACGCCCAATCCGCTGCGCAGCTCGCCGATTCCGTCGCGCGGGCGCGAGCCCGGCGGGCCATCCAAGACGACCCGCACGCCGGGCGCCGAGGGGGCCCCGCCGCTGCCGACGCTCTCCGAGGTCAACCGGGTCCTGGCGCTGTCGGACTTCATGGACTTCCAGAGCCAGCTCGAGGACATCCACAACGCCATCCACGTCTGGGTCGGCGGCACGATGGGAAGCGTCGCGACGTCCGCGTACGACCCGATCTTCTGGGCGCACCACACGATGATCGACCGCATCTGGCGGCTGTGGCAGCTGCGCCACCCGGGCAACCAGCCGCCGGCATCGCTGCTCGATCGCGCGCTGGCGCCGTTCGCGATGACCGTCCGCCAGACGCTCAGCACGAACGCGCTGGGCTACGACTACGCCGGCACGACCGCCGCGGCGAGCGGCCCCGGGTGATGGTGCGCTGATGGTCGAGCGCTTCGTCTCGGACCCGATCGACCTGCCCGAGCGCGAGGCCGGCGCGGAGCTCGCGCGGGCGGACCTCATCTTCTACGGCGTCGACCACTCGGGCCCGTCGTTCGAGGCGCGCGTCTTCATCAACGCGCCGAGCGCCGACGCGTCGAGCACCCGCGACGACCCCAACTTCGCGGGCTCGTTCTGCATCTTCGGCCACGGCGGCTGCTTTGGAGATCTCGGCCACTGCGACGTGCCGACCGAGCCGCTCGACCCGTTCGACGTGCGCCCGCCGCACCAGCTCATCCCCGCGGCGAAGACCGTGATCGTGACCGAGCCGTTCAAACGCCTCGTCGCGCCCGACGACACGACGATGACCGTGACGGTCGTCGCCGTCGTGCCCGGCACCGCGAGCAACGCGGTGCTGCGCTTCGACACGATCAGGTTGCTCACCTATCAGTGAGCCACGGGGCGGTTTGCGGGCGGGCTCCGGCGGCGAGCGCCGGTGCGCCACGTTTCATCGCCCGCCAAAACCGGTACAACACCACCGTGACCCTATGCGGAGTACTTATGGAAAAGCCTGATCTGATCGAGTGCAGCGTTTGCGGCCGCAGCTTCACCACCGATCACGGCGCGGAGATGATCGCGGCCATCAAGGGCCCGTGCCCGACCTGCGGCGGCATGTTTCGCCTGGCTGAGCCCGCGACCGCCCCGAGCGCTGGGCGACCGGGTTCGTCGCCACCGCCGCACTCGCGCTGACGCTCACGTGCCGGGCGCTCCGTGCCCGCCCCCGCCCGGCGTCTCGATCGCCAGCCGGTCGCCCGGCCGCAGGTCGCCCGTCGCCTTTGCGGGCAGCTGCGCGCCGTTGAGAAGGTTGCGCCCGCGAGCGCCGGGCTCGCCACCGGCCGCGCCGGGCGGGGCGTGGCGGCGGCGCTCGGTGATCAGCGAATACGCCATCGGCGCAAGCGCCTCGAGCTCGCGCACGACGCCGTCGCCGCCGCGCCGCGCGCCGCTGCCGCCGGAGCCGCGCCGGATCGCATAGCGCACGACGCGCAGCGGGAACTCGAGCTCGAGCGCCTCGACGGGCGTGTTGAGCGTGTTGGACATCGCGACGTGCACGCCGCTCGGCCCGTCGGCGTCCGGGCAGGCGCCCTGGCCGCCGCCGAGGGTCTCGTAGTACGTGAAGTCCTCTGTTCCGAGCGTGAGGTTGTTCATCGTGCCCTGCCCGAGCGCGCGGCCGAACGCGGCCAGCACGAGATCGGCGACGCGGCTGGACGTCTCGACGTTGCCGCCGGCGACCGCCGCCGGCGAGCGCGCGTTGAGCAGCGATCCCGGCGGGGCGATGACCTCGATCGGCCGGTAGGCGCCCGCGCTCGGCGGCACGTCGGGGTCGGTCAGCACGCGCACCGCGAAGTAGGCCGCCGAGCGCGTGACGGCGAGCGGGCAGTTGAGGTTGCCCTCGTGCTGAGCCGCGCCGCCCGTGAAATCGAGCGTCAGCTCGTCGCCACGCACGGTCGCGACGAGGCGCAGCTCGAGGTCGCCCTCACGTGCCTCGAGCACGTCGACCGCCGCGCGCGCGCCGTCGGGCAGCGCGGCGATGCAGGCGCGCGTGCGCCGCTCGGCGTAGCTCAGCACGGCGGCCGTCGCCTCGGCGAGCGCGCCCGCGCCGAGCCGCTCGGCGAGCTCGGTCAGGCGCTGCGCGCCCACGCGGTTGGCGGCGAGCTGCGCGCGCAGGTCGGCGCGGCGCTGCTCGGGCTGGCGCATCTGGACGACGAGCTCTGAGATCGCGGCCTCGTCGAGCGGGCGCGGCGCGATCACGACGCCCTCCTCCTCGAGCGTCGTCGAGTCGGCGGGCATCGAGCCCGGCACGCGGCCGCCGACGTCGGCGTGATGCGCGCGGCTGGCGGCAAAGCCGATCAGCTCGCCGTCGTGGCGCACCGGCGTGATGACGGTGATGTCGGGCAGGTGGGTGCCGCCGCGATAGGGGTCGTTGAGGATCCACGGGCGCCCCGCGCCGTGGTCCTCGCCGAGGACGGCGGCGACGGCGGCCGGCATCGCGCCGAGGTGCACGGGGATGTGCTCGGCCTGCATGACCATCTCGCCCGCGGGATCGAACAGCGCGGTGGAGCAGTCGCGGCGCTCCTTGATGTTCGCGGAGTGCGCGCTGCGCACGAGCGTCGCGCCCATCTCCTCGCACGCCGCGCGCAGCGCGCCGGTGATGACCTGCAGCGAGATCGGGTCCAGGCTCATCCTCGATGCCTCGCCGGCGCCCCGTCGCCTGCGGCGCCGCGCGCATCCGGCGCCGCGCGCAGCACGATCGTGCCGGCGTCGTCGACGACGCCGGCCCAGCCCGGCGGGACGGCCAGCGTCGCCTCGGGCAGCTCGCAGACCGCCGGCCCGTCGACGCGCTCGCCGGGTGCCGGCTCGCCGCGCACGATCTCCGTGTCGAGCGTCTCCCCGTCGAAGATCACCTCGCGGCGCGAGCGCTCGCTGCCGGCGCCGCCGCCGGCCACGAGGTCGAGCTCGGGCCCCGGTTCGCTCGCCGTGGCGCGGATCGTGACGACCTCGATCGGCGCGTCGTCGTCGCGGTAGCCGTAGCGCTCGGCGTGCAGCTGCATGAAGGCGGCGCGCAGCGCGTCGACGGTGGGGTCGACGAGGTCGCGCACAGTCAGCTCGTGGGCCTGGCCGACGTAGCGCACGTCATGGACGACGTCGCAACGCAGCCCCCCGCCCCCGAGGGTCGCGGCCGCGGCCTCGGCGAGCCCGTCGCGCGCCCGCGCGAGCGCGTCGTCGGTCAGGGCCTCGCCGGCGAGCAGCACCGTGCGCTGCTCGGTCGCCCGCCGCTCGGCGGCGGCGAGACCGAGCGCGCTCAGCACGCCCGACGCGCGCGGGCAGAGGATCGTCCGCATCCCGAGCTCGGCTGCGATCGCGGCGGCATGCAGCGGCCCGGCGCCCCCGAACGCCAGCAGCGCGTAGCCGCGCGGGTCGATGCCCTGCTGCACGGTCATCACGCGCAGCGCGCGCACCATCTCGGCGTCTGCGACGCGCACGATGCCCTCCGCGCACTCGAGCTCGCCGAGCTCGAGCCGCGCCGCAAGCTCGCCGACGGCCCGCTGGGCCGCGGCGCGGTCCAGCGATACGCCGCCGGCGAGCGCGCCGCCGGCGTCCAGCCGGCCCAGCAGCAGGTTCGCGTCGGTGACGGTCGGCTCCTCGCCGTCGCGTCCGTAGCACGCGGGCCCGGGATCGGCACCCGCGCTGCGCGGGCCGACGCGCAGGGCGCCGCCCGGATCGCGCCACGCGACCGAGCCGCCCCCCGCGCCGACCGTGTGGATGTCGACCATCGCCAGCGCGAGCGGTCGGCCGCCGACCTCGCGTCCCGAGGTCTCGCGGACGGCGCCGTCCTCGACGACGCAGACGTCGCAGGACGTGCCGCCCATGTCAAAGCAGACGAGGTCGCGATGACCGCTGCGGCGGGCGACGAGCCCGGCGGCCGCGGCGCCGCCGGCCGGGCCGGAGAGGACGGTGAACGCGGCGTGGCGGGCGGCGAGTTGCGCCGCGGCCAGACCGCCGCTCGACTGCATGATCCGCGGCTCGGGCAGCCCGGCGTCGGCCGCGCGCTCCAGCAGGCGGCGCAGATAGCGCGCGAGCATCGGCGACAGCGCCGCGTCGACCTCGGTCGTGGCGGCGCGCTCGTACTCGCGGAAGGTGCCGACGACCTCGTGCGACAGCGAGACGTGGGTCTCGGGCAGGCGCTCGGCCAGCGCGTCGGCGATCGCCCGCTCGTGGCCGGGGTGCGCGTAGGCGTGCAGGAGGACGACGGCGACCGCCTCGGGCTCGAGCGCAGCGACGGCTCCGGCGAGGGCCGCGGGATCCTCCAGCGCCCGCAGCACCCCGCCCGGTCCCGTGCGCTCCGGCGCGGGCACGCGCAGCCCGGGCGCCACCAGCGGCGCCGGGCGCGCCGCGCACAGGCGGTAGAGGTCCGCGCGCGCCTGGCGGCCGAGCTCGACGACGTCGGTGAAGCCCTCGGTCGCGACGAGCACCGTGCGCGCGCCGCGGCCTTCGAGCAGCGCGTTCGTCGCGACGGTCATGCCGTGCGCGAAGACCTCGACGTCGCCGGCGCTCGCGCTCGCGCGCTCGAGTGCCGCGCCGATCGCCGCCATCACGCCCTCGGACTGGTCGCCGGGCGTCGTCGGCGACTTCGCGGTCATGAGCCGGCCGTCGATGGCCAGCACGGCGTCGGTGAAGGTCCCGCCGACGTCGACACCGAGCAGCACGCCACGCAATCTAACCGCGTCGCGGCATGGACCCGCGCGCAACAACCCGCGCGCGTCCACGTTGAGGGTTCATGACGATGCGCGCGAATATCCTCCGCCTCACAGCCATCGCCTTCCTGCTGCTGGTCGCCGCGCCTCCGTCGGCGTCCGCCGCGCTGACCGTCGAGGACGTGCGCATCGGCGCGCAGCCGGCGTTCGTGCGGGTCGTCGTCGACCTCGACGGCGCGACCGCGAAGTTCAACGAGATCGACGCGAGCGATTCGGCCGTCCGCGACGGCAGCGCGCGGGTCGACATCTCCCGCAACGGGATCGTCGCCCCGGCGATCGACCGCAGCGCGCAGGGCGTGCGCGCGCGCGTGAGCCTCGCCGGCGCCAACCGCGCGCGCATCCAATTGACGGCGGCGACAGGGCAATTCAAGTACGTGCGCACCTTCGTGCTGCACGGCCCCGAGCGGATCGTCATCGACCTCTACCGCAGCGCCCCGCCGAGCTCGGCGGCGGCGGAGATCCGGACCGGCGTCAAGGGCTGCCTGACGCTGCGCAGCGTCTTGCGCAGCGGTCGGACGTTCCGCGTCCGCGGCACCGCGCGCAACCTCTTTGAAGCGAACTTCGTGCTGCGCGTGCGCGACGCCTCCGGCCGGAGCGTCGGACGCCGCATCGTGACGGCGAACGGCCCATGGGATCAGACCGTGACCCCCAGCGGCGTGACGCGGGCACAGGCCGCAACCGTCGAGGCCGTCGCGGAATCGGCGAAGGACGGCTCGCTGGTCTGCATCGTGCAGGTGCGGGTCGCGCTCGTGCCTTAGGCCGGATCCGGGCTTGGAGGGGTGGGGGCGCGAGCGCGAGTTCCCAGCAAGCGCTGACCGCGGTCACGCCCGACAGCGACGGAGCGGCGCAGCCACATGCGGAAACCAGCCGTTCGGGGCACGGCCGGTGCTGGCCATCCGGGTGGCGCGCAGGACGGTGCGCGGCGAATTCGCGCCGCGCCCGCGACTACGCGGCCAGCTGCTGTCCGTACTCCTCGGTCTCGGCGAGGTGCTGGTGTGACGGGCAGTAGCCGTTGTGGGCGAGCGGCATACGCTGGCATGGCGTTCCGCGGCGGGTCGTGGCGCGGCACTCGAGCGGGTTGCCGTTGATGTCGTAGCCGTGCTGGGGCTGCTTGGCGAGCCAGTCCTGGGCGGCGGTGACATAGGTCGTGCAGACCTGCCAGACCCGCGGCTGAACGCCGATCGGGAAGTGCACGCGGATGTTGTTGAACAGCGTTCGCGCGGGTCGCGCGAAGTAATGGCGGTCGCTTGCGAGGCGCTCGATCGTCGCCTCGCAGGCATGAAGCACGTCGGCATGCGCTCTGCCGTCGCGTGACCCCTGAATCTCGGGCGACAGCTCCCGGTAGATCGCGCGGCTGAACTGGTACATCGGCAGGATCTCCTTTTCCTAGTGCCCCGGTCCGGGCTGCGACAGTGTCGCCTAGCGGTGTAAAGGTACGAACCGGTCCGATGTTGAGTTCGTGTTAAGCGGCGGCGGCAGGCTGTCGCAGCAGGGCCCGGAGCGTGGCCGCCACCCCCGCCCGATCAGCGAGAATCTGGCTTCGCGGGAAGCGCACGACGCGGTAGCCGGCGAGCATCAGCGCCTGATCGCGGCGGCGGTCGTGTTCGAAGGCGCGCTTTGTCGTGTGCACGTCGCGGCCGTCGGCTTCGGCGATGAGGCCTTGGCGGCGCCACAGGAAGTCGGCTTCATAGCCCGTCGGCCCGAGCGCGATCCAGGCGTTGACCGCGGGCCGCGGCAGCCCGGCCGACCGGCAGATCTGCAGGAACGCTTCCTCGAGGTCGTTGCGGGTCAGGGTCGTGCCGGGCGCGTGCTCGTCGAGGATGGCGCGCAGCACGCCGACTCCGTGGTGCCCTTTGGCACGCGCGAGCACATCTTCGATCGTTCGCGCGTCGAGCACCTGCAGGACATCGGCTTGGTCGACGGCGCGCTCGACGGCACGGCTCGGCAGGACGGCGGCGAGGTCCAGCAGCGTGCGCGCGACGCTCGTGCACGGGATCCCGTCGACGGTTTCGATATCGCGCGGCAGCAGCGTCGTGCTGGTGTGCGCGTCGATGTCGCGACGCTCGCGTCCGGTCCGGCGCGGGGAGGTCACGTCGACCTTGGAGCGGCTGCTCTGTCGCAGCATTCGCAGGGCGGCCGCGGCCCGATGCGACAGCGATGCGCCGTCCCCGCATGCAAGCACCGCTGCCATGTACCAGCCGTTGCGTGTCAGGGGCGCGTGACCGACGGCGGACACGGCGGCGTGCATGCGGTGCATGCGCCCGCACGCGACGCGCTTGCGGACGGCGTCGGCTTCAAGGCCGAGCTCGTGCAACTGCGCGAGCGCCACGACGCCGTGCTGCGCGGTCGCGAGCCGGGCGATCGCACCTTCCAGCGGGGGGTCTGGCGGAAAACCGGACCTATCTATGTTCCCGTTTTCCGCCAGACGTCTTCATGGCCGGGATGATGCCGGGGAAGGTGTTGCGAATCAGCACCGCTTTGCAACGAATGGCGCGTGATGCGGTGACGCCGGCTGCTCCTCAGGCCGGCCCGCCCACCGGTAACCGTTCAGGGGGTCGGGTGGTCAGGGTGGGGCGAGTAGCGCCGGGATCGGCTGGCCGTGGAGGTCGGCGGTGATCGCGGTGGTGAGGTAGTCGTGCAGGCGCCGGCCCTGTAGGCGG
>Ga0136633_1001758_pt1 | contig 15590 bp, 13 predicted proteins | sample AntDrymeUQ832206_2_FD_105494 | JGI IMG/M metagenome (GOLD analysis project Ga0136633, IMG submission 105494) | Polar desert sand microbial communities from Dry Valleys, Antarctica - metaG UQ83 (22.06) | ecosystem: Environmental > Terrestrial > Soil > Desert | place: Antarctica: Dry Valley...
ACGACCCGGAACCGGTAGGTGCCCGGCCCGGCGGCGGTGACGTCGCCCGAGGCCGCCGTCGCCGTGGGCGGGTTGGCGCCAGGACCGGCGACGAGGGTGACCGGGCCGAGGGTCTGCGACGGGCCCGAGCACGGCGCGGCTCCCGGTGCGTCGAACTGGACGGTGAAGATGACGGTGCCGGTGGGCACCGGGCCGCCCTGGGCGCCGGTGACGGTGGCGGTGTCGGAGAGGGGTCGGCCGACCATGGTGGTGCCGCTGGCGGGCGTGACCTGGGTGTCGATCGTGGGGTTGCGCTTGACGACCACGTTCTCGTTGGGCTCGTTGCAGGGCGTGAGGCCCAGCCCGACGTAGTTGGCGTCGCCGGTATAGGACACCCGGAAGCGGTAGGTGCCGGCGCCCGTGGCGGTGACGGGCGGCGACGTGGCTGTGGCCGCTGGGGGATTGCTTCCCGCCGAGGCGGCGAGGGTGACGGGGCCGAGGGTCTGCGACGGGCCGGAGCAGGGCGGCGCATTCGCAGGGTCGAGGTGGGCGGTGAACGTGACGGCGCCGGTGGGAGCGGGGGCGCCGGCAGAGCCGGTGACGGTGGCAGTATCGGTGAACGTCTGGCCCACCGCCACGGCCACCGGCGCCACCTGGGTGGCGACGGTGGGGACGGCCTGCTGCACGGTGGTGACGTCGGTGCCCGTTCCCGTGCCGGGAAGCGAGGTGTCGTGGGTGCCGGCGGCGGCACCGAGCTGGGCGCTCTGGACGCCGGCAAGGGCGGGAAGTGTGTCCTTGGTCGGTGCCTTGAGCACGTTGAACGTGAAGTTGATCCGGCACGTGTCGTTGGCCGCGCCGGGGGGGCCGAGCACCACCGGGGCGCTCGGGGTGAACTGCACCTTGCCCTGGGCCGCGTCCACGACGGCGATGGTGAACGTGGTGCCGTTGCAGCCAGGGAGCGCCCCGGTACCGCTGCTGCTGAGCTGGAACACACCGGGATCGGCCATGGGCACCGGGCAGTCGCCGTTGGCCAGGGCGCCGCACGCCGGCACCAGGGTGATGGTGCTCAGGGTGACGTTCCCCGTGCTCTCGCTGCCGTTGGAGCGGTTCGGGACCTCGAGTGAGCCGGGAAGGTTCGTCTGGCCCACCACGACAGTTGTGGGCCAGTCGGGCGTCGCCGCCAGGCCGACCCCCGCCGCCGCCGGGCCGGCGGACAGCATGACCGACGCGCCTGCCACCACAAGGGCGGCGGCGGCTGCGCCGAGGCGCCGGCGACGGAAACCGTGACTGTCCTGGTGGACGGCCGCCGCGGTCCTGGACGCATGGGTGCGCATGGCGCAATCCTCCCGATTCTGGAAGAACCGAGATGCTACCGCCAGAGTCGACACAACCGCGCCACCCGGCGAAAGGCCCGTTCCGGCGGTGCGGCACCCGAAGGGTCAGAGCGTTGTGACCGACCGCACCCGGGCCTGGATGCGGTCGGTGATGGCATCGCCGACACACCCCCGCAGGCGTCGCTCGGCGTAGGTGCCGATGCGCGGCGTCACGAGGACCTGCACGTCGCCCCTGCCGAGATCTGTCATCCCGACGACGGTGAACCCGCCGCCCAGCTGCGTGGTGCATGCCCCCCACAGGGCCTTGGTGGATGTGATGGCCGAGCGGGCCGATCCAGGGTCGACGGCCACGACCACCGAGCTGGTCGTGCCCCGCAGGACCGTGTCAGGACGGGTCTGGGTGGCGTCGGCGAGGGCGTCCAAGCCCATGGTGGCCACGGCGACGGCGGCAACCGCCGCCAGCATGTGCGGCGCGCGGGACCGGCGCCGGACGGCGGGTGGCGGGCCGGCGCCGGTCAACGTCCCGGGCGGAAGGGCGAGCGGGGCCAGGCGGAAGGCCAGGCCCCGTTCCAGCACAGGCCTGGCCGTCACCCTGGCCACCCGCTCGACCAGCCATGCCGCCCCCGACAGCACCACCCCTGCGCCGAGGAGCAGGGGCACGAACACCGGCATCCCGCTCTCCTCGCGCGCCAGCCAATCGAAGTTGGTGCGCGCCTCCGGTGCCGTCTGTCGCAGCCGGGCCAGGGCCTCGACCTCGGCGGCCGGCGCCACCGGTACGACCGCGCCCGCCGTCAGCCGGGCCTCGATGGAACGGAGGCGATCGAGGATGGCGGCCGCCGCCAGAGCCACCTCCGCGGCCACGAAGAGCACGCCGGCGACGAGGGCCCGGTGCCATTCCCAACGGAACAGGTACACGAAGAGGTAGACGCCCGACGCCAGCACGGCCACCGCGAGCACGGCATAGCGAAGGGACTTCACGGCGCCTCCGCCGCCTGCACGGCGGTGACCTCACCGGCGGTGCCGTCGACCACCACGACGGACCCGGGCGCGAACCGGTCGAGCGCGCCCGCCACCCCGACGACGGCAGGCACGCCGAACTCCCGGGCGAGGATCGCCAGGTGCGACAGCACGCTGCCCGTCTCCGCGACCAACCCGCCCAGCCTCGGCAGGAGTGGCGCCAAGGCCGGGTCGAGGGTGCGGGTGACGAGGATGTCGCCCTGCTCCGGCGCCGTCGTGCCCGCGTGGACGACACGGCCGATGGCCCGTCCTCCGCCGGCCCCCCGGCCCGCGCCGGGCGTCCCGACGTCGACGGGCACGATGGCGCCACCGGCGCCCAGCCGGAAGGCGGCGGGCAGCGGGGCGGCCACAGGCGACCGGCGGCGGTCCTCCAGGTCATGCGGCAGGTGGCCGGCGCGCACCGCCGCCTCCAGCTCGCCGACGTCGAGCCACCGCACCGCCGCGGCATCGCCGAGCACGCCGCGCGCCTCGAGGCGCCGGCCGAGTTCACCGGCGGCCAGGGCGGTGAGTTCCTGCACCCAGCGGACCCGGAGGCGCAGGGCCTCCCGCCACGCGGCGAGCGGATCGGTCGGCCCCCCGCCGCCCACGTCGGATGGCAGCACCAGCAGGTCTGGCAGGGCCGGAGGCGACCCGATGGCGGGCGCCACGAGGGACAGGACCACCGGGTGGCGGGCCATGATCCGGTCGTCGGACAGGCCCTGGGCGCGGCCGGCCGCCACCACCCGCAGCGCGGCGCCGGCCGAGGTGGCGCCGGACGGCCCTTCGGCGCCGGCCGGGACCCGGCTCAGCATGCCGGCGAGGATCTCGTGGGCGTGCAGCGACAGGAGCGCCTGGTGCGAGCCCCGCAGTGCAGCGAGCAGCCCCTCGTCGGTCATCGCCGGCAGGCGGCCCACCGACGACAGCTCGGCGTCCGCCCGACCCACCAGGTCGGCGGCCAGGGCCGGGAGCGCCATCCGGAGCCGGCCCGTGCGCCAGGCGGCGCGCAGCCGCCGCGCCGGCGGCCGGGGGTCGAGGCGGGCCAGCACCGGGCGGCGCCCGGGTGCGATGCCGAACAGCCCGAGATCGGCTGCGACCCGCCCGCCCACGGTGGTGACCACCGGCGACGCCGCCACCCGGCGCCGGGATGCCGCGCCGGTGAGGAGCACGGCTTCGGCCAGCGCAACCCGGAGCGGGTCCAGCCACAGGGCGGCCTCGAGCGGCGACAGCGCGTCGGGGAACGTCTCCGCCACCGGGCCGGGGCCGAGCACCGGAGCCGATGCGCCGGCTTCGGCGCCGATGGCGGTGACCGGGCGGCTCTGCAACAGGAGCAGGCCGCCCCCGGCGTCGATCGCCCATTCGATGTCCTGGGGGCCGCCGAAGCGATGGCCGGCCCGCGCCGCCAGGCGGGCCAACGACCGGCGGTGACGGCGGGGCAGCAGCGCAACGCCGCCCGGGCCGTCGACGGCCAGGACGCGGCCTCGCCGCGACAGCGTGGCGCGGGTCCCGTCCACCGTGCCGCCCACCAGCCCGTGCGGGCCGCCGTCCACGCTGGCGAGGGCCAGGCGGTCGCTGCGCCCGCTGACCGGGTCGACGCCGAACAGCACACCGCCCCAGCGGGGGAAGACCTGGGGCTGGACGAGCACGGCCATGGCGGCCGCGTCTCCGCCCACGCCGGCCGAGGCGAGGACCTGGTCCACGGCGACGAGAAACGCGTCGTGCCCCCGCACGTCGAGCACGGAGGTGAACCGGCCGGCCATCGACGAGGTGGCGCCGTCCTCGGCGAGCGACGACGACCGCACCACCAGGGCGCGGGTGCCGTCGCCCGACAGCGACGCCCAGGCTTCGTCGACCGCGGCCCGGGCCTGCGCCGGCGCAAGGGCGGCGCCACCGGCGTCGACCAGTGCGGCCGTGCCCGGGATCGTGATCACGAACCCGTCGAGGACGGGAAAGCCGCTCGCTGCCGCGGCGGCCAGGGTTGCCGCCTTGCGGCCGGCCAGGAGCGGGTCGGTGGCGCCCGGCCCATCGAGCGGCACGACCTGCGGAGCGGGGCCCTCGTCGCCGGCCGGCGACTGCACCTGGCGGAACCCGGGACGGCAGGTCGGACGGCGCGAGAGGGCGTGCATGGCCTACCTGGCCCCCAGCCCCCCGGTGGACCCAGCCTGCATGCCCTGCTCCCTTCGAACCGCCTCGCCACCTTGGAAGGTACGACCGGTGGTGCCGACATTCAACGGTGCGACCGGACCTTTTCTTCCCGGCCGACCATTCTCCCCGACACGCAGGTGCTGCGCCCGGCGCGGCGGCTGGTCCCTCAGAGGATCCAGCGGTGCTCGCCGTACCAGGCGGCGAGCTCGGCGACGGCGTCGCCCAGGTCGGTCTGGCCGAGCGTGAAGCCGGTGCCGAGCAGGGCGGACAGGTCGATGCGGTTGTTGCGGTTGGCCTTGCCCATGAAGCGGAAGCGCTCGGGCGTGAACAGGATGTCGTCCGTCATCCCCGCGGCCAGCATGCGGTCCCGGGCGGCGGTCCGCTCCTCGGTGGACGGGCCGCACTCGGCGTCGTCGACCACCTCGAAGCCGAGGCCCAGCTCGGCCGCCAGCAGGGCGGCGACCTCGTGGCTCGACGGGTACTGCGGCATGGCCAGGTTGAACGCCCTGCCCTGGGCCGGCGCATGACCCGCCAGGTACACGCTGGCCGCCACCACGTCGTCGACGTGGAGGAGCCGCTGCTCGACAGGCGCGGGACCGATCACCACCGTGTCGAGGCCGGCGAAGCGCTCGATGGCCACGTCGAGCATGGCGCTGGCCAGCAGCTTGGTGGCGCCCGGGCCGTGCACCGAGACGGGGCGCACCACAACGGCCGGCAGGCCCGCCTCCACCGCCCGCCACACCACCTGCTCCGTCTGCCACTTGGCCTTGCCGTAGGCCCGGCTCGGCCGGGGCTCCACCGTCTCGGGCACGGGCGAGGGCAGCTGCTCCTCCTCGCCGTAGACCGAGGTCGAGCTCATGTGCACGACCACCTCGGCGCCGGCGGCCGACACCGCGTCGAGGAGGTGGGCGGTGGCGTCGACGTTGTTGCGGAACATCTCCTCCTCCGACGAGCGCGAGCTCGACGCGCCGGCCAGGTGGAACACCTGTCGCACGCCGTCGACGACCGGCCCGAGATCGGCGGAGGGGTCGGCCAGGTCGACCTGGAAGTAGGAGATCTCGCCGGCCAGGTCGTCCGGCCGGGGTCGGCGGCCACACGTGCGGACGTCCCAGCCGGCCTCCACGAGGGCGGGCAGGAGGTGGGACGCGATGAACCCGCTCCCACCGGTGACAAGCGCTGTCGATGCCATGGCGGCGGTAGCATAGGAGTCGTGAAGGCGTCCGATGCGCGCCCTGTTGATGGGACTGTGGCGCGTCCTGGAGACATGTGCGACGCGTGCGGCAAGGAAGTCCCCCCCGGCGAGGGCCACCGCGAGGAGCTGGCGGTGGCGTCGTCGATGTGCCCAGCGCCCATGGCGTTCCACGACGAGTGCTGGGCGGTGGCGTCGGTCATGTGGGAGAAGGAGCCCGAGTCGTACTGCGAGGTCGACCCGCTGTACCCGGAGACGGGTCGGTGGCTCAACCTCCCCGAGCCGGAGGGACCCTCGGCCTGACCAGCACCGAACGCCGGTCCGAGTCGTCCCCCGTCACCGGGTGGCGGTACTGGCAGCTGCGTCCCGACGGCCTCCTCCGCTCGGTGACCCACCGCCAGGTCGTGTGGCGGCCCGACGAGCCCCAGGTGGCCCGGTGCCTCATCGGCGGCCACCGGGCGCCCGCCCCCGGATGCGCCTGCGGCATCCACGCCGAGCCGAGCCTCGAAACCCTGCGCCAGCAGGGCCTGTGCATGGCGCCGGCCGAGCCGCTGGTGATGGGACAGGTGGCGCTGTGGGGTGACGTCGTCACCGACGACCACGGCCTGCGGGCCGGGCTCGGGTATCCGAGCGCCCTGTCGCTGGTGACGGCCGACGCCCGCCCCGACCCGGTCGCCGTCGCCGCCCTTTCCACGTACTGCGGGGACGTGGGCACCGCCACGCCGGGCGAAGCACTCGGCGAGATCGCCGCGTCGATCCTGGCCTTCCAGGCCATGTCCCGCTGACGACCGATCCCGTGGCCACCACCACGATCAGCGGGCCGCTGCGGGTGTTCGGCCGGCACGGCAACGCCGAGCACGTCGCCCTGCGCATCGCCCGCTCCATCACGGGCGCCCGGGTGGACAAGGTCCGGCGCACCCACGTGGTGACGGTCGGCGGCAACAAGGGCCTGTTCCGCCAGCAGCCCAGCCTGGTCGTCGAGGTCGACGCCGCCGCCTTCGACGCCGGACGACCCGACGCCCGCCAGTCCGTCCGCGACGACATCGTCCGCTCGATCCGCGGGCCCGGGCTCGACCAGGTGCTGGCGATGATCCCCGACCTGCGGATCGGCATCTCGTTCGCGCCCGCTACCGCCGGGCGGCTCCACACCACGGACCCGCTCGCCCACCTGGCCCTCGACGTTGCGTCATGGACCGACGGCTTCGTGCTCGACCTCCACAACGGCCGCCTCGTCTCGGTGGCGGGCGAGCTCCTGGGCTCCACCGAGCAGTTCCACGAGGAGGGGGGCACACCCGTGGACCCTTCTGCGGCCCGCGTCCGCGGCCGGTTGGTCGCTCTGCTCGCCATCGCCGCCAGGGCCCTCACGGAATACGACGGCCGCGACCTGGACGAGGCCCGCGACGGCATCTCCCGGTGGGTCCGCTCGGTCGGCATGTCGGCCGAGCTGGAGCCGCACGAGCAGGCCTTCCTCGCCCGGCCCGCCGGCGAGCTCGACGACGCCGAACTGGCCTACGGGAGCTGGCAGGTCGAGGGCGCAGCCGTGCTGGCCTGGGCGCTCGAGCTCCTCGAGGAGCTGCCCGACTACGACCAGGCGGTGGACCCCACCTACGTCAGTGGGCTCCTGTGTTTCCCGGACGCCACGAAGACCCAGGCCGTGCTCGCCCTCGGGAGGCGGCGGTTCCAGGCCAGCGTCGAGGCCGAGGCCGAGCGCCACCACACCATCCTCCACCAGCTCCAGGAGATGGCCGCAGGGAGTGAGGCCGCCGGCGCCGATCTCGACGTCGCCGTGAGCATCACCACCGAACGACTCCGGGCGTGCCGTTGGCTCATGGCCGGAGGCACGTACTCGACCACCGGGCTCTCGCCGTGACCGGCCCGGGAGGACGGTCCATGAGCAACTCAGTGGTGTGCCATGCCGAAGGGATGGGGCACCAGTGACCGGCCCGGGAGGACGGTCCATGAGCAGCGGCGTGCCCCGGCCGGGGTCGGATGGTCCGGAGCAAGACTACGGCTCGGTCTCCCACTCCAGTCGCCACCCACCGGTCGGGAGGCGCTGGACGAGGGCGGGGGCGGCCACCGGTCCCCAACGGTCGTTACCCTCCGGGTCCCACCGCACAGCCCGGACCCGGACCACCTCGGGCGCGCTGCGCACCGGCTCGCCGGATACGTCGAGCACGAAGGCGCCGTCCACCACATCGAGGCCCCGGGCCCACACCCCCACAATCCACTGCACACCGAGGGTGGCGCCGGCCCGCACTCCGACGGAGTCCATCTGCCCCCGCACGGAGGCGGGCTGGCCACGCCGGCCGAGGTCGACGTCGAGCTTGGAGATTCGCCGTGAGCCGTTGCGGGCCAGCCAGCACCTGAGGTGATCGCGCAGCGGGCCGATGGCCTTCGCCCGGAGCTGCTCGTGGAGGAGGCGGCCGTGCTCGGAGTAGTACCGGGAGCGCCGCCACTCGCGCTCCCACGTGAGCAGCAGGCCGAGGTCGCTGACCCGCCTCAGGTCGCCGGGCGCCAGCAGGACGTCCGGCCCCAGCCGGCTCTGCATCTGCCGGAGGAGCTGACCCGACATGGCCCACGAGTGCAGGTTCCGCCACAGCGTCATCACCTGGAGGCAGGCGGGCGTGTCGCCCCCGAAGGCGAGCATGGTGCGCTCGGCGGCCAGGTCGTGGTCCTCGATCTTCAGCTTGCCCCGCCGCCAGCTGACGCGGTGCTCCTCGCCGTTGCACGCCACGATGGCGGTGGCCGGCGGCACGTGGTGGCACCACCGGTCACGCACGGGCACCGGCGGCTCAGTCCCTCATGCGGCGTCGTTGATGTGGACGACGCGGGCCCACTCGGGCGGCTCCCAGGTGCGGTTGCCCTTGGCCCGCCCGCCGCCGATGAGCCCGACGACCACCGCGATGCCCTTCGGGGCGGCGGCCGGCCACGGGGTGAGGCCGTCGGTGAGGACGACGATCACCGACGGGCGGGGCCGCAGCTTGGCCGCCGCCAGCACGCCCGCGCCCATGTCGGTGCCACCGCCGCCCAGCAGTTCGAGGCGCCGGCCACTCGACACCCGCTGGACGGCGTGCACGGCGGCGTCCACGGCCAGCACCTTCAGCCGGCTGCGGCCGAGGCCCACACCGCGCAGGAGGCCGTCCACCTCGGCCAGCAGGCGGGCCAGCTGGCCCTCGCCCATGCTCCCCGACGTGTCGCACAGCACCACCACCTCGGGCACCGGCCGCTCCATGGCCGGCAGCACGACATCGGGGCTGGAGGCGGCCCGGCGGGACGGGCGCTTGTACGTGTAGTCCACCAGGCCGGCCATGGTGCCGACACCCTTGCGGATCTCGGCCGCCAGCACACGCCGCCAGTCGACCTGGGGGTCGAGCATGTCCTCGGCCCAGCGCAGCCAGCTTTTCGACATCCGCCCCCTGCCCTCTTCGCAGTAGCGCAGCACGTCGGATGCGACCTGGGCGCGGGTCAGGTGGCGCTCGCCCGGCGGCAGGCCGCTCTTGCGGTCGGCCAGCAGCTCCCACGACCTCGTCTGGGCATCGGCCCCGCTGCCGCAGTCGGGCTCGGCCTCGGTGTCGGGGTGGTCGCAGTGGAAGTACTCCTCGGCCAGCCTGCTCGGCTCCCACCCGAAGTTCTGCGGCAGGACCGGGGCCGACGGCAGGCGCAGGCCGGTGTGGATCAGGTCGTCGTTGATCTCGGCGTCGGCCGCCAGCGCCCAGTCCTTGGTGACGTGCTCGCTCACCCCCAGGCTCCTGGCCCGCCCGGCGTGGTCGCGTACGAGGTGACCGGCATGGTGCACGAGCAGGCTGCCCAGCACGTCGACGCTCCACTGCTCCACCAGTTCGGGGTCCACGTACAGCCGCCACGACTCGTCGACCGTCACCTTGCCCAGCCCCGGCACGGCGATGACCGGCGAGGCGAAGATCGCCGCCGCCAGGTACGGATGCCGTGACACCGCCCACAACCGGGCCACCGCCAACCGCCGGGCATCCAGCGGCGCCTGCGTCGCGGGGGCAGCCACCGCGTCGGGGTCAACCACAGGATCCGCCGTCGCCAGGGCGACCGGCCACAGACGCCGCGTCGGGGTCAGCTACCGGGACCCGCCATCGCCAGGGCGACCGGCCACGGACGCCGCCGGCAGGCGGCCACCATGGATGGGCGCCACCGCCGGCGACAGCCGGCGGCAAGAACGACAGCGCTGCCGGCAGCCGGCTCAGCCGGCTGCCGGCAGCACCCCCGACTCGGTGAGCAACCTCCGGTTGCGATCCGATCAAAGAAGGCCCGCATCTTTGAGGAGCGGGGCGAACAGCTTCACTTCCGGAGGGGCCACGGCGCCGGGCGGGCGGCAGCCGGCAAGGACGCGGGCGGCGACGGCGGCCACGTCGGGCGTCTTCTCGCCCGCCCGCCCGAGGACCCGCCAGCCCGCCAGCCACCGCTCGGGGGTGGACCGGGCGGCCACCGCCGACGCCACCGCCGACAGCAGGGCGTAGGTGCGATCGCCCCGCTCCGGCAGCTCGAAGCCGTCGGGGTCGGCCAGCACCTCCTCGGGGTCGGGAAGGTCCATGTCCATCTCCCACATCAGCAGCTCCACGCCCGGCCCCTGGCCGACGCAGCCACAGATGAGCGCCGTCTCCGCCTCGGTGCTGGCGCCGGCCGCCTCGGCGGCCGCCCACAGCCGGGCCGCCATGTCCCAGGTGCGGGGGCTGGGCCACCCCCGGCCGGCGTGGGCGGCGTCGGTGGGCACCTGACAGGTGAGGCCGGGGCGCACGGTGACGAAGGCCGACACCAGGCTTCGCGTCCGGCCCAGGCCCGCCTCCCACCCGGGCGGCAGGGTCGCCACGTCGGGCGTTTCCCAGCCGCCCACCAGGCCCTGGGCGAACACGGCCGGCTCGACCGCCCATTCCAGGTGGCAGAAGCGGTTGGCCAGCGGGGCGGACAGGTCCCACCCGTCGGCCGACTGCTCCGGCGGGTTGGCGGCTGCCACCACCACCACGTCGGAGGGCAGCTCGATGTCGCCCACCACCCGCTCGAGCACCACCCGAAGGAGGGCGGCCTGCACGGCGGGCGGGGCGGTGGAGATCTCGTCGAGGAACAACAGGCCCCGGCCGGACGCCGACAGCCGCTCGGCCCACCGGGGCGGGGCGAAGTGGACCACACCGCCCACCACCACGGGCAGGCCCGAGAAGTCCGACGGCTCGCGGATGGCGGCGATCACCGTCTCGCACGGCCACCCCATGGCGTCGGCCATGGCCCGGATGACGGACGACTTGCCCGTTCCCGGGGCGCCCCACAAGAGCACGGGCACCTGGGCGGCGACAGCGATGCCGAGCGCCTCGACGGCCGTGTTCTGGCTGGTCATTGGCGGCAACCCTACGTGTCCATGAACGCTACGGGACCGCGAGTGGACCACCTGCTGGCACGAGGCGACGCCGGCCCGTGGCTTGGTGGGTGAACGCCACGGTCCAACTCTGCTTGCGCTGCAACGCTTTCCCGCCCTCGCCTGATCGACGGGGCGCGAGCCGGCGTCGCCTCTTTCCTCACGTCGTCCGCCCGTGGTCCCGAGGTGGCCTCGCAGGGACAAGAATGCCCCATGAGCGAGAACCAGCCGCCGCCCGCCTCAGCTCCCCGGGAAGAGGGTGGTGGCGCAGAAGCCTTCTGCCCCACCTGCGGGAGCCGCCTGGCGCCGCAGGCCCAGTTCTGCACGAACTGCGGGGCGGCCCGGGGCAGCGCCCCTCCGCCCCCGCCGTCCACGCCCGTGGTGCCGGTGCCCCCGCCACCTGCCGACGCCACCCGGGTCATGCCGGCGGCGAGGGTCGTCGAGCGCGAGGAGCGCTTCGTCGACGATCCGGTCGACGACCGGCCCGCCTACGCGGCGGTGGCTCCCCCGCCGTTCAACTGGGCGCTGGCCGCCCTCATCGGACTCGGCCTGCTGATTTTGGTCCTCGGCCTCGTCCTGTTCGTCCAGGCGCAGGACGACGACACGGGGGACACGCCGACGTCGACCACCACCCTGCCGACGACCTCGTCGTCCTCCTCGTCGACCACGACCTCCACGACATCCGCCACCACGACGACCACGGCGGCTACCACCACGACCACGGCTCCCGCCACCACGACGACGACGGCGCCGCCCACCACGACGACCACGTCCCCCACCGTCACGACCTTCTGACCGGGTTTCCGGAAGGCGGCCGGCGCCTCAACAGATCGGCAGCAGCAGCCCGCAGCGTCTGGTGGTGGGGGTGGTGGTCGTAGCCCCGGGAATGGTCGTTGACGTCGAGGTCGTCGTGTCGCCGAACGTCGTCGGCGTCGTGTCGAACGTCGTCGTCGGGTCCTCGAACTGGTACGGGATCGACTCCGGCGCGAACAGCGTGCTGGCCGTGGTCGACGTGGACTCGAGCGGCAGCGGCGTGGCGAACTCGGTGACGGGCACGTCCTTCATGGCCTCGTCCATGTACAGCTTCCAGGTCTGAGCGGGGATCGAGCCGCCGGTGACGCGCTCCAGCCCCTTCACGTTGCGCAGCGGGGTGGGCTTGGCCTTGTTCCCGATCCACACGGAGGCCGACAAGGTCGGCGTGAAGCCGATGAACCAGGCGTCGCGGAACTCCTGGGCGGTGCCGGTCTTTCCGGCCGCCGGCCGGTTGATGTTGGCCTTGGTGCCCGTGCCCCCGGTGATGACGCCCTTGAGCACGTCGGTGACGTTGTCGGCGATGATCTCCGCCAGCACCCGCCGGCCCTCGGGCTCGCGGTTGTCGACGGCGTACTTCCCGTCGGGCTGCTTGGCCCACACCACCGGCGTGGCGTCGTTGCGGATGCCCCGGTTGCCGAACACCCCGAAGGCGGACGCCATGTCGAGGGGCGACACCTCCTGGGCGCCGAGGGCGTAGCTCGGGCCGTGGACCTCGGGGTTGGCCACCCACGCCGACGTGATGCCGAGCTTCTTGGCCATCTCGCCCACCTCGGGGACACCCACCTCGCCGATGACCTGGGCGTACACCGTGTTGTACGAGTTCTCGGTGGCCTCCCGCAGTGTGGCCCGACCCCCCGACGTGCCCTCGAAGTTCTCGATGACGCAGCCCAATTCGCCCTTGCAGTTCGGGATCCGGTACTGGCTGGGCGCGGAATAGACCTTCTTCTCCGAAATCCCCTTGGCGAAGGCGGCGGCCAGCACGAACGGCTTCCACGACGATCCGGGCTGGCGGCCGGTGCCGCCGCCCTCGACGGTGATCGCGTCGGGCTCCCAGCACGAGGCGGACACGTCGACCCTGCTCTTGACCTTCGCCGCCGGCAGGGCGCACTTGCCGAGGGCCAGGTTGACCTGGCCGCCGGGGGCGAGGAAGTCGCGCCCGCCGACCATGGCCTTCACGTAACCGGTTTGCGGCTCCACCGACACCAGCGCCATCTCGATGTCCGGGTCGACACCCGTGAGACTCTCGGCGACGGCCCGCTCGGCCGCGTCCTGGAGCCGCGGGTCGATGGTGGTTCGGATCTCCAGCCCGCCCCGGTACACGGCGTCGCGGCCGAGCTTGCTCTCGAGGTACCGCCGCACGTAGTCGACGAAGTAGGGGTACTTGGTGAAGTTCTGGCGGGCCGGGTACACGTTGGTGGCCGGCCGGCTGGTGAGCGGGCCGTTGGAGGCCGGCCACAGGCGTTCCTGGACGGCCTCGTCGTGCTCCTCGTCCGAGATGAAGCCCTCCTCGAGCATCCGGTCGAGGACGAGGACCCGCTTCGCCTCGGCCGCGCTCGGGTTGGCCCTCGGCTCGTACCGGCTGGGCGCAGGGATGAGGCCGGCCAGCAGGGCCGACTCCGACAGCGTGAGCTCGTTGACCGGCTTGCGGAAGTACGTCTCCGACGCCGCCCCGACCCCGTAGGCGCCCTCGCCGAGGTAGATCGACGAGAGGTACTTGAAGAGGATCTCCTCCTTGTCGGCCTTCTCGGACAGCGCCCGGGCCAGGAGCCCCTCGCGCACCTTGCGGGCGATAGTGCGCTCGCCGGTGGTGTACGCCGCCTTCACGTACTGCTGGGTGATCGTGGACCCGCCCTGCACGACCTCCCGGCCCCGCAGGTCGGCGATGAGGGCCCGCACGGTGGCGGCGAAGTCGACCCCGCCGTGGCGGTAGAAGTTCTTGTCCTCGGCGGCCACCACCGCCTTCTTCAAGATGTCGGGGATGTCCTCCGGCTCCACCGGCCGGTTCTGCTCGAACTCGGTGAACTGGCCGATCTCCTGGCCGGTGACGTCGTACACCCGGCTGATCTGGCTGCCTCCCAGCGGGCGGGCGACCGGGAGTTTGTCGGGCACGGGCAGTGTGGCCAGGGCGACCATCGACAAGGCCACCACGACCACGGGCGCAGCGGCGGCAAAAGCGAGCGTGATGGCGGCGATCCGCGCCAGGAACGGGCTCTCCACGAAGCGCTCAGTCTGTCACGCGCGGCCGGCGGGGTGAATGTCGGGTCGACCGCATCCCGGATAGGCTGCGGCCCGCCGACCGCCCGGCGGCCCGGCACCGCTCCAGACCGTCCAGCCTGCCGTAGGGACGGCTCGCCAACAACGCACGGGGATGAACCGGGTTGCTCATCTTTCTGGTGGTGCTGTGCATCGTCTTCGGCGGCATCTTGTTCGTGGTCTTCACCGGGGTCATGTCCGAGGACGGCGAGCGCTTCTCGTTCAGCAACGGCGTGCCCCGGATGCGCGAGCTCCCGCCCGGGTGCCTCATCAGCCTCATCGTGGCCGGATCGATCTGGTTCATCCTGTGGGGCATCGTGCTGCTGCTCGCGCTGCGCCTTCTCCGCACGCCTCTGGGGAACTGACAAAACTGTCGATCGCCGCCGGAACCGCGGCATCGTCACCGAATCAGGGATAATCGGTCTGGCCGGTAGGCGGCCGACACTGCTCTGCGGAGGGACACGGCTTGGCACGAGGGAGAGCGCAGACGGGTGACGAGGACCTGGTGGGCATCTACCTCCAGGATATCAGCGCCCATCCGCTGCTGACCCGGGAGGACGAGGTGCGCCTCGGCGAGCTGGTGGCCGACGGCAAGGCGGCGGCGGCGGAGCTGTCCGAGGCCACCAACCCGAAGGCGGCCCAGGTGACAGCCCTGAAGAAGCGGATGCGGGCCGGCGACGACGCCACCACCCTGTTCGTGCAGTCCAACCTGCGCCTCGTCGTCTCCCTGGCCCGCCGGTACCGCTCCTCAGGCCTGCCCATGCTCGACCTCATCCAGGAGGGCAACCTCGGCCTCCTGCGGGCGGTCGAGAAGTTCGACCCCCGGCGCGGGTTCAAGTTCTCCACCTACGCCAGCTGGTGGATCCGCCAGGCCATGACCCGCAGCATCGCCAACAACGGCCGCACCATCCGCCTGCCCGTGCACACGGGCGACCAGGTGCTGCGCATGCGCAAGGCCACGTCGGAGTTCGAGCGGGTGCACGGCCGCCACCCCAGCTCGGCCGAGCTGGCCGCCACTGTCGACCTCCCGCTCCGCCAGGTCGAGGACCTGCTCCCCCACCTCAGCTCGCCCCGGTCGTTCTCCGAGAGCCTGGGCTCCGAGGGAGACATGGAGCTGGGAGACACGGTGGAGGACGCCAACTCGCCGGCGCCGGACGAGCAGGTGCTGGCCAACCTGCTGCCCGAGGCGGTGGGCCTCATGCTGGCGTCCCTCGGCGAGCGCGAGCGCGAGGTGCTGTACCTGCGCTACGGCCTCGACCGGGGCGCCCCCCGCACCCTCGAGGAGCTGGCCCAGCGCTTCCACGTGACCCGTGAACGGATCCGCCAGATCGAGTCCAGGGCGCTCGCCAAGCTCCGCCGTGCCTCCACCGAAGGCCAGCGCGATTTGCGGCTCTTGTGACACATCCGTGGGCGCCTGAGTAGACCATCCGCGGCTGCACGCCGCCTCCTTCCTAGGTTTCTCGGCTTGTTGAGGGCTGGATTCCAGGGAGGGAGAACGGCGTGCAGATGG
>Ga0136633_1001759_pt1 | contig 15582 bp, 18 predicted proteins | sample AntDrymeUQ832206_2_FD_105494 | JGI IMG/M metagenome (GOLD analysis project Ga0136633, IMG submission 105494) | Polar desert sand microbial communities from Dry Valleys, Antarctica - metaG UQ83 (22.06) | ecosystem: Environmental > Terrestrial > Soil > Desert | place: Antarctica: Dry Valley...
CTTCGGCTTCAAGAGCCCCGAAGCCATGATCGCCCTCGCCATGCTCAACCTCGGCGGCTACTGCCCGCCCCTACCCGGCCGTCAAGCTGCGTGAATCGACCCACGGAACCAGCAGGAGAGCCACATTTGACTACCCAGGCACAGCCAAGGAAGCACTCCAGCAACTTGACGATGCGTACGACGCTTGGGTGTCCGGGGTACGCGGTCTCGGCAACTCGGGACTCGCCGAGCCACAAGGGTCCAAGAGTCCCGCTGAGTTCGCCGATGCACCCGTGGCGAGGCTTGTCCTGTACACAAGTGTGGAGGTCTTTCACCACGGCGCCGAGATCTGCCTACTCCGGGACCTGTATCTCGCAGAACCGTCGCGTCGGAGAAGTTGAACGTCTTTCTATGCCGCTGACGGTGCCGGGCGGGCGAGCTCCTCGAGCATGTGCCGGTAGATGACCTCGAGGTCGTCGCCGTCGCTGTCGAGCAGCCGCTGCCAGGAGCAGGACTCCGGGACTATCGGCTCCGGCTTGAGCGGCCGGGTGGCGCGTTCGTGGGCCATCTTGAGGAAGAGCAAATAGGTGAGCTGCTCGGTGTACTCGATGGTGCTGACGCCGTCGTCGCGCAGGACATTGCAGAACGACCACAGCTTGTCGACCTGCCTCCGTCACAGGCGTCAACCTCGTCGGGGCTCAGCCCCAGAAGCAGGCCCAAGGGTCGCTCTTGAGCTCGTCGAGGACCTTCTGGAAGATAGCTGTCGGGGGAAGCCGGTCGTAGGGCAGCCACTTGCTGTTGCGATTGGGCCACTGCATGGTCCAGGTCAGGTGCTCGCGATCAAGGGTGAGCCGGGCACAGGGCATACGGGTCCAGTCACCAGGCTTCCCGTCCCAGGGTGGACGACAGTCCCAGATGGTGAAGGACGAACCGCGTCGAGTCATGGCGAGTTGCATCTCGTCCGCGTGCTCGTGCCGGTTCTCCTTGTCGAGCCACGTCTGCAGCATCGCTTCAGCGGCGACCAGCGGTTGCGTCATCCTCACCCCGCTTCTCTAGACCGTCACCACGGTGAGCAGCGACTCCAGGCCGGCCAAGTCGGCGGGGTTGCGCGTGTAGAGATCGAGCCCGTTGGCGTGCGCCGTGGCCGCGATCAGCAGGTCCGCCACTCGAGGGCGATGAGATCGTCCGGCGTCGCGAACCGCTGCAACGACCAGGCCATAGCTGCGGGCAGCGCCCGCGTCGAAGGGGATGGGCTGGAAGGTCGCCTCTACCTGTTGCAGTCGCAGCTGACGAGCCGCAGCTTCGGTGCCTGACCGGGACAGATGTGGGCCGGCGGCCAGTTCCGCCAGCGTGATGGCCGAGATCGCGGCCTCATCAGGCAGCGCGGCGACAACGACCGGATCGGTCCAGTCGACAACGACGGAGGTGTCGAGCAGCCCTGGTGGCATTTACAGCGCCTGGTCGATGAGCCGGTCAAGATCTGCTCTAAATGCCTCGCCATCGAGGGTGGATCCTCGGGCGGCCAATGCGGCGACCTCAGCCTTGGGCACGAGGACACGTCGAATGTCCTGCACGGGTCGCAGCTCGGCAACTGGCACCCCGTTGCGGGTGACGATGAAGGTCTCTCCCTGGACGACGGCCGCGATGACCTTGGCGTTGTCGTTGCGCAGGTCGCGCTGTGGAATGGTCTTCACGTCTCAACTGTAGCATCCGTCGCTACAGTCTGCTACAGCACCGGAGGAACACGAGTTTCCGGCGCCCTGCCGCTCGTACGCGTGATCCACGTCCCGCATTGGCGCCAGGCCTACGGCCGCTAGGCTAGCGCTTCTGCGATATGTGCGTTCCTGACCTGGTTTGTCCAGGGAAACACCAGACCTTTCGCCGTATCCCGCGACGTTTTGCCCGAAAGGACGTTGACAAGTAGAGACGCAGTCCACCACCTGGAGCCCACATGATCCGCAAGAAGACCGCTGTCCTCGCCGCCGCTGCTGCCTTGGCTTTGGCCCCCCTGACGCAGGCTGGCGCCATCGTCAACGGCACCGCCGCGACGCCCGGCCAGTTCCCCTTCATGGCGAGCGTGCAAGACGGCAGCGGCTTCGCCTTCTGCGGTGGCTCGGTGATCGCGACCACCTGGGTGCTGACCGCTGCGCACTGCGTGCCCGATGCAGATGCCAGCGACCTCTACGTCGTCACGGGCAAGACCGACCTCGGAGCGGCCGGTGGGCAGCGGATCAAGGTCAGCAAGGTCTATGTCAATCCGGCCTACGCCAACAGCGCGCACGACACCGCGCTGCTGCAGCTGAGCACGGCGACCACCTCCCCTGCGATCGTGTTGAGCAGCTCCACGGACAATGACCTCGAGGCCGCCGGCGCCCCGGTCACCGTCGCGGGTTGGGGCGACAGGACACCCACGTTGGGTCTGCTCTCGACCAACAAGCTCCAGTACGCCGATCTCGCGGTGGTCAGCGACAAGGAGTGCGGCCAGACCAACTTCGGCTTCGACGGTCCGACCGGCGTGTGCGCCGCGGCCCTCTTGAAGGACTCGTGCCAGGGCGACTCGGGTGGGCCGCTGTTCGCGACCAAGGCCGGCCGCAAGGTCCAGGTCGGCGTCGTCAGCTACGGCCAGAGCTGCGCACTGCCGAAGTTCCCCGGTGTCTACAGCGAGGTCAACAACACCCAGATCCGGAACTGGATCCGCACCGTATCTGGCGTCTAGCCTCGATCTTTCGCGCGAGTGATTTTCGGTCGCATTTGATCGCTTCGTGAGCGTGTCCTTGGATTTGGACGCTTGTGGTCATCGCGGTGGCCCGGCTGGCCGGCCGGGTGCGGGGTTCCGATGTTGCGTCGAGGTGGTCAGGGCTGGTGGCTCAGGTGGGCCAGGGTGCGGCGCGGAGCCGGTCGAAGGCGCGGGCTAGGTCTTTGGCCCAGGGCCAGTCGCGGTCGAGTTGTAGGTGCCGGGTTCGGCCGCTGCGGATGAGCCGGCCGGCGATGGCACAGACCCGGTAACGGAAGGTTGCGGGTTCGCAGCGGGCCAGGTCGCCGGTGAAGCACAGTGCTTGGGACCAGGTGATCAGGTCGGCGGCGGTCAGGCACAACTCGAGCCAGCACTGGTTTTGGGCAAACGACTTGCAGGGCATGTTGCGTAACCCGGTGTCCTTGCCGCAGCGGATCCGGTCCTCCACGCGGGCGTGGCTGCGGTGCCGCACTTCCAGCTCCGCGAGCAGCCCACCTTCGGTGTCGGTGATGAAGGCGGTGAACCGGTGCCCATCGGCGTCGGTGAAGCGTAGTTGTGCGCCTGGGTGGGGTCGTTCTCGGCGCACGATGACGCGTGAGTTCACTGGCCAGTTGCTCAGGTCTAGGTGCTTGGTGATCTCGGTGATCCACGCGCCGTCGCAGTCTTCCCCGTCGATGTTGTGGGCGGGCATCCAAGCATCCTCAGGCTGCGTCAGGATCGCGGTCTGGACCGGTCCAAGGCCAGCACCTGCTGATGATCGGCGGCGGTGTTGCTCCCGGCCTTACCGGTCCGCAGCATCCCCGCCAGCGCTTCACCACCGGAGATGTCGGGCCGGTCCAGATACGCCATCAGCGGGTGGAAGCCGAACGTCTTCTTCCAGGTCGCGGCAGCGTTCTGCTTCTCGCTGTGCGAGATCAAGATCGTGGCATCGAGGTCGATCGTCAGCCCCTGCGTCAGGTCCGGGCCGGCACCCGCGGCCCAGGCCCGTTCCCGCGCCTGGGCACGGACCATCCGGAGCCGAGCCAAATGCTCAGCATCGACCCGGTCGACGACCCGCCATGCCGTCGCGGCACTGGCCACCACGCCGAACAGCTTGTCCTGGTCGCGCAGCGTCGTCAGGTGCGACAGCGCATCACCACCATCCGCGATCATCACAGCCAAGTCGGCCAGCACCCGCCCCGGCGCATGCACCGTCGGCATGGCCTTGTAGGTGTCCAGCAACTGCTCGGTCCAGCCCTCCACCAAGCCCGTGGCCTCGGTCAGCTCACGCAGCAACGCGACCCCAGAGCGCGACACCAAACCCGTCCCCGTCGCGCTGACCTTGACCCGCCTGGAACGCCGGTTACTCTTCATCTACGGGGTGCCTCCCTGTTTGGTGTTCTTGGACCGTCGCAAGCCCAAGTTTCCCTTACAGGACAGGCACTTCCGTACTTTCAGAGCCCGTGTCGCAACAAATTGGCGTGAACTATCGAGGCTAGCCTTTCGCACGATGACCACGCTGACCGATCGCCCCAACACCGCGCTGCTCGTCATCGACGTCCAGCACGACGTCGTGGCAGGCACCCATGAGCGCGACCAGGTCATCGCGCACACCAACCTGTACTGGCAGTTCCAGTCCGCGCCCGGCCGCCGGGGCGGCACCGTCGCGACCACCGAGGTCGACTTCGGCTGAGCCGATAACCTCGCGCACGGACCTAGAACGCGGCATATCGTGTCGCGGTGCGCAGCCTTGACTCCCCGCGACAGCGCACCCGGGTGATCGAGGCCATCGCGCCGCAGCGGATGGGGCGCTCGTTCCGCTGGTTGATGGCATCGTCATGGGTGTCCAACCTGGGTGACGGACTGATCATGTCCGCCGGGCCGCTGCTGGTCGCCTCGCAAACCAGGGACCCGTTCCTCGTGGCCCTCGCGGTCCTGTTGCAGCAGCTGCCCTGGTTGGTGTTCGGGCTCGTGGCCGGGGCGCTTGCTGACCGGCTGAACCGACGGCGGATGGTGATCGTCGTCGACCTCGTGCGGGCTGGCGTTCTGGTCCTGTTGTCCTTCTCGATCGCCACCGGCGATGTGTCCATCGCTGTGGTGCTGCTGGCGATGTTCTGCCTCGGTACCGCCGAGGTCTTCGTGGACACCGCATCCGGGACGCTGCTGCCGAGCATCGTCGACCGGGACGATCTGGCGATCGGCAACGCCCGGCTGCAGGCCGGCACCCTGACGCTCAACCACTTGGCTGGCCCACCGATCGGCGCCGCGCTCTTCGCTGCCGGAATGGCCTGGCCCTTCATCAGCCAGGCAGTGCTCATCACCTTGGGCGCGCTCCTGGTCTCGAAGGTCGCGGTGTCCCACGAGCCGGGCGAGCCGACGACCAGGGGGCACGTCCGCCAGGACATCGCCGAGGGCTTTCGATGGGTTCGCCACCATCCCGCCGTACGCACGCTGGTCCTGACCATCTTCATTTTCAACATCACGTACGGCGCTGCGATCTCCGTGATGGTCCTGTACGCCCGCGACCAGCTGGGGCTGGGCCCACTCGGCTACGGCCTGCTCATCACCGCGACGGCGTTCGGCGGCCTGGCAGGGACGCTGATCTACGGCTGGATCACGCGGCGGGTCAGCCTCGGCGACATCATGCGAGCCGGGTTGATCATTGAGACGCTGACCCACCTGGCCTTCGTGATCACCACCGTGCCAGAGGTCGCGATGGGCATCGCCTTCGTCTTCGGCGCGCATGCCTTCATCTGGGGCACCACCGCTACGGCGGTCAGGCAGCGAGCCGTGCCCAACGAGCTGCAGGGTCGCGTCGGCAGCGTCTACGGCCTCGGCCTGTACGCCGGACTGGTGGTCGGAGTCGCCATCGGCGGTGCGCTGGCCCAGGGCTGGGGGGTGACCGCGCCGTTCTGGTTCGCGTTCGTGGGCTCGGCGCTGTTCGTGGTGCTGATCTGGGGCCAGCTGCGGCACATCGCCCACAACGACTCCGTCTCCGACTCCGGGGCGGCCTGACACATCCGCCGGAACCGGTTGGACGAACGATCATCGTGACCATCGACGTGGAGTCCTTTGCCGCCTCGGCCCGGCCGGTCCAGTTCGACGACCTCGACCTGGAGAGCGCGTTCCGTGACCGGCCGCTGTCGCCCGAGGCCCTGCGATGCCTGCGCTACATGCACGACATCGAGAGCCACACCGTCTGCTACCTGCGCGATCTGCTCCTGACCGAGTCGCACCGCGACCCGCGGATCACCACGTTCCTCACCACCTGGGCGTGGGAGGAGCAATGGCACGGGGTCGCCCTGGCGAAGGTGCTGGAGGCACACGGCGAGACCGCGGGCAACGAACGGATCTCTGCGACGCGGAGCTCGCTGGGCCTCAAGGATCGGTTCGGCCCGCTGATCACGACCCTCGGCAGCGTGCTGGCCAGGCGCGACTTCGTTGCTGTGCACATGACGTGGGGCGCGATCAACGAGTGGTCGACCCAAGCGGGCTACGCCCGACTGGCCGCCCTGGAGGACCACCCGGTGCTGACCGAGCTGCTCGAGCGGATCCAGCGCCAAGAGGCCCGCCACATCGCCTTCTACGCGACCGAGGCCCGGGAGCGGCTAGCCGCCAGCCCGCGCGCCCGTCGGCTGGTCCGCTTCGCCCTCAACAAGCTCTGGGCGCCGGTCGGCAGCGGCGTGGTCCCGAAGGAGGAGACCGCCTTCATGGTGCAGCACCTGCTGTGCGGTGAGGGTGGGGACGCTTGGGTGGCCAAACTGGACCAGCGGCTTGAGCGACTGCCCGGCATGAGCGGCCTTGGCCTGGTACGGCGCGAGGTCGACAGGTGGTCACTCGTCCCCACCTGATCGGCTTACGCTGCCGGCGTGCTCACCATGGAAGACGCCGCCTCAGCCCTTGTCCGCATGATGGGCGTGTTCGCCCGCGGCGCCGACGGCGGGTGGGCCCGGGAGGTCGAGGGGGTGACCGCGATGGTCACCGGATTTCCCGACCCGATGCTCAACGCAGTCCTCGCCGTCACTCGCAGCGGCGCTGAATCAGAGCTGCTGGCTGAGGTGGCCCGAACCGGTCTGCCCTATTGCCTCGAGACCCGCACCCCCGACCCGGTCGACGAGATGGTGGCCGTCGCCACCGTTCCCGTCATGGTCCTCGACAGCCCCGCGCTCCTCAGCACCGGCAACCTCAGCATCCGTGCCCTAGGCCCTGAGGAGATCGGCCTGCACCTGGACTGCCTCGCGACGTCGGTAGGAGTCGACCGCAGCTACTTCGCTGCACTCGAGGGCGGTGGGCTCCTGCGGCAGGAGGGCGTCACCGCCTACCTCGCGACCGTCGACGACGAACCGGTCGCCACGGGTGTCGGCATCCGATCCGGGGAGTTCGTCGGCATCTTCAACATGGGGACTCCTGAGAAGCATCGACGGCAGGGCTTCGGTGCCGCCGTCGCGTCGCGGATCGTGCTCGATGGCTTCGCTCACGGAGCAGCGGGCGCCGTCCTGCAGGCCAGCCCCCTAGGGCGCGGCATCTACGAACGACTGGGGTTCAGCCGGATGGAGCTCTGGACGGTCTGGCTGCCGCTCCGGCAGACCTAGGGTCGGCCCTTCGCGTTGGCCTCGTCCAAGCCGGTCTCGTGCGGACCGAGGAAGCGTGGCGGCGGCCGGCGCAGCAGCTGCCAGCCCGCCTTGACGCTGCTCAGCACCTCCCGCGCTGAGTAGCTGATCGTCTCGTTGGGGTACTCCGACAACTCCGACCCGCCGAGGCCGACGGCGTCGATGCCGAGCCGGCGGCAGGTGAACACCGCCCGAGGCAGGTGGTAGCCCTGCGTCACCACGACTGCCTCGCGAACCCCGAACACCGCCTTCGCCCGAAAGCAGGAGTCGTAGGTCGAGAAGCCGGCGTGGTCCTGGGTGATGTCCTTTGCCGGCACGCCGGCGCGCACCAGGTAGGCCTGCATCGCCCCCGGCTCGTCGTGCCGCTCCCGGCCGTGATCACCCGTGACCAGTACGGCCCGCACCCGCCCTGTCGCGTAGAGGTCGCGCGCCATGTCGAGGCGCTGCTGCAGGAACGGCGTCGGTGTCCCATCAGGCTGCACGCCCGCACCCAGGACGAGGGCTACCGCCCGGGTCGGTGTGTCCGCTGCTTCGTCGTACCTGTCCCCCCAGGTGCCGAGGCGCATCACTGCGGAAGGGAGCACCGGGAGGGCGAGGACCGCCAGCACGGCGAGGGCGATCAGCTTGCGGGACACCCACCCAGCAAAGCACCTGAGGGGCAGGCTGGGCCCATGGCCGCAATCACAACCGCTCTCACCTTGACGATTCGGGGACGGGATTTACCGGGCCGGTCCTGTGGCGACGCGACGGACGTGCACGTCGGAGTGCAGGTGGGCAAGCAACCCTGGGCGCTGGTCCCAGGAGACGCAGCTGAGGCGATGTGGGCGGTCGAGGTCCAGCTGACCGATGCCGGCGACCTGCGCGGCCAGCGGTTCACGGACCTAAGGGCGAGCGGTTCCTGTACCTCACCTGGGTCGACGGCTCGGCCACCATGTTCTGCCGGACCAAGCTCATGCTGGCGGGGGTGCACTCCTCGGCGGAGGCTGACGTGTCGCTCACCGACGAACGGGGCCGGCTGCGCACCGGGCGGCTCAAGGACCTCGTCTGGCGTCAGGTGCCTTCGAAGTAACGGCGTGGGTTGTCCTCCAGCATCGTGACGATCTGCTGCTCGGGACGGCCCGCTGGACGAGGTGTTGGACGGCGTGCTCCGGCGGCTGAACCAGGCCGTGGGCCCGGAGCTGGGCGACGACCTGGCCCTGGTCGTCGCGGAGTACCGCGGCTGAGCTCGGCGCGTCGCCTGCGCAAAGTCGACAATCTGGCTTATCCTGCTAGCGCGAAGGGAGCTTCCCCATGCTCGACTACCGCCGCGCGTTCCGCCCTGGCCTCGTGCTGGCAGCGGTGCTGGCCCTGCTGTCCCCCGCCCTGCCCGCGCTCGCCGATCCGGCCAACCCCACTCCGGCCGAGATCACCGCAGCGCAGCGCCGGGTCGACGCAGCCCGGCAGTCGATCAGCAGCCTGCAGGCCCGCGCCGGCCAGGCCGCTGAGGCCTACCTCGGTGCGCAGGTCCAAGCGCAGCGCGCCGGCGCCTCCCGGGACGCCGCGGTCGCCGTCGCACGCACCGCGCAGGACCGCTACATCGACGCGCGGCTCGAGGCGACCCGCACGCAGGGCGAGGCCGATCTCGCGACGGCGCAGGCAACCGCTGCCGAGGCCGCGAGCACCGCTGCTGCACACGAGGCCGAAGCCTCCCAGGACACGCTCGACCTGATCGCCGTCGGAGCCTTCCGCACCGGCGGGCAGCTCGGCCTGATCTCGCAGCTGATGCTCGCTGACGACCCGATGGCGCTGGTGCAGACCGGTGAGCTGATGAACCAGGTGGGTGACTACCAGCGGCGGGTCATCGAGGACATGCAGCACTCGCACCAGGCCGCGCAGGTGGCCGCAAAGGCGGCGGTGGCAGCACAGCGCCAGGCGCTGTCTGCGGCCAACCGCGCTGCCGCCGGGCTCGCCGTGGCCACCGCTGCCAAGGAGCAGGCGCTCGGCACCAGCCGGATCGCCGTGGAGCGAGCGGCTGAGGCCAAGCAAGCCCTGGCCAAGGCAGGGGCCGCCCGCCTCACAGCGCAGCGACTGGTCGCGCAGGCCGACCGCCAACTCGGGCGCGCGGTCCTTAGTGTGGCGGCGCTCAAGCGGGCTGCTGGGGCGGCCAAGCGACAGGCCGGTTCCGCACCCCCGCCCGGCAAGGCTCCCAGTACCGCGGCCGACACCGCGATCAAGCGGGCTTTCGGGCAGATCGGCGTTCCCTACTCCTGGGGTGGCGGCGACGAGAACGGCCCGACCCGGGGGTTCGCGCAAGGTGCCAACACGGTCGGCTTCGACTGCTCGGGGCTGACCCTGTTCGCCTACGCCAAGGCCGGTGTCCGCCTCGACCACTACTCCCAGAGCCAGTGGGACCACGGGAAGCGGGTGCCGAACCGCGCCGACATCCAGCCGGGTGATCTGCTGTTCTTCGCTTACGACACCAGCCAGCCGAGCACCATCCACCACGTCGGCCTCTACATCGGCGACGGCAAGATGATCGAAGCCCCCTACACCGGCGAGGTGGTGCGGGTGGCGAAGGCGTCGAGGAGTGACTACATCGGCGCGACCCGCCCCTGGGCCGCTCAGTCGTAGTTCCGCACCCCGTCCACCAGGCTGGTCCTCAGCCGACCTTGGGCCACCAGCAGGTCCAGGTGCGCGCCCGTCTCGAACACGGCGAGCATCGCGTTGAACGGGTCGAGGTCCTTGAGCTCGTGCCGGCGGCGGGTCCACCGCAGCACCCCAGCCACGGAGTGCGCTGTCGGAGCACCGGTGCGGACCGCGGCCTCGATCTCATCCAGCCGCGCGCCGTGGAAGTCGAGCAGCTCGTCGACCCGGGCGTGCGCGGAGGGAGCAACCGGCCCGTGTGCCGGCAGCAGCAGCGCGTCGGGTCGCTCACGGACCACCGTGAGGGAGCGCAAGAACGCGCCGAGCGGGTTCTGCGACAGCACCGGCTCGAAGCCGATCGACGGGGTGATGGTCGGCAGCACGTGGTCGCCAGCGAACAGCAGTCCGGCCGCCTGGTCGTAGAACACGAGGTGCCCCGCGGTGTGGCCCGGCGTCTCCACCGCTTCGAGCAGCCGCCCAGCGAGCTGCACCGGCCCGCCGGTCATCCACTCGTCCGGTGACTCCCACTGATCCAGGTCCGGACGATGCCCGCCGACCCACTTCTCGATGGTCCGGGCCAGGTCCTCGGCGCCCAGTTCGAAGAGCTGCTGCACATGCGACATCAGTGGGCTGCGAGAGGGGTCCTGCAGCTTGTCGAGGGTCGGCTTCTCGCCCAGACCCAAGCCGATGCGGGCCCCCACGTCGCGGCGGATGTCGACCGCCTGCGTGTAGTGGTCCCGGTGGACATGGGTGACCAGGAATCGCGTCACCTCGCCGAGCTGGTGGCCGAGGGACGCCAGGGCCTCGGTGAACAGCTGCTTGGACTCCGGGATCGCCCAGCCGGCGTCGATGCAGACCAGCCCCGCGCCGGTGCGGATCACGTAGACGTTGACTGCCCGCAATCCGTCGTTGGGCAGCGGCAGCGGAACCCGGTAGACGTCGGGCGCGACCTCGAAGGCACCCGGGTCAACCCAGGGCAGGCTGGAGGTGCTCGTCATGGCAGCGCGGCCGCAGCGGCCCTGAGGACTCGTTCGTTGTCCTTGTCGGTGCCCACGGTGATGCGCAGCCCGTCGCCGGCGAAGCACCGCACCAGCACGTCGTGGTCCTCGAACACCTGCGACACCCGCACACTGTCGGCACCGGTCGGCAACCACACGAAGTTGCCCTGCGAGGGCGGCACCTGCCAGCCGATCCGGAGCAACTCCTGGCGCAACGGCTCGCGCATCGCCACGATCTGAGCGACCTGGGCGAGGAGCTGCGGCTCGGCGTCCAGCGAGGCCAGCGCGGCGGCCTGAGCCGCCACCGAGACCGCGAACGGCAGGTGCACCTGACGCAGCGCGCCGGCCACCTCGGCGGTGCCGGCGATCGCATAGCCCACCCGCAGCCCCGCGAGGCCGTAGGCCTTCGAGAAGGTCCTCAGGACCAGCAGGTTCGGGTACGTCGGAAGCAGCCGCGTCCCGTCGACGGCCTCCGGGTCATCGACGAACTCCGCATAGGCCTCGTCCAGCACCACCAGGACCCGCGCGGGTACCTGCTGAAGGAAGGCCGCCACGTCGTCCGCCCGCAGCGCCGGGCCAGTCGGGTTGTTGGGGCTGCACAGCAGGACGAGCCGCGTGCGGTCGGTGACCGCCGCAGCCATGGCCGTGAGGTCGAGATGGGCGTCGACCAAGGGCACCAGTACGGGCACCGCACCGGCGACGGTCGCCAGCGTTGGGTAGGCCTCGAAGGAGCGCCACCCGAAGAGCACCTCGTCCCCGGCGTCGCAGGTGATCTCGACCAGCTCCTGCACGAGCTGCACGGAGCCGCAGCCGACCGCGATCCGGTCGGTGCCCACGCCGTGCTTGGCAGCAAGAGCCTCAGTCAGCCGCACCGCCCCGGGGTCGGGGTAGCGGTTGCTGTCAGCGACTGCCTCGGACACTGCCGCGACCACCTGGGGCAGCAGCGGGAAGGGCGTCTCGTTGCTCGCCAGCCGCGACACGTCCTGGCCGGCGGCCGGGCGACGGCCAGGCACATAGGTGCCCAGCTGGTCGAGGGCGGGGCGCAGACGAGGACCGTTCACGGCGCAGACGCTACCCAGGCGCACGGCACGGGTGAGTAGGCCGGCCTCGAGCGGGTATCGCCGATCCATGCAACGAGGCAGCGACAAGCACGGACCGCGGTTGGATGAGGCGCTCGCGAGCGAGGTGTCCCCCGAGACCTCGGGTGAGGACCAGCCCGACATCGACCTCACGCCGCACGACAGCCTGGCCGGAGGGGTTCCCGAGGGCATGACCGGGAAGGACGTCGAGGGCCGCAGCGAGCTGGCCAGCTACCTCGGGCGGGTCTGGCCCGCGACCCGGGAGGAGTTGGTCGAGATCGCCCGCGACAACAATGCCCCCGAGGGAGTGCTCTTCGAGCTGGACCAACTCCCTGAGGGCCACGTCTTCGGCAACCTGCAGGACGTCTGGACCGCGCTGTCCGGCGGCGCCGTGGAGCAGAGCCGCTTCTAGGGTTGCCGGGCCGCACCCGCCCGGCCCGTTCCGGGCTCTAGAGTCACGCCGTGCCCCGTCCCCGCCGTGCCGCGCTCTGGGCAGCTCTGGCCACCGGCGCGATGGTCGCCCGCGAAGCCCAACGGAACTCCTCGATCAGTGACCCTGCGGCCCGGGCGGCGGCGGTGCGCCGCAAGGTGGCGGTCGCCACCTGGACCGCACCCACCGAGGGCCGGCTGATGACCCGGCTCGTGATCGACGCGCAACCCATCCAGGACTACGTCGACAGCCGCCGGGCCGCCGGTGCGCGGGGCTTGACGATCATGCACGTGGTCGGCTGTGCTGCGGCTCGCGCGCTCCGATCGGTGCCGGAGGCCAACGGGCGGGTCCGCGCTGGCCGCATCATCCCTTTCGAGGACATCAGCATCGGCTACGCCGTCGACATCGGCCGGGGGACCGACCTCGCCCCTTGCCGCGTCGACAAGGCCGACACCCTCAGCCCGGCCGAGATGGCCACGGCGGTCTGGACCGGTGTGAAGGCCCTGCGTGAGGGCACGGATCCAGGCTTCAACACCAGCACCCGGATCGCGTCACTGATGCCGACGCCGCTGATGCGGCCGATGATGCTCGTGACGTCGTACCTCCTGGGTGGGTGGGGGGTGCCGCTGCTGGGGCAGAAGGGCAACCCGCTGGGGTCGGTCTTCATCAGCAACGTCGCGCCGCTGGGCATCGAGGAAGTGTTCCTCGCGCCGCTGCCCTTCGCGCGGACACCGTCCTACATCTCCATCGGAGTGGTCACCGAGCGCGCCGTCGTTCGGGACGGCATCGTCACCGCCGTCCCTCAGCTCACCCTCTGCATGACGGGCGACCACCGGCTGGTGGACGGCGTGCAGTGCGCCATCTACTTCGACCACGTGAAGCGGCTGCTCGCCGACCCGTCCCAGCTGGACTGACGTGCACGAAGGCGAGCGCACCCTCAAGCAGGTCGAGCAGCGCGTGCTCTGGCTGGCGACCAGCATCGTGCACGCCGCCAACGCCCGCCGGCCCAACACCTCGGGCGTGAAGGTCGGCGGCCACCAGGCGTCCAGCGCCTCGATGGTATCGATCATGACCGCTCTGTGGTTCGAGCACCTGACTCCGGCAGACCGGGTGTCGGTCAAGCCGCACGCCTCTCCCGTCCTGCACGCGATCTCCTACCTACTCGGGAATCTCGACATCTCCTACCTGCCACGCCTACGCGAGCTCGGCGGCCTGCAGCCCTACCCGTCGCGCACCAAGGACCCGGACCGGCCGGACTACTCGACCGGGTCGGTGGGGATCGGCGCCACGGCCCCCGTATGGGGCGCCATCGCCCAGCGCTACGTGTCCGCGCACTTCGGCGTCGAGCCGGGGGGCCGGCAGATCTCGCTGCTCGGGGACGCAGAGCTGGACGAGGGCGCGATCTGGGAGTGCGTCGCCGATCCGATGGTGCAGCGACTCGGCGAGGTGCTGTGGGTGGTCGACCTCAACCGCCAGTCGCTCGACCGGATCGTGCCCGACATCGCCATCAGCCGATGGCAGGGGATGTTCGCCGCTGCGGGTTGGCAGGTCCTCGAGGTGAAGTACGGCCGACGGCTGCAGGAGTTGTTTGCGCAGCCCGGCGGCGAGGCGCTGCGACAGCGCATCGACACCATGGGCAACGAGGAGTACCAGTTTCTCCTCCGGTCTTCCGTCGAGGTCGTCCGAGACCGGCTGATTGCCGGCTCGATACCGGTCGCCACGGCGCTGGAGGGGCTGACCGACGACGAGGTGCGCACCGCGTTGCGTGATCTCGGCGGACACGACCTCATGGAGCTGCGGGCGGCGTTCCAGTCCGTCGACAACACCCGGCCGACGGTCATGTTCGCCTACACCATCAAGGGTCGCGGGCTGCCGGTCGAGGGCTCACCGTCGAACCACTCCGCGCTGCTCAGCGAGGAGCAGTACGCCGAGCTGGCCGGGGCGCTCGGCACGTCGGCGGACGACCCGTGGCAGCCGTTCGACGCCTCGTCCGAAGCCGGACGCCTGTGCGCCGACGTGGCCGCGCGGCTCTCCCGTGCACCCCTTGACGTGGTGCCGCCGCCGGCTGTGCCTGCAGAGCTGGGGCGGGCCTACCGGGGCGAGCACTCCACCCAGGCCACCCTCGGCCGGGTCCTCACCGACCTCGCGCGGGACGCGCCGGACGTCGCGGCGCGGATGGTCACCGTGTCCCCTGACGTGGCGTCCTCCACCAACCAGGGCGGCTGGATCAACAAGGTCGGCGTCTGGTCACCGCAGGACCGGCACGACTGGTTCGCTACCGACCCCGCGACCGAGGGCGACCGGCTGGTCCGCTGGCGCGAGACCTCTAAGGGACAGCACATCGAGCTCGGCATCGCCGAGATCAACCTGGTGTCGCTGCTGGGAGAGCTGGGGGCCACCTGGTCGAAGGTCGGACAGCCGCTGTTCCCGGTCGGCACCGTCTACGACCCGTTCGTCGGCCGGGCTCTCGAGCCCTGGGCCTTCGGCTGCTACGCCGGGGGCCAGTCGATCCTGGTCGGCACGCCGTCCGGGGTGACGCTTGCACCCGAGGGCGGGGCCCACCAGAGCATTGGGACCCCCTCGATCGGGTTGGAGCAGCCGGCCGTCACGGCCTACGAGCCGGCGTTCGCCCTCGAGACCGAGTGGTGCTTTCTCGACGCGCTGTCCCGGCTGGGCCGGACCGACGGGGAGTCGGCCTACCTGCGACTGAGCACCCGACCGATCGACCAGTCCCTGGCCGCGCTGCCCGACGACCTGGCCGAGCGGCGGCGGGACGTGCTGGCCGGGGCCTACCTGCTGCGCTCGACCGGCTCCCCCGACGTGACACTGGTCGGTGTCGGGGCGATCGTGCCCAACGTGCTGGAGGCAGCTGACGCGCTGCTCGCGATGGGGATCCAGCCTGACGTGGTGGTCGTGACGTCGTACGACCGGGTGTGGCGGGCGGTGCAGAGCAGCCGTGGTTTGCTGCGCGGTTCCCTGCATGGCGTGGACGAGGGCGTGCTCGATCGGGCGTTCGGCGGTCGAGCGCCGCTGGTCACCGTGATCGACGGGCACCCGCACACGCTGGCGTTCCTTGCCGGCGTGACGGGTACGCCGATCAGCTGCCTGGGGGTGTCGGTCTTCGGCCAGGCCGGCAGCCTCGAGGACGTAC
>Ga0136633_1001760_pt1 | contig 15580 bp, 11 predicted proteins | sample AntDrymeUQ832206_2_FD_105494 | JGI IMG/M metagenome (GOLD analysis project Ga0136633, IMG submission 105494) | Polar desert sand microbial communities from Dry Valleys, Antarctica - metaG UQ83 (22.06) | ecosystem: Environmental > Terrestrial > Soil > Desert | place: Antarctica: Dry Valley...
CCAGGCCCGCTACGGTGAGACGCTGCCAACGCTCGGCGAACCAGCGCGACACGACGCGCTCGGTGACGAGGAACCAGAACCCGGCCGACGCCGCGCTGGCGAGAGCGGCGAGGATGTTGATGCGCGCCGCGAATGACACCGGGATGGGAAGCGTCGCGAACGCTTTACCCAACAGCATGAAGAATGGGTTTCCCGGCGGGTGGGGCAGGCCGAGGACCTTTACCGCCGCCATGTATTCACCGGTGTCCCACATCGCGACCGATGGAGCGAGCGTGATGAGATAGAGTACGAACACCAGGGTGCCCGCGATCAGCGCGGCGATGTAGGATGGCTGGTAGTCGCTGCGAGTGGAGTAAGCCACGGGCGCTGCGGTTTTGCGGGCGGGTTGCGAGAGCGTTGTTGCCATTTAGTGGATTAAGTACTGGGGTCGGCTGCGTGAATTTTAGTCACTTGACCCGCACTCTGCGTATACCGCCTTTGAAACCTCAGTGAGTCTGCGATGCTCGCGCCGCTTCGTTCCGCCACCAACGGTCGAGGGCTGCCGGATCGGACGCAGCGAGTCCAAGCAGCGCGCGGAGCGATGCCACCAACGTATCGGGATCCCGCTTCAGGAGGGCAAACGCTCGCAGGCCGCGGATACCTTCTTTGCGATAAATCGTTTCCGCGACCAACGCGCCTGTCGCCCGGTGCGCGTCTGTCCATGCGCGAGCATCGACATCATGGGAGCCGCCGCGAAGAAGATCCGCAATCGTGAGCGTGGGATTGAGCTCCTGGTACTGACGCAGCTGCGCGTACAGTTGCCGTGTTGTGCGGCCCTGCGAGCCGCCGAGCCACGTTGCCACACCTTCGTTGAACAACCCGTTGTTGCTCGGGAACGCGGCTCCGAGGACGGCGTGGACGAACTCGTGCAGATAGGCTTCGCCGACCGCCGGGTCGCCAGCAAGCACGATGTTGAACGGCAGCGCAGCCCCACCGCGGTCGGGACCCGCGCGAGGAAAAAAATCCAGACCAAGAGCGCGTTCAGCTTCGTCCATATCGGCAGTTACGTATACATCGAGATGGGGAGGTGCCTGCACTTCGAAAAGCGTTGCCACGGAGTCAACAAACCTCGTTGAGCGACTGATTCTGTCATTGTTCGGCCGTTGGCCCGGCGCGTACCAGAAGGTCATCCGTCCCTTCGAACGCTGCTCCCAGTGGGAGGTAAGTCGAGGAAGAGTTCCCGCAAGCTTGAAACCGAAGCGGGCTCCTGGCTCGCGCACGGCGTACAGTCGCTGCAGAGCCAAGGGGCTGATGCGGGTTCGCGTGCTGTCGGCTTCCGCATGGAGCACTTTGACGGTGTACACGCTGTCGCCAGGTCCGTCGGATGTGATGCCGACTATTGTCGCAGGAAATCCCTGGTATGCACCCATCGGCATCGTCAGATCGCCGACACGGCGATCGAACTCTGTAGCTGTGCTCCACAGCCCGCGACTGCGTGCCGACGAATCAGGCTTGGCGAGGTACGCACGCACGAGCGCTACGATTGCCCGGTTGTCCGTGGCAGTCGTATCGATGCCCCAGCTCACACTCACGGTCGGTGAAGGTTCCTGTGCGCGGGCCGGCAAAACAGCAGCGAGAGCAAGCGGGATCGCAGCCCTGATGAATAGTCTTCCCACGACTTGTGTCTTCACGGATTTGCCTACGGTACAGGGTCGGATGTTCGAGTCATTCGTCGCTCCAGTTTCACTAGCACCGGAATCAAATACAGTGCTCACCACTGCACAAATTGGCGCTCGATGGCTGCCAGCAATCAGAGCGCCAGCTCCCAGTATTGCCCCACGAGGTCGCGGCCGAAGCTCGAATGTTCCTCCTCCCGGACCAACCGGAACCCGTTCGCCTCGTAAATGTGGCGAGCCGCGTCGAGGACGCTGTTCGTCCAGAGCGTGAGCTTGTGATAATTCGCCCCTCGAGCGAAGGCGATACATTCCTCGACCAGACGCTTGCCGACTCCCTTTCCGCGCGCCACCGGAGTGACGAGCAGCAGTCGCAGCTTGGCTGCTGTATCCGTGTCTTTCACGAGGAAAACAGACCCAACGCGCTCGCCATCGAGCTCGGCGATCCAGCAGCGCTCGCGATCAGGGTCGAACGATCGAATGAAGTTGACGACGATCTCCCCGACCAGCGCCTCGAATCTCTCGTCCCAGTCGTACTCCCGGGCGTAGATCACGCCATGGGTGAACATCACCCAACCCATGTCCCCGGGGCGATGGGCGCGGAGCCTGAGCTCTCCGGCGGCCGCGCTCTCACCAGAGCCGAGGACGCGCATGATGCTTCGCATCGAAGCGATGAGACTACCCTGCGCGTCCGCCGGAACGGTCTCGAGCATGCGCCCGATCTCACCGGATTGCCGGGCATTTAGGCCGGCGAATACCGTTCGGCCGCGCGCGGTGAGCCGCAGCATGCTCCTCCGCGCATCCGCCTTGACCCGCTCGCGCGTGATCAGCCGATTCTTTTCGAACTGTCTGAGCATCCGGCTCAGGTAGCCGGCATCGATCCCGAGCGAATCGGTGAGCTCGGTTGCGGTGAGGTCTTTCTGGTGCGCTAGCTCATAGAGAACGCGCACTTCAGTAAGCGAGTAGGGGCTGTCTAGAAGTCCCCGCGCGAGGAGACCCATCTCTCTCGTGTAGAACCGGTTGAACTCGCGTATCGCGTCGATCCGCGAGTTGCGCGGCGCCTCGGCCCGCGAAGGCTTCGAAGCACTCCGTGAATTGGTCGGCATTTTTTCGACGAGCTTTTCTGATCCCGATCTCGTCCCCATGCCAGTAATTCTCACTCATTAGTTGACTCTGTCAACTAATCGGAGGGTATGTCGGTTCTTGGTGAGCTGACCCCTGGTCCCCTACGCTTCTGGCACCTCACACCTCGTTCTTCCTTCCTTTACGCCTCTAACACCTCACCCCCCGCTCTTTTCGCCCTCTTGCTTTCGGTATTTATTCGGTATACCCTCAATCATGGGGTACATAGAACTCCGAGCCCATACCGCCTTTTCCTTCGGCGATGGCGGCACCTCCCCAGAGGCGCTGGTCGAGCGGGCAGCCGCACTCGGCTACACCGCCATCGGCATCGCCGATACCGCCGACCTTGGCGGCATCGTGCGGTTCGGGCTCGAGGCCCGCCGGCTCAACGTGAAGCCGATCGTCGGCGCCGAGCTCGTCGTCGATGGACACCCCGCCGCTTTCATCGCGCGGACGAAGCAGGGATATCAGAACCTCGCCGCTCTCGTCACGCGGTCGCGGGTCGGAGATCTCTCGAGCTGGAAGAAGGGAGATGGTAAAAAGACGCGCGGGCGCCCGCGCATCTCGTGGGATCAGGTGGCGGAGCGGAGTGAGGGGTTGCAGGCACTCACCGGTCCGGCGTCCGGACTGCTGGGAACGAGTTTGCGCTCGGGAGATTACAGAGCGGCCGGGCGCACACTCTCTCTCTGGCGCGAAGCATTCGGCGAGAGACTGGCGGTCGAAGTACAGCTGCACCACACCTCGGGCGCGGAAGCGGCGCTCGCCACCACGCTGCTCGAGCTGGCCGAGCGGAACAAGGTGCCGTGGGTGATATGTCACGAGCCGCGCTACGTGGACAACGCGAGCCGTCTCGTCCACGACGTGCTCACCGCTCTCAGGTACGACACGACGATTGACGACGCGCTCGCGCGCGGACTTCTTCACCCGAACGGGGAATGGCGGCTCAACTCTCCCGAAGAAATGGCGGAGCGCTGGAAGGGGCGGGAGACTGGGCTTGCGGAAAGCGAGCGCATCGCCGGCGAGTGTGATTTCAGCCTCGAGTGGGTGAGGCCGCCGCTCCCCGATTTTCCGCTTCCCGGCCGTCACAGCCACGATTCCTTTCTGCGGGAAAAAGTTTTCGAGGGAGCGCACCAGCGCTGGGGATCCGAGCTGAGTGACGGCGAGAAGGCGCAGCTCGAGCACGAGCTGCAGGTCATCGGGAACCTGGGCTTCGCCGGATTCTTTCTTGTCATGTGGGACGCGGTCCGGTTCGCTAAGAGCAAGGGAATTCTCTGCCAGGGCCGCGGCAGCGCCGCGAATTCGGCGGTGGCGTACTGTCTCTGCATCACGGCGGTGGATCCCGTCCGTCACGGCCTTCTATTCGAGCGGTTTCTCTCGGAGATACGCGTCGATGGCCAGACGGAAGCGCCCGACATCGATGTCGACATCGAGCACGACCGGCGGGAGGAGGTGCTCGACTACGTCTACGACAAGTACAACCGGTCGAAGGCGGCGATCACCTGCATCGTGCAGATGTACCGCGGACCGAACGCGCTGCGTGATTCCATGCGCGCGTTCGGGTATCCGATCGAGATGGCGAACAATCTCTCCAAGCGGATTCACTGGAGCGAGCCGGCTGAAGGGGCGATTTATGTAAAGGAGGAGCTGGCGCCCAAGTTCGGGCTTGATCTGGACAATCCTCGCGGCAAGGCCTTTCTCGCGGCGATGGCCGCGTTCGAGGGAGTGCCGCGGCTGCGCTCGACTCACGTCGGGGGCTTCGTGCTGTCGTCGTCACCAGTCGGCGACTACATGCCGGTCGAGCATACGACGATGGGCCGCACGATCCTGCAGTTCGACAAGGACGATCTCGATGCGGTCGGTGTGCCGAAGTTCGATTTCCTCGGACTCGGGGCCCTGTCGCTGGTGCGGCGCGCGTTCGACATGATCGAAGTCCGTACCGGAACGCGTCCGGAGATGTACAAGCTGCCGCCCGATGATCCGGAGACGTATGCGCTCATCGCCAGCGGCGAGACCATCGGCACGTTCCAGATCGAGAGCCGGGCGCAGATCGCATCGGTGCTGCACACCAAGCCGGATCGCCTCTACGACATCGTCGTGCAGGTCGCGCTCATTCGTCCGGGTCCGATCCAGGCGCGTTTCGTACATCCATATACCGCGCGCCGCCGCGGGCTCGAGCCCGTGACCTACGCCCACCCCGACCTCGAGCCGATCCTCAAGAGAACGCAGGGCATTCCGATTTTCCAGGAGCAGGCGATGGCGATCGCCATGACCCTCGGTGGCTACTCGGCGGCGCAGGCCGACGAGCTGAGGCGCACGATGGGACACATTCGAAAAGTCGAGCGACTGCACCGCGTTCTCGAGCAGCTGCGCACGCGCATGATCGAGAGAGGAGTGGAGGAAGCCGTCGCGACGCAGATCGCCGAGGACCTCAAGAGCTTCGCCAACTATGGATTCCCGGAATCGCATGCATGGAGCTTCGCGCTGATCGCGTACGCGACGGGGTATCTCAAGGCGCACTATCCAGCCGAGTTTTATGCGGCGCTGCTCAACTCGTGGCCGATGGGATTCTATCCGCCGTCGACACTGATTCACGACGCGGGGCGGCACGGGTTGAAGGTGTTACCGCCGTGCATGCGAGATGGGGACTGGGAGTGTACGACCGCTCCGACTGGAAATCCGGAGAGACCCGCGCTCCGCATTGGCTGCCGCCACATTCGGGGGCTGGGCGACAAGACGCTCGAGGCGCTGAAAAAGGCGCGTGGCTCGGACGAGCAATCCTCGGCGTGGAGCTGGCGATTCCCCTCGGGCGATCCTTTCACATCGATCGATGATGTCGTGCGCCGTGCGTCACTGATCCGTGCCGACGCGCTCCATCTCGCGCGCGCGGGGGCGTTCGGAGCATGGGAGCCCGATCGCCGCCGCGCTGCCTGGATTGCGATGCGCGCCGTGGGCGACAATCTGCCGCTCGCCCCGGCGCGCGAGGCTGCCTACGATCCGCGGCCGCTCACGCGCGACGAGCTGATCTTCCTCGACTACTTCTCGGTGGGTGTGAGCGTCAACGGGCATCCGATGGAGCACATGCGCGAGAAGCTGCGCGCGGCCAAAGCGCTCGATTCGCGGGATCTGATGAGGCTCCAGGGCGGAGAGCAGATCACGACCGCCGGCCTTGTCACGATCCGCCAGCAGCCGCAGAGCGCCAAGGGCACGGTATTCCTGCTGATGGAGGACGAGTTCGGCTTCATCAACGTGATCGTCTCGAAGAAGCTGGTGGAGGAGTACTCCGAGGTAGTGCGCTTCTCGACCTTCGTGATGGTGCAGGGGCGGTTCGAGCGGGATGGCGACGTGCGCAACGTGGTAGGCAAGCGCTTCACCGATCTCCCCGTCGCCCGGCTAACTCACGCAGCTCGCAGCTTTCACTGACGAGATCGGCGTGATGCCTCGCTCGTGAGGCAGGTGAGCCGTGATGCGTGGTGCGCGTGTGTGTACGAACAAGTCCGTTACGTGAATTAGACCGGGCCGATTCCTCCGCGTCGCGAGAAAGTCTTCTGGCCCCCTGATCCTTGGTGAGTCCGCTATCATTCCAACTCGCTCAGGAGAAATCGATGCACGCACCGAAGCACCTCCACCTTTACCACCTCCTCGCTCTGACCGCGCTAGCCGGCTGCGCGGACGCGCCGACGGCAGTATCGACGTCGCCGGAATTGAACGTCTCAGGCCTTCTGGCGTCGCGGGGATCGGCCGGAAGCGGCGCGTTCCAGTTCGATCCGCTGCCGGCATCGGCGGTGTGCACCATCCCCGGCGGCGATCCAATCAACCCCGCCTTGCTTCCTCCCGGCTACACCCAGACAATACTCGCGAGCGAGCCACAGTTTGGGGACTTGATCGACATGAACACCCAGAACGAGACTGGTCCGCACGCGGGCCGCTATCTCTATCGTGTGACAGAGACAGGATCCAACGGAATGCTCTCCGTCACCGATCTGGTCACCGGGGAAACCCGCACGGTGGCGCAACGGATGGACTGGGAGCGCCTCGACGGCATCGTCTGGACTCCCTGGGGGACGATCGTCACCGGCGAAGAGACGAATGCCGCCGCGATCAAGGATCCTCTCGTTCCGCAAGCGCTGGCGGGACTGATGTATGAGATCGATCCCAATTCCGGCGCCGCAAAGGCGTTGCCCGCGCTGGGCTCACGTTCGCACGAGGGGATGCGGTTCGACAGTCATGGCAACCTCTATGGTATCTCGGAGCGCGCTCCCGGCTACATCTACAAGTTCGTGCCGGACCGCAAGGGAGATCTCTCCAGTGGGCAGCTTTACGTGCTGAAAGTGGAGACCCCTTCAGGCGACCGAACGGGTGAAGCGCGCTGGATCGCGCTGGATCGGGCGCTGGTCCAGGTCAACTCGGATGTCGAAGCGGCGAAAGTCGGCGCGACCGGCTACTCGCGGCCCGAGGATGTCGAGACCGGCACCAGCACCGGCAACTCCCGTGGCGGAACGAACGTGCTCTACGTGGCGATCACCGGCGAGAACCGGGTGCTGGCGATCGACCTCTCCTACCAGGGCGGCAAGGAGAAGGCCTTCGTCTACGAGTATCTGCGGGCGGGTGTCAACGCCCCCCTCGATTTCAACGCTCCCGACAACCTCGCGCTCGATCGCTCCGGAAATCTCTACATCGCCGAAGATCCGGGCGGGAACTTTCCCGCGAAGACGAGGGGCGACGACATCTGGACAGCGGAGCCTTCGGCGGGGAGTCTGTTCAGGGCCGAGCGGACGGTACGATTCGCGAGTCTGACGGACTGCGACGCGGAGCCGACCGGAATCTATTTCGACAAGAATGGGAATCGTCTCTTCGTCAATGTCCAGCACCGCGGTGGTGATGGGCGTGACCTCGCGGTTGCCATCACGCGAGCGGACTCAGAGCTGCCGTAGAGTTGCCGTGGTGTGTGCGTGACCGCGGGGTAGCGTATTTCCCGCGGTCATGCACAGCTTGCCGCTCTCGCGCGCGAGACGTTATCGTAGGCGCATGCGGGAAGAGCAGCAGACAAACGCGCGCACGGAGCGTTCATTCGCCAGTGACAACTGGGCGGGCGCGCATCCCGAGGTTCTCGCTGCTCTCGCCGCCGTCAATGGCGGGCACCTCCCTTCCTACGGGCGCGATCCCTTCACCCGCGACGCCATTGCGCGCATCACGGCCGAAGTCGGCGACGGTGAGGTGTTCTTCGTCTTCAGCGGGACGGCCGCCAACGTGCTCTGCCTCCAGAGCATGGTGCGCGCCCACCAGGCCGTCATCTGCGCCGACACCGCGCACGTGCACACGTCCGAGTGCGGCGCCGCGGAAAAACAGATCGGCTGCAAGCTGCTGCCCATACCCGCGCCACACGGCAAGATCACGGTCGCCGGCATCGAGGCGCACATGCACCATCTGGGCGACGAGCACCACGTCCAGCCCCGCGCCATCTCCATCACCCAGGCGACTGAATACGGGACCGTCTACACGGCGCGCGAGATCGGAGTGATTGCCGACTTCGCGCACACCAACGGGTTGCTGCTGCACATGGACGGCGCCCGACTCTTCAATGCGGCGGCCGCGCTCGGCGTCCCGCTGCGCGCGATCACCAGGGATGCAGGCGTCGATGCTCTTTCCCTCGGCGGCACCAAGAACGGATTGATCGCCGGCGAAGCAGTCGTCTTCTTCAACGAGCGACTGGCGGACGATTTCGAGTTCCGGCGCATGCAGGGAATGCAGCTGGCGTCCAAGATGCGCTTCATCGCCGCGCAATTCTCCGCCCTCTTCACCAACGGCCTCTGGAAGCGAAACGCGGCACACGCGAACCGCATGGCGGCGCTGCTCGGCGAACGGCTGAAGGCTATTCCCGGGGTCGAGCTCACCCAGGCGGTTGAGGCCAACGCCGTTTTCGCCACCATCCCAGCCCGGATCGTTGCTTCAATTCAGGAGAGCTATTACTTCCACATCTGGAACGAGGCAGCGTCGGAGGCGAGGCTGATCACGTCATTCGACACGACCGAGGACGACGTCGCTGAATTCGCGGCGGCCGTCCGCGAGGCGGTAACACAGCGAAAAGGGGAGAGACAGTGGATCTGAAAGAGGCGGCGGTTCTCGTCACGGGCGGAAGCTGCGGCATCGGCTTCGAGACGACGCGCCTGCTCCGCGAGCGCGGAGCGCGCGTGGCCATCTGCGCGAGGCACGAAGAGTCGCTGAATGCAGCGGCGACACAGCTGGATGCGGTGCCGATACTCGCCGACGTCGGTCGCGAGGACGACGTGGCCCGAATGATTCAACAGGTGGTCAAGGAGTTCGGGAACTACAACGTCCTCATCAACAACGCCGGGTTCGGCGCTTTCGCTCCCCTGATCGAGCTGACGAGCGAGGAGCTCCTCCGTGTCTGGCAGACGAATGTTCTCGGCGCGATGCTGTGCGCCCGCGAGTCAGCGCGCTACTTCATCGGCCACGGCTACGGCAATATCGTGAACGTTTCCTCGACCGCCGGCAGCAAGGGCTTCGCGAACGGCACCGCCTACTGCTCGAGCAAGTTCGCCCTCGGGGGAATGACGGAATGCTGGAGGGCGGAGCTCAGACAGCACAACATTCGTGTCATGCAGATCAACCCGAGTGAAGTGCTCACCAACTTCGGAGCGACCGAGACCTCGACGGCCAAGCCGGAGAACCCGACCAAGCTCACTGCTTCCGACATCGGACAGGCGATTGTCGACATGCTCGAGGTTCCTGATCGCGGGTTCGTCACCGAAACGACGATCTGGGCGACGAACCCGAAATGAGGCAGCGCTCCGGGGCTAACGAGTCTTGTCCTGGCTCGCTCCAAACCTGCTTCTTGCCGCCGCGACAACGAGATCAGCCGCACGTTGAATACCGAGCCGTTCCGTATTGACGCTCAGATCGTAGTTCTCGTGTGAGCGCCACTCGCGCTCCCAATGCAGGCGCACCCACTGCTCACGCTCGCGGTTGGTGTCATCCACCAGACGCGCTGCCTCTTCCGCGCTCAGCCTGTCCCTCTTCATCGTCCGAGCGATCAGCGCTTTTCGCGGCGCGTAGCAGAACACGTGCAGCGCATCCGTGCGCTCGGCCAGCATCGCCGGCGCACCCCGTCCGACGACTACGATCGGTCCCCGCGCGATCGCTTCCTGAATGATGTGACGGGTCACCTCGAGCAGTTGCTCGTCGCTCGGCCGCCTGGAGGCGGCAGCCGGGGTCATCCATTCCTGCGATCCCATCGCCATCGCCGATGCGAGCCGCTCGACCAGTGACGGGACGCGCTCCTCGCGCGCCTGTACCTCCGCGCTGCTCAGGCCAAGGCGCGCCGCCACGGCATCCACCACCTCGTTGTCGAGGAGCGACCATCCCAGCTGCTTCGCGACCAGCGCCGCGACCTCCGATCCGCCCGACCCATAGAGCCGCGAGACGGTCAGAATGGCCACGCTTCAGTCCTGGTATGGCCGGCGGCGCTTCTCCTCGATCGCGCGGCCGTACTGACCCGCATCGGAGCGTGTGATCTTCTTCCTGGCGACCAGAGACTCGAGCACCAGCTCGCATGCCGCGGCGACGACCGGAAGGTCGTCCATCTGCGCGAGGCCGGCGTTGCTCACGATCTGCATCAGCCCGGGGACGCTTCCGAATCCCTCAACCACCGTGTCGACCGGCACATCGTCGGTCACCTGCAGCGCGCCGCCGACATCGAACCACATGATGACCTCGTCGGTGTTGATCCCGCCAGCGCGGTCCTGATAGGTGGCATCCGCCGCGCGGCGAATCAGATCACGCGCAATCGTGTGTCCACCCACGAGCTCGCCCTCGTACTCGAGCTCGATCTTTCCGGTGATGGCGGGCAGAGCGGCGTAGATATCCGCAATACGCGGCACGATGTCACGCTCACCCGTCTGTATCGCGCGGCGCTCCGCGTTTGACACCACGTTCTCGAGAACGCTGATCGGCATCCGCTGCGACACTCCCGATCGCTTGTCGATGCGCTTGTCGATCCGCGCCTCGAACGCGACGCGCTCGATCACTTCGGCGATGAAATCGGGGACGCGCACCTGCCCGGCGCCCCGCGATGTCCACGCTTCCTGGCTGGTTATGGCAATGCCGATGTCCACCGATTCCGGGTAGTGCGTCGTGACTTCGCTGCCAATGCGATCCTTGAGCGGAGTGATGATCTTCCCGCGCGCGGTATAATCCTCGGGGTTCGCCGTGAAGCAGAGCATCACATCGAGCGGGAGCCGTACCGGATACCCTTTGATCTGGACATCCCCTTCCTGCATGATGTTGAACAGGCTCACCTGCACCTTGCCCGCGAGATCCGGAAGCTCGTTCAGCGCAAAGATCCCGCGGTTCGCGCGCGGCAGCATCCCATAGTGAATCGTGAGCTCGTCGCCGAGTATGTGGCCGCCGCGAGCAGCCTTGATCGGATCGAGATCGCCGATGATGTCAGCGACCGTCACGTCGGGCGTCGCGAGCTTCTCGATGTAGCGATGGTCCGGATCGAGCCACGCGATCGGCGTGTCTTCGCCGGCTTCCGCCAGCAGATTCCGCCCATACTTGGAGATCGGCGCGAACGGATTGTCGTTGACCTCGCTCCCGGCAATTATCGGGAGGGCAGGGTCGAGCAGTGTGATCAGGGCGCGCAGAATCCTGGACTTCGCCTGTCCCCGCAATCCGAGGAGAATGAAGTTGTGGCGACTGAGCAGGGCATTCACGATCTGCGGCATCACCGTGTCTTCGTATCCGACGACATCGTTGAAGATCGGCTTCCGCGTCGCGAGACGGGCGAGCAGGTTCCGTCTAAGCTCATCCTTGACCGAGCGCAGCCTTCTTTCAGGCGACGCATAGGCAGAGCGCTTCAGACCGCCAAATGTTTCAGGATGCAGCGACAACGGAATCTCCGGGGGCAAGGTGCTTAGTCATGGGAATCTAGTCCGGGCGTACAGAGCGAACCAGCGGACGCTTACCCTTGACAGTGTATCCAGAAGAGGTAGATTTTCGCCCGCGCCAAAAACGAGCACGACGACCGTGCACGGACCGGCGATTTACCCCATTGTCCCTCAAGGAGATTGTAAATGAACCGCCTGGCCCTCGTCGCCGCAGTCCTCGTACTTGCCGCATGCACCGCCAAGAAGGATGACGCCGCGACCCTCGACACGTCTGCCCCAGCTATGGCTCCAGCACCGATGGCCATGGACAGCGCGATGATTCGAGACAGCATCGTCCGCGACAGCATCCGCAAGGACAGCATCGCGAAGGCGACGAGAAGGTAGCCTTTCGCTTTTCACAAAAAGGGCGCCGCTAGACAGTGGCGCCCTTTTCGTTTTGCGCTATTTGCACGCTGCATTCGCCACCATCCCACGTCGCCTGTAGCGTCGTTCCCGGCGGAACCTCGCGCCGTACCATTCCGAGACCCACACCGCCATAGCGCGGAGAGAGCGCGACGCTCCGGACATCTCCAACCTCCTTTCCGGATTCGTCGACCAGTGACGCGCCCCGCGGCGGCGCGGGACGCGTGACGAAACGGAGACGGCGCAGGAAACGATTGACGTGACCGCGGAAATGAACGCGCGCCACTGTCTCCTGCCCGATGTAGCAGCCTTTCGTGTATGATATCGCCCCGAGCTCGTCGAAGTTGGCCTCTTGCGGGAGTGTCGTCTCGTCCATGTCGATGCCCCATTGCGGGCGTCCGCTCTCTATCCGCGCGATCTCCCACGTGTCGAGCGTGCCCGCCCCAGCCCCCTGAGCCACGAGCTTTCCGCGCAGATCCGTTGCAGCCATCGCCGGGACGAAGATCTCAAATCCGTCGAAATCGAGCCCGGGCACTCTCGCGACCGTCACTCTGACATCGCCGAAGGTCGCGGCGAGGTGACCGTATGAGGGCAACGCAGCGAGATCCCGCTCGTCGATGCCCGTCACGCCCGACGTCATTGCGCGCGCCGAGCCGCCGTAGACGCCGAGGTCGCTCACCTCGGGGGTGATGTCGTGGTAAGGCGCCACGCGCGGATTGATGTACTTCCTCACCATCTCCTTCCAGCCTGCCGCCGCCGCCGGGCAAGTATCGATGAGGAGCGATCCCTCGAGCGCGAAGATGCGCAGATCGGCGACGATCTTTCCCTTGGGTGTCAGCGCGGCGGCATACTGCCCTTCGCCCGGAACCAGACCCGACACATCGTTGGTGACCATCCCCGTCACCAGCTCCGAGGCTTTCTCGCCGGAGATCCGCATTCGCATCCGGTCGCTCCGGTCGAAAAACAGAGCGCCGTTGTTCAGCGCGGAGTACTCGCTCATCTCCGACATTACCTGCAATTAAGCCGGGTCCTTCCGCCCGCGCTACTGGCCCAGGGCGGCGTACGAAGCGTCGAGCAGGTCGACCGGATGGATGGATCGCGCGGGCATGTCCGCCTGGATCAGCCCCGCCCCGATCTGCATCAGACAGCCGGGGTTTCCCGTTGCCACGAACGGCGCGCCGGCGGCGAGGATATTGGCGAGCTTCGGCTTGAGCACCGCATCTGAAGTGTCCGGCTCGATCAGATTGTAGATGCCCGCGCTTCCGCAGCACTGATCGGAATCGTGGAGTGGAACCAGCTCCAGCCCGGGGATTGCCGCAAGAACCGAGAGAGGAGCCTGGGTTATTCGCTGCGCGTGCTGGAGGTGACACGGCGCGTCGTAGGTGACCCGAACCGGCAGCGAGCCGCCCGTCTGCGGACCGGCAACCGCCAGCAGCTCGCTGATGTCGCGCACCTTCGATCCAAGGCTCTCCGCCCTTGCCCGCCATTCCTCATCGTCGTGAAGCAGGTGGCCGTACTCCTTCATGATCGCCCCACAGCCCGCCGCGTTCACAGCGACGAGCTCGGCCCCCGACTTCTCGAAGGCGGCGATATTCCGGCGCGCGAGCTTGCGAGCGCTTTCCAGATCGCCGGCATGAGCGTGCAGCGCTCCGCAGCATTGCTGTCCCGGCGCCGGAACCGTCGCGTAACCATTGACCAACAGCACTCGCTCGGTTGCCCTGTTGGTCGCGGAGAACAGTCCCTCCATCACGCATCCTTTGAGCGTCGCCACCCGCCCGCGCTCGCCTGAGGAAACCGGCCGGTATCGAGACCGTTCTATCGACCGGCCCGTGGACGCGAGCATCGCCATCGCGAACCCCAGGCGACCGCGGAGCCCCGAGAGGAGAGTGGGGATAGGTGTTGCCGCCAGGATGCGCGAGAAGAACATCGCGGGAATGAGCAGCCACGGCCGCGCGAAGACGAACAGAATGAGACGCGCGATGGGTGGAATGGGCCGGCTGTCCCTGAGCGTTGCGCGCGTCGCTTCCAGCAGCTGGCCGTACGGCACACCGCTCGGACACACCGGCTCGCACGCGCGGCAGCCGAGACACTGATCGATGTGCTCGTGAACGCTGGGATCGTCAGGCTTGACGGTTCCTTCCAGCAGCGACCGCATCAGAAAAATCCGTCCGCGGGGGCTGTCGTTCTCATCCTCCAGGTTGAGATAAGTCGGGCATGCCTGGAGGCAGAAACCGCAGTGCACGCAGGCGTTGATTCCCGGGAGCGCCGCCGCCAGCGGGGTGCCTGGCAGCGCGCATCCCGGCATCGGGTCGCTCGGCAGCGGGTCAGCGGGGAACGCAGCGGTCATTCAGTCGCCGAGGATGCCGGGATTGAGAAGGTTGAGCGGGTCATACGCGCGCTTGATACCCTGCGACAGGGAATCCGACACCACGCTCGGGGAAACGCTCTTCCAGGTATCGGCGGGAAGACGCTCGAAGACGAAGGAGCCTTCGACGGGACGGTCGAGAGAGAGTCCCGCAGCCGTCAGCTCGCCAACCGCATCCGCTGCCGCATCCGTGACGACAATACGAACGATGCCACGCGCGATATTGATCGAAGTGTAAACGCCGGGAAGCCAGTCGCTCACCATCGCTCCGGCGGCGGCGCGAACATTCGCCGGAAGCCCCGAAAGTCTTATCACGAAGTCCGCATCGCCCTCGAGCATTCTCAAGGCGTCCCACACCCGCGCCTCGACCTCGTCCGTTCTGCCGAGGCGTGAGAGAGCGATCAGCTGGGAGTCGACGGCAGCCGAATTGCCTCCGAGCCGCACGAGACAGGTGGGGTGTTGCCCGAGCCCCAGCCTCTTGGCGATTGATGCGCTGACGGCTTCCAGCGCGAACGGCGAGATCGGCGCGGCTTCGAGGTGGGCGAGAAAATTCGCCGCGTCAGGCGGGTTTCCAGCCAGGCGCATTGCCAATGTGCGGTCTGCCCTGGGCCGGGCATAAAGTCGAACCGTCGCCTCGGTGATTACGCCCAGTGTCCCCCACGATCCGGTGAGGAGCCGGCTCAGGTCGAACCCGGCGACGTTCTTGACGACCTTTCCCCCCGCGCGCACAACTTCGCCGCGACCGGTAACGAACTCGATTCCGAGCAGCAAATCGCGCGGTGTGCCGAACGCCGTCGAGAGCGGGCCCGATGAGGCCGTCGCGATCGTTGCTCCAATGCTGCCATCCGAATCTCCATATGGGTCGAGCGGAAGCCACTGTCCGTGCTCGCCGGTGACTCGCTCGATCTCGCTCAGCGAAGTCCCGGCTCTCACCGTCAGGGTCAGGTCGCCCGGGGTGTAGTCGACGACGCCGCTGTCGTCGGCGAGCGAAAGAGAAGTCTCCGCATTCACAGGGCGGCCGGCGGCGAGCCAGTGGGAGCGTCCGGCTAGTCGGAGCGGTGCGCGGCGGCGTCCACTCTCGCGGATGGCGGCGGCGACTGACTCGGTGCTCAAAGGGCGACTGGCCGCGGCGG
>Ga0136633_1001761_pt1 | contig 15577 bp, 16 predicted proteins | sample AntDrymeUQ832206_2_FD_105494 | JGI IMG/M metagenome (GOLD analysis project Ga0136633, IMG submission 105494) | Polar desert sand microbial communities from Dry Valleys, Antarctica - metaG UQ83 (22.06) | ecosystem: Environmental > Terrestrial > Soil > Desert | place: Antarctica: Dry Valley...
AAGTACCGGACGTGGTACGGAATGGATGTGGATCCGGAGCGGGAGATCACGGTCTGTTGCGGCGCGACGGAAGCGATGGCGGCTACGTTCCTGGCGCTGATCGATCCGGGTGATGAAGTGATCATCTTCGAGCCGTACTACGAGAACTACGGGCCGGACGCGATTCTCGCGGGGGCGAAGCCGGTGTTCGTGCCGCTGGAGGCGCCGGACTGGAAGTTCGATCCCGACAAGCTGCGGGCGGCGTTTACGAACAAGACGCGCGCGATTGTCGTGAACACTCCGCACAATCCTACCGGGCGGGTGTTTACGCGGGAGGAGATTTCACTGATCGCGAAGCTCTGTCAGAAGTGGGATGTGATTGCGATCACGGATGAGATTTACGAGCACATCCGGTATGCGGGGGGGCATCATGTTCTGGCGACTTGGCCCGGAATGCGGGAGCGGACTGTCACGATCTCTGGGTTGTCGAAGACGTTCTCGTGTACGGGGTGGCGGCTTGGGTATGCGATTGCGCCGTTCGAGTTCACTTCGCCCATTCGGAAGGTCCATGATTTTTTGACTGTTGGTGCTCCGGCGCCGTTGCAGGCGGCGGGGGCGGTGGGGATGGCGTTTGATGCGGATTACTACAACCATCTTGCGTTAGAGTACCGTGCGCGGCGGGATCTGATGTGCTCCGCGCTCGATGAGGCCGGGTTCGGATATGCTGCCCCGGAAGGGGCCTACTACATTCTCGCCGACTTTTCGGGAATTTCCAATCTCCCGTCCCGGGAGTTCGCAATCTGGTTGGCAAAGGAGATCGGCGTCGCCACCGTTCCTGGAATGAGCTTTTACGCCGAACCGGAGATCGGAAAGTCGCTCACCAGATTCGCATTCTGTAAGAAGGTCGAGACTCTGCAGAGGGCGGCCGAGCGTCTCGCGGGTGTGGGCGCTGTTGCATAGGGGGCTGGGTTCCGACGGCCGCTTCGCGCCTCCAGGATGTAGATTGCAATTCATGGCCGCTTCACCGGACTCGTTCCTGCACCAGCGAACCACGACCGGGAGGATCTCTGGCTCGCGCTGAAGTAACCACTCCCGAAATCATTCCGGACGAAAGCGTAGTCGAGCTCTCGCTGCGCCCGCAACGCCTGTCCGAATTCATCGGCCAGGACCGGGTAAAGGAATCCCTGCGCATCTACATCGACGCCGCGCTGGCGCGACGCGAGCCAATCGACCACATCCTCTTCTTCGGTCCGCCAGGCCTCGGCAAAACCACCCTTGCCGAGCTGATCGCGAGAGAGCTGGGCGTCAACGTGCGCGCCACCTCTGGACCCGCCCTCGAAAAACCCGGCGATCTGGTCGGAACACTGACGAATCTCCGCGAAGGCGACATCCTGTTCATCGACGAGATCCACCGCCTCCGCCCCATCATCGAAGAATTCCTCTATCCGGCGATGGAGGACTACAAGATCGAGATCCGCCTGTCCGAAGGGCCGAAGGCGCAGACGATCACCATGCAGATCGAGAAGTTCACCCTGATCGGCGCCACGACGCGACTCGGCATGCTCACGCCACCGATGCGCGCGCGTTTTGGCATCGAGCAGCGCCTCAACTTCTATCCGCCGAGCGATCTGGAGCAGATCGTCCACCGCACCGCGGAAGTGATGCAGGTGGAGATCGATGAAGAGGGAGCGAAGGAAATCGCCAAGCGCTCGCGCGGAACGCCTCGCGTTGCCAACCGCTTGCTCAGACGTATCCGCGATTTCGCCCAGGTCCGCGCTGGTGGCAGCATCAATCGCAAGGTCGCCGCTGATGCGCTGCAGCTGCTCGAGGTCGATCAGTTCGGTCTCGACGACATGGATTCCCGTATCCTCAAAACAATCATCGAGAAGTTCGAAGGCGGACCCGTTGGGGTGAGCACCATCGCTGCCGCGGTTGGCGAGGACGTGGGCACTCTCGAGGAAGTGTACGAGCCGTTCCTCGTTCAGAACGGGTTTCTTCAGCGCACTCCGCGCGGCCGCGTCGCCACCGCACAGGCATACCGGCACTTCGGTTTCAATCCCCCTTCGACGTCGCAAACGCAGCAACCAACTCTGTTTTAGCTGCTACTGCACGACACCGACGAGGATCGTATGAGCGAGTTCGAGCCCACCGGAGCGATTCCGCTCAAATAGCCACGCGTACTGAGACTGCCGCCAACCAGCTGGTCCCACCGCGGTTTGATCGACGAGCACCGTCCATACTACATCATCGAGCCTCACCGTCTTTCCGCGAGTGTCCCGACCGTTCCTGAGCCCAGGCGGCTGTCCGTGAATGGGAAGCCCAACCGTCAGGTAATACTCGTCAGCCTTGGGACAACCAGCGTGCACGCTGGGAGCGGCCACCCTCCGCGTTGAGCGTCCGCGAGGTTGTGCCGGTGGCGGAGGCGCGGGCACTCCAGCACCGGCGCACTGGGAATAGAAAACCGAATTGCCTTCCGGAACTCCGTTCACCCGGAGAATCTTTTTCCGGGTGTTGATCATGAAGCTGAGCTCTGACACTGACTCGCTTACCCGCGGAAAGCCCAGGGTGGGCGCCGTTCCCTCCACCCCAGTGAGGACCTCGGGATAACCGGTATTGGCGCGATAAGGGCTCGAGTTGTACCGGAGGCGCGCGAGACGATATGGATAGGCGTCGTCGCTCCCGTCGAGCTGGCCGCGCACAACGGCAGCGAACACCAGGGAGTCGACATCGACCAGACTGAGCAGCCGTTCTCGCCCGTCGTTCCGTACGGCGCCAGAGCCGGATCGGCAGGCAGCGCTCACGACCAGACAGCAGCTCCAGCCAAGGATGGCGAGCGACCGGATTGCTTTTGTTCTCATCGCGTCTCTACTCTTGCACAAAGAAGACCTCCCTCGTTGCGATTGAAGACTGCAAGATTAACTTGGCGCTATTGTTTCCGTTATGCTCCGCCCGGTATCCCACACGCGGCAGGCGATTGGCTCCACGAAGTAGATTGCGGAGCCGATGTACTCCACCTGTCTTTTCTGCAAGAACAGCCTGGGATCGAACGAGGCTATCGGCATGGCTCGCCTGACGATCGCCGTCGCGATCGCTCTGTCCGCATCGGCATGCGTTCCTGCCTGGGTCGTCAACTCGATTGCCGCCGGCAACCCGGGCTGTCTCTACAGCGTCCCGCGCGCGGACAGGACCGTCGCGCTCACTCTCGACGACGGTCCGGATTCCACGACGACGCCTGAGCTCATGAAAATTCTTGCGGCGAACGACGCGCGCGCCACGTTCTTTCTCATCAGCGGCAATGTCCCGGGCAATGATACTTTGATCGCACGACTGATCCGCGAGGGACACGAGATCGGCAATCACTTCTCCGAGAACGAGGCAAGCATCTCTCTTTCGCCGCGCGCCTTCGAGCGCTCATTCCTGACCGCGGACTCCGTGCTCAGGCGTTTCGCGCCGGTGCGGTGGGTACGACCCGGCTCCGGACACTACAACAAGCGAATGGTCCGCACCTTCAGACAGCATGGGTACCAGTGCGTGCTCGGCTCCGTGTACCCTTTCGATCCGCAGGTGCGCTTTCCCGCATTCTCGGCCTGGATGATTCGACGCAACGTGCGGCCGGGTTCCATCATCATTCTTCATGACGGCACCTACAAAGGACGTAACACCAGCAAGACACTCAGAAAGGTTCTTCCCGACCTGACGCGGCGCGGGTACAGAGTCGTCACCCTGACCGAGCTCACGGCCGCGCACCGGGCACAGGCCCAGTGAGCGCTGAACGCGATGGCACGCTGACGTCGCATTACGAGATCGATCTGCCGATCGATCGCATCGCCCAGCGCCCCACCGAAACGCGCGGTGAAAGCCGGATGATGATCGTGAATCGCTCGACCGGCGAGATAACGCACAGGCACTTCAGCGATCTGGTTCCCCTGATTCCGGCTGGTGACGCGGTCGTCCTCAACACCACCAAAGTCTTTCGCGCCCGCCTGCTCGGCGTTCGCGAGAACGGTACGAACGCCGAAGTGCTGCTGCTCCGCTCGCTGGGCAGTTCGACGTACGAGGCGATGGTCCACCCCGGCGGAAAGCTCAAGCCGGGAAGAAAAGTTCACATCACCGACGACTTCGCAGCGGAGATCGTGTCCACCACCGAGCGCAGAACTCGCGTGGTGCGCCTCAACGCGGCGATCCCGGTCGAGGCGGCGATCGAGAAGTACGGGCACGTGCCGCTTCCGCCTTACATCACGCGCGCGGACGAGCCCGCCGATGCCGGTCGCTACCAGACGGTTTACGCCAACGAGACTGGATCCGTTGCCGCTCCCACAGCCGGCCTCCATTTCACCCCGGAGTCACTCGCGGGGCTGGAGGCAAAGGGTGTGAAGCGAGCTGACGTGCTGCTTCACGTCGGGGCCGGGACGTTCAAGCCCGTCGATGTCGAGAATCCAGCCGACCATGTGATGCACGAGGAGCCGTACACCATCCCTCAGCAGGCAGCCGAGATCCTCAACGAAACCCGCCGCGCCGGCGGAAAGATCTGGGCGGTGGGGACCACCAGCGTCCGCACGCTCGAAAGCGGGATCGCTGACGACGGAAGCTTCGCCGCGACATCCGGCGAGACGCGGATATTCATCAGGCCACCGTACCAGTTCCGCGCCGTGGATCGGCTCATCACCAACTTCCACCTGCCGCGCTCGACGCTGATCATGCTCGTCGCTGCCTTCGCCGGCTACGATCTGATCATGCGCGCATACCAGGAGGCGATCGCCGAGAGGTACAGACTGTACTCCTACGGGGACGCGATGCTGATAACGGACTGATGCGGGTGATCCTTTAGGGCGTGGCGACTCCGCTCACGAATCCCTTCGCCTCGAGCAAATCAGAAAGATCGGGATCCGCGTTCTTCCAGCTCACCAGCAGCCTCGAGTAAGCGTCCACCGCGCCCTTCGAATCACCGGCGGCGAGTCGCGCCCGCGCCAGCCCGAGCAGCGACTCCGAGCGATTGTGCCTGAGGGCCAGCTCTCTCGTGAACGCGGCGATCGCATCCTCCGGTCGGCCCGCCTGTAACAGCGCATTCCCGAGCATCTCGAGCGCGGGAGGAAGGAACGGCGGACCCGCTGGCGAAGTCTTCGCTTCCAGATCGCCCGCCTCCTGAAGCAGCTCGATCGCCTTGTTCAGCTCCCCGGCGTTCCTCGCCAGGATGGCGTTGGCGATGTTGAGTCCCATCGTGTAGCTCACCGACCCGTGATCGCCCGCCAGCGCCGAGTCGGCGCGGGACTGGACGCGCGTCACCAGCGCTCGGGCGTGAGCGCGGTCACCGCGGAGGGCAGTGGCGATCGCCTGCTGGAGCAGCATCGTGCTGGTATAGCCGACGGCGCGCGGCGAATGGCGATCGTCCTGCCGGCCGGCGAAAGGGAGATCGATGCCGGTCCAGTCTCCGCTCGCGACGCGATACTTGAAGATCAGGTCCGAGCCGACCATCGCCGCATCCGTGAAGCGTGCGCCGAAATCGGCGCCCTTCAGCACCGCCCGCACGGTATCGATCAATGCTCGCGCCGCGCGATACCGACCCTGCTGGATGTAGGCGTACTGGAGCCAGGTGAAGCTGTGCCAATCGTTGCGGGTCGCCGGGAGCTTGCTGCGCGCGACCCAGGCGCGGGAAGCAGCCCACGCCCGCTCGTTCGAGGCAGCCACATCATCCCAGAGACCCACCTGGAGGAAGATGTGCGAGGGCATGTGCAGGGCGTGCTCCGCATCCGGCGCGATCTGCGCGTACGCCCTCGCGAACGGAAGGCCCCGCTCGGCGCGGCTCGGATCATCGTAGGCGTGAATGAGATAATGCGAAGCGCCGGGGTGGTTGGCGTTGCCGGCAAACACACGGTTGGCGTGATTGATTGCGCTCTCCACCTGCGCCGCTCCCGCGCTGCGCGGGAGCTGAGCCCAGAGTCCGAGCGCGGCGAGCGCGGCGAACGCTGACGCCTCGAGATCCGAGGGATAGGCCCCGGCAACGGCCTGCATTCCTTCCGCGAATCCGCGCACGCGGTCGATCTCGGCCCGCTCGGCGAACAGCACCTCGATTGCCGCTCCATACGCCCGCTCGCGTGGAGTCTTCGCCCTGGCGAGACGCGCGTTGGCGCTGGATCCAAGGCGCCTGAGCGCGGCCCGCGCCGCCGCCAGATCCTCCTGCCCCCAGAGCGGATGCCGGTAGGTCAGTGCCTCCATCCAGTACGCCATCGCAAAGCGCTTGTCCCTTTTCTGTGCTTCCCTGAACGCGCTCGCGGCGTCGTAGTATCCGAAGCTGTGAAGCAGCGCGATCCCGCGAAGGAATGGAGCCTGCGCCCCGCGCGCGCCCGAATTGGGGAAGGCGACGCTGCCCAGCCGCGCGTGCTCCTTCTGGCCGTGCGCGACCTGGGTGTGGTCTTCCTGCGCGCCGGCGAAGGAAGGGGCGACGAGCGCGGCGACTGACAGCAGGAGCGCGCGTACGATCATGGCAACTCCGAAGGGTGTGGAGGGCATCAGTATTCTGCGGGACCGCGGGTCGCGGCGCCAGCATGGGTCTGCGCGGACATCTCCCTGGTTAACTTGCGTGGGCCAGATGACATTCTCATTCGACATCGAAAGCACGACCGGAAGCGCGCGGACCGGTGTTTTTCTAACGGGGCATGGCGCCGTCGAAACCCCCGCTTTCATGCCTGTAGGTACGCTCGCGACGGTAAAGGCGCTCGACCCCGACGATCTGACGACGATGGGTGCGTCGATGATCCTGGCCAACGCCTATCATCTCCATTTGCGGCCAGGCGATGATGTGGTGCGCGACATGGGCGGGCTACACCAGTTCATGCGCTGGGATCGCCCCATTCTCACCGACTCGGGCGGATTTCAGGTTTTCTCGCTCGCGCAGCTCCGCACGCTGAACGAGGATGGCGTCGAGTTCCAGAGCCACATCGACGGCTCGAAGCGATTCTTCACGCCCGAGCTGGTGATGCAGATCCAGCGAAATCTGGGCGCAGACGTCGTCATGCAGTTCGACCACGTCATTCCCGGCCAGTCCGATGAGCCCTCGGCGCGGGATGCGAGCGACCGGAGCATTCGCTGGCTCGGACGCTGTCTCGCTGAGCTGAACCGGCTGGAGAGCCGGCCTCCGGCGCTGCGCCTGATGCGGGCCGCCGAGCCGGACAAAACGGCCGTGAACATCGGGTACATCCCGACCCGCACGGGCGAGTTTCCCGCGCAGCCCGAGCGCCAGGCGCTCTTCCCGATCGTGCAGGGGGGAATTCATCCACGGCTGCGCCGTGAGGCCGCTCGGGCGATCGCATCGATGCACGATTGGCACGGCTACGCCATCGGGGGGCTATCGGTCGGTGAGGAAAAACCCGCGATGCACGAGATACTCGACGTCGTCGACGAGGCGCTGCCGCGGAGTCATCCCCGCTACCTGATGGGCGTCGGCTTTCCCGAGGATCTGATCGAGGGTGTCCGCCGCGGAGTCGATCTCTTCGACTGCGTAGCCCCCACGCGCATGGGCCGGAACGGAGCCGTTTTCACCCATGAGGGGCGGCTGAACATCAAGCGCGCCGAGTTCCGCACGGATCCGCGGCCGCTGGACATCGAGTGCGACTGCGCCGCGTGCTCGCGCTTCAGCCGCGCCTACATCCGCCACCTGTTCATCGCCGACGAGATCCTCGGCCTCCGCCTGCTCTCCCTGCACAATGTACATTTCCTCCTCTCGCTGATGCGCTCGGCGCGCGAGGCGATACGTACGGAAACACTGGAGTCGTGGTCGCGCGAATGGCTTCTGCGGTTCCGCGCGGCGCCGGCAGTCGAAGTCTGAAACCACCAATCGCTCATCCACATGCCCAACAATCCAATCATCGGCTCCATTTTCATGTACGGAGCCATCTTCGCGATCTTCTACTTCATTCTCATCCGTCCGCAGGCGCAGCAGCGGAAGAAGCACGACGAGATGGTGCGAAATCTCAAGAAAGGCGATGAGATCGTGACGACGGGCGGACTGATCGGCGAGGTGCTCTTCATCAAGGAGATGGGCGGCGAGGGCAAGGTGGCGGGACTCGAGGATCGCGTCACGATCAAGTCGGGGGAGACGCGGGTGATCATCGAGCGGGGGCGCATCGCCCGGATCAACAGGCCGACCACGGCCGCGAACAGCGCCGCAGGGTGAGCATCCTGGATATCCGGGTGCTGGGCGACCCGGTACTTCGCAAGCCAACGACGCGCGTTCCCGAAGTCACCGACGAGCTTCGCAATCTCATCGCCGACATGTTCGAGACCATGTACGCCGCGGAAGGAATCGGTCTCGCCGCCCCGCAGGTGGGCCGGCCGGAACGAATCGCGGTGATTGACGTCGAGGGAAGGAAATTCGCGCTCATAAATCCCGAGGTCGTCACCGCCGAACCTCCTATCGACAAGGCGGAGGAAGGCTGCCTGTCCATACCGGACATCTACGGCGACGTCGAGCGTCCTTGTGAGGTGACGATCCGCTTCACCGACGAGACCGGCGAAGAGCGGGAAGAAACCGGCACGGCCCTGCTCGGCCGCTGCTTCCAGCACGAGATCGACCACCTCGACGGCAAGCTGTTCATCGATTATCTGAGCCCGCTCAAGCGGCGCGCCGCCCTCGCCAGGTGGGAGAAGGCGAAGACCGAGTTCCCTGGCTACATCCGGAAGGTGCGGACCGAGTTGCCCGGCGCGCACCACCAGGAAACAGCGGAGGAGATGTAGTGCGCATTCTCTTCTGGGGAACGCCTGACTTCGCCGCTCCTCCGCTGCGCGCGCTGATCGGCGAAGGCTTCGAGGTCGTGGGGGTCGTCACGCAGCCGGACAAGCCGCAAGGCCGCTCGCGGGAGATCATCCCGTCGGCTGTCAAGCAAATCGCTCTGGAGGAGGATCTGCCGCTCTTCCAGCCGAAGAATGCGCGCGACCTGGAGCTGCTCGAGATGCTGAACGTTATCAGGCCGGACATCTCGATCGTCGTCGCGTACGGTCATATCCTGCCCAGGACCATCATCGATCTTCCAGCGAAGGGCACGCTCAACATTCACGCCTCGCTGCTGCCGGCATTGCGGGGCGCCGCGCCGATTCAGGCTGCGATCCGCCAGGGACTGCACAAGACCGGGATCAGCATCATGCGCATGGTGCAGGCGCTCGACGCCGGTCCGGTGCTGGTTCAGGCGGAGACCGAGGTCTACGACGACGAGACCTACGGCGAATTGCAGACGCGGCTCGCCGAGCTTGGCGCGCTGACGCTGCTCGAGGCGCTCGCTCTGATCTCCGTCGGAAAGGCGGACGAGACCCCGCAGGACGACTCGCGCGCGACTTACGCGCCCAAGATCGATCGCGACAGCGCGCGAATCGACTGGAAGCTGAGCGGGATCGAGATCGCGCGGCTGATCCGGGCCTTCGATCCCAGGCCCGGCGCATTCACGAGCTCGGAGAAAGGTGACATCAAGCTGTTCGGGCCGCGTCTGATGGATGGAATCAGCGGCAAGCCCGGCGAAGTCATCAAGGTTAGAGGTGAGCTGATCGTCGCCTGCGGCGCTGATGCGGTGCGCATTGGAGAGGTGCAGCCGACCGGGAAGAAGCGGATGGCCGCGCACGACTGGGCGCGCGGCCGCGGCGCGAAGGTCGGTGACCGGCTGGGAGCGTGACCTCCGAGATTCCGGTAATCCACGCGGTCACCAGCGACGAGATCATGCTGCGCCCGGGGTTTCTCAAGAAGGCAAAGGGCGTAATGACCGTTCTGGGTGATAAGGGGGCTATTCACGTCCGCTCCCAGCTGCTCGACTCCCCTACACTGTTCGGAATCACCCTCGATCTGTTGTTGCTGCACGCCGAGACCAGCTGCTGGTGCATCGTGAATGACAGGGTGGACATTGCTCTCGCCGCCGGCGCGCACGGCGTTCAGCTGACGGCCAAATCGCTGGCTCTCTCGGATGTTCACAGGATCGCGCCCGCTCTTCGCATCGGCGCGAGCGTGCATACACCGGAAGAGGCCGCGGAAGCGCAGAAAGCGGGCGCAGACTGGTGCGTTGCCGGCCACGTATTCGAGACTCCGAGCCACCCCGGGGAGCCGCGGCGCGAGAGCACCTTCATCAACGAGCTCGTGGCCGAGGTCACCATCCCGGTAATCGCCATCGGCGGGGTGCGGCCGGAGCACGTCAGGCTCCTCGTTCACAAGGGCGCCCACGGCGTCGCCGCCATACGGGGAATCTGGGAGGACGAGAATTCCGAACTCGCCGCCAGCCGCTATCTTTCACAGATATGACGGGGACTGCGGTAGCGGAGCGGAAAATCGCTCTCACGATCAACGGTGCGCGGCGGGAGATTCCCGACGCGTGGAGCCTGGCTGATCTCCTCGCCTCGCTGGAGCTTGACCCGCGGCTGGTGGTTGTCGAGCACAACGGCACCATCCTGCGTGACCGCGATTCCTTCCCCCGGGTTTCGCTCGCCCGGAACGACATCGTGGAGATCGTTCACTTCGTCGGTGGCGGGTGAGCGGATGGCGCACGCAGATCTGCTGTCGCACGAGAGCGCGACTCATACCGACCCGCAGCCGTTCGTAATCGCGGGGCGCGAGTTTCGCTCGCGCCTGATGGTGGGCACCGGAAAATATGATTCGAATGCCCGGATGATCGACGCGATCGAGGCATCGGGTGCGGAGGTGGTGACGGTCGCCGTGCGCCGGGTCGACCTCGATCGCGGCAAGGACGAGGGAATGCTGCATCACCTCGATCCCGAGCGCTACTTTCTGCTCGCCAACACCGCCGGCTGTTACACCGCGGCCGAGGCCATCCGCTACGCGCGACTGGCGCGCGCCGCCGGCTTCAACGAATGGGTGAAGCTCGAGGTGATCGGCGACCAGCAGACGCTGCTGCCGGATACCGCCGGACTCCTCGCGGCCACCAAAACCCTCGCCGACGAAGGGTTCAAGGTGATGGCGTACACCAACGACGATCTCATCACCGCGCTCAGGCTTGAGGAGGCCGGGGCGGTGGCGGTGATGCCGCTCGCGTCTCCGATCGGCTCGGGACTGGGGATGCTGAACCCGTACGCGATCCGGACCATCAAGCAGCGGCTGAGCGTTCCCGTGATCGTCGATGCGGGCGTAGGCACCGCATCCGACGCCTGCATCGTGATGGAGCAGGGAGTCGACGGAATCCTGATGAACACGGGAATCGCGGCTGCATCCGATCCGGTGCGCATGGCGACCGCGATGCGGCACGCGGTGGAAGCGGGACGCCTCGCGTATCTCGCCGGCAGAATGCCCCGCCGCGAGGTCGCCGTTCCATCCTCGCCATCGTCCGGGATGCTCGACACGTGAGCGCCAACGCTACGACCGTCCTTACCGCCGGTGGAGTCACCGCCGCCCGGGCGATCGCCGCCGAGATCTGCGGTGATCTCAGGCGCGGTGAGTTTCTCGACCAGTCGTTCGACCGCCGGATTGCGCCGCTCGACGCGCGCGATCGCCGCTGGACCCGGGAGCTCGTCTACGGCATGCTGCGTCATCGCGCCTGGATCGACACCATTCTCTCCGACCGCGTGCGAGGCGGGCTCCAGCGTCTCGACGCAGATGTCGTCGACCTGCTCCGGCTCGGGATCTATCAGCTCACCAACATGGGGAGCGTTCCCGCCTATGCGGCGATCGCGCAGACCGTCGAGCTCGCCAAGCGCAGACACGGAATCGGCGCCAGCAAGCTCGTCAATGCGGTGTTGCGCCGCACCGACCGTGAGCGGGACGAGCTGAACGTTCAGCAGCCCGGTGACCGTGCAGAAGCGCTCGCGCTCGAGTACTCCCACCCGCAATGGCTCGTCGCGCGCTGGATCGAGCGCTGGGGTGAGGAGGAAACCGCGCGCCTCCTTACGCTCAACAACTCGGAGGCGCCGCTCATCATCCGGCCCTATGGAGTCGTGCGCGAACAGCTGGAGGCGATGCTGGAGAGCGCCGGAGTCCATGTTGCCGACGCGCCCTACGTGCGCGAGAGCATCACGATTTCAGGCGGAATTACTCTCACGGAGCTCGGCGCCTTCAAGAAAGGATTGTTTTTCGTGCAGGATCCAGCCGCTACGCTGGTCGCTCAGTACGCGTCGATCGAGCCCGGCTCGGTAGTGGCCGATCTGTGTGCGGCGCCAGGTGGAAAGGCCCTCGAGTTGTCGCGCACCGCGAGCGCCGTTTTCGCGAGCGACAAGTCGGTGACGAGGCTGCAGCGGCTGCTCGCGAACCAGCGCAGGCTCGAGACACCCAATCTCTACCCTTTCGTCGGAGACGCGCGCGCCGCGGCGGTGCGCCCGCTCGATGCCGTTCTGATCGATGTTCCGTGCACCGGGACGGGAACGTTCCGCCGCCATCCCGATGCGCGCTGGCGCCTCAAGGTGTCGGACATTGCGGTGATGGCCTCGCTGCAGAAGTCGATACTGAAGGCGGCGGCAAAAGCCGTACGCGTGGGCGGCCTGCTGATCTACAGCACCTGCTCACTCGAGCCGGAAGAGAACGAGGAGCAGGTCGACGCTTTCCTGACGTCAAATTCCGCGTGGAAGCTGGAGCCGCCGGGCGATGACGCTGTGCCTGACGACGTGCTCGACGACGGAAAGCTTCGAGTGCTCCCACACCGCCACGGCACCGACGGCGCATTCGCCGCGCGATTGCGCAGGGTCAGTTAGTGGCGCTCAACCTGCGCGCGCTCCCAAGGCGCGCGTTCCCATATCTGATCGTTGCCGTCGGCGGATTCCTGCTCGCCTATGTCGCGATTTTTCTGTTTGCGTTCCCGGCGGAAGTTCTGCCCGATGAAGGGATTCTCCCCAACGTCGTGGGCAAATCGTACGCGAACGCGGCAGCAATCCTCGACAAGGCGGGGTTCGTCGCGCAACAGGGCGAGTCGAGGATTCACCGCACGGTTCCAGCTGAAATCGTCATTCAGGAAGATCCGCCGGCGGGCAGCAGGCAGAAGCGCGGGATCACCGTGGTGCTCGCCGTCAGCGCCGGACAGCGCAGCGCCGAAGTGCCGGTCACAGCGAACATGACGCAGCAGCAGGCGCGGATCGCCATCGAGAACACCGGTCTGACGATGGGCACCGTCACCGAGCAGATAAGCGACCAGCCGCGCGGGCTCGTGATCCAGAGCGAGCCTGTCGCCGGGACCAAGATGGAGCTGCCTGGAGTGGTGAACATCATCATGAGCAAGGGGCCGGCGACGGTCGTAATGCCGGATCTCTATGGCCGCACTCTTGGTGAGGCCCTGTCGATGATCGAGCAGCTCGGTCTGCGCGTTGCCGGACGCTCGCGCGACACCAGCTCGATCCAGCCGGAGAACACGGTGATCAGGCAGCTCCCGGCCCCGGGCAACACCATTCGCGCCGGCGGACCGGTGAGTCTCACGATCTCGCACTTCCCTCCCCCGCCGCAGCTGCGGATCGACACAGGGTTCCCTCCCCTGCCGCCCATCCCGACGCCGGGACCATGAGTGTCCGGATCGCACCGTCTATACTGAGCGCCGACCTCGGCAAGCTCGCCGACGAGATCGCAATGTGTGAGGCGGGCGGGGCGGACTGGATTCACATCGATGTCATGGATGGACGCTTCGTGCCGAACCTGACCTTCGGCGCGAAGGTCATCGAGTCGGTGCGCAAGCTGACGAAGCTGCCACTCGATGTTCACCTGATGGTGGTCGAGCCGGAGAACTACTTCGAGAGCTTCGCCGCCGCCGGCGCCAACGGAATGTCGATCCACACCGAGGTATCACCGCACCTTCAGCGGCAGCTCGATCACATCCGCGAGCTCGGGTGCCGCGCGGGTGCCGTAGTCAATCCCGCCACTCCGCTTTCCGCGGTGAGTGAAGTCGTCACCGACCTCGACCTTCTCCTGGTGATGACGGTGAACCCCGGCTTCGGCGGACAGAAGTTCATCGAGGGCTCGATCGGCAAGGTACGGCGTGCCCGCGAGATGCTCGCTGAAAGCGGCAGCGATGCATTCCTCGAGGTGGACGGAGGGATAGACCGGAACACGATCGCGCAGGTGTGGAGCGCAGGGGCGGACACCTTCGTCGCGGGCAACGCAATCTTCGGCGCAAAGAATCCGCGGGCCGAGATCGGTGAGCTCCGCGCGCGCTGCACGACTCAGGCATGACCGGCCGCCGGCAGCTGGCCATTGGATTCGTCGTGCTCGGCATCACTGCCGCGATCGCCTACAGCGCGACGAAATATCTGCGGCGCGAGATGTTCCCGGTCGCTCTGGGGAGCAGAGCGCCGGATTTCACCGCGGTGACCATTGATTCCGTTCCGCGCGAGAAGCATCTCACCGATTATCGGGGACAGGTCGTAATGGTCAACGTCTGGGCGACGTGGTGCCTTCCCTGCCGCGTGGAGATGCCGAGCATCGAGGCGCTTCACCGGGACTACGCGCCGAAGGGGTTCAAGGTACTGGCTGTGAGCGTCGACGATCCCGGTCGCGCCGCGACGATCCGGGCATTCGTCGAGCAATACAAGCTGACGTTCGAGATTCTGCACGATCCCGAAAGGAAAATCGTCGAGCAGTACGACATCCTCGGCTACCCCGAGACCTTCATCATCGGCCGCGATGGCGTGATCAGGAAGAAGCTGCTCTCGGCAACAGACTGGAATTCTCCCGAGCACCGCGCTCTCGTCGAGCGGCTGCTCGCCGAGCCGGCCGGGTAGCGAGTCGTGACGGTGGTGCTCGGTATCGAGACTTCCTGCGACGAGACCTCCGCGGCTGTTCTCGACGGCGCGGGCGATGATATCGCGCAGAGATCGCTCGTCATTCTTTCCCAGGATATTCACCGCGTTTACGGCGGAGTCGTGCCCGAGCTCGCTTCGCGCGCGCATCTCACCAGCATCGTGCCGGTGGTGGAGCGGGCCATCGAGGAGGCTGGCACAACGCTCGACCAGATCGATGCCGTTGCCGTCACACACGCGCCCGGACTGGTCGGTGCGCTGCTGGTGGGAATGAGCTTCGGCAAAGCGCTGGCGTTCGCGCGGGGAATTCCACTGCTCGGCGTACACCACATGGAAGGACACCTGTTCGCGGCCGCGCTCGAGCACGGGGATGCCGTTCCTCCATTCACGGCGCTGCTGGTATCGGGCGGGCACACCCTGCTGCTCGATGTCGAGGAGTGGGGCAGGTACAGACTTCTCGGGGCCACCCGCGACGATGCAGCCGGCGAAGCGTTCGACAAGGTCGCCAAGCTTCTGGGGCTGCCATATCCGGGCGGGCGCTACGTGGAAGAGCTCGCGCGGAGCGGAGACCCGAAGCGATTCCAGTTCGGCCGGCCGATGCTGCGGCGTAACGCGCTGCCGACCGACGAGGATTATTACGCGTTTTCATTCAGCGGACTGAAGACCGCGGTCCTCCACGCGGTTCGAGCCTCGAAGGATCTCGAGGCGGACAAGCCACACATCGCGCGCGCGTTTCAGGATTCGCTGATCGAGACACTCGTCGAAAAGACGTGGCGCGGCGCGAGCTCATTCGGGCGCCAGCGTGTGGTCCTCGGTGGCGGTGTCGCGTGCAACCGCACCCTCGCGTCGGCGATGCGAGACAGAATGGAGCCGGACGGCGCGACCGTGTTCACCCCGAGTCCCA
>Ga0136633_1001762_pt1 | contig 15571 bp, 10 predicted proteins | sample AntDrymeUQ832206_2_FD_105494 | JGI IMG/M metagenome (GOLD analysis project Ga0136633, IMG submission 105494) | Polar desert sand microbial communities from Dry Valleys, Antarctica - metaG UQ83 (22.06) | ecosystem: Environmental > Terrestrial > Soil > Desert | place: Antarctica: Dry Valley...
CGCTCGATGGTGATCTCGTGCGAGCGGGAATCTCTCGGGCCGCCATCGTCGTGCGCGATGCTGGTTGCGCACTCCGAGGAAATGTCCTGCACGAGAGTTCCACCGAGTGCCACGTTCAGGATCTGGATTCCCCTGCAGATCGCGAGAACGGGTGTGCGGCGGGCCCGGGCTTCGCGAATCAGGGCTGACTCGGTCGCATCGCGGGCGGCGTTCACCGAACGTATTTTGGCATGCGGGGTCTCACCGTAACGGGCGGGGTCGACATCTCCGCCGCCGGTCAGCACGAGGCCCGACACCATATCCAGGATTCCTGCCGCCGCGCGATCTTCGGAAAGTGGCGGTATAATAACTGGCACGAGACCCGCGTTTTCGAGGGCAGTCACGTAAGCGGCGGTTAACCGGACACGACTGGTATCGCCATCCTGGCGGATGCCCGCTGTTACAGCAACTGTGCGAGCTTTGTTCTGCTTGCGCGCGGACGGCACTGGTGATCTCTCTTCGACGAAGTACGCTGGTACTACAGCTGGCTGTCGCGGGTGCGACGGTGGCGGAAGGTCAAAGTCTCGCCGGGGCTCCCGTCCCCTGCAAGGGGGAAGTAGTAACCCGCATCGAGATCGAGGCCAACCCTCCATTTCGCGTCACCGGAAACAGAGTCTGGCAACGTGCCGGACGATTTGCAGCGAAGCAGCACATGACGACGAAAGCGGCGGTGATCCGGCGCTTCCTCGCGCTTCAGGTCGGCGACAGATGCACGGAGCTGCGACGCACCGAATCGGAGAGAATTCTCCGCGCTCAGCCGTTTCTGGCCGATGCGACGGTGCTCGCCTTTCCGGATGGTGGCGGCGGCGTCATTCTCGGAATCACGACGGTTGACGAAGTCTCGCTGATCATCGGCGCGGGGTTTTCCGCCAAATCCCTCGTTCACCGCTTCAAGCTGGGCGAAGCGAATCTTTTCGGCGACGCGCTCTATGTCGCGGGGGAATGGAAGAAGGGCGCGCAGTTTCGCGACATCTACTCCGGGCGCTTCACCGACTACCAGTTTCTCGGACGGCCGTACCAGCTTCACCTCCAGGGCGGCAGGAGAGAGCTCGGCAGCGACTGGGACGGCGAGCTCAGCCACCCGTTTCTCACTGACCTCCAGCGCCTCTCATGGAGAACCACCGCCGGAAACGCCGACGGATACTACTACTTCCGGCGTCCAAATGCGCAATCGGTCGGGCTGCTGGTCGGACGGTCGTACAGCGACATAGGCGGAGTGATACGCTTTGGGCCACCGCTGGGCCGCCTCGCGCTCCTCGGCGGATCGCTCTCGTTCGAGGACGAAGACCCGCGCGGACTGCCGATTCTCGTGACGGACTCCGGACTCGTGACAGACACGAGCACCGCGCTGATCGGCCGCTACACCAAGCACCAGACGTCGCGCCTGAACGGGTTATGGGGTGTCAGAAAGGTTCGCTTCATCCGCGGCAGCGGATTCGACGCGCTCGAGGGAGCGCAGGATCTCCGGACCGGCGCACAGGTGGCAACGCTGGTTGGAAAGGGGGTGACCTTCCTGCGGGGAAAGGAGGACGACTGGTTCGCGTCAACCGCCTTCTTCGCGGGCATGGGGTCGAACCGGTATTACTCCGCCCTCGACATCTCGGGCGAGGGGAGACGCGGTGAAAATGGAGTCTGGGACGGGATCCTCGCGCACGGACGCGGCGCTCTCTACCTGAAGCCAATGGACAGGCACACCATCGTCACAGACCTGACCTGGAGCGGGGGCTGGCGTCAGCGCATACCCTTTCAGCTAACCTTCGCGGATCGCGATGGGGGGATTCGAGGATTCAGGAAATCCGATGTGGGCGGAGCGCGGCGTCTCGTCGCGCGCGCGGAAGACCGATTCCTGCTGGCCCGGTACAAGCAGGTGGCGAGCTTCGGCGTGGCCGGATTTGCCGAAGCGGGCAAGCTATGGGCGGGCGACTCGCCTTTCGGCGTCGACACTCCGCTCAACGCTTCGATCGGATTCAGTATTCTGGGCGCGGCGCCGCCACAGTCGCGGCGCATGTGGCGGGCGGATTTCGCTTTTCCGATCAAGGGCGACCGCCGCCCCGGGCTTGAAGTGCGAGTGACATCGCTCGATCTGACCCGCACGTTCCGCGTCGAGCCGCGCGATATCTACAACAGCAGGGAGAGGTCGGTGCCCTCGAACGTATTCAACTGGCCATAGACTGCCCGGCATCCGCGCTAGTTGCGGACTGCCTCAGGTTCGATAGCACTTACAGGGGATCCAAGTGTTGAGTGGTCAGTTGGTCAGTTCAAGTTGATCGGTGGTTAACAGCTCACCGGCGACAACTCATGACCACGGGCACACTACAACTGAAATACTGCTCACTCAGTACTTGGATCCCCCGTAAGTGTTCTGGTAGCTAGTGCCCGTGAGACTTGGCTGGCACCTCTCGCATCATCTTCCGAATCGGAATTACCAGCAGCGCCAGGATGATCGCCGCGATCACGAGTGAGAGCGTCGTCCGTTGAAAGAGCAGAGGCATCTCCTCGAGCTTCTCCGGATCGACGTGACCTCCGACCAGGCCTCCGATCAGACTGCCCAATCCCGACGCGGTGAACCAGATCCCCATCATCTGCCCGACGTATTGTCGTGGGGCAAGCTTGGTCATCGACGAGAGACCGACGGGCGAAAGGCAGAGCTCCCCAACGGTCTGGAAGAAGTAGCTGCCGACGAGCCACCACGGCGAGACGAGAGTCCCGGGCCCGCCCGAAACGACGGCGCGGGCCGCGAAGATCATCAGAAAGAAGCCGATGGCGGCAGTGCCCAGACCGAGGGAGAACTTCCCCGGACTCGAGAAATCGCGATTGCGGCGGCCGAGCGCGACCCAGATGCCCGCGAAGACTGGCGCGAGCAGGATGACGAAGAAAGAGTTGACTGACTGGAACCAGGTCGTCGGCACCTCGAATCCAGCGATATTGCGATCGGTGAAGTCTCGAGCGAAAAGGTTGAGCGAAGTGGGTGCCTGCTCGAACGCGCCCCAGAACACGACCGCGAACACGAAGAGCACGAAGATGACGCCGATGCGCTTTTTCTCATCGGACAACAGACCGCCGGCGAGGAAGACGTAAAGGAAGAAGAGCACCACCATCGTGAGCGTCACGTAGACCATCTTTTGTCCGATCGCCTGCGCGTCGAGCGTGATCGTGCCCATGGCGGTGAGGATGAACACGAGGGCGACGATGGCGAGGCCCGCGGTCAGCGTCAGCTTCACTGTGCGCTCCCGCCGTGCCTGCGCCGTGGGGTCGGCCAGCCGCGTCGGCGACACGCCGAGTCCCTGAAGGGTGCTCCCCCGCCTGAGCGCGAACACCACGAGTCCGACGAACATCCCGACTCCGGCGGCGCCAAAACCCCAGTGCCAGCCGACTTTCTCGCCGAGGACGCCGGTAATAAGCTGCCCGGCGAACGCACCAAGGTTGATTCCCATGTAGAAGATCGAAAAGCCGGCATCACGTCGTGAGCCGCCTTCGGGATAGAGATCTCCGACGATCGCCGAGATGTTCGGCTTGAGGAGGCCCGTGCCCATGACGATGAGGACGAGTCCCATGAAGAACGGAACCTTCCCTCCGCCCGGCCCTGCCAGACCCGAGAGACCGATCGAAAGATGCCCCGAGGTGATGAGACACGCGCCGATGAAGATCGCGCGCTGGAGACCGAGGAGCCGGTCTGCTACCCACCCGCCGGGGAGAGACGCGAGATAGACGCTGAAGCCGTAGATCCCGACTATCGCCGACGCCTGTCCGCGGTCGAACCCGAACCCGCCATCGGCAAGCGCGGCAGCCATGAAAAGCACCAGCAATGGACGGAGCCCGTAGTACGAGAAGCGCTCCCACATCTCGGTGAAGAAGAGAGTGGAGAGCCCTACCGGGTGACCGAAGAAGCTTCTGCCGGCGCCGCCCTGAATCCCCGGGGGTGGCTCGTCGTGAGTTACAGTTCCCGCTGAGGGCTGATCAAAAACGCCTTTGTCTCTGGCCATGGTGGGTGATTTAGGGTTCGAAACGTCCGGGGCTGGTCGTAATCAACGGGCCACTCCACCACCGAAGGATCGCGTCTCGAGTTTTCCGTTGTTGCGTTCTCCGTTGTTGCGTGAACACCAAAACGCACAACGGAATAACGGTGAACTCATAACGCAGTCGGCTTCCGCAGGGTAACACAGGCCCCCGATCACGATCAGTGGACCGCGGCGAGAGGAAGATATCTCTCAGGTGGATGAACGCCACCCGCGCGCTGCTGTTCCTCCCACGAGATGGTGGTCGGTGGCTGCTTGATGCATGCCACCTGGTGCCCGGGCGCTTTCAGCTCGAGCGGCGGAACGATGCGCGTGCAGGCCTCGTCCTTCGCGGGATGATGGCAGCGCGGGTGAAACACACATCCCGAAGGTGGATTCGCCGGCGATGGCACATCTCCCTGCAGAAGAATGCGCTCCTTTCGCGCCTTGGGATCGGCGACCGGTACGGCTGACAGGAGCGCCTGGGTGTAAGGCATCAGCGGCTCGCGATACAGATCCGCGGATGTCGCCAGCTCGACGACTTTGCCGAGGTACATGACGGCGACGCGGTCGGCGATGTGCTCCACCACCGACAGGTCGTGCGCTATGAACATGTACGTCAGCTGGCGGTCGCGCTGGAGATCGCGCAGGAGGTTTATGACCTGCGCCTGAACCGAGACATCGAGCGCCGACACCGGCTCGTCGCACACGATGAATTTCGGCTCGACCGACAGCGCCCGCGCGATTCCGATGCGCTGGCGCTGTCCTCCCGAAAACTCGTGAGGGTAACGCGTGGCATATTCCCGCCTGAGGCCGACTTCCTCGAGCAGCTGTCTCACCCGATCATCCGCCGCTTTTCCTTCCGCGAGGCGGTGGATGGTGAGACCCTCCCTTATCATGGCGCCGATCGTCATTCTCGGATTGAGCGACGACACGGGATCCTGGAAGATGATCTGCATCTCGCGCCGCAGCGCCCTCAGCTCCCGGGTTCCCATGGCGCGGACGTCCTTGCCCTCGAACATGATGTCGCCCGATGTCGGCTCGATGAGGCGCAGCACGATCCGCCCCGTGGTGGTCTTGCCGCAGCCGGATTCTCCGACCACACCGAGGGTCTCGCCGCGGGCGACGTCGAACGACACATCGCTCACCGCCTGCACCGCCCCCACCTGACGCGCCAGCACGCCCTTCCTGATCGGGAAGTGCTTCCTCAGGTTCCGGACCGAAAGCAAAGGCTCCGCGCCGGGAAGTGCCGTTGTCGTTGCCCGGCCCGTCACGCGACTGCGGCTCCCTGCAACACCACCAGTGGTGGGTGCGGGTGGTTGCGGCGCTCGGGCTCGATCGCGAGGTGGCAGCGGGAGACGTGCGCGACGCCGACCTGATAAAGCGGTGGATGCTCACGCTCACACAGCTCCCACGAGTACGGGCAGCGGTCGCGGAACCGGCAGCCCTGCGGCCAGTCGGTAGGCGCGGGCACCGTTCCAGGAATGACGTTCAGGCGCTCCAGCTCGCGACCGATATGCGGCATCGCGAACATGAGCCCCTCCGTGTAGGGATGGTGCGGCTTCGAGAACAGCTCATCGACCGCCGCTTCCTCCACGACCTGGCCCGCATACATCACGATCACGCGCGAAGTGGTTTCAGCGATCACACCGAGGTCATGGGTAATCATCAGGATCGATGTGCCGAATTTTTTCTGCAGATCGACCAGCAGGTCGAGGATCTGCGCCTGGATCGTTACGTCGAGAGCCGTCGTCGGCTCATCGGCGATGACGAGGGCGGGCTTCATCATCAGGGCCATCGCGATCAGCACCCGCTGCCGCATGCCGCCCGACAACTGATGAGGGTACTGCTTCGCCCGGTCGCCGGCCGCCGGAATTCCGGTGAGAGCGAGCGCCTCGACGGCGCGGTTCCACGCTTCTCTGCGGCTCACCCCGCCGTGAATGCGCGCTACTTCCGCCACCTGGTCGCCAACCGTGAACACGGGATTGAGCGCGGACATCGGCTCCTGGAAGATCATCGAGATGCGGTTACCGCGGATGTGCCTGATCTCCTCGTCACCGAGGGTGACGAGATCCCTGCCTTCGAATTCGATGCGGCTGCCCGCTTCGATACGCCCCGGGGGCTGGATGAGACGGAGGATCGAGAGCGCCGTGACCGACTTTCCGCAGCCCGACTCGCCGACGATGCCGACGGTCTCGCCCGCTCCGATATCGAAGGAGACGCCGTCGACTGATCGCGCCACGACGCCTCCCATATGGAACCAGGTGCGGAGATCACGGACGGATACCAGAGGGATGGGCGAACCGGCACCCGCGGTCATCGCTTCACCAGCTGCGGTCATAGGCGTCGCGCAGGGATTCTCCGAGAACGTTGAGTGTCATAACAGTGAGCACCATCATGAGACCGGGGAAGAGTGACATCCACCACAGCGCCGCGACCTGATCGGATCCATCCCGAATGATGTTGCCCCAGCTCGCCCCCGGCTGCGGCACACCGATGCCCAGAAACGACAGGCCCGCCTCGAGAACGATTACGTGCGCGACGCCCAGCGTTGCAGCCACGACTATCGGAGATACCAGATTCGGGAGCAGATGCCGCAACAGTATCCGTCTCCGGCTCGCGCCGAGCGCTCGCGCCGCGGTTACGAATTCCGCGTGCTTCAACGCAAGAACCTGACCCCTGACGATGCGACTGAGGCCAAACCAGCCGGTGAGGCCGAGGAAGAGGATGAGCGCCCCGATGGACAGCCGCGGCCACGCCGCGAGGATGGCGACGAGAAGCAGCAGCCGCGGGATCGCGAGGAACGCGTCGAGGATGCGCATCATGACCGCGTCGACGATTCCGCCCGCGTACCCTGCTATCGCTCCAAACGCCACGCCCAGGGTGACGGTGACGACCGTGGCCAGAACGCCGATCAGAAGTGAGAGGCGCGCGCCGTAGATCACGCGGCTCAGCACATCCCGGCTGTATGGATCGGTGCCGAACGGGTGGGCAGCCGACGGAGGCAAGTCCTTCATACGCACGATGTCAGGCTGCGCGGCGGGGTCGTACGGCGCGATCAGCGGCGCCAGCAGTCCGATCAGAACAATGGCGGTGAGAATCGCCAATGCGAGTCGCGGAGACCGGCGTTCGATGACCCGGGCGAAGGTGCGTCCAAGCGGCGACCCTCGCGCGGGCAGGGGGTTAATGCGCACGAAGTCTCGGGTCTGCCCAGGCGTAGAGCATGTCGGCGATGAAGCTCCCCACCATCACCATGATGCTGCCGATGATCACCGCTCCGACTACCAGTGGGTAGTCCCGCGATGCGATGGCGTTGACCAGCGCGTACCCCATTCCGGGCCAGGCGAAAACCCGCTCGATGAAAACGGCGCCCGTGAGCAGAGCGGGGAACGACAGTCCGATCAGGCTGATGATCGGCAGCAGCGCGTTGCGAAGGGCGTGGCGACGAAGAATCTCCCGCTCCGTTAGCCCCTTGAGACGTGCCGTCCGGATGAAGTCAGCCGGCAGGACGTCGATCAGCGCCGCGCGTTGGTACCGCGCGACGCTGGCGGAGGCGAGCAGCGTGAGCGTGAGCGCGGGCAAAATGAGATGCCTGATTCTGTCGAGGATTCTGCCGCCGAGCCCCAGGTACTCGTGCATCACCGGATCGACGGCCCCACCGACCGGAAAAATCGGAAGCCAGTAGGTGAAAGTCAGCAGCGCGAGTATCGCCAGCCAGAAATCCGGCATCGAAAGAAAAAGAAGAGACGCGCCGCTCAGAACGTGGTCCGTGGCTGACCCCCGCCGCGACACCTGCACGACCGCGATCAGAATTCCAAGCGCAAAGCTTCCGACGAGCGCGATGCTCATGAGCAGGAGCGTGTTCGGCAGCGTGTGCGCGAGCACATCGCGGACGGGACGGTCGTGCGAGAACGACCACCCGAGCTCTCCGCGCGCCAGCTGGCTCACGTAGCGCCCGAACTGCTCCGGCAGCGGGCGATCGAAGCCGTACTGTACGCGCAGGCGCTCGCGGATGGCCTCGCTGACGTTCGGATTGTCGATTGCCGCGCTGAAGGGATCGCCCGGAGCGAGATGAATGAGCGCGAAGCTGATCGCGGCGACGAAAGCCACGATCACCGCGGCCTGGGCGAGTCTCTCTGCCGCGTAGCGGAGCACCCGCTACGGGGTTTTCCGCCCCGCCGCGTCGGCGGAGGAAGGTGCAGCTGGCGGAGCGTTGTCGCGGGGGATGCGTTTGTCCGCGGGGATCCACCACTCCGGAACGTGCGCCCACCACGCGTCGGGTCTCATGTGAGCGAGCTGCAGGCGCGAGTGATAACCGAGCGTCGGAATCGGCTCAGCGAGCCAGATGGCGGGCGCATCCTGGATGATGGTCTCGTAAGCCTTCGTGAACAGCGCGCGACGCTGGCGGATCTCCGTTGCCGCCAGTGCGCTATCGATGTAGGCGTCGAAAGCGGGACTCTCGTACGAGCCATAGTTCAGGCCGTTCCGGGCGCGCGAGCCCTGAGTGCCCCACGACTGTCGAACTCCGCCCGGGCTCGCCTGCGTCTGCCAGTTTCCGATCATCATGTCGAACGTGCGTTTGCGCATCCGGTCGATGAGCACGGGGAAGTCCAGCTGGTCGACATCGACCTTGACTCCCGCCTGTCGCAGCTGCTCCTGAAGCAGTACCGCCATCCGCACGCGCGCCGCGCTCGAGCCGGGAACTCCGAGCGAGAACTGCAGCGGCCGTCCGTTTCGCTCGCGGACCCCGTCGCCGTTCACATCGCGCCAGCCCAGCGAATCGAGGAGCTGTTGCGCGCGCGCGAGGTCGAATGGCAGCTGCGGAAGATCCGGATCCGTCGTCGGGTACATTCTCACAGTCGGGCCCAGCGCCGGGAGGGCCAGGCTGTCGTACACGCTGCGGACGATCGCGCCGCGGTCCACGGCCATGGTGAGAGCGCGCCGGAGCTCCCGATCACCGAACAGCGCGTGTGGGCGGGCCCGGTCGGCGGGATCGCGGAGGTTGAACTGCGCGAACGAATAGCCGAGCCCTCCAGTGTGCGCGATTCGCAGCTGCGGCTGCTTTGCCACCGCGGACACATTTTCAGGCCTAAGCCCCTCGAAGAAATCCGTCTCGCCGGACAGGAACCGCGTGACGGCGGTGGTGAAATCGGGTGCGAGACTCCAGATGACGCGGGAGAGCTTCGGCGCTCCATGATAATTCAGCGTGTCGGCGGCCAGCTCCACCGACCCTCGCGGAGTCCACCGCACGAACCTGAACTGCCCCGATCCAATCGGTGCCCGCGCGTTTGGTGACGCGCGCCACGCGGCGGGAGGAATGTCTCTCCAGAGATGCGCGGGCATGATCGGCATCAGATAGACCGCGTCGTAAAACTGCTGTGGCGCGCGGGACCTGAACCAGAACACCGCGGTGCCCGAATCCGGTGACGTCACCGAGTCGATGTTCGTAAGCAGCGCGCCGACTCCGGACGCGAGAGTCGTGTCCTTGTTGCTGTCGAAGGTGAAGCGCACGTCGTCGGCGCGGACGGGACGTCCGTCGTGCCAGCGCGCGCGCTCGTCAATGTGAAAAGCGATGCTCAGCGAGTCGCGAGCCCAGGTCCACTTGTCAGCGAGCCGCGGAGTGAACCCGCCGTCACCGATGATGTTGAGGGAGTCTCCGATGTCCGCGAGCCGGTCATGGACGAGGTCGGTGATCTGCGTTCCCTGAATGCTTGCGGTCAGCCCCGGAATCAGCAGATCGGGGTCGCCGGCGGTCGAGATGACCAGAGTCCCACCGCTCGGTTTCGGTGGCGGACCCTCAGTGCCCACGCAGGCAACGACCACCAGGAGACCCGCAAACCTCAGCGCCGCCATGTCCACCCCTCGTCCACGAATTGAGGAACGTGCCGCAGTGTCTCGTCGCGGATCTCTTCTTCCTCGATCCGCGACGACTGGGCATCCTCCAGTGATGTCACAGCCTCGAACATTGCTCCAGCCAGCTCGTCGGTCGCAGGCGTACGGCCGAGCAGCGCACTCAGAGTCGCGGGCGTTGGCATGCCGTCGCGCGTCCTTTCTCCCGCCGCGACCGAGAACGTCGCCAGCGATGTCTGATCATCCTCGACGAGGATCGAGCCGTGCTGCAACAGCGCTCCTGCATCGCGCCACTGGGCGCTTCCAACGAGCTTCCTTCCATCCACGACCACCTCTCCTTCGCCCGGCCGCTCGAAGCAGGGCCGCGCGGCTGGTGCCGGCGCGCGTTCCACCGGAGCCGCGATCGTCGCAGCAACCCCGAGCCGGGCCAGACCCTCGATCAGGATGCGGTTGATCCGGGCGTAGGTTGCGCGCAGCGGGCGGGCATCGAGAGGAGCGGTCACGCTGTACGTCACCTCACGATGATGGAGGATCGCGCGGCCCCCGGTCGGGCGCCGCACCACGTCCACTGCCGCTGCCCGGATTCTTTCGTGGTCGTAGTGCGCTGAGGCCGGCTGGTGCCGCCCGAATGAAAGTGTGGGGGTGGCCCATGAATAGATGCTGAACACCGTTTCACCGGTACGTGCGGCGCGCGCAAGCAGCGCCGTGTCGCGCGCCATGTTTTCGGCGCCCGAGCGCGGGGCTGCGAGCAGCAAGCGCCAGCGGCCGAGACTTGGGCGGGGCTGCATGGTGTTAAATTGTCACTCCTATGAGCACCACAATCAAGCACGTGGCGGACGCGCTGGCGCCGGCTGATTCCTTTGTGCACAGACACGTGGGTCCGGACGCCGGAGACGTCGCGTCCATGCTCGGCACCATCGGCTGCAGCTCACTGGAGGAGCTCATCGACCGAACCGTTCCGGAGCGTATCCGCTTCCGCCGCCGGCTCGACCTCCCGAAAGGGATGACCGAGCCGGAAGCGCTGGCGCATTTCCGGGCGATGGCCGCCGGCAACCAGGTCTTCCGGTCATTCATCGGCATGGGCTACTCGGACTGCATCACGCCGCCCGTCATTCAGCGAAACATCATCGAGAATCCCGGCTGGTACACGGCCTATACGCCCTACCAGGCCGAGATCGCGCAAGGGCGCCTCGAGGCGCTCCTGAATTTTCAGACGATGGTGATCGATCTCACCGGAGTGGAGATCGCCAACGCGTCTCTTCTCGACGAGTCGACGGCCGCGGCCGAAGCAATGACGATGAGCTACGCGGTGAAGGGAAAGTCCGGGAAGGAAGTGTTCCTCGTCGCATCCGAGTGCCACCCGCAGACCGTTGAAGTCGTGCGGACCCGTGCTGGAGTACGCGGAATCACCGTTCGGGTCGCGAGCCACGCCGATCTCGCGATCGGACCCGATGTGTTCGGGGTGCTGGTGCAGTATCCGGCCACTGATGGCGCAGTCGTCGATTACACCGGCATCTGCGAGAGGGCGCGCGCCGCTGATGCGCTGGTGACGGTCGCTGCCGACCTTCTGAGCCTGGTGCTGCTCACTCCGCCGGGCGAGTGGGGCGCCGATATCGTCGTCGGAAACACTCAGCGGTTTGGCGTCCCTCTCGGCTACGGCGGCCCGCACGCGGCATTTTTCGCGACGAAGGACGAATACAAGCGACAGATTCCCGGCCGCATCATCGGCGTCTCGCGCGACGCGGACGGCAAACCGGCATTGCGCATGGCGCTTCAAACGCGCGAGCAGCACATCCGGCGCGAGAAAGCCACGAGCAACGTCTGCACCGCTCAGGTACTTCTGGCAGTCGTCGCCGGCATGTATGGCGTTTATCATGGTCCGGGTGGTCTGACGCGAATCGCGCGCCGGGTGCACGGTCTCACCAGCGCCCTCGCCGAGGGACTGAGGCGCCTCGGGTTCTCCATGGCGCACGAGGATTATTTCGACACTCTGCGCGTCCGGCTCGGAAAGCGGAGTGCGGTCGCCATTGTCGAGGAAGCGCGCCGGCGTCGCATCAACCTCAGGCAGCTCGACGGGGATCTCGTCGTGGCGCTCGATGAAACAGCGACTGAGGCTGATCTGTCGGAGCTCCTGCTTTCCTTCAACGGCGGGAAGAGCCTTGATTTCAGCCTCGACGAAGTGCTGTCCACCGTAGACGCCCGCTACGACGAGCGCTTCAAGCGCACTACGCCTTTCATGACGCATCCCGTCTTCAACACGCACCACGCCGAGACCGAGATGCTCCGGTACATGAACCGGCTCCAGTCACGCGACCTCTCGCTCGTTCATTCCATGATCCCGCTCGGCTCCTGCACCATGAAGCTGAACGCGACCGCCGAGATGATGCCGATAACGTGGCCCGGTTTCGCGAAGATCCATCCGTTCGCGCCGGTCGAGCAGACGCGCGGTTACCGGCAGCTCTTCGCGGAGCTCGAGAGCGCTCTTGCGGAGATCACGGGCTTCGCGGCCGTTTCGCTGCAACCCAATGCCGGATCACAGGGCGAATACGCGGGCCTGCTTGCGATCGACGCATACCATGCGTCGCGCAACCAATCGCATCGCAACGTGTGCCTCATCCCGCAGTCGGCTCACGGGACGAATCCCGCCAGCGCCGTGATGGCGGGAATGAACGTGGTCGTCGTCAGGACCGACGAGCGCGGCAACATTCAGGTCGACGACCTGCGGGCGAAGGCGGAAAAGCACGCGAGCGATCTGTCGGCGCTGATGGTGACCTATCCGTCGACCCATGGCGTATTCGAGGAGTCGATCGCCGAGATCTGCGAGATCGTGCATCGGAACGGCGGGCAGGTATACATGGATGGGGCGAACATGAACGCCATGGTCGGGCTTTGCCGCCCGGGGGACATCGGCGCCGATGTCTGTCATCTGAATCTTCACAAGACATTCTGCATCCCGCACGGCGGTGGCGGGCCCGGAATGGGCCCGATTGGCGTAGCCGGGCATCTGGTGCCGTTTCTTCCCGGACATCCGGTGGTTCGTCAGGAGGACAGGGAAGCGGTTGGCCCGGTCTCGGCAGCACCGTGGGGAAGCGCCAGCATTCTTCCCATATCTCACGCCTACATCCGGCTGATGGGCAGCGAGGGCCTGGAGTACGCAACGAAGATCGCGATCCTCAACGCCAACTACATCGCCAAGCGGCTGGAGCCGCATTTCCCCGTTTTGTACAAGGGCGCGCACGGGATGGTGGCGCACGAGTGCATCGTCGATACGAGGGTGGTGAAACAGTCGAGCGGGGTCGAAGTCGAGGACATCGCCAAGCGCCTCATGGACTACGGCTTTCACGCGCCGACGGTCTCGTTTCCGGTTCCGGGCACGCTCATGATCGAGCCGACCGAGAGCGAGCCGAAGGAAGAGCTGGACCGGTTCTGCGATGCGATGATCTCGATTCGCGAAGAGATCAGGGAGATCGAGACGGGTGAGGCGGACCGCGCCGACAACGTGCTGAAGCACGCTCCGCATCCATTGGGACGCGTGACCGCGACGGTGTGGACGCACCTGTATAGCCGCGAGCGCGCGGCGTTCCCGGCGCCGTGGAGCAGGGAGTCAAAGTTCTGGCCGGCGGTGGCGCGGGTGGAGAGCGCCTACGGCGACAGAAATCTCGTGTGCTCGTGTTTGCCCACGGATTCGTACGCTGCGTCGGAGGCGCAGACCGGCTCCTGAACGGCAACAAGCAGCGGCAACGACCAGGCTACCCGCTTCCCGCTATCCGCGAACCGCGCTACCGGCTGCCTACGAGACTGACTTTTTCTGTCCTCCCCTCCGCGGCAGTGGTAACGTCCCGATGATCGCAGCTGGCGGCGGTCAGCGATCAGCGGGTGGCGGGCGGCATTTCAGTTGTCGTTTGCAGTTCCGATTGTGATTGCAGAAGGCATTCCCGCATATTTGCGCGGTGACGTATCCTCGGAGAATTGAGATGCAAAGGCGCTCGCGCAGAGCCGACAACGCGGTCAGGCAGCCAGTCGACTCGCTGAAGAGATTTTGCAGGAGCAGGATTCCCGCCCTGGTGTTGACCCTGTCAGGCGCGATGGCTGGAACCGCGTGCCAAACCGCACCTGCTCCGGTGGCGCCTGCTCCGCCCGCTCCGGTGGTGCCGACTCCGCCAGCCCCTGTCATCGTTGCGCCGCGGGTAGTTCCAGCGCCTGCATCTCTCGTCAGCGGTCCGGGCGCTCCTTTCGAGATCACGAGGACGACCGTCGTCGCGGTCGACGGGAACCCGGAAGTCAGGGCAATCGGGGAGTCGCTGGCGGCGCTGCTGCGTCCGTCGACTGGCTTCGCGATCCCCGTGGTTTCAGGGCCCGCCGACACTGTCCCCTCCACCATCCGCCTGAGCATTGCTCCGCCGCGCCCAAATCTGGGCGAGGAAGGCTACGAGCTGGCGGTCGCGAACACCGGCATTCGACTTACCGCAAACACTCCTGCCGGACTCTTCCGGGGCGTGCAAACCATCAGACAGCTGCTCCCGCCCGACATCGAGTCCGAGATGGGAGTAACCCGCAGCTTCTGGCCGATCTCCGCCGTCACGATCGTCGATCGCCCGCGGTTCGCGTGGCGTGGGGCGATGCTCGATGTGTCGCGCCACTTCTTCCCCGTCAGCGACGTCAAGCAGTACATCGATCTCCTCGCGCTTTACAAGCTGAACGTGCTGCACCTTCACCTGTCGGACGACCAGGGCTGGCGTATCGAGATCAGGTCGCGGCCGCTGCTGACGAGCATTGGAGGAAGTACTCAGGTGGGCGGCGGCCCGGGCGGGTTTTACACGCAGCAGGAGTATCAGGACATCGTGCGCTACGCCCAGGAGCGCTACATCACCATCGTGCCCGAGATCGACATGCCGGGCCACACCAACGCCGCGCTGGCGGCGTATCCGAGCCTGAGCTGCAGCAGCCGCCCCGCGGCGCTCTACACGGAGACAAGCGTCGGCTGGAGCACGTTCTGTGTCGACAAGGAAGAGACCTACGCGCTGATCGACGACATCATTCGCGAGATCTCGGCGATCACGCCTGGACCATACTTCCACATCGGCGGTGACGAAGTCGAGGTGCTGACGCACGAGCAGTACGCGCACTTCGTCGAGCGTGTCCAGAAGATAGTCCACAAATACGGCAAGCGAATGATCGGTTGGGAGGAGATAACGAAGGCGCGTCTGGCGCCGACGACAGTCGCGCAGCAATGGAAGAGCGATTCCGCGACGGCCGCGCTCAAGTACGGCTCGAAGCTGATCCTCTCGCCGGCCAAGAAAGTCTATCTCGACATGAAGTACACATCGGCCACCGAGCTTGGACTGAGCTGGGCGGGTCTGATCGAAATCCGTGATGCCTATGAGTGGGACCCCGCGACCTACATGACCGGAGTGGGCGAGACGGATATTCTCGGCGTCGAGGCACCGATGTGGAGCGAGACGGTCAGGAACATCACCGCCGTCCAGTTCCTCGCGGTCCCGCGCCTCCCCGCGATTGCGGAAGTCGGGTGGACTCCACAGGCGTCACGACGGTGGGATGATTTCCGGGCGCGCATCTCGACGCACGTTCCGCGCTGGCATTTGATGGGAATCAACTACTACCGGTCGCCACAGCTCCTCTGGTAGGGAGCGAGCGCAATGTTCGTCGGACACCTGGCTCTGGCGCTC
>Ga0136633_1001763_pt1 | contig 15569 bp, 12 predicted proteins | sample AntDrymeUQ832206_2_FD_105494 | JGI IMG/M metagenome (GOLD analysis project Ga0136633, IMG submission 105494) | Polar desert sand microbial communities from Dry Valleys, Antarctica - metaG UQ83 (22.06) | ecosystem: Environmental > Terrestrial > Soil > Desert | place: Antarctica: Dry Valley...
GGGTGGTCTCGTGATCGACGTACTCTCGCGGTTCCGTCTCGATGGCCGCGTCGCGATCGTCACCGGCGCGTCGAGCGGTCTCGGTGTCGCCTTCGCCGAGGCTCTAGCGCAGGCCGGCGCCGACGTCGCGTTGGGAGCGCGCCGTATCGACAAGCTCGCCGAGACCAAGAAGCTCGTCGAGTCCTACGGCCGGCGCGCCATCGCTGTCGGCACTGATGTCGGCGACCCGGCGTCGTGCGACGCGCTCGTCGCCGCGACGCGGGAGCAGCTGGGTCGGGTCGACGTCCTCGTCAACAACGCGGGCGTCGGCACCTCGGTCCCGGCGCTGAAGGAGACGCCCGAGCAGTTCCGCGGCGTCATCGACGTGAACCTCAACGGCGCCTACTGGATGGCCCAGGCCGCCGCCCGCGCCATGACTGCGGGCGGCCACGGTGGATCGATCGTCAACATCTCCTCCGTCCTGGGCATGACGCGCAGCGAGCTGCCGCAGGCGGCGTACGCCTCGAGCAAGGCCGGGCTGATCGGCCTCACCCGCGACCTCGCCAACCAGTGGGGCGCCCGCAAGGGCATCCGCGTCAACGCGCTCGCTCCGGGTTACTTCGCGAGTGAGATGACCGAGCCGCTGCTGGCCAACGACGCCTTCACCGGCATGGCGCTGGCCCGCACCCCGCTCGGCCGCCTCGGCGAGCCCGAGGAGCTCTGCGCGGCCCTGCTGCTGCTCGCCTCCGACGCAGGCTCCTACATCACCGGCGTCACCCTCCCCGTCGACGGCGGCTGGACCATGCCCTGAGCGGCCCAGTCCGTTCGCGAGCTGTGCGGCGAGGGCGTGCTCGGCGCGGTAGCCGGGGTTCAAAGATCAAGATCTGAGTGAGGCTCGAGCGACGTCGGATCGGCGGCCGGCGGTAGTGGCTGCACGGGGACGCGAGTCTCGGGCGCGGTGAGCCCGATGAGCAGCGCGGCCACGATCACACCGGCCGTCGCCCCGAACGCGGCACCGTACGAGACCTGCTCGGCGAGGGCACCGGCGAGCAGCGGGCCGGCCACCGAGCCGACGTCGCCGGCCATCTGGTACGCCGCGATGGCCTTGCCGCCCCGACCGACGACCACGTCGGCGACGACAGCTGCGGGCGCGACCGCGAGCATCCCCGAGCCGGGGCCGAGTACGGCGAGGCCGAGGAAATAGCCGGCGGTCGAGTCGGCGACGGCGAGCAGCCCCATCGACATCGCGAGGAGGGCGAGGCCAGCCAGGATGACGGGGCGGCGCCCGCGGCGGTCGGCGTACCGGCCAGCTGGGTAGAGCGTCACGACGTTGAGCGCGGCGGACAGGCCGAGGCCGAGGCCAACGAGACGCGGCGAGGCACCAAGCCCGCCGGCGCCCACTGACGCCGTGACGAACAGCGGCACCACTGACGAGCGAAGCCCCAATGACGTCCAGGTCTGCGCGGCGTACGCCGCCAGCGCCGCCCGGTACGCCGGCATCCGCATCGCCTCACCGAGGCTGGTGCGCACCTCGGTCGGCACGCCGTCACCCAGCGGCGCCGCGGCCAGCGGGGTGCGGGGGAGGGCGAGGAGCCCGATCGACCCGGCGACAGCCAGCGTGCCGGCATAGAGGAAGAACGGCGTTCGCGGGGAAGCGTCGGTGACCAGGCCGCCGAGCGCAGGCCCCAAGACCCCGCCGACGAGGAACGACCCGCTGAAGATCCCACTAGCCGCCGCCCGCCGGTCCGGCGACACCGAGCGCAGCAGCAGGGTCAATGCACTGATGCTGAACATCGCGGAGCCGATCCCGCCGATGCCACGCAAGGCGAGCAGCCAGCCGTACGACGGAGCCGCGCCGGCTGCCGCGGACGAGGCGGCGACGATGGCGATCCCGGTCGCGAGCACCCGACGTTCGCCGAACCGCTCGACCAGGGCACCCCCGCCCAACGCGGAGACCAGGCGCATCAGGGCGAAGACGCTGATGACAGCTGAGGCGGCCAGGTCGCCCACACCGAAGCTGCGGGCGAGCAGCGGAATGGCCGGCGCGACGATGCCGAAGCCGATCGCCACGCTGAAGCCGACAGCCGCCAGGACCCCGACCTCGCGGCTCGGCGGTCGGGGCAGGGACCAGCGCACGCGGGGATCATCGCACCGGCAACGGAACCGTTCGCCCGGCAGCCGGGTCGAAAAGCTGCGGTCCTCGTTACACCTGGGGATACCCAGGACCGATACAACAGGGCAGAATGAGCGTGTTCTGCCCGGTTCGTCCCCTCATGGGCGGCTCGGCAGGAAGAAGGGCTCGCGTCGTCGAAATTCCGGTGTGACACTCGTCGCACCACCCGCGTCTCGTCCGGAGGCACCTCGTGCGCACCACGCACCGCGTCATCAGTACGGCGATCGCGCTGGGCGCGATCTTCCCGGTCGGCCTGCCCGTGGCCCAGGCGGCGGAGCTGACGCTTCCCGTCGACGTCGCGGCGTGGTTCTGGGACGACCAGAGCGACGACGTGCGCGCCCAGGTGCCGCGCAGCGGTAGCGGCGTGCCCACCGACGGTCTCGCAGTGGCCATCACCGAGGGCGCCGGTCGGGCAGCCGAGGTGCAGCCCAACGATCCGAAGGACCCGTCCGACGACGAGTCCCAGAAGCGGTCCAACAAGGAGTCGTTCCTGTCCTGGAACCTCGACGCGATCCCCACCGGGTCCATCGTCGACTCCTTCACCACGACGCTGATCATCGACCCGGCCGGCCGCTCGGCCGAGCTGCCGACGATCGCCGTACCCGGCCAGACGCAGCGTGGCGGCCAGCCCAACATCATCGCCTGCCGCCCGTTGGGCGGTTTCGCCGAGGCCGAAGGCATCGGCTATCTCGACAAGCCCGCGCTCGACTGTCGCGACGCCTCGGTCGGCACCTATGACGAGAAGGCCGGCACCTACACCTTCGACCTGACGATCTTCGCCCAGGACTGGGTGGACGGCCTGATCGACAACTTCGGTGTCGGCTTGCGCCCCGAGGTCGACGAGGACGACCCCTTCCAGATGGTGTTCCTCGGCGCGGCCAAGGTCGTCACGACAGCGTCCTTCACCCCGGCCGAGCCCGAGGTCGAGGAGCCCGCACAGGCCCCGACCCCCGAGGACCAGGGCACGTTCGTCGATCCGGGATTCACCTCCGGGACCGGTTCCACCACCTTCACGCCGACCGTTGAGGCGCCGGTCGCTCCGGCCCCCGCCGCGCAGCCGGCCCCCGTGGCGCCGGCGCCTGCCGTCACGGTGACCACGGTCGCGGCTCGCCCGGTGATCAACCCCGACCGCTCCGTGGGCGCGTCCTTCTGGCTCTCGCTGCTGGCGGCGGTCGGGCTGCTTGGCATCGTCAGCCTCGTCTTGGGCGACCCGGTGGTCCCGGTTCGGGGCCAGCGCACAGCCAGCCGCATCCCGCTCGGCCGGACCGCTCCGGTCGGGGCGACCCTGCGTCCGCGCACCTCCGTCGCCATCCGGCCGCGTTCGATCTAGGCTGGGGCGACCGTCGGCCGTCAGCCCCTGGCCCGTCCCCCCAGTCTGGAGCCCCATGACCACGCGATCGCTGCGGCGTTACTGCGCCGGGTTTGTCCTGCTGAGCGTCTTTGCGGCGGGCTGTGGTCTCAAGGATGAGCAGCTGGCGCAGCTCGACGCCGGGGGTGTCCCCGGGGCTGGCCTGGACGGCGGTACGGACGCCGCCCCCGTCGACAGCGACGGGGACGGCACCGTCGACCCGGTCGTGGTCGACCCGAGCACCGGCACGACTACCGGGGGCACGACGACCGGCGGTACGACGACGACCGGCGGTACGACGAGCGGCGGCGGTACGACGAGCGGCGGCGGTACGACGAGCGGCGGCGGCACGACGAGCGGCGGCGGCACGACGAGCGGCGGCGGCACGACGAGCGGCGGCGGCACCACCTCGACCAGCGGCACCAAGGTCGGCGTCACCGACGACGAGATCCGCATCGGCATCCACGCCCCGCTCACCGGCGCGTCACCCGTGCCGTCGGAGTCCTTCCAGAAGGGCGCCCGCAACTACTGGCTGGACAAGAAGGTTTTCGGCCGCAAGGTCACCGTCGAGGTCCTCGACGACACCTACAAGCCGTCCGGCGCCGTCCGGGTCTGTCAGGAGATGGCGCGTCGCGACTTCATCGTCGTCGGCGGCGCCGGCACCGACCAGATCCAGGCCTGTGGCCGCGACCGGTCGCTGCAGCGGGCCAAGACGCCCTACCTGTCTGCCGGTGTCACCGAGAACGGACTCACCGGCGTCAGCACCTATTTCGCCCTGAGCACCAGCTACAAGGACCAGGGCCCACTCGTCGTGAAGTCGGCGGAGGGGCAGGGCTTCCTCAACAAGGCCAACGCGACCGGCCAGAAGAAGTGGGCCGTCGTCCTCTCCGAGACGCCCAACTTCACCGACGCCAAGCAGTCGATCGAGGGTCAGCTCAAGGGCAAGGGAATCGAGTTCCAGTACTTCGGGGTGCCCAAGGCCGGCTCGGACTCCGACGCCGTCGACCTTGCGGGCAAGCTCCGCAGCTTCAACGCTCCGGTGGTCTACATCCTCACCCAGCCGACGTTCTTCCTGAAGGTGCTCGCCCAGACCGGCCAGGTCTACACCCCGACCTGGACCGGGGTCGGCATCAGCTTTGGCATCAACCAGGTGCACGGGCTGGCCTGCCAGGCCACCGGCAACCGGTACGACGGTCGCTTCCTCTCGCCGTACCCCGGCCTGGACAAGGCGCCGCAGGCGTTCCTCAAGTCTGACGGTGGCCGCGTGAAGGACGACATCGAGCTCACCCTCTGGGGCGTGAGCGAGCTGCTCGAGCAGGCTCTGCTGAAGACCGGCGGCAACCTCACCCGGGAGAACTTCAACGCCAACCTCGCGACGGCGGCGCTGCCTGGCGGCGTCTACCCCTCGGTGAAGTACACCCCGGCTAACCACTTCGGTGGCACCGCAGCCTGGCAGCTGAAGTCCAACTGCGGCGGCTCGCCGAACCAGTACGTGACGGTTGGCAACGCTCCCATCAGCTGATAGGGCATGATCCGCCCATGCTGCTCGCAGTGAACCTGACGCAGGACATCACGACCCCCCTCGTCTCCGGTGCTATTCAGGGCGCGGTGTACGGGCTCCTCGGACTCGGTCTGGTGCTGCTCTACAAGGGCAACCGGATCTTTAACTTCGCCCAGGGCGAGTTCGGAACGGTCGCTGCCTTCACCGTCTTCGCCTTCGCGACCGGTGCTGGCTTCGCGCCGAAGGTGCCCTATCCACTCGCCATCCTGCTCGGCCTGCTGGCCGGCACGCTGATGGCGTTGGTCACCGAGCGAGTAGTCATCCGGCCGCTGTTCCGACAACCCAAGGTGACGCTGGTCGTGGCCACTGCTGGTGTGGCGCTCTTCGCCATCCAGGTGGAGCTGTTCTTCAACGGCACCAACGGTCAGACCGCACGACCTATCGTCGACGGTGAGGCCTTCGGCTCGGGCGGGCTGTCGATCACCTGGCAGCAGGTAGTCATCGTGGGTGTCCTCGGTGCGCTGGCGCTGGCCTCGGCGCTGTTCTTCAGCCGCACTCAGACCGGCGTCGCGATCCTGGCCGTGTCCCAGGAGCCGACGGCGACGAGCTTGGTCGGCATCAGCGTCAGCCGGATCTCGTCACTGACCTGGGGCATGGCCGGCTTCCTTGGCGCCATCGCCGGCATCCTGCTCGCGCCGACCACTCTGTTCGGCCCCGGGTTCATGACCACGAGCGCGTTGATCCCCGGCTTCACCGCCGCCGTCTTCGGCGGCATCACCAGCCTGCCCGGAGCATTCCTCGGCGGGGTGCTGATCGGCATCGCCGAGCAGTTCGGCAACCAGATCGAGGCGTTCCCCGGCGCCAACCGCGTCGTGGTCTTTGCCCTGCTCCTGGCGATCCTGCTGGCCCGCCCGGCGGGTCTGCTCGGCAAGGAGGCCTGACGTGGCGGTGACCCAGGCAGCTGCGGTCGGCGTCGACGCCGGCACGCCGGAGGCCGCGCGACCGTTCCGACCGAGCCTGCCCGGGTTGGTTCTCCGCGGCCTCATCTTCGCGGGGCTCGCCTACGTCGTCCTGGCGGTGCTCCCGGCCAACGCCGACCGCGCGGGTAAGGCCTCCGACGCCGTCGTGTTCGCGATGGTGGGCATCAGCCTCAACATCATCATCGGCTACACCGGCCAGCTCAGCCTCGGCCACCAGGGATTCGTCGGCGCGGGCGCTTTCGCGGCGGCGTACTCCTCGACCAAGCAGGGCGCGCCGTTCTTCCTTGCCCTGCTCATCGCGATGGCGGTCACCGGGATCTTTGCGCTGCTGCTGGGGCTGGTCGCGCTGCGCATCACCGGGCTCTACCTCGCGCTCATCACCCTGGTGTTCGGGCTGACCCTCGAGGTCTCGCTGTTCGAGGTGCAGGAGTTCACCAACGGCGGGCAGGGACAGCCAGCGCTGCGGCCCGACTGGCTCATCGAGAACAGCCGCTTCTACTACTTCGGCTTGGCACTGCTCACCGTCATCGTCTACGTCGACTGGCGGCTGACCCGCACCAAGACCGGCCGCGCCCTGCTGGCACTGCGGGAGAACGAGCGGGTGGCGGCCGCCTTCGGGATCAACGTCACGGCGTACAAGCTCCTGGCCTTCGTCATGTCCGGCGTCATCGCCGGGCTGGCCGGCGCGCTCTTCGGCTACCGGTTCGAAAACGTCACGGGGGCCGACTTCGACTTCTTCCTGGCGTTGACCTACGTCCTCATGGTCGTGGTCGGCGGCCTCAACTCTCGGGTCGGCGTGATCCTCGGGGCGGTGCTCTTCTCTCCGTTCGGGCTCGACAACCTCTTCGAGATCGACAGCGTGCACGACTTCGTCGCTGGCATCCCAGGGATCGGCGAGGGGCGGATTCAGTTCATGCCGCGGATGATCGGGGCCTTCCTGCTGATCCAGACGGTGGTGCTCAACCCCGGCGGCATCGCTCAACAGCTCAGGCCGCTGACCAGCTGGCTCGGCGGCAAGAAGTTCAGCCTGCACGGCGACAAGGACTCCGGACCAGGAGTGGTGGAGGGTTCCAGTGCCCGTGCTTGAGGTACGCGACCTGTCGATTCGATTCGGCGGCCTGCAGGCGCTCGAAGGCGTCAACATCGACGTCAACGAGTGGGAGATCGTCGGGCTGATCGGTCCCAACGGTGCCGGCAAGACGACGGCGTTCAACTGCATCACCGGCTTCTACAAGCCCAACACCGGCTCGGTGCGCTACCGCGGTCAGGACGTCACCCGGATGCCGCCGCACCGCAAGGCGGCGATGGGCTTCGGCCGTACCTTCCAGAACGTCGGCATGGTCAAGAGCGCCACCGCTCTGGAGAACCTCAAGACTGCACAGCACGCGAAGATCGGCTACGACGTCATGAGCGGACTCGCCGGCGCTTCGGCGACCTGGCGCGAGGAGAAGGAGCTCGAGGACAAGGCCAACGCGATCCTTGACCTCCTCGACCTCTCCAGCATCCGCAGCACGAAGGTCGGTGGGCTGTCCTACGGCACGCTGAAGCTGCTCGAGCTCGGCTGCGCGTTGGCCACCGACCCCGACATCCTGCTGCTGGACGAGCCGTCGTCGGGCATGGGGCCTGACGAGTCCGACGAGCTGGGCGAGCGACTGCTGGTGCTGCGCAAGGAGTTCGGACTGACGATGCTGCTCATCGAGCATCACGTCCCGCTGGTCCTCCGCGTGTGTGACCACGTCTACGTGCTCAACTTCGGCCGGCTGCTCGCCGAGGGTCAGCCCAGCGTCATCCAGACCCATCCGGAAGTCGTCGCCGCGTACCTCGGCGGGGAAGCACCTGAGGCGCTGGCCCAGACCCAGGTCACGGACGAGGACGCCGCGCTGGACGAAGCGACGTCCGACGCTCTGGAGCACGACGCGGCGGATGCACCGGCCCGCCGTACGCCGGCCCGCAAGACATCGCCGCGCAAGGCTGCGGCCAAGGCGTCCACGAAGAGCGCCGCGAAGTCGGCGGCACCCAAGGCGACAGCCGCGAAGTCGGCGGCACCCAAGGCGACAGCCGCGAAGTCGGCGGCACCCAAGGCGACAGCCGCGAAGGCGACGGCACCGAAGCCGGCGGCATCGGAGGGCACTCCAGCTGCCGCGAAGAAGGCCCCGGCGAAGCGCGCGCCGCGCAAGGTCGCGCCGGCTGACGAGACCGCGTCCATGCAGGCCGGCGCCGACGAGGAGACCGCATGAGTCTGTTCGAGGTCGACGGTGTCAAGACGGGCTACGGCATCCTGCCCGTTCTGCAGGGCATCTCCTTCAACGTCGAGGAGGGCGAGACGGCGGTCATGTTCGGCCTCAACGGCGCCGGCAAGACCACGACGGTCAACTGCATCGCGGGTCTGCTGCCGGCCTGGAGCGGGGAGATCCGCTTCGACGGCAAGAACATCGCCAACCTCGAGCCGCCGAAGATCGTCAAGCACGGCCTCGCGCTCGTGCCCGAGGGCCGGCGAGTGTGGCCGGCGCTGTCAGTGATGGCCAACCTCAAGCTCGGCGCCTGGACCCGCAAGGAGGTGAAGGAGGTCGACGCCTCTGTGCAGGAGGTGTTCTCCTACTTCCCTCGTCTCGACGAGCGCAAGGCGCAGATGGCCGGCACGCTCTCCGGTGGCGAGCAGCAGATGCTGGCCATCGGCCGGGCGCTGATGAGCCGGCCGCGGCTGATCTTGATCGACGAGGCGTCGCTCGGGCTCTCGCCGAAGCTCGCCCAGACCGTCTTCCAGGTCGTCAGCCAGATCAACAAGACCGGCACCACGGTCATCATCGTCGAGCAGAACGTCGGCGTGCTGCCCTACGCCGACCAGGCGCTGATCATGGAGAAGGGCACCCTGACCTTCGACGGCACCGGCGCCGAGCTCGAGCGCACGGGGGAGCTCCGCAAGACCTACCTCGGCGAAGAGTCCGCCTGACGACTGGGCCGTGCGCGATCTGCGCTCAGCCTTGGACCCCGGCGGCGACCCGCTCGACGCCGGCCTGGGTGCGAAACGACGTGGCCGCCCATTCGAAGGCGACCCAGCCCAGCGTGGTGAAGAACAACAGTGAGCCGACGATGCCGGCCGCACCAGGAACCAGCCGGGCCGTCTGGCTGACGCCGAGGGAGACGAACGCCGCGGCCACGCAGAAGCTCATGATCGCGCCAGGCGTCGAGATGCGGGCCCGCAGCGAGTCGTAGTCGCTCGGGGTGGGCGCCCGCACTGACCACACCATGGCGATGCCGGTGAGTCCGGCGGTGCGGGCGAGCGTCAGGACCAGCGCCACCCCCAGCTCGCGCGCCGGCGTGCCGAGCACCACCGCGCCGAGCAGCGTCACCGCCACCTGGGTGAGCAACAGGGCGGCGAAGACCGCGATGGCCTTGGCGATGAGCACGTCGCGGGTTGTCACCGGCCAGGTGAGCAGCACCGAAGCGCCCCCACCGTCGAACGCGAAGGCGTTGATGCCCAGGACCGTCGATGCCGCGAGCCCGGCGATCCCGCCCATGGCGAGGACCGGGATCTCGACGAAGTCCACGCCGGGAAAGCGGGTGAGAGTCGGGACGGCGAGGACCCCGGCGATCGCGACCTGCGCGCCGACCGCGCGGCCCACCGAGCGAAGGTTGGTCACGACGAGCGCCCGGCGTACCGAGCCGCTGACCGACCAGGTGAGCTCTCCCCACGGCCGAGCGCCGACCCCGCCGCCGCCCGCCTCGCGGTCGAGTGCGGCGCGCGCGAGGCGAGGCCCGACGAGGAATGCGACGGGGACCGGCACCGCGAGGGCCGCGACCCAGCCGAGGTAGGCGCCAGCGTGACCCATCCGTACGGCGTCGACCGCGTGGCTCACCCACCCGCCGGGCAGCACATCACCGACATCGTCGACAGCGGGCAGCAGGTGGGGGAGGGCGGCCAGACCGCCGACGACACAGCCGGTGAGCAGCAGCGCGGAGACCGCCGTACGACGGCGCCCGGCGAGGCTCAGGAAGGACAGCCAGGCGACCAGCTGTCCAGTGGCCGAGCAGCCGGCGATGAAGACGAGCGCGACCAGCAGACCGGGCAGGCCGGCCTCGGCGATGGAGAAGCCCAGCACCAGCGGCAGGACGACAAGGTAGGGAACGTCGGACAGCGCCGTCAGCCAGGTGCCGCCGAAGACAGCTCGCGCGCTCACGGGGTAGGGCGCCAGTCGATGGGCGGCCACCAGCTCGCCACCACCCCCGCCGAGCAGGGGTACGACGGCCCACAGCGGCCAGGCGGCACCCGCGACGACCGCGAGGCCTACGTCGGCGGAGATCTGGCCGGTGCGGTCGGCCTGCACGCAGCCCACCGCGACGAGGAAGAGCCAGCACAGCAGGCCGGCGCCGATGAGCACCAGGCGGGCCGGGTCGCGCGTCTCACCGAGCCATTCGCGGCTCTTGAGCCAGATCAGGGCGCGGACGCCCTGCGGCTGGCCGGGCGGCCCGGAATGCGCGGGCTGCGGGCGCTGCCCGGGTGGACCGGGTTGCACGGCCAGGTCGGTCATCCCGCGGCGCCGAGAGGAGTGCCCACCTCGGCCATGATCGCCAGGTAGGCGTCCTCAAGCGGGCCGGGCCGGCCGGCCTGGCGGCGTAGCGCGTCGGCGTCACCCTCGGCGATCGCCGTACCTGCTCTGATCACGATCATCCGGTCGCTGACCCGCTCCGACGCGTCGAGCAGGTGCGTCGAGCACAGGACCCCGGCGCCGTCGCTGACCGCGTCGGCGATGATCTCGCGGACCGCGACCGCGCCCGCCGGGTCGACGCCGTCGAAGGGCTCATCGAGCAGCAGCAGCCGTGGCCGGGGCAGGGCCGCGATGGCCAGGGAGAGCTTGCGCGACATCCCGTGGGAGTACGTCGACGTACGCCGGCCGGCCGCGTCCCCGAGCCCGAGGGCGCCGACCAGGTCGTGGGCCCGAGGGATCCACGTCGTGGGGAGGGCATGCAGGCGGGCGGACAGCTCGAGGTGCTCCCAGCCGGTGAGTCGCGGGAAGAGCCCGCCGACGTCAGGGACGTAGCCGAGCAGCCGACGAGCGCCGACCGGGTCCACGTCGAGGTCGATGCCGGCGAGCTGGATGTGTCCCGTCGTCGGGCGAGCCACTCCGGCGCAGATCTTCATCGTCGTCGACTTGCCGGCACCGTTGGGGCCGAGCAGCCCGACGACCTCGCCGGGCTTCACCCGGAGGTCGAGCCCGCGCAGGGCCTGGTGACCGCGGTAGTCCTTGGTCAGCCCGACGGCAGACAGGGCGAGCGGAGCGGTCACCGGGCAGCCTCCATCACGGGCGCGGCGCATGGCACCCTGTAGAGAACCTTCGGCCGCCAAGCTCCGGCGGTTGAGCTGCGCCCTGGGCTAGCGGACGGAGACGTTGCTGGGCTCGGGCTGGCAGACCCGGCAGGCCTGGAGGAAGCGCGCGCGGGCCTCCTCGGGGGTGAGGTAGTCGACTTCCTCGCGGCCGTCGACCAGGCGGCACCCGGGGGCGTGGTACGACGCCGACCCGGCGACGACGAGGCCGGCCAGGTCCGCGGGCGTGGGGGCCGTCCGGCCCCCACCCAGGCCGCCGCCCTTCGAGACGACTGAGATGAGCTCGTCGAGCTTGTTCTCGAGCCGCATCCGCTCCTCGCGGTAAGCCTGGATGACGAACAGCGCACTGCCGATGATGATGAAGGCAATCCCGATCAGTCCGCCGGAGATGAGGTACGGGAACTGCGCTGCGCTGCGCGGATCCGACGAGGCGCCGTTCCAGCCGAAGGCGATGGCGATGAAGCCGATCGCCATGAGGATCACGGCGAGTCGCCCGCCGAACTTGCCGAAGCCGCTGCGCAGGCGGGACTGGAGGTGGTTGGCGTCCATGTCAGGTGTCCTTCGGGTCAGCCGCTGGGTAAGTCGGTGATCACGCTCAGTATGCCGCGCGATCACGCTGGCGCCCACTCCCGGCGGAAAAGTCAGCGGGAGTGGCGCCCGCGGCGCGACCGCAGGTAGTCGCTGACGAGGTAGTCACCGAGGCGGTCTGGCGCGGGCGCCAGCACGCGACCTCCGTTGACGCGGGCGAGCGAGGTGACGAAGTCGACGAGTCGCGGCTCGTCGTCGAGCATGAAGACGTTGATGGTCGCTCCTCGACGGGTGAGCTTGAGCACCTCGGCCATCGTGAGCTCGATGGTCTCGGGCAACGGTGGCCAGTGGAAGATCGGTCGTCCGTTCGGCTCCAGGTGCGCGGTCGGCTCGCCGTCGGTAACCACCAGCACGACCTGCTCGGAGTCCGGGTGCTTCGCCAAGTGCCTACCCGCGATCATCAGGGCGTGCTGGAGGTTGGTGCCCTGCACCATGTCCCAGGACAGCCCGGCCAGGTCGGTCGGCCGCAGCTCGCGGGCGTAGTCGCTGAAGCCGATGATCGTGATGGTGTCCTGCGGGTACTTCGTCGTGACGAGGGAGTGCAGCGCCAACGCCGTCGACTTCGCGATGCCCCACGTGCCGCGCAACGCCATCGAGTACGAGAGGTCGACGAGCAGGCACACTGCGGCCGACGTACGCCGCTCCGTCTCGACGACCTCGAAGTCAGCAACGTCGAGGGCGACCCGCCCGGCGCCCGGGGGTCGGCGCAGCACGGCGTTGCGCACGGTGCGGACGACGTCGAGCGGCTGCTCGTCGCCGTAGCGCCACTCTCGTGAGCTGCCGGTGAGCTCGCCGGCAGCGCCGGCATCAGCGACGTCGTGGCCACCGCGCCCGCTCGCGTCGAGCCGGGAGAACACGCGGGCCAGCGCAGTTGCTCCGATGCGTCGTACTGCTTTCGGCGTCAGCTCGAGGTCCTCGCCTGCCCGGCGTAGGTAACCCTGCTCGGTCAGTGCGCGCTCGAGCTCGGTCAGCGCGCGCACATCCTCGACCGCGCTGTGGCCCAGCGCCCGCTCGACCGCGTCGAGGTCGACGTCGTCGAGCGTCGCTCCGGCGTAGTCCTGGTGCAGAGCGCCTTCGACCGCGTCGAGGTCGGCCAGCTCCTCGAGCGCGGTCGTGGCGTCGCCGAGCCCCAGTGCGTCGTCGCCGTCCATTCGCTCGCCGCTGCGCCAGTCGAGGTCGGGCCGGCGCTGCTCGAGCGCGCGGCGGAGTCGGTCCATCTCGCTCTGCAGGTCGGTGTCGCCCATCGCCTGCGCCATCAGGTTGGCCAGCTCGCCCCGCTGCTCGCGCGACAGGCTGGCCATCAGCCGCTGCGCTGCTGCCGCCCTGCGGGCGAGCGAGTCAACGAGCTCGGCCAACGTCGCCGGCGAGTCGGGGAACATGTCGCCGTAGGTCTGCATGAACTGCTCGAACACCGCCGCCGTGTCCTGGCCCTGCGTGTCGGCGTCGAGCATCGCGTTGAGGTCCGCGAGCATGTCCTTGACCCGCGCCATCTGGGCCGGGTCGGTCCCGGCGAGGGAGTCCTTCATGCCCTTGAACTGACTGTCCAGCACCTCGCGGCGCAGGAGGTCGCGGATCTCGTCGTACGTCGCCCGTGCTTCCTCCGACGTCCAGCTGTACTCCGCCAGCTGGCGCACAGCGCGCGCAGTGTCCGAGGGCAGCGCGTCGAGCTCCTGCTCGGCCAGTCGCGCGCGATCAGCGGGCTCGGGGAACAGCGCGGCGCGCTCCTGCTCAACCGTCTTGTCGAGCAGCTCGCGGACCTGCTGCAGCGTGCCGTCGAGCTGACCGCGCTCCCGCACCTCGCGGCGGCGCGCGCGGGCCTCGCGCAGCAGCGCGTCGAGGCCACGTCGGTCGCGTTGGCCGCGCCGCAGCAACGCCTGGAGCGCCTCCCGCGGGCTGGCGCCGTCGAGCACCCCGTCGCCGATCTCGGTGACCGCGGCGGTGATGTCGTACGGCGGCTCCAGCGGGTCCGGCCCGCCCGCCCACGGCCCGTATCGGACGCTCACGGTCCCGCCCGACATCGGCAGCGACCCGCACCGCGACCACCCGGCCCACCGGCACCCCGTCCCTGCGTCCCGCGACCACTCAGCCACACAACTGCCCCGGGCCACGCCCCCAGCGACGCGGTGTTGTGCTCGACGAGAAGTCCAGCCGACCCGGTTGTGTGGCTGCCTGGTCGCGGCTGAGCTCTCCGGGTGCTGTTCGCGGGCACGACCGCATCAGCCGCCGTAGACGGAGCGGCCGGGCAGCTCGTCCTTGGCCAGCTTCTTGGCCAGGTGCAGCCCTTCGAGCGCGAGCTCGAGTACGGCGGCGGCCTGACCGGTCGTCTCGTCGCCGTCGCTGACACCGGCGCGGGTCAGCAGCGCCGCGAGGCCGGTCACCGGACCGATCCGGCGGAGCAGCTCGTCCGCGCCGACCAGCTCACCGGTCTCGACCGTGCCGCCGTCGTTGAACTTCGCGACGAGACCGCTGAGGTCGGCACCCGCCAGCCGAGCGCGGAACGTCTCGCTCACCGCGCGGCGCAGCAGGTGGCCGAGGATCTCGGCCTCGCGGCCCTCTTCGAGCTGGTCGAACTCGACCTTGCCGCGCGAGGACGCCACCACGGAGGGCAGGTCGACGACGCGCGCGACGGGAGTCGTCTCACCCGACAGCGCCGCCCGCCGTACGGCGGACGCCACCACCGTCTCCGTCGCGGCGATGGCGAAGCGCGCCGAGACACCGGACCTGGCGTCGACCTGCGGTGCCTCGCGGACCAGCCGGGTGAACCGCGCCACGCACTCGACGATGTGGTCCGGTACGACCGCGTCGTCCGGCAGCACTGCCTCCTGCCGGATCATCGTCAGCTCGTCCTCGAGGCGCAGCGGGTAGTGGGTGCGCACCTCCGCGCCGAAGCGGTCCTTCAGGGGGGTGATGATCCGGCCGCGGTTGGTGTAGTCCTCGGGGTTGGCCGACGCCACGAGCAGCAGGTCGAGCGGCAGCCTCAGGGCGTAGCCGCGCACCTGGATGTCGCGCTCCTCGAGCACGTTGAGCAGCGCAACCTGGATGCGCTCGGCCAGGTCGGGCAGCTCGTTGATGCTGAAGATCCCGCGGTGCGTCCGCGGGACCAGGCCGAAGTGGATGGTCTCCGGGTCGCCGAGAGTGCGGCCTTCGGCGACCTTGATCGGGTCGACGTCACCGACGAGGTCACCGACGCTGGTGTCCGGCGTCGCGAGCTTCTCGCCGTACCGCTGCGAACGGTGTCGCCACGAGACGGGCAGGTCGTCACCGGTCGAGGACGCAAGCGCCACGCACCGTGCGCACACCGGCGCGTAGGGGTCGTCGTTGATCTCGCAGCCGGCGACGACCGGCATCCACTCGTCGAGCAAGCCGACGAGAGTGCGGATCAGCCGGGTCTTCCCCTGCCCGCGTTCCCCGAGCAGTACGACGTCGTGGCCGGCCAGCAGTGCACGCTCGAGCTGGGGTACCACGGTGTCGTCGAAGCCGACGATCCCTGGGAAGGCCGTCTCGCCCGCCCGCAGCCGGCAGAGCAGGTTGCGTCGGATCTCAGCCTTGACCGGCTCCGTCGTCACGCCGCTCTCGCGGAGCGCGCCCAACGTAGTGGCTGCGGGAGCGGGCATCTGCTGGCTCATGACCTGACGTTACTCTGCTGGCATGGCTCGATTCGGCGACGGTCTGTCCAC
>Ga0136633_1001764_pt1 | contig 15559 bp, 18 predicted proteins | sample AntDrymeUQ832206_2_FD_105494 | JGI IMG/M metagenome (GOLD analysis project Ga0136633, IMG submission 105494) | Polar desert sand microbial communities from Dry Valleys, Antarctica - metaG UQ83 (22.06) | ecosystem: Environmental > Terrestrial > Soil > Desert | place: Antarctica: Dry Valley...
GCAGGGCGTGATCATCTCCGGCGGCCGGGTGCGCCGCTCGATCGTCTCGCCCGGCGTGCGGGTGCACAGCGGGTCCGAGATCAGCGGCAGCGTCCTGCTCCACGGCGTGGACGTCGGCCGCGGCGCGGTGGTGCGCAACGCGATCCTCGACAAGAACGTCGTGGTGTGGCCCGGCGCCACCATCGGCATCGACCACGCCCTCGACCGCGAGCGCGGCTTCACGGTCACCGACAGCGGCGTCACCGTCGTCGGCAAGGGCCAGCAGGTCCCGCTCTAGACCCCGCCCCCGCGGCCCAGGGTCAGCGGGTCGTGAGGGTGACCTCGACGTTGCCGCGGGTGGCGTTGCTGTACGGGCAGACGTGGTGCGCGGCCTCCATCAGGCCCTGGGCCTGCTCGGCGTCGAGCGCGGGGAGCGAGCCGATGAGGGTGACGGCCAGGCCGAAGCCGGCGCCAGCCATGCCCAGGCCCACCTCGGCGGTCATCTCGGCGCCGCTGGCGTCCAGGCCCTTCTCCTTGGCGACCCGCTTGAGGGCGTTGAGGAAGCAGGCGGAGTAGCCGGCGGCGAACAGCTGCTCGGGGTTGGTCTTGTCGCTGTCGGCGGGACCGCCGAGCTCCTTGGGGTAGGCCAGCTCGAGGTCGAGCACGCCGTCGTCGGAGACGACCTCGCCGATGCGGCCGCCGCGGGCCGTCGCGCGTGCGGTGTAGAGGATGTCCATGTCGTGCCTCCGGGTGTCAGGGGAGGGCGCAGGCTCTCACGCGCGGCTCACGCCCCTGCTCGTACGGTGCCTGCATGCGCCGCGCCGTCGTCCCCACCGCCGTCCTCGCCGTCACCGCCCTGTTCCTCACCGCCTGCGGGGGTGGCGAGGAGGCCGAGCAGTCCGCTCCCGCGGCGTCCGGGGAGGCGAGCGCTCCCGCCGCCGACGACCCCGTCGTCGTCGAGCCGCCGGCCATCGAGGGCCTCGAGGTGCTGGCCGAGGACCCGAGCCACGAGCACGTCGAGGGACCGCTGGAGTACGACCGGGTGCCGCCGCTGGGCGGCGAGCACAACCCGCGCTGGCTGGCGTGCGACGTCTACGACGAGCCGGTGCCGCACGAGTTCGCGGTGCACTCGCTCGAGCACGGCGCGGTGTGGCTGGCGCACGCGCCGGACCTCCCGGCCGACCAGGTCGAGCTGCTCGCCGACCTCGCCGCGACCGACCGGGAGTACGTCCTGGTGTCGCCGGAGCAGGGGCTGGACAGTCGGGTCGTGGCGGTCACCTGGGGCGCCGCGCTCGAGGCGAGCAGCGCCGACGACCCGCGGCTGGCGGAGTTCGTCGAGGCCTACGCGGGCGGCGATCAAGGCGGCGAGCCAGGTGCGCCGTGCCGCGGCCAGGGCGTCACGCCGCGCGAGGCGCGCGGGATGCTCGGGAGTTAGCCGACCGGCGCGGCCCGCAGCCGCGCGGTGAGCTCGGCCGGGTCGACGACGACGGCGGGGGTGTCGCGCAGCCAGCGGGCCAGCACCTCGGCCAGCCGCGCGGGCTCGGTGAGGTGCGGGAAGTGGCCGGACCGCTCGAACACCTCGAGCGTGGTCCCGGGGACCGACGCGGCCAGCGCCTCGCCGTGGGCCACCGGGATGATCGCGTCCTTGCGCCCCCACACGACGAACAGCGGCAGGTCCGCGGCGAGGTAGAGCCGGTCGCGGGCGTCGACCCGCTGGCCGGCCGGGTCGAGCACGCTGCGGGCGGTGTGGACGAAGGCCTCGCGCGTCTCGCGGTCGCCCAGCGAGCCGAAGCCGACCAGGCACTCCTCGAGCCCGGCGGGCAGGGTGACCCGGGCCCGGCCGAGCAGCCCGCCGACCTTCGACGCGCCCCGGCGCATCCACGAGCCGGCGAGCAGCGGCAGGACGAGCTCGGCGCCGGGCAGCGTTGCGGCGCGCAGGAAGACGCTGACCTCGCGGCCCAGGCCGCCCGAGCAGATCAGTGCCAGCCGCTCGACCCGCTCCGGGAACTGGTAGGCGAACTGCATCGCGATGCCGCCGCCGAGGGAGTGGCCGACCAGCGAGACCCGGTCGTGGCCGAGCGCGGCGAGCAGGTCGCGGATGCCGCACGCGTGCGCGCCGAGGGAGTAGTCGCCGCGCGGCTTGGCGGAGGCGCCGTGGCCGAGCAGGTCGGGGGCGATGACGTGGCAGGTCTCGCCGAGCCGGGCCATGACCTGCTCCCACTGGGCGGCGCGGGAGGCGATGCCGTGCACGAGCACGACCACCGGCCCGTCCGAGTCGGCGCCGGACTCGACGTAGGAGACGGCGTTGCCGTGCACGACGAGCTCGGAGTAGGTGACGTCAGCCATGGTCCGACTGTGTTACTCGAGGTAACAGCCGTCAAGGACCTGGCGCCGTGAGCCGGGTCGCACCTCGACAAGAACGCCTACCGGCTCTACTGTTACCGCCGGTAACACCCACCCGCCACGACCCAGGAGATCCGCGATGCCCGGCTTCACCCTCGAGCTGACCGAGGACCAGTCCACCCTGCAGAAGTGGCTGCACGAGTTCGCGGCCGACGTCATCCGGCCGGCCGCGGCCGAGTGGGACGAGCGCGAGGAGACGCCCTGGCCGATCATCCAGGAGGCGGCCCGCGCGGGCATCTACTCCCTGGACTTCTTCGCGAGCAGCTGGGGCGACGAGAGCGGGATCAGCCTCCCCATCACGATGGAGGAGCTGTTCTGGGGCGACGCCGGCATCGGCCTGTCGATCGTCGGCACCACGCTCGGCGTGGCCGGCATCCTGTCGAACGGGACCATGGAGCAGATCGGCGAATGGGTGCCGCAGTGCTTCGGCACCGAGGACGACGTCAAGCTCGCCGCGCTCGCGGTCTCCGAGCCCAACGCCGGCTCCGACGTGAGCAGCATGAAGACCACCGCCGTCTACGACGAGGCCAAGGACGAGTGGGTCCTCAACGGCGTCAAGACGTGGATCACCAACGGCGGCATCGCCGACGTGCACGTGGTGGTCGCCGCCGTCGACCCCGAGCTCAAGGCCCGCGGCCAGGCGTCCTTCGTCGTCGGCCCGGACTTCAAGGGCAAGGGCCTGTCGATGGGCCAGAAGTTCAAGAAGCACGGCATCCGCGCCAGCCACACCAGCGAGGTCATCCTCGACGACCTGCGGCTGCCCGGGTCGGCGCTGCTCGGCGAGAAGAGCAAGCTGGACGAGCGGCTCGCTCGCGCCCGCGAGCGCGCCGCCGCGCTCGCCCGCGGCGAGAAGATCGCGAGCGCCCGCACGAAGGGCGGCCAGGCCGCGATGGCCACCTTCGAGGCCTCCCGCCCGGCCGTCGGCGCGCAGGCCGTCGGCATCGCCCGCGCCGCCTACGAGTACGCCCTGGACTACGCCAAGACCCGTGAGCAGTTCGGCCGCCCGATCGTGGAGAACCAGGGCATCGCCTTCATGCTGGCCGACATGAAGACCAAGCTCGACGCGAGCCGCCTGCTCGTCTGGCGGGCGGCATGGATGGGCAAGAACGGCATCCCGTTCACCGCCGGCGAGGGCTCGATGTGCAAGCTCTTCGCGGGCGAGACCGCCGTCGAGGTGACCGAGAAGGCCATCCAGATCCTGGGCGGGAACGGCTACACCCGCGAGTACCCGGTCGAGCGCTGGCACCGCGATGCCAAGATCTACACGATCTTCGAGGGCACCAGCGAGATCCAGCGGCTCATCATCAGCCGGGCCATCTCCGGCCACCAGATCCCCTAGACCACAGGCAGGAGCCCGACGTGACCGCCGCCGACCCGGTCCGCCTGCCGGACCGGGCGGCCCGCCGCGAGGCGCTGCTCGACGCGGCCGACCGGATCGTGCGCCGCGACGGCCCGGCCGCCTCCATGGCGACCATCGCCGCCGCTGCCGGCATCACCAAGCCGATCCTCTACCGCCACTTCGGCGACAAGAGCGGGCTGTACGCCGCCTTGGCCGACCGCTACACCGGCCGGCTGCTGGCGGACCTGCAGGCGGCGCTCGAGGCCGGCCGCACCCGGCGGGACCGGGTCGCGCGCACGGTCGACGCGTACCTCGCCGCGATCGAGCAGGAGCCGCAGGTCTACCGCTTCCTCGTGCACTCCGACGAGGCGGCGCCGGCGCAGTCGCAGGTCCGCTCGTTCACCCGCCGGCTGTCGGCGCTGCTGGCCGCCGGCATCGCCGCCGAGGTGGGCGGGCCGCCGCAGCGGGCCAGCGCCTGGGGGCACGGCATCGTCGGCATGGTGCAGTCGGCCGGCGACTGGTGGCTGGACACCCGCGGCTGCACCCGCGAGGAGCTGGTGAGCGAGCTGACCGACCTGCTGCTCGGGGCGTACGGGACGGCCTGAGGGGCTGTCGGGCACGTCACGTCGGGCGGACCTGTGCGCCGCGCAGGCTGCCGCTACCCTCTGGCGCCCCGGAGCCACCCAGCTCTCCGGAACCGTCCGGCGCGGGCGGGCACAGATGCACGGCCCCGTGCGTTGTCCACGCGCCGGACCACACGACGAAGGAGCCCCTGAGCATGGCCACCGACTACGACCAGCCGCGGCGGTCCGACGCCGACGAGCCCGAGGACAGCCTCGAGGAGCTCAAGGCGCGCAGGGCCGAGGCCCAGTCCAGCAGCGTCGACGTCGACGAGGCGGACCTCAACGAGGCGATCGAGCTGCCGGGCGCGGACCTGTCCGGCGAGGAGCTCACCGTCCGCGTGCTGCCCAAGCAGAGCGACGAGTTCACCTGCAGCAGCTGCTTCCTGGTCCACCACCGCAGCCAGCTGGCGTCCGAGAAGGACGGCCGGCTGATCTGCAAGGAGTGCGACTGACCTCATGAGCGGTGAGCTCGTCCGCCGCGAGGAGGTCGGCGCCCTGGTGGGCCGGCTGTCCGAGCGCGACCTCGACGCCGCCGAGCGTGGGCGCCTGCTCGCGCGGCTGAGCGGCCTGCTCGCCGGCGGCGTGCGCGCGGTCGGCTCCCGCGCCGCCCTCAGCGGCCGCTGGCTCGGCGACCTCGTCGCCGACGTCGCCCCGCACGTCCCGGTGCGCGACCTGGAGACGCTGCACGCCCACCACGGCGGGCTGACCGGCCAGGAGCTGGCCGAGGCGCTCGTCCGCTCGGCCACCCGCGCCACCGCAGGGATCGGCGCCGCGGGCGGCGCCCTGGCGGCCGTGCAGCACGCCGCCCCGCCGAGCCTGCTCGCCGCGCCGCTGCAGCTGACCGCCGAGACGCTCGCCGTCGTCGCGATCGAGATCAAGCTCGTCGCCGAGCTGCACGTCGTGCACGACCGGGCGCCGGTCGGCACCTCTACCGAGGTCGCCGCCGCCTACCTGGGGGCCTGGGTCGAGCGGCGGGCCGTCGACGGCTCCGCGGGCGCCCCGCTGCTCGGCGCCGTGCTGGGCGCCGCCGCCCGCCAGCAGCTGCGCCGACGGGTGGTGCGCCGGCTGGCCCGCAACGCCGCGACGCTCGCCCCGCTGCTCGCCGGTGCGGTCGCCGGCGCGGAGCTCAACCGCCGCGAGACGCGGGCACTGGGCGAGACGGTCGTGCAGGAGCTGCGCCGAGCGACGTAGCGCACCCCGCCCGGCCGGGCGGTGACGACGGGGCCCGGACCACCTACCCTCCGGGGCGGGGAGGGATCATGCGCAGCACGGGGGCGTGGCTCGAGCGCGTTGCTGCCCGCGCCTCCCTCGGACCGGGCCGCGGGGAGGCGCTGGTCGCGCTGGTCCGCGCCTGCGTACTGGTGCTGTCCGGTGCGCTGCTCATGGCCGACCTGCCCGCAGGCGGCACGGCGGCGGTGAGCGGCCACCTGGCGGCGGCCTCCCTGAGCCTGCTCGCCGTCGTGCCGCTGAGCCGGCTGCGCACGGCGGGGTCCGCGGCCTGGGCGGCCGCCGTCGGGACCGTCGCCGACGTGCTCCTGCTGCTCGCGTACTCCGTGATCGTCGAGAGCCGGCCGGGCTTCGGGACGCTGTTCGGGCTGTACGTCGCCGTGGTCGGCCCCGCCCGCTGGGGCCTGCGGGGACTGCTCCTGACCTCCCTGCCGGTCGGCGCCGTGTCGGTGCTGTGGCCGCTGCCCTCGGCGACCGGGAGCGTCCCCTCCGGCTGGCAGGTGTGGGTGCTGCTGCTGCTGGTCAGCCTCCCGGTCGCCGTCGTCAGCGTGGTGTGGCGCCGTGGTCTGGCCCGGCTGCGCCAGGCCGACAGCCAGTTCCAGGCGGCCTTCGAGCACGCGTCGATCGGCATGGCGCTGCTCGACCACGAGGGCCGCGTCCTGCAGGCCAACGCGGCGCTCGCCGACTTGCTCGGCAGCGCCGTCCACGACCTGGTCGGCACCCCCCTGCTCGACCGGGTCGCCGGACCCGACCGCGAGGAGCTGGCGGACGCGCTGGTCGACCTGGCCCGATCCGGCCACGGGCTGCGCGCCGAGGTTCGCTTCCGCCGGGTGGACGGCGAGCTGCGGTGGGGCCTCGTGGCTGCGTCGTGGCTGGCCGGTTCAGCCGGGATCACACCCCGGGCGGTCCTCCAGGTCGAGAACGTCACCGACCGCAAGGCGGCCGAGTCCCGGCTGGCGCACCTGGCCCAGCACGACCCGCTCACCGGCCTGCCGAACCGGACTCTGCTTCTCGCCCACCTGGACAGCGCCTTGGCCGAGGGGCACGGGGTCTGCCTGGTCTTCCTGGACCTCGACCGTTTCAAGGTGGTCAACGACGGCCTCGGGCACGCCGCCGGCGACCGGCTGCTCGTCGAGGTCGCCGACCGGCTGCGCGCGGTGATGCGCCCCGGGGACGTCGTCGCGCGGCTGGGCGGCGACGAGTTCGTCGTGCTGTGCCACGGGGTGCGGCGCGAGGACGAGGCCGCCGCCGTCGCCGAGCGGGTGCTGTCCGGCCTGCAGGTCCCGGTCCGGCTCGACGCCCGGTCCGAGGTGCTGCCGACCGCCAGCGCCGGGGTGGCCATCGCCGGTCCGGGCTCCACCCCGGAGACGCTGCTGCGCGACGCCGACACCGCGATGTACGGCGCCAAGGCCGCCGGCGGCGGGCGGGCCCGCCTGTTCACCCCGGACCAGCACGACGCGGCCCGCCGCCGGCACGAGCTGGAGGCGGCGCTGCGCCGGGCGCTGGCCGAGGAGCGGCTCGAGCTGCACTACCAGCCGGTCGTCGACCTCACGACCGGCCGGGTGGGCGCACTCGAGGCGCTGCTGCGGTGGGACGACGACGAGCGCGGCCCGGTGCGGCCGGCGGAGTTCATCGCCGTGGCCGAGCAGAGCGCCCTCATCGACGACCTCGGCACCTGGGTGCTGGAGCGGGCGCTGCGCGACGCACGTGACTGGCCCGCCGGGGCGCGCGGCACGCCGCCGCGCGTCGCCGTCAACGTCGCGCCGCGCCAGCTGCTCGACCCCGACTTCGCGGCGCGCGTCGCCGCGATGCTGGCCGAGCACGGCGTGCCGGCGGCGCGGCTGTGCCTGGAGATCACCGAGACCGCGCTCGTCGCGGACACCTCCACGCTGGTGCCCGCGCTGACCGCCCTGCGCGAGGTCGGGGTGCTGCTCGCGATCGATGACTTCGGCACCGGCCACGCCTCGCTCACCTACCTGGCCAAGCTGCCCGTCGACCTCGTCAAGATCGACCAGACCTTCGTCGCGGGGGTCGCCGACGACGCCGGCAGCGCGGCCATCGTCGGCGGCGTCGTCGCCATGGCCGAGGCGTTCGGGATGTCGGTCGTCGCCGAGGGGGTCGAGACCGTCGAGCAGCTGCAGGCGCTGCGACGGCTCGGCGTCCACCACGTGCAGGGCTTCCTCATCGCCCGGCCGATGCGCGAGCCGGCGGTGCGCGCAGCGCTGGCGGCCACCGCCGCGCCCGTCCCGCTGCCCCGCACCGCGGCGGCGCACGGGGAGCGCCCGCGGCCGGACCGCGATGCTGGGCTGCGCCTCCAAGTGCTGCTCCAGGCCTCCCGCGACATCACCGCCTGCGTCGACCTCGACGGGGTGCTGGTGGCGAGCTTCGCCGCCCTGCGCCGGCTGGTCGACTTCACCGGCGGCTCGATCCAGCTCGTCGACGGCGACGTCGTACGGCTGGCGGCGACCGACCCGCCCGCCACGGCCGAGGCGATGGCCGCCACCCTGCTGGTCGGCACCGGCATCAGCGGCGGCATCGCCGCGACCGGCGAGGCGCGCTACCTGCCCGACATCACCGTCGCCGCGGCGGTGAGCTCCGGCCGCCGTCGTACCAGCAGCTCGCCGGGCGTCCGCAGCTGGTACGGCGTGCCGCTGGTCGCCGAGGGCCGCGTCATCGGTGTGCTGCAGGTCGAGTCCACCCGGGTGGACGCCTTCGACGAGGCCGACCGGCTGCTCGTGCTCAGCTTCGCCCCGGTGGTGGCGTCGGCGGTGCAGTCCACCCGCCGGTTCGCCGCGGAGCTCGAGGCGCTCCAGCACCCGCCCGGCTAGCGGCGACCGGTGCCCCTAGAGGTGCTCGAGGAACCCGCGCACCATCGCCATCGTCTCGACCGGGTGCTCGAACTGCGGGACGTGGCCGCAGTCCTCGAGCACGATCTGGCCGGCCGACGGCAGCGAGTCCGCGACGTGCCGGGCGAAGGAGGAGGGCACCAGCCGGTCGCGATCGCCCCAGATGAACAGCGCGGGCGGCAGCAGGCCGGGCAGCCGGTGCCAGAAGCCGTTCTTGCCGTACGCGTCCTCGAGGTAGATCTGCCGCGCGGCGCTGAAGAAGGCGACCCGGTGGGCGCGGCTGCGCAGCACCCGCACCGCCTCGTCGGCGGCCGCGTCGTACCACGGGCGGGGGAGCCGGTCGGGGTCGCTGAACATCGCCCGGATCGCCTCGACGACCAGCCGGTGGCTGGTCGGCACCGGCAGGCGGGACAGGTCCGGCGGGACCACGCGCACCAGCGGGACCCACTGGCGCAGCCGGCGGAAGGCCGGCGACGGGGTGAGCAGCACCATCCCGCGGACCGACGCCGGGTGGGCCAGGCCCGCCTCCATCGCGACCCTGCCGCCCAGGCTGTTGCCGACCAGCACCGCGCCGCGGCTCCCGGTGACCCGCTGGAAGGCCTCGACCCAGGCGGCGAACCACGCGGGGTTGTACGGCACGTGGGGCGCGGCGCTGGCGCCGAAGCCCGGCAGGTCGGGCGCGATCACGCGGTGGTCGACGGCGAGGTCCGCGAGCACCGGCAGCATGCTGGCGTTGGTCGCGCCCAGGCCGTGCAGCAGCAGGACCGGCGGGGCGTCGGCGGGCCCGGCCTCGAGGTAGGCGGTGCGCACGCCCATCGCGGTGACCTGCTCGGCGCGGGCGAAGTGGTCGGGGCGGCCGGGCTCGTGGGCGAACAGCCCGTCGAGCTGCAGGCTGAGGGCAAGGTCGCCGCGCACGGTGAGGTCGCCGTCGAGGAACGCCGACACCCCGGAGGTGCGGCCGCAGACGACGTCGGCCAGGGTGGCGGCGCTGCTGCGCACCGACAGGGTGGGCTCGAGCGCCGAGCCGCGGCGGGTCCGGACCTTGCCGCCCGCCACCTCGACGGTCCACACGCCGCCGTCGGCGGCGTCGAAGACGATGGTCGCGCGGCGGTTCTCCAGGACCGTGCCGGTGAGGCCCTGCCGCAGCCGGGTGGTCAGCAGCGCGTCGAGATCGGCACCCAGCGCGGGTGCGGTGGAGGTCACGATCTTGACGCTACCCAGCACGGCGCGATCGACGCACAGGCGCGCCGTGGTCGCTCAGAGCGACGGCCGGCGGTCCGCGAACGACGTCGTCCGCTCGAGCTGGGCGGCCAGGCCGAGCAGCAGGGCCTCGCTGCCCGGACGCCCCACGAGCTGGACGGCCAGCGGCAGGCCGTCGGCCGTGTGCCCCGCCGGCACGCTGATCGCCGGCTGACCGGTGACGTTCCACGCGGGGGTGAAGGGCACGACGCCGCCTGCGCGGGCCAGCGTCGCGAGGCCCGCCAGCGCGCCGATGCGGATCGGGGGAGCGGCCAGGACCGGCGTGACGAGCACGTCGGCGCCGCGCAGCTCGGCCAGGCCGGCGGTGGCCTCGTCGCCCCAGCGCCGGGCGCGGGCGAGCAGCCGGTCGCTGGTGCGCTGCCCGATCGCGGCGACGGCCCGGGTGCGGGCCTCGGTGCGCCGCGGGTCGACCAGCCGGACGAGGTCGTCGCGCGCCCCCCGGCCGTAGCGGACCAGGAACGACGCCTGCGCCTTGCCGTACGCCACGTCGGCGTGGACGACGCCGTGGCCCAGGCCGCGCAGCACGGCGAGCGTGCCGTCGAGCGCGCCCTGGACAGCCGGGTGGACCCGGGTCGGGACGGGCGCCTTGACCGTCCAGGCGATCCGCAGCGCCGAGGGGTCGGAGACCTCGGCGGGGAGCTCGCCGCCGGACAGCACGCTGAGCACCAGCGCCTGGTCGGCGACGGTGCGCGTGAGCGCCCCCGCGACCGACAGCCCGTGCCAGTGCTCGGTGTCGGGGGCCAACGGCACCCGCCCGCGCTGTGGCTTCAGCCCGACCAGCCCGCAGCAGGCCGCCGGGATGCGGATCGAGCCGCCACCGTCCGAGGCGGTGGCGGCCGCGACCATGCCCGACGCGACCGCGGCGGCAGAACCGCCGGACGAGCCGCCGGGGGTGTGGCCGGTGCCCCAGGGGTTGCGCGTGGCGCCCCAGGTCTCGGACTCGGTGAACGGCCACAGCGCCAGCTCGGGCAGGTGGGTGGTGCCGACGACGACCGCGCCGGCCGCCCGCAGCCGGCGCACCTGCTCGGCGTCGCGGCCCGCGACCGGCTCGGGGGAGCCGGTGCCCATGCCCGGGGCGTGGCCGGCCACGGCGACGTTGTCCTTGACCGCGACGGGGACGCCGAGCAGCGGCCGGTCGTCGCCCGCCTGCAGCGCCGCGTCGGCGGCCGCGGCCTCGGCGCGGGCCCGATCGCGGAAGACGGTCCGGAAGGCGTTGAGCCGGCCGTCGAGCCGGTCGATCCGGGCGAGCGAGAGCTCGAGCAGCTCGACGGCCGTCAGCCGGCCCTCGCGCAGCAGCGACCGCTGGCCGGTCACACCGGCGAAGGCGACGTCCTCGGGGTCCAGGGCAGCGTCCACGGCCCAGAGGATAGGCCCGGCTACTTCTTGCCGGTGAGCCGGCTCATCGGGGTCGGGCGAGGGCCCTCCATGCCCTCCGGCACCCGGCCGGTGAGCTTGACCTTCGCCGTCGCCGCGCCCTTGGTGGCCACCAGCCGGGCGACGCCGACCGCGACGCCGCTGGCCACGGCGTACGACAGGGCCTCCGGCCACGGCGTCCCCGGCGAGGCGGGGTCGGCCGGCGGGTCGCTGTGCTTGGTGCGCTGCCAGACCTTGGTCAGGCCCTTCTCGCTGATCTTGCGGACCGCGATCCCGGTCCCGATGCCGATCAGCTTCGACCCGACTGCCATGACCCGACCTCCGTCTGCGTGTGTGCGTGCTCGATGTGCGTTGCCCCCGCCCTGCCCGTCGGGGGTGGGCCGGACACGTCCTGCGGGTGGGGATCGCGCGCACACCCCCTGACCCGAGGAGGCACGACGAGATGGCGGACGAGTTCCACAAGGGCGACGAGGTGACCTGGAAGAGCCACACGTCCGGCGGCGAGGCGGTGCACAAGCCGTCGGCTCTGAAGCCGGACCGCTAGCCGGCTGAGCGCTGCTCCGCGATCGCCCGCGCGAGGGCCCCCGGGTCGCGCGCGCCCACCAGCCAGTAGGGCGTGTCGTCCTCGGGGTCCTCGACCTGCACCCGCACCGAGCCCGTCAGCCACGGCCGGGTCACGACGTACGCCCGCGGCTCGGCGAGCGGGCCGCGGACCTGGCGGGTGCCGTCGCGGTCGAGCGGCGTCACGCCGCCGACGTCGCTGAGCGGGATGCGTGCGCGGGGGACGTGCAGCACCCCGTCGGCGACCCGGACCCGGCCGCGCGAGGCCAGCGCGAGCGCGCCCAGCACGAGGGCCGGTACGACGACGTACGGCACGACGGCGCGGGCGCCGCTGCCGCCGGCGTGGATGCCGGCGGCCAGCAGGACCGCCAGCGCGAGCCCGCCCAGCCACCAGGGCAGCGGCGCCCGCAACGACCGGTCGTACGAGGCCCCCGTCGCCCGAGCACCCGTCACCCGAGGAACGGGATCTTCACGGGCAGCGAGCGCAGCCCGGAGCCGACCGCCTTGACGTAGTCGGAGACCACGGTCGGGACGAGCATCTCGGTGAGGACGCCGGCCACCGCGTCGGCGCCGACGACGTAGCGCGCGAGCGGCACCGGGTTGGCCAGCGCCACCCGGACGGTGCGCGCCACCCAGACCGGGTCGGGCAGCTTGTCGGCGCCGCGGGCGGAGACGGCCTGCGCCCGGGCGTAGGCCGCGGCGTAGCGGGCGCTGCCCGGATCGGGGAAGCCGCCCTCCTTGGCCGCGGACCAGATGTCGGTGCCGAACATGCCGGGCTCCACGAGCACGACGCGGATCCCGTCGGCCTCGACCTCCATGCGCAGCGCATCGGTGACGGCCTCCAACGCGTGCTTGCTCGCGCAGTACCAGCCCATCAGCGGCGTGGACATCCGCCCGGCGACCGAGCTGATGTTCACGATCCGGCCCTCGCCCCGCTCACGCATCCGCGGCAGCACCATCCGGGCGATCCGCAGCGGCGCCACCACGTTGGTCTCGAGCTGGGCGCGGACCAGCTCGTCGCTGACGTCCTCGACCGCACCGGACTGCGCGTAGCCGGCGTTGTTGACGACCGCCCACGGACCGCCGTCGGTGAGCTCGGCGACCTCGTCGAGCGCGGTGCGGCAGCTCGTCTCGTCGTTGACGTCCATCGTCACGGTGCGCACCTGCACGCCGCGCTCGCCGGCAGCCCGGTGGACGACCTCGGCCTTGGCCTCGCCGCGCGTGGTGCCCAGGACGTCGTAGCCGGCGGCGGCCAGCTCGAGGCAGGTCACCAGACCGATGCCGCTGTTGGCGCCGGTGACGAGGACGGACTTGGTCATGGGGTGCAGCCTCTCGCGTGGTGGTCCGCCGACGGTACGTGCGGGCGCGGGTACGGTCGTCCCCGGTCCGGTCCCGGGCCGCTCCCGCCGCCGTCAAGAGGTCGTCCGTGCTCGAGGTCCCGGTCCGCCGGCTGGACCCGGAGGTGCCGCTCCCGGGCTACGCGCACCCCGGCGACGCCGGCTGCGACCTGGTCACGACCGAGGACGCCGACGTCCCGCCCGGCGAGCGGGTGCTGCTGGGTACCGGCATCGCGCTGGCGCTGCCCGAGGGCTACGCCGCCTTCGTGCACCCGCGCTCGGGCCTGGCGGCCCGGCACGGCGTCTCGCTCGTCAACGCCCCCGGCACCGTTGACGCGGGCTACCGCGGCGAGGTGATGGTCGTGGTCATCAACCACGACCCCCGCGAGGTGCTGCACCTGCGCCGGATGGACCGGGTCGCCCAGCTCGTCGTGCAGCGCGTGGAGCAGGTCCTCTGGCGGGAGACGCTCGACGAGCTCCCGCCGTCTGCGCGCGGCACGGGCGGGCACGGCTCCACCGGTGGTCACGCCGCCGGCAGCTCCGACCCCGTCGTCCCTCACCCCTCAGCTGGAGGCTGACCGTGTTCGGTCGCAAGAAGAAGGCGTCGCCCGACGAGCTCGACGAGCAGACCGCCCCTGTCGAGGAGGCCGCCGCCCCCGAGCCCGAGGCCGTCGCGCCGGCTCGCCCACAGGGTCCCTGGGACGAGGCCGACGCGCCGTCCGACGACGTGAACCGGATCGACCTCGGCGGACTGCGCGTGCCCGTCCCGCCCGACACCGAGGTGCGCGTCGACGTCAGCCCCGAGGGCGAGGTCGTCGCCGCCACGCTCGTGCGCGGCGCCAGCGCAATGCAGGTCAACGCGTTCGCCGCGCCGCGCAAGGCTGGCATCTGGGACGAGGTCCGCGCCGAGATCGCCGCGACCCTGCGCGAGGGCGGTGGCAAGGCCGTCGACGTCGAGGGCCCCTTCGGCACCGAGCTGCACGCCGCCGTCCCCACCGAGGTCGCCGGGCAGGGCAAGGTGCTAGCGCCCGCCCGGTTCCTGGGGGTCGACGGGCCGCGCTGGTTCCTGCGCGCGCTGCTCACCGGCCCGGCCGCGGTCGAGGCGGGCGAGGCCGCGCCGATGCTCACTGCGCTCAAGCTGTGCGTCGTCGTCCGAGGCGGCGAGGCGATGGCCGTGCGCGATCCGCTCCCGTTGCGCCTGCCCAAGGAGGTCACGGCTGCGGCCGCCGCCTCGGCCGGGTCGACCGCCCCCCAGCCGCTCACGCCGCCGGAGCGCGGACCGGAGATCACCGAGACCCGGTAGGCCCGCCGCAGCGGACGTACGCTGTGCAGGTGCCTGGACTCCTGCGCCGCGCCGTCGCCCGGATCACCGAGGCGGACGACGTCGTCGCCGCCCGCGAGCTGCAGAGCGAGCTCGCCTCGGCCGGTGCCACGGCCGTCTCGCAGTGCTGCAAGGGCGAGCCGGTCACCGTCGCCGGCACCCTGCGGGCCGTCACGCTGCGGCCGCGCGCCGGTGTGCCGACGCTGGAGGCCGAGCTCTACGACGGCACCGGCTCGGTGCTGCTCGTCTGGCTGGGCCGCCGGCGCATCGGCGGGATCGAGTGCGGCCGCTCGCTGACCGCCCGCGGTCGGCTCACCGTCCACGACGGCCGGCCCACGCTCTACAACGCCGAGTACGAGTTGCGCCCGACCGTTGTCTGAGCCCACCACGACCGACCCCGCTGCCGGGCGCTCGGTCACCCAGACCGCGCTCGTCGAGTCCTTCGGCGGCAAGCGGGGGCTCGTCGACAGCGGTCTGCCCGCCGTCGTCTTCGTCTTCGTCAACTCCGTGGTCGCGGCCTTCGCCTCGCGCGAGACCGCGCTCAACAGCGCGCTCGTCGCCGCGGTCGTCATCGGCGCTGCTGTCATCGTCCTGCGGCTGGTCCGCAAGGAGACGCTGCAGCAGGCGATCTCGGGCTTTCTCGGGCTGGCGATCGCCGTGTGGTTCGCCCGCCGGTCGGGGGAGGCCCGCGGCTTCTTCCTCCCCGGGATCTTCATCAACATCGGGTACGGCCTGCTCTTCCTGGTCTCGGCCGTCGTCGGCCGGCCGGTCGTCGGCTACGTCTACGCCGCGCTCGAGGGGCTGCAGGCCTGGCGCGGGGACCGGCGGCTGCGGCGCATCTTCGCCGTCGCCTCGGCCGGCTGGGCACTGGTCTTCGCCGCCCGCGCCGTCGTGCAGGGCACGCTCTACGTGATGGATCGCCCCGGCCTGCTCGCCGCCGCCCGGCTGCTCATGGGCTGGCCGCTGACGATCGCGGCCGTCGCCCTGACGATCGCGTACGTCCGCCGCGCCCGCGGCGACCACGACGAGCCGGCTGCGAATCCCACGACTGCGTAGCGGCGGCACTACCGGGTCCCCGGCCGAGGCTCCCGACGGTCGCAGCGCGCCGACTAGGGCTCGTGGACGTGGGTCGACTGCCAGCCCCATGGCTCGGACGGGTCGGATGCTCAGCACCCGCAGACGCTGACGGCGCCTCGGGGTCAGCTGACCCAGCCGTTCTCGTTGAGCCGGCGGCCGTCGCGCAGGGTGATGGTCAGGCCGCGGTGGAGCTGGTTGTGGGTCTGTGCGCA
>Ga0136633_1001765_pt1 | contig 15553 bp, 16 predicted proteins | sample AntDrymeUQ832206_2_FD_105494 | JGI IMG/M metagenome (GOLD analysis project Ga0136633, IMG submission 105494) | Polar desert sand microbial communities from Dry Valleys, Antarctica - metaG UQ83 (22.06) | ecosystem: Environmental > Terrestrial > Soil > Desert | place: Antarctica: Dry Valley...
GAGCTGGTCGTCGAGGCCATCCCGGAGCGGATGGAGCTCAAGCGCGAGCTGTTCGCCAAGCTGGACGGCCTGCTCGCCCCCGAGGCGGTGCTGGCTACCAACACCTCGGCGCTTTCGGTCACCGAGCTCGCCACCGGCACCAGCCGCCCGTCGCGGGTCATCGGCCTTCACTGGTTCAACCCGGCACCGGTCATGGGCCTGGTCGAGGTCGTCAAGACCGTGGTCACCGACCCGTCGGTCGTGGCCTCGGCGGAGGAGCTGGTGGCCCAGGTCGGCAAGCAGGCGGCCACCGCCGGCGACCGGGCCGGCTTCATCGCCAACGCGCTGCTGTTCGGCTACCTCAACAACGCGGTCAAGATGTACGAGAGCCGCTACGCCTCCCGGGAGGACATCGACGCCGCGATGCGCTTCGGTTGCGGCCACCCGATGGGGCCGCTCGCGCTGCTCGACCTGATCGGTCTCGACTCGGCCTACGAGATCCTCGAGACGATGTACGCCCAGTCCCGCGACCACCGGCACGCGCCGGCGCCGTTGCTCAAGCAGTACGTCACGGCTGGCCTGCTCGGTCGCAAGTCCGGCCGTGGCCTCTACACCTATGCCGCCGCCGACAGCTCCGAGATCGTGGCCGACTCCAGTGACGGCTCGGCCGTGGAGGCCTCCCCGCGACCGGTGCAGAAGATCGGTGTCATCGGGACCGGCACCATGGCCACCGGCATCGTCGAGGTCTGCGCCAAGAGCGGCTACGACGTGGTCTTCCGGGCCCGCGGCGAGGACAAGGTCGCGGCGGTCCGCAAGAAGCTCGAGGGCAGCCTGGAGAAGGCGGTCCAGAAGGGGAAGCTCACCGAGGAGCTGCGCACCGAGACCCTCGGCAGGGTCACTGGCACGACGGCTCTCGAGGACCTGGCCGACTGCGACCTGGTGATCGAGGCGGTGGCAGAGCAGCTCGACATCAAGCGCGGCATCTTCGCGGCCCTCGACGACGTGATGAAGCCCGGCGCCATCCTGGCCACCACCACGTCGTCGCTGCCGGTCATCGAGTGCGCGACCGCGACCAAGCGGCGCGCGGACGTCATCGGGATGCACTGGTTCAACCCGGCCACCATCATGAAGCTGGTTGAGGTCGTTCCCACGGTGACCACCTCGCCCGACGTGATCGCCACCGTCCTCGACGTCTGCGCCACGGTGAAGAAGCACCCGGTCCTGTGCGGCGACCGGGCCGGGTTCATCGTCAACGCGCTGCTGTTCCCCTACCTCAACGACGCGGTCAAGATGCTCGAGGCGCATTACGCGACGATCGACGACATCGACTTCGCGATGACCTCCGGGTGTGGGCACCCGATGGGCCCGTTTGCCCTGATGGATGTCGTCGGCCTCGACGTGACCTTGGCGATCCAGCAGACCTTGTACGACGAGTTCCGCGAGCCCGGTGACTCGCCGGCGCCGATGCTGGAGCACCTGGTCAAGGCCGGCTACCTCGGCCGTAAGACCGGGCGCGGCTTCCGCGACTACGCGCGGTAGTAAGCAGCGCCCTGATGCCGAAAGGGTCCCGCCGTGGCGCGCGCGAGGCCGAGGCGCTTGCGGCCCTGCGCCACGATGAAACTCCCCTGGTGCGCGGACCCTCGGGCGAGCGGATCGAGCATGGTCACGTGGTCCGCATCGTCGGCGCCTCAGCCACGGTCTACGTCTGCCCCGGCTGCTCGCAGGACGTGGTCGCTGTACCGCATGTTGTTGCTTGGCCCGAAGGCGATCTGGAATGGCGGCGGCACTGGCACACGCCCTGCTGGCAGGCGCGCGGCCGCCGGGGCCCGACGATCGAACGCGGCCGGACCCCTCGCCGCTGACCCGACGCTGCTACGTGTCTGGTGACGGAGCGGGGAGCGGGGCCTGGGCCGCATAGGCAAGGACATCATCCTCATCGGGGGTGGCCTTGCCCGTGAACTCGATGGAGTGACGCTTCAACGAAGCTTCAATGAACTCGCGCAGCTCCTTGCGTGGGTTGCTCCTTGCCGCGAGGGCGCTGGTCAGCGTGTGGACCTCGAAGCTGCCCCGCAGGCTTTCGGCGTAGGCCCTCGGGTCGACGGAACGTCCCGGAGCGGGCGCACCCTCAAGGTCAACCTTCACCGAGCCGTCCGCCGCGGACTGCTCCGCGCCACGGACCCGTCCCTCCACCGATCGTTGCTGCTCTGCGGTTAGGGCCGAGCCGGCGTCAAGCCGCATCAGGCCCGTGAATGCGGCCGCCACCAGCAGGTCCCGAAAGAAGGGCGACTCCTCCGCTGCTGTCAGCGACCGAAACCGCTCGGCTGTCGCCTGAGCGCCCAAGGTCCGGATGTGCAAGTTCTGCGCCAGCAGCATCAGGAAGCCCTCTCCCACCGGCTTGCCGTCGACAAAGACGGTGGCTCGATCGCACTGCGTCACGCTGACGCATGGCCTCTCCGCGCGCTGCTTGGCGACCTGTGACGCTGCCGCGTCGATAGCCTGGTATTCGGCCATCGACGGAAATCCGCTGGCCCGTGGACTGGCCGTTGCTCGCGGCTCCGGCTGGCCGCCCGTGCACCCGGTGGCGGCGAGGAGCAGCGCGAGCAACGACACGCCGACGAGCTTCACGGGGCGCCGTTCGGTGGTTCGTACGCCTGAAGCCATGACGCCAGCCTATCGATGGGGCGAGCAGGTACCGGGGGTCGCATGACCTCGCCGCGCGCTCAGCCATGCGAGGAACGCATGTGCCGCCTCGATAGTCTGCGCGGGTGACCCTCTCGCGCGGACAGCGCATCGTGGACGAAGCCCGCATCCAAGAGCAGCAGGAGCAGTCCGGCCGCTTGCCGCTTCCTGAGTACGTCGGCTGGTCGACCTTTCCGTTCGAAGGTGACATGAGAGTCAAGGCGGTCGCCGATCTCGAGATCCCTGAGCCACCGAGGCACGGCGCAGGCGGAGTCGACTGCGGCAGCTGTGCCCGTCCTGACAGCGACTACGTCTGGGCGGATGCCGATTGGCGGGTGAGCGCCGGCAAGAGTCCGACCGGGCTGCCCGCCGTGCTGATCCTCGAACCGCGCGCCCATCACGACCTCGGCGATCTGCCGCCGGAGCTGCTCGCCTCCCTCGGCACGATGATCTGGCGAGTGGACCGGGCCCTCGCCTCCTTGGACGGGGTCGTCAGGGTCCAGCTCGCCCGGTGGGGCGACGGCGCCGAGCACCTGCACCTCTGGTTCCTCCCTCGACCGGAGGGGTTTGTCCAGGGCCGCGGGAGCTTTCTCGCGCATTGGGACGACATCCTTGCCCCCCGGCCGGTGGAGGAGTGGCAGGCCACCCTCGCGCAGGTCCGCAGTTCGTTGGTGGCCAGCGACGAGGAGACCTTGGGCCGCGGAGCCGGCGCTTCGGGGTAGATCGCCTGGATCCTGACCCAGGCGATCTACCCCGAAGATGGAGGCACGCGACGCCTCCGGGCGAGTCGGCCCTCTACGCTCCTGGGCTGTGATCGACATCCGGGGCAACACGGTGCTGCCGGCCAAACGCGAGCCGGTCACCCTGCAGACCGCCGACGGCCTCGAGCTGGTCGGCGAGCTGGCGCTGCCGGTGGACAAGCCCCCGGTGGCCACGTTGATCTGCCTGCACCCACTGCCCGGAGGCGGCGGGATGATGGACAGCCATCTGCTCAAGAAGATGGCCAACCGGCTGCCGGCGCTGGCCGACCTCTCGGTCCTGCGGTTCAACACCCGCGGCACGACCAGCGCGCACGGCACCAGCGACGGTGAGTTCGGTGACGGCATCACCGAGCGGTACGACGTCGCAGCCGCACTCGACCTCGCAGAGGCCCGCGACCTGCCGCAGCTGTGGCTCGTTGGCTGGAGCTTCGGGACGGACCTCGCGTTGATGCACGGCTGCGACCCGTCGATCGTGGGGGCGATCCTGCTCAGCCCACCGCTGCGGTTCTCCGGACCCGAGCACCTGCAGAGCTGGGCCGACACGGGTAAGCCGTTGATCGCGCTGGTGCCCGAGCTCGACGACTACTTGCGGCCGGAGGAGGCGAAGCGGCGCCTTTCCGCCGTACCGCAGGCAGAGGTGGTTGGAGTGGAGGGGGCGAAGCACCTGTGGGTCGGCAAGTCCGAGCTGGTCCTTGATGAGATCGTCCGCATCGTCAACCCGGCGGCGCACCCGCTGCCGACGACCTACGGGGAGCCCGCATGATGTTCGACCTGACCGGACGCGCGGTGCTGGTCACCGGTGCCTCGCGGGGCATCGGGCGGGCCGTGGCGCTGGGACTGGCGCACGCTGGTGCTGATGTGGCCGTGAGTGCTCGTGACGGCGCGGCCCTTGAGGTGTTGCGCGAGCAGATCGAGACGCTGGGTCGAAGGGCTTACGTGTTGCCTGCCGACCTGACCGACGCTGCGGCCTGCCGACACCTGGGGGAGCGGGCAATCGAGGCGCTTGGCCGGGTCGACGTGCTCGTCAACAACGCGGGCGGCTCGTCGTTCTTCGGCCCCTTCACGCAGCTGCGCTTCGCCGGCTGGGAGAAGACGATGCGGCTCAACGTCGACTCGATCGTGCATCTGTCTCAGGTGGTCGGCGGGCACATGGTCGAGCGGGGGACGGGCAGCGTCATCAACGTCGCCAGTGTCGCGGGGCTGTCCGGCGCGCCCATGCTCGCTGCCTACGGCGCCTCGAAGGCAGCGGTCATCTCGCTGACCAAGACGCTCGCCCTCGAGTGGGGTGACAGCGGCGTGCGGGTCAACGCCCTGTGCCCAGGCTGGACCAAGACCGACCTCAACGAAGACCTCTGGAGCGGGCCGGACGAGGGGGCGAGCTTCGTGCAGGGCCAGGCTCTCAAGCGCTGGGCCACGGTCCACGAGATGGTGGGTCCAACGATGTTCCTGGCCAGCGACGCCTCGTCGTACTTGACCGGCCAGTCGCTGGTCGTCGACGGGGGCAGTCTCCTCTAGTGCAGGTCCTGCCGGGGGACCAGTACCTGCACGAGGATCAACTGGATGGCCGCGGCTATCGGGATCGCGAGCAGGGCGCCGACGATGCCCATCAGGGCGGCGCCGATGAGCACGGCGACGATCGTCACGGCTGGTGAGACGTCGACGGACCGCTTCATGATGCGCGGGTAGAGCAGGTAGTTCTCGACCTGCTGGTAGGCCAGGTAGAAGATCGCGACGATGATGCCGGTCTTGGTGTCGTGGGTGAACGAGATCGCCGTGATGATGACAGCGCCGATGGTGGCGCCGACGACCGGCACGAGGTCGGTGAGCATGACGACCAGCGCGAGGGTGACCGGGTAGGGAACGCCCAGTGCGAGTAGCAGGATGAAGCTGGTGACCCCCGCGATGAGGGAGATGGTAAGGGCTCCCGCGACATAGCCGCCGACGCGGTCCATGATGTCGTCCATCAGCAGTCCGACGCGGGCCCGGCGGCTGCGCGGGACCGCGCGAGCCGCGGCCGCCTTCATCTTCGGCAAGGACGACATGAAGTAGAGCGTCAGCGTTAGCACCGTGATGGCGGAGAAGACCGCGCTGAACAGCACCTTGCCGACCCCGAGCACGCCACCAACGGCACTGGCGGCGAGGTCGGGGGAGCTGACGAACTCCTTGGCCTGGGTGATGACGTGGAAGCGCTCGTCGAACTCGCGCACGGTGTTGTTTTCCCGGAGCTCATCGAGATAGCGCGGAGCGTCATCGATCAGTCCGCTCGTCTGCTCAGCGATGGGCGGCACGATCGCGAACAGGAAACCCACGAAAGCAAGCAGCACGGTGACCAGCACGATGCCGACGGCCCGGCCCCGCGGCAGGCCCTTGCGCATGAAGAACTCGACGGCCGGGTTGAGTCCGACCGCCAGGAAGCCCGAGATCAGCAGCAGCACCAGGATCGGACGGACGGCCGCGATCGCCTGCAGCGCCAGGTAGGCGGTGAGGACCCCGAGCCCGCCGAAGAACCCAAGGCGGAAGGGCGAGTACTTGCTGGTGGGGGGGCCCGGCACCCCGTAGGGCTGGTGCTCGGTGACCTCTGCCGCGATGCGCTGGATGGCCGTGTCGACCAGCGGGTCGTCAGGGTCGACGCCCTCGGCGGCGAGGGCGGCGTCGAGTGAGGCCTCGGCTTGCACCTTGGCAACGGCCACCTCCGCCATGTCCTCGACCACGTCGCTGATCAGCTCAGCGTCGCTGGGGTCCTGGGACATCAGGCGCCGGGCCAGTCGTCTCGCGGTCGCAAGGGCGGGGCCTCGTCGGTCGTGGTCCGCACCGACTCCTTGAGGGCCTCCAGCTGCGCGGCGATGCCCTGCCGCTGGCGCTCGAGCTCCTCGACCTGGTGCCTGGCCTCCTCGAGCATGCGGGCAGTGTGCTCACGTGCGTCGGCCTGAAGGGCGGCGGCGTCCTGTTCGGTAGCCCGGTAGGTGCGCTCGGCTTCGGCCGAGGCAGCGGCCACGATCGCGTCGGCCTGCCGCCTGGCATCGGCCTCGAGGTCCCGGGCCTCACGTTCGGCTTTTGCGAGCACCGCCTCGGAGTCGTGCTGGGCCTTGCCCCAGAGTTCGTCGGCATCGGCCTGGGCTTTGGCCCAGAGCGCCTCGGCCTCCGCGTGGGTCCTGGCCATCAGCTCCTCCGCATCGGCTTGCGCCTTGCCGCGGACCGCATCGGCGTCCTGCTGGGCGTCGAGGCGGGCCTGCTCGGCGGCCGCGGTGGTCTCGACGACCTGGGCCTCGCGTCGCTCCAGCGAGGCCTGTAGGTCAGCGGTGTTGGCGGCTGCCCGCTGGTGGCCGATCTGCACGATCTCCTCGGCCTCCTGCTCGGCTAGCCGCAGCATCTCGAGCAGCCGCTCACCCACCCGCGAGGACGGCTCAGGGAGTCCTGCGGCCTTGCGCTCGGCATCGCCCAGCTCCAGCCGCAGAGCCGCGAGCTCGAGCTCGACGGCCGTCAGGCGCTCAACGGCCTGCTGGTGCTGGCGATCGGCGTCGGAGAGCGCGATCTCGACCCGCTCGACGTAGTCCTCGACCTGCCGCCGGTCGTAGCCGCGGAAGGCCAGGTCGAAGCCGGCCGAATCCGCACCGGTCTCCCCGGCTGGGGGCAGCTCGTCGGTCATGCCCTTATGTCTATCGGAAAACGTCTCAGACGTTGCGGAAGCGGTTGATCGCGTCGAGGTGCCGGGCGCGGAACTCCTCGGCTGCCGGGGCGACGCCCAGCCCCTCTTCGGGGGCCAGGCACAGCACGCCCACCTTGCCCTGGTGCAGGTTCTTGTGGACGTCGTACGCAGCCTGGCCGGTGTCCGCGAGCGGGTAGGCCTTGGACAGGGTGGGGTGAATCTTGCCCTTGGCGATGAGGCGATTGGCCTCCCAGGACTCCCGGTAGTTGGCGAAGTGCGACGACACGATCCGCTTGAGGTTCATCCAGAGGTAGCGGTTGTCGTACTCGTGCATGTAGCCGCTGGTCGAGGCGCAGGTGGTGATCACCCCGCCCTTGCGGGTGACGTAGACGGAGGCGCCGAAGGTCTCGCGGCCGGGGTGCTCGAAGACGATGTCGATGTCCTCACCGCCAGTCAGCTCGCGGATGCGCTTGCCGAAGCGCTGCCACTCCTTCGGGTCCTGGGTGCGCTCGTCCTTCCAGAACCGGTAGTCCTCTGCGTTACGGTCGATGATCAGCTCGGCGCCCATGCGGCGGCAGATCTCGGCCTTCTCGTCCGAGCTCACGACGCAGATCGGCGTGCCTCCGCCGTTCAGGACGTACTGGGTGGCGTAGGAGCCCAGTCCGCCGGAGGCGCCCCAGACCAGGACGTTGTCGCCCTGCTTCATCTGGCCGGCGTTCCTGCTGACCAGCTGGCGGTAGGCGGTGGAGTTGACCAGCCCCGGCACCGCCGCCTCCTCCCAGGTGAGGTGGGCCGGCTTGGGCATCAGCTGATTTGCCTTGACCAGGGCCAGCTCGGCGAGCCCGCCGAAGTTGGTCTCGAAACCCCAGATCCGCTGCTGCGGGTCCATCATCGAGTCGTCGTGGCCCTGGTGGTCCTCGAGCTCGACCGACAGGCAGTGGGCGACGACGACGTCGCCGGCCTTCCACTTGGTCACGCCAGGGCCCACCTTGAGCACCACCCCGGACAGGTCCGACCCCACGACGTGGTAGGGCAGGTCGTGCCGCTTGGTGAGATCCGAGATCCGGCCGTAGCGCTCGAGAAAGCCGAAGGTGCTGACCGGCTCGAAGATCGACGTCCACACGGTGTTGAAGTTCACCGACGAGGCCATCACGGCCACGATCGCCTCGCCCGGTCCGATCTCGGGAGTGGCCACCTCGTCGAGGTGCAGGCTCTTGCGCGGGTCCTTGTCGCGGCTCGCGACGCCCTCGAACATCGTCTGCTCGTCCTTGCGCACGACCATCCCGCGGTAGCTCTCGGGCACCTCCAGACCGGCAACCGACTCACCGGCGAGGACTGCTTCGAGGATCTGCTTCAACGGGGTGCCTTCCGCTCGGGTGCCCGGATGTTACCGGCCGGTACCAGGGTCGTGTCTCGTCGGGTTTGGCCGCTCAGGGGATGGCACGCTCACGGTGGCGACTTCGGCACCCACCCTGGCAAACACGGCGAGACAAGCCTGACCTGGTACGGCGGTCAGTGGCCCATCCCGTCAGGCGCGGGCTGGACGAGCTCGACCAGGATGCCGCCCGAGCTCTTGGGGTGGATGAAGTTGACCCGCGAGCCCGCTGTGCCGTTCTTGGGCTCGTCGTAGAGCAGCCGCAGCCCTTCGGATCGCAGGTGGTCGCTGACCTCGTCGATGTCGTCGACCCGGTAGGCCAGCTGCTGGATGCCGGGGCCTGACTTCTCCAGGAACCGCCCGATGGTCGTGTCCGGGCCGAGCGGGCTGAGCAGCTGGATGTAGGAGCCGCTCTCGCCGACCTCGAGCATCGCCTCGCGGACGCCCTGCTCCTCGTTGACCTCGGTGTGCACGCAGCGCATGCCGTAGGTCTTCTCGTAGAACGTGATCGCCTCGTCGAGGTCCGCGACGGCGATCCCCACGTGGTCGATGTGCGTGACCTTCATCTCCTGGCACTCCCTGCATGCGGGCGGCGGCTGTGGACCTATCGTTGCAGGGAGGCTGTCCCACGCAGGAGGAACCCCATGACCAACGTGATCGTCGCCGGCGCACGCACTCCGATCGGCAAGATGGCGGGTGCCTTCAAGGACTTCACGGCCATGGACCTGGGCGGCTTCGCCATCAAGGCAGCGCTCGAGCGCTCCGGTGTGAGCGGCGACCAGGTCGACTACGTGATCATGGGACACGTGCTGCAGGCGGGTCAGGGCCAGATCACGGCCCGCCAGGCCGCGGTCAAGGGCGGCATCCCGATGACCGTCCCTGCCCTCACCATCAACAAGGTCTGCCTGTCCGGCCTCGACGCCATCGCGCTCGCCGACCAGCTGATCCGCGCGGGTGAGGTCGAGGTCGTGGTCGCCGGCGGCATGGAGTCGATGACCAACGCCCCCTACCTGCTGCCGAAGGCGCGACAGGGCTACCGCTACGGCAACGCCGAGCTGTTGGACGCGACCTTCCACGACGGCCTGTTCGATGCCTTCGACAAGGTCCCGATGGGCGAAGGCACTGAGCGGCACGCGGCCAACTTCGCGCCCCAGACCCGGGAGGAGCAGGACGAGTTCGCCGCCCGCAGCCACGAGCTGGCCGCGGCCGCGATCAAGGACGGCCGGTTCGCCGACGAGATCGTGCCGGTCGAGATCCCGCAGCGCAAGGGTGACCCGGTCATCGTCTCCGAGGACGAGGGAGTGCGGCCCGGCACCAGCGCCGAGTCGCTCGGCAAGCTGCGTGCAGCCTTCACCAAGGACGGCACGCTGACCGCCGGCAACGCCTCCCAGATCTCCGACGGCGCCGCGGCGGTGGTCGTGATGAGCAAGGAGAAGGCCTCGCAGCTGGGCCTGACCTGGCTGGCCGAGATCGGAGCGCACGGCATCGTTGCCGGCCCCGACAACTCGCTGCAGGAGCAGCCGGCCAACGCCATCAAGGTGGCTCTGAAAAAGGCTGGCAAGACCGTTGACGATGTCGACCTGTTCGAGCTCAACGAGGCCTTCGCCGCCGTCGGCATCGCCTCGACCCGGGCGCTCGGAGTCTCAGGCGACAAGGTCAACCCCAACGGCGGCGCCATCGCCCTCGGCCACCCGATCGGAGCCAGCGGCGCCCGCATCGTGCTCCACCTCGCGCACGAGCTGAAGCGCCGTGGCGGCGGCCTGGGTGCTGCGGCTCTCTGCGGTGGTGGCGGTCAGGGCGACGCGCTGCTGCTCAACGTTCCCAAGGCTTGACGCTGTCGCCCGACGTCCCCGACCTCGTTGCCCGCGCCGAGTCGGGTGAGGCGCGGGCCGTCGCTCGTCTGATCAGCCTGGTGGAGGACGCCTCGCCATCCCTGCGCGAGGTCATGCAGCTGCTGGCGCCCCGTGCGGGGCACGCCCGCGTCATCGGTCTGACCGGCTCCCCAGGAGTGGGCAAGTCGACCTCGACCAACGCGCTGGTCAGTGCCTACCGGGCCAGGGGGATGAAGGTCGGTGTCCTCGCCATCGACCCGAGCTCGCCGTTCTCGGGTGGTGCGCTGCTCGGGGACCGCGTCCGGATGCAGGACCACGCCACCGACGACGGGGTGTTCATCCGATCCATGGCCACCCGGGGCCACCTCGGTGGGCTGTCCTGGGCCACGCCCCAGGCCCTCCGGGTACTGTCCGCCGCCGGCTGCGACGTGGTGCTCATCGAGACGGTGGGCGTCGGTCAGGCCGAGGTCGAGATCGCCTCGCTCGCCGACACCACACTGGTCCTGCTGGCCCCCGGCATGGGTGACGGCATCCAGGCCGCCAAGGCCGGCATCCTCGAGATCGCCGACCTGTTCGTCGTCAACAAGGCCGACCGCGAGGGTGCCGACACGGTGGTCCGCGACCTGCGCTCGATGCTCTCGCTCGGTGACCGCCGCACCGACCAGGGCTGGCGGGTCCCGATCCTCAAGACGGTGGCCTCGCGGGGCGAGGGCGCGGCCGAGGTGGTCGAGGAGATCGAGCGGCACGGGGCCTGGCTGGAGTCGTCCGGGGAGCTGAGCCGGCGGCGACAGCGCCGGGCGGCCGACGAGATCGAGGCGATCGCGCTGACGTCGCTCCGGGTCGACCTGCGCGGTGATGGCCGGCTCGAGCCCCTGGCGGCACGGGTGGTTGCGGGCGAGATCGATCCCTATGCAGCGGCCGACGAGCTGATGGCTCAGCCGCCCAGGTAGGACATCTCCGGCCTCGGCAACCCGTCCGTGCCCTCGCTGCGCAGCTCGGAGTAGCGATCGTCGCGTGCAGCCCACCGACCGCCGATCAGCTGGGCCAGGGAGTCGTCATCGGAGCGGTCGCGAAGCGCCCCCCGCAGGTCGGTGCCCGTGGTCGCGAACAGACAGGTGAACAGCTCGCCGATCGCGGTGATCCGGGCCCGCGTGCAGGTGCCGCAGAAGGGCTTGCTCACCGAGGACACGAAACCGATCTCGCCGGCACCGTCGGCGAACCGCCAGCGCTCGGAGGTGCCCTTGTCGCCCAGCGGCTCCAGCGGGAAGCTCGCATGCACCGCCTCCCGGACCTGCTTCGACGGGATGACCTCGTCGAGCAGCCAGCCGTTGGTTGCGCCGACGTCCATGTACTCGATGAACCGCAGCACGTGGCCCTCGGCGCGGGCGTAGCGCACCAGGTCCAGCAGTCCCGCGTCGTTGATCCCCTTGCGCAGCACGGTGTTGAGCTTCACCGGCAGTCCCTGGTCCTTGGCCGCGGCAATGCCCTCGAGCACCTGCTCGAGCGGCACCTTGCTGTCGGCCAGGACCCGGAATGCGTCGGGATCAAGGCTGTCGAGGCTGACCGTCACGCGGCTCAGCCCGGCCCTGCGAAGTGCCTCTGCCTGAGCGGCGAGCAGCGAACCGTTGGTGGTCAGGGCCAGGTCCAGCGCCGGCTCGATGGCGGCCAGCTCTGCGACCAGCACCGGCAGGTCGCGTCGCAGCAGCGGCTCGCCCCCGGTCAGCCGGACCTTGCGCACCCCTAGCTGCGCGAAGATCCGCACCAGGCGGGTGATCTCCTCGAAGCTGAGCAGCTCGGTCCGAGGCAGGAACGCGTGGTCCGGCCCGAACTGCTCCCGCGGCATGCAGTAGGGGCAGCGAAAGTTGCACCGGTCGGTCACCGAGACGCGCAGGTCCCGCAGTCCCCGCCCCAGCTGGTCCTTCATCACCTGATCGTACGGTTCACTAGGGGTATGCAACGACGTCCCACTGACCTGAGCATCGCCGGCGCCATCGACCTGTCGAGCTTGGCCAAGCCCGCTTCTAGCCCCACGTCCTCAGCTGCTTCAAGCGCGCACGTATTCGACGCGACCGAGACCGATTTCGAGGAGCTGGTCCTCCGGCGTTCCCTGCAGGTGCCCGTCCTCGTCGACTTCTGGGCCGAGTGGTGCGGGCCGTGCAAGCAGCTCAGCCCGGTGCTGGAGCGGCTGGCGGAGGAGGGCGGCGGCACCTGGGTCCTCGCGAAGGTCGACGTCGACAGCAACCAGGCGCTCGCCGGCCAGCTGCAGATCCAGTCCATTCCCACGGTCTTCCTGGCCCTGGGCGGCCGGCTGGTGCCGGGCTTCCAAGGGGCGCTGCCCGAGGCTCAGCTGCGTGACTTCCTCGGCCAGGTCATGGCGGCCGCCAAGCAGGCCGGGCTGCCTGGCCTCGACGGTGCCGACGGTGCCGAGGGTGTTGAGGAGCCGGAGCCGCCGGTCGACCCCGAGCTTCTCGCCGCGGAGGAGGCCCTTGCCGCTGGCGACCACGACAAAGCTCTCTCCCTGTACGACGGAATTCTGTCCCAGCGGCCGGCCGACGCCGAGGCCACCCTGGGCCGGGCCTGGGCGGCACTGCTGCAGCGCGCGTCGCACCTCGACACTTCGGCCGTCCTGGCAGCTGCTGCTGCGTCGCCGGACGACCTAGCCGCGCAGCTGTCGGCTTCGGACGTCGAGGTGTTGAACGGCCAGATTCAGGAGGCCATCGACCGGCTGATCGCGCTGGTCGGCCGGACCGCCGGTGACGACCGGGACGTGGTCCGTCAGCACCTGCTCGGGTTGTTCTCGGTGCTCGACCCCGACGACGAGCGGATTATCAAGGGCCGACGGGCCCTGACCAACGCGCTCTACTAGCTCGAGGGGTCCGCCCGAGTTAGCAGCACGTGCGATGTGGTGTGGCGGAAGCCGAGCCGGCGATAGACGGGCTCGCCGAGCTCACTGGTCTGCAACCAGCCAAGATCTGCCCCGAGACGGAAGCCTTCCCGCAACGCGTGCCCGGTTATCGCCCCGCCGTAGCCGCAGCGTCGGTGCTCGGCCGGAGTCGCGACGTTGAAGACCGCCACCTCGCGACCGGTCCGGCAGCCGATGGCGGTCGTGACGGTCACGCCGTCGACCCGCCCGAGGTAGATCGAGACGTCATCCCCGTCGAGCGCCCGATCCGGGCACAGGGGCCGCATGAACCCCGGAGGTGCACCGTTGGCCCGCTCGGCAACCCGCGCCGCATCATCCAGGTCGGCAGCGGTGGACGCTCGCACGATCTCCAGGCCGCCCGGCATCTCGTCCTGGAGCTCAGCCGCAGTGACCGTCATACCCGGCATCGGCTCTCGCGTGGTGAATCCGAGGGAAGCGACCTCCGCGTCGGCGGCCGGGTTGGTTCCGGGCTGCAGCTGCACACCACACGGTAGGCCGGCCTCTTCCGTTTCCCGAATCGAGTCGGCAAGCCCTGCGCACGGAGACGACCCCACGATGACGCTGTTGAAGATCGGCATGGCCATGCCCGAAAAGGTCATGCGGGCATGTCCGGTGCGGCGTTCGAAGCTCGCGCCCTCCGCGAGCCCGCAGAAGAACTCGAAGGAGGCGGCGATCGCACTGTCCAATCGAGCTGCGCGGATGTCAGGTGTGGGTTCCGCCATGGGTCGAGCGTACCTAGCCGACCGGGTCCTCGAGCGGCTGCAGCCGCTCCGCGTCGTGCAGGATCGCCTCGGCCAGGTCGTAGGGGAACAGCTGGCGCACGCTGTCGTCGTACTCCGATCCGTCTTTGGAGCCGGTGACTTCCTTGCCGACGATGCGGAAGGGGCCACCGATGCCGCTGGACGGGAGCCAGCGGCAGTTGGCCCAGACCCACGTCGTGTCGTTCTTTTCGCCGAGGAAGCGGAGCTTGCACTCGCCGGGGCCGTTGCTCCCGCGCTGCGACTTCTCGATGAGGGGGGCGAGGCGCTGCTCGACGCTGGTGGCGTGGCGATCGCGCTCCGGCAGCTCGAAGGAGGAGCCGCGCTTCTCGTCGCTGCAGGCCGCGAGCGACAGCAGCATGACGCCCAGGCAGGTGGCTCTCCGCACCCGCTCACCATAAGGCTGTCAGGCCAGGCGCGGCAGAATGGCTCGCTCGGCGAGGCTCCACGTCGTGCTGGTCAGCAGGTAGACGGTGAAGGCCACCGGTGCCAGCGCCGCGCCGGCGACCGAGCCGTACGGCAAGAGACGTATCAGCCTGGGTCCCTCGGTCAGCGTTCGGGCCTGCAGGTGGGCGACGACCAGGAGTCCGGTCAGCAGCAGTAGGCAGAGCAGCACCGGTCCGCCGCCCGCGCTGAGGGCGGGGAGCCAATGCACCGACAGGGGCGTCCCCCAGAGGCTGGCGGTGGCCAGGACGTTGGCCGGCGCGGTCACCAGGCGGTAGAGGAGTACCGGTCCTGGCAGCTGCAACAGCATCGCGCCCATCCCTGCCAACGGGCTGATGCCGGCCCTGCGGTAGGCCCCGTTCAGCTCCGTCGCCAACCGCTTTCGGTCGTTGCCGCAGCGCTTCTGGATACGCGCGATCTCCGGCGCCAGAAGCTTTTTCGACGCCATCGCGCGGTGGGTCCTGATGGATAGGGGCAACAGGGCGGCACGTAGAGCGACGGTCAGCAGCACGAGGGCAAGCACCACCCGCAGGTCATGACTACCTGGGAGTACGGCGGCAAGGTGCACGAGAGCGGAGTGGAGCAGGGCGACGAGAGGGTCGAGCAGGGACAGCATGAGAGCTCCTGACGAAGAGGGGTGGGCGGAGTCGTCCGCGCCACCTCTCGTTAGGAGCTGGCGCAGTACCTCGCGCCGGGAGCTCGCGGCTGCGGCCGACCCGGGCCGGCCGGCATGGTCTGCGGCGCGATGGGCGTCTGCGCCTGTGCTCGAGGGCGGTGGGTCACCGTCGTGACGGACAACATCGGCAGGTCCACCTTGGTGGCCGCGATGAGCAGCAGCAACGTGCCGATGGCGGCGGCGACCAGAGGGTCAGTGGTCGCCAGGGGGAGTGCGCCCAGCACAACGGCGAGCAGCAGCCGCACGTTGATCACCACCAGATCAGCGTAGCTCTCGTCGGCTCACTCTGTCCCAACTGCACGAAAGCATCCTTCACCGGACCCGGTCGTTGCGGTTCGCGTTGCCATCTGTGCTTCTCGCGCCGCTGGCCCCCGCCGCTGGGCCCCGCCCTGCGCCCGCCCCCCCTGCCCCCCCCCCCCCCCCCCCCCCCCCCCCCCCCCCCCCCCCCCCCCCCCCCCTCCCCCCCCCCCCCCAACCCCC
>Ga0136633_1001766_pt1 | contig 15552 bp, 11 predicted proteins | sample AntDrymeUQ832206_2_FD_105494 | JGI IMG/M metagenome (GOLD analysis project Ga0136633, IMG submission 105494) | Polar desert sand microbial communities from Dry Valleys, Antarctica - metaG UQ83 (22.06) | ecosystem: Environmental > Terrestrial > Soil > Desert | place: Antarctica: Dry Valley...
GACCAGGTCCCGCACAATCTCGTCGTAGAACACCTCGACGTCGATCCAGCCGACCGCGATCTGGTCTCCGGCGAGCGAGGACACGTCCTCGGTGAATTCCGGGTCTTCGGCCAGCGTGCCCGCATTTGACTGGGTGATCGCGGCGTCGACCACGTCCTGGCTCTCGCCGAGAAGCGCGAAGCCATCGAGGAAGCCGATCCCCGCGTCTGCTTCGGCACTCTCGACCGCAGCGCGGGCCTTGCCCTCGTCGCGGGTCTGCACGACTACGACGACCTCGACCTCGCCGGAGACGACGAAGCCGGCGACGGCGTAGCGGTCGCCGAGCCACGGCCGCACGTCCTCGTCGTAGCTGAGGCCGAGGGAGTTGATGGCGTCGCTGGCGAGTGCATCGCGGAGCTCGATCAGGTCGTCGCCGGGCGCGTCCGGAAACATCCCCGACAGCGACCGCACCGCGAGCTTCTGGCTCGCCGCCGGGTCGAGGTCCAGGCGCGCCATCGCGAACGTCGACGCCGGCAGGACGTCCTCGGGCTGGGGACCCCCTCCGGAGAGCCGGACCGCGGCAACGATGCCGCTGGCCATCACGACCGCGATAGCCAGGGCCAGCGCACCGATGGTGACCCCGATCGGAGCGGGCCAGGTCGGCCTTCGCCGGCCGCGCCGCTGGTCGGCCCCACCGATGAGCAGATCCCCCGTAGTCATGTCGCGAACGGTACTCGTCGGGGTGGGATCTCGACCCAGCGCCAGATGTGATTCGTGACGAGGCGAGCGACGGGCTAGCCTGGAGGTGCGTGCTCCATCCCTGGAGCGGCGCTCCCCGCGATCGCGAAGAGGTCTGCAGTGCCTACCGGCAAGGTCAAGTGGTTCGACACCGAGAAGGGTTTCGGCTTCCTCTCTCGCGACGACGGCGGCGACGTCTTCGTGCACACCTCCTCGTTGCCGGGCGGCGTGACCGAGCTCGAGCCCGGCCAGCGCGTGGAGTTCGGTGTTGCTGAGGGCAAGCGCGGCGAGCAGGCCCTCTCTGTGCGGGTTCTCGAGGCGGCCCCGACCATGCCCGGCGCCGGAGGCAACGCGCCCACCCGGCGTGAGCCCGAGGAGCTGCACGGGATGATCGAAGACATGATCAAGCTGCTCGACACGGTGCAGCATGACTACCGCCGCGGAAAGCATCCCGAGCGCAAGAGCGCGAAGAAGATCGCCGAGGTGCTCCACGCCGTGGCCCGCGAGATCGAAGCCTGACCGTCCGCTGCGCGTCGGGGCGCCCGTACCATGGAGCTCCCACCGACTGAAGGACGGGCCATGCCCGAGCTGCGATCCCGCACCACCACCCACGGCCGCAACATGGCCGGAGCTCGCGCCCTCTGGCGCGCGACGGGGATGACCGACGATGACTTCGGCAAGCCCATCATCGCGGTCGCGAACAGCTTCACGCAGTTCGTCCCGGGACACGTGCACCTGCGGGACATGGGAAAGCTCGTCGCTGACGAGATCGCCGTAGCCGGTGGGGTCGGCCGCGAGTTCAACACGATTGCGGTCGATGACGGCATTGCGATGGGTCACGGCGGGATGCTCTACAGCCTGCCCAGCCGCGAGCTCATCGCTGACTCAGTCGAGTACATGGTCGAGGCGCACCAGGCAGATGCCCTGGTCTGCATCTCCAACTGCGACAAGATCACGCCCGGCATGCTGATCGCAGCGATGCGGCTCAACATCCCGACCGTCTTCGTCTCCGGTGGAGCGATGGAGGCCGGCAAGGCGATCGTCCGGGACGGCGTCGCCCGGCCCAAGCTCGACCTCATCTCCGCGATCTCCGCTGCGGCGGAAGAGTCGGTGTCCGATGACGAGCTCCTCGACATCGAGCGTTCGGCCTGCCCCACGTGCGGGTCCTGCTCCGGCATGTTCACGGCGAACTCGATGAACTGCCTCACGGAGGCACTCGGCCTGTCGTTGCCGGGCAACGGCTCGACGTTGGCGACCTCCGCTGCGCGCCGCGGGCTTTTCCTCGAGGCCGGCCGCGTCGTGGTCGACCTCTGCCGTCGCTATTACGCCGAGGACGACGAGTCCGTGCTTCCTCGTGCCATCGCGACCCGTGCGGCGTTCTCCAACGCGATGCGCATGGACATCGCGATGGGCGGCTCCACCAACACGGTGCTGCACCTGCTTGCGGCGGCGATCGAGGGTGGCATCGACTTCGACCTGGCGGACATCGACCGCTTGTCGCGGACAACGCCGTGCATCTGCAAGGTTGCCCCCAGTACGCCGCTCTACCACATGGAGGACGTCCACCGGGCGGGCGGGGTCCCTGCGATCCTCTCCGAGCTCGACCGCGGCGGGCTCCTAGAACGCGACGTGCACACCGTGCACTCTGGTGACCTCGGCTCGTGGCTGGCGGCATGGGACATCCGCCGAGAGAACCCGCGGCCCGAGGCGCTGGAGCTGTTCGCGGCCGCACCCGGCGGCGTCCGTACGACGGAGGCGTTCAGCTCGACCGTCACGTGGGCGACGCTCGACACCGACGCTGCCGGCGGCTGTGTACGCAGCATTGACAACGCGTACAGCAAGGACGGCGGGCTAGCCGTGCTCTACGGCAACCTGGCGCCGGACGGCGCGGTGGTGAAGACCGCCGGTGTCGCGCAGGAGCAGCTCCACTTCAAAGGTGTCGCGAAGGTGTCCGAGAGCCAAGACGATGCGGTCACTGCGATCTTGGCCGGCGGGATCGTCGCGGGGGATGTCGTCGTCGTGCGCTACGAAGGCCCCAAGGGCGGGCCGGGCATGCAGGAGATGCTGTATCCCACCAGCTTCCTCAAGGGCCTCGGGCTGGGCGCGAAGTGTGCCCTGGTCACCGACGGTCGATTCTCGGGCGGCACGAGTGGGCTCTCGATCGGCCACGTCTCGCCCGAGGCTGCCCGTGGCGGGGTCATCGGGCTGGTCCAGGACGGCGACCTCATCGAGATCGACATCGCGAGCCGGTCCATCCAGCTGCTTGTCGACGACGCCGAGCTCGCGGTGCGCAGGGCTGCTCGCGACGAGCTCGGCTGGGCACCACTCAAGCGCGAGCGACCGGTGTCCGCTGCGCTACGCGCGTATGCCGCGATGGCGCTCTCTGCCGACAAGGGTGCCGCCCGGCTCGTACCGGAAAACTAGAGCGGGGCAGTTAGCACTGGCACGAGGCCGGCTGTGGCCGCGTGGGCGAGCAGAGTTCGCGCCGCGGCAAGGCCTTCGGCGCCGAGGTCAGCGGTGAACTCGTTGACGTAGAGCGCAATGTGGGCGTCGACCACGGTGGGTGCCAGCTCCTGGCTGTGCGCGAGCACCCAGTCGCGGCTATCGGTGGGGTGGGTCCACGCGTGTACGACGGACGCGCGAATGGCGCTGTCGATCTCATTGATGGCATCCCGGCCGAGCGACCTCCGCGCGACGATGCCACCGAGGGGCAGCGGCAGTCCGGTCGTCTCCTCCCACCACGACCCGAGGTCGGCGACGAGATGCAGGCCGCGGTCGCGGTAGGTGAAGCGCGACTCGTGGATCACCAGTCCGGCGTCGACGGAGCCATCGCGCACCGCCGGCATGATCTGGTCGAACGGCATGACCGTGACAGAGCCGAAGCCGGGGTCCCAGAGCCGGAGGAGCAGATACGCCGTCGTACGGTCACCCGGTACCGCGACGTGCGCCCCCTTGAGCATCTCCGGGGAGGACGGCCGTGCCGTGACGACCAGCGGACCGACTCCGCGACCGACCGCTCCGCCCGAGCTGAGCAGCGTGTACGACGGGAGCAACCACGGCAACGCGGCGTAGGAGACCTTGACGACGTCGACGTCTTCAGTTGAGGCCAAGGTGTTCAGTTCGTCGATGTCGGCGAAGAACACCTCGACCGGCGGACCGTCGACGAGGCCGTGGGCCAGCGCGTGGAAGACGAACGTGTCGTTCGGGCAGGGCGAGATGCCAACCTGCAGCGTCATGACCAGCCGGGGCAGAGCACGGCGCCGGCCGCTGTGGTCAGAGCGGTCAGTGCGCCCAGGATGTCCCACGACGCACGATCGCGAGCGCCAACTTGGTTGCTGATCGTGCGCAGCTCGAGCACTGGAATTCGGTGTAGCGCAGCGACATGCGCGACTCCCGCGCCTTCCATGGCCTCGGCAACTGCACCGTGTTGGGCCATGAGCTCCGCTGCGCGCTCGGTCGTGCCGGTGATCGTCGACAGCGTGAGCATCGGTCCCATAGCGACAGTGAGGCCCGATCGCTCGAGCCCTGCCCGAGCCACCGCGAGCATTCCGGGGTCGCTCGACACGGTGGCTCCTCCGTCGAGGCCCATCGCCTCGAGGTCGAGGAAGCGCTCCGGTGTCATCGCACCGAGGTCAGCTGCCACGATCACCGAGGCGAGAGCGACGGCTCCGCTCGCCAGTCCGGCGGACGGAAACGCTCCGGCGATGCCCATGCTTAGGACGTGCGTGACGTCGTAGGTTGCGACGGCGTACGACGTCGCAGCCGCGGCCGCGGCCGGTCCCACCCCGCCAGCGACGACAAGCACGTCGTTGCCGTCGGTCTCGCACCGGCGGGCGTGGCGGTAAGGGCCGACGGAGACCTCGTGCGGCTCCCCGACGCCATCAGCAACGGCGTCGCGCTCAACGTCGACCGCGGTGACCACGAGAGTAAGGCCCACCCGCTCAGCCCCGTCCGGTGCGGGCCGGCACCAGTGCCGCTCGGATGGCGGCGTCGGCCTCGTCGAGGTCGTCCCGAAGCGTGGTTGAGAGCTCCTCATTCCGCGCGACATCGGCCCGCTCTCGCCAGCCCGCGACCTCGGCGTCGAACCCTGCGCGTTCGCGCCGGGACAGCCACGGCGCTCGCTCGATCAGGCCCCGGGCGTCCTGCAGTAACAGCTGTGCGCGGGCCATGAGTCGGATGTCGTCGTCGGCGTCTGCGGCGATCGTCGCCCAGTCGCCGAGCTCAGCGAGGCGGCTGCGGGCCCGACGGCGCAGCTCCGTCGTAGCCGTCGGATGGGCGTAGACGACCTGAGCGATCGTCAGCTCGTCCCGGCCGGCCAGCGCGTCCCACGCCGCATCTCGCGCAACGGCGTCGACCAGCAGCACGAGGTGACCCGCTCGCTCGCGGGCCGCGAGGCTGTTGTGCGCAGCGACCGAGGTGACGAGCAGTGCCCTCGCGCGATCACCCTCCGCGGTGCCCGGCCATCCGTCGGCGACGTGCTCGAGAGTCCTGACTACCTCGCGTGAGCGGGTCGCGTTGGTGGTCCAGTCGAGAGCCGTCGGGAGGTGGGCGCGGTAGCTGTCCCACGTCGCCAGCGACGGCAGAGCCGCTTGCGCCTCGGCCAGCAAGTCCTGCGCCTGCCCGCCGACGACCCGCAAGGCCGACGGCACCGGGCCACCATCGCGGGTACGACGCGCCGCCGGAGCGGGCGAGCCGGCCGCTAGCGCGCTGCACACGCGGTATGCGTCGGCCAGCTCGACCATCCGCCGGTGCGCCTCGGCCTGCACCTCGGCGGAGAGGTCGGCGACGCGGTCGGGGTGCAGGATCGCCGCCGCGGTGCGAAAGGCGCGCCGGCACGCGTCAGGGGGAGTGCCCGGCGCCAGCCCGAGCACCCGCCATGCCCAGGCCGGCTCCATCGATCCAGGCTACCCGCCGGTGCGCGATGCAGGTGTCGCAAGGGCGGCGCTGTGGCGGCCGCGGCCGACGATCGTCGTGACGGTAGCGGCCAGCATGGCCGCGGCGGCGAGCCCGAGGCCGAGCCCGCCGCGCAGGGGCAGCAAAATGCCCACCCCGCCGCCGGCCACCCAGGCCAGCTGCAGTGCCGTCTCCGACCTGGCGAAAGCCTGGCCGTGCAGCTCGTCGTCGATGTCGCGCTGGAGCACCGAGTCGAGAGAGAGCTTCCCGAGAGATCCAGCCAACCCGCTCGACAGTGCTGCTAGCGCCGCGGTGCCGAGACTGAACGACTGAGCCGCGACCGCGCAGCCGACTGTCGCGACAGCGAGCGACGTGGTCAGCAGGATCTCTGGCGCGCGGGCACGAAGCATCGCTCCGAGGCCCGTCCCCACCATGCTGCCGACTGCGCCAGCGACTACGACGAACCCGAGCTGCGCGGTGCTCACCCCCTTCGAACGCAACAGGAAGGCGAGGAACATCGTCAGGTAACCGGAGAGCGCCCGCAGCGACACTGTGGCCACGATGGTCGTGCGGACGTTGCCGTCGAGATGCAGCCGTCGGCCGGTTGCAGTCGCACCGGCTGGCAGGGCGGCGGTCGGGCTGTTGACTGCAGCCGGCAGGCGAAGGCCGAAGACCGCACCGGCCACGAAGACGCCAGTGGCCAGGCGCAGTGACCAGCTTGCACTCGACGCGGCGATGACCAGGGCGCCCAGGCCCGCGGCGACCGCCCCGGTGACGACGCCGGTCGCGCTGAGCCGGGCGTTGGCTGCGACCAACGAGAGATCCTCCGGCAGGAGGCGGGGCACGGCCGCGCTGCGCGCGACGCCGTACCCCTTCGAGCACACCAGCACTCCGAAGGCCAGCGGGTAGAGCGCTAGCCCATCGACGCCGGCCATCGACCAGGCGAGGACCGCCCGGGCGACGAAGGTGACGACGATCGCCCATCGGCGGCCGCTGCGCGCGCGGTCGAGCAGCGGGCCTATCACCGGCGCCACCACGGCGAAGGGCGCCATGGATGTCAGGAGGTAGAGCGCGACCTTTCCGCGGGCCTCTCCGACCGGGACGGAGAAGAAGAGCGACCCAGCGAGCGAGACGGCGATGAGAGCGTCACCGGCGGTGTGCGAGGCATGCACCCGGACTAGCGGGACGAAGCCTCCGCGGTGCCAGGGCAGTGCCCGCCGAGGCGCTGCGCGGGACGTCCTGCGCATGTCGGTCACGAGGGCTCATCATGCCTGCTCGCGAAGGACGGTGAGCGAAGGGCCGATGCGGCCGCAGGGCGCGGCTTGGGTTTCTCCCCGCAGACGGGAGATGATGCCAGACGTGACCACCGCCACGCTCGAGCATCCGACCACGGGCAAGCACGCTCCCGACGCTGTGTGCGCCGCCGCGGTCGACATCGCGCGGGCCGCCGCGGTGGAGGAGGTCGACGCCGCATCGATCGGTGAGCACATCGGCGTTGAGGTCGACGGCGAACGAGTCTTGACCCACCTTTTCGAGTGCACCGATGCCGGGTACGTCGGCTGGCGTTGGGGCGTCCAGCTCGTTCGTGCTTCCAGGGCGAAGGATGTCAGCGTCAACGACGTCTTTCGGGTCGCCGGCCCTGAGTCGATCTGCGCGCCCGAGTGGGTGCCGTGGGCCGAGCGGCTGCGTCCCGGCGACCTGGGCGTCGGCGACCTGCTCCCGGCCGCGCCGGACGACGACCGCCTAGCCCTCGCGCTCGAAGACGCCCTCTCCGAATCTCCGCTCATCGAGTGGGGACTGGGCCGCCCGCGCGTGCTGTCTCACATCGGCCGCACCGAGGCTGCCGAACGGTGGTACGACGGCGACGCCGGCCCGCAGAGCCCGCACGCCCGTCAGGCCCCCGCCCACTGCGCGTCGTGCGGCTTCTTCCTCCCCTTCGCGGGCGGGCTCGGTCAGGGGTTCGGCGGCTGCGGGAACGAGTTTTCTCCTGATGACGGCCGCGTCGTGGCCGTCGACCATGGGTGCGGCGCGCACTCCGAGGGCAGTGCCCTGATCGCGGAGATCGGGCCTGCGCCAGCTCTGGTTGACGAGTTCACCTTCGAGGTAGTCGACGACGAGCCGATGGAGGTAATCCAGGGCGACGACGCCGCGGCTGACTACGTCACCACCGCCGATCTCGTCGAGCCCTGACCCCCGCGGGAGCGGCATGACCGCCGACCCCTTCGACACCCTCGGGCTGCGCGCTCGCGCGTTGGCAACCTGGACGGCGAGCCCGGTGCGGCTACGCGAGGACGCCAACGCCGAAGAAGACTCCGCGCTGTCGGCGTACCACGACCGCCTCGTCGTGGAGCTGGCGCAGAACGCCGCCGACGCAGGTCGCCGGGCCGGCCGACCGGGTCGCCTTGCGCTGGTCGTAGACGGCGACGTCCTCTACGCCGCGAATCCCGGTGCGCCACTCGACGCTGCCGGTGTGGAGGCGTTGTCGCATCGCCGGGTGTCGACCAAGGGAGTCGATGACGTCGGGCAGTTCGGCGTCGGGTTCACCTCCGTCCTCGCTGTCACCGACGAGCCCTCGTGCTGGACCGCTGAGGGTGGCGTGCTCTGGTCGCGAGCCCGTACAGCGGGGGAGCTCTCCAGGCTTGAGGTCCTTGGCGACGAGGTCCACCGGCGCGAGGGCGCCGTGCCGGTGATGCGACTTCCGTGGGCTGACGACGAGCCCGATGCAGTGGTTCGCTCGCTGCTGGCCGATGGCGCGGCCACGGTTGTGCGGCTGCCGCTGCGCGACGAGCTGGCGCGGGAGCGCGCCGCGGCGCTGCTCGACGCCGTCGACCCGCTGCTTCTCCTCTTCCTCGATGGCCTGGTGGATCTCTCCATTACCGGGATCGATACGGCGCGACGGTTGCGCATCGAGCGGACAGCCGTGGGCGCCCGACTCCTGGTCGATGGGATTGCTTCCGACTGGCTGCTCCACCACTCGACGGGACAGCTGGCCGCGTCGTCGGCGGTGCATCGCCCGGTCGAAGAGCGCGAGCGGATCAGGTGGTCGGTGAAGTGGGCGGTGCCGATGGTGGCCGGGCGCCCAGCGCCTCACTCGGGTGATCATCGGCTTCGTGGTCCGCAGCCGGTCGAGGAGTCCATCGAGGTGCCAGCGGTCCTCTACGCGACCGTGCCGCTGGAGAGCGGCCGACGTCGGGTCGTGCTCGACGCGCCGGCGACTCGTGAGGTCGTGCACCACGCCGCTACGGCGTTCGCCGACATGCTTGCCGCATGCCAGCCGGGGCCATGGCTCGTCGACCTGCTGCCCTCCACGCTGCCGGGCGGGCCGGTGGACCTGATGCTCCGTGAGGAGCTGGCGCCGATGCTGGCACGCACGGCGTTTCTTGCCTCTGCCGACGATGCCGACGTGCGGCTGCGTCCGCACGAGGCGCTGGTGCTCGACCTCGGCGCAGCTGCCGAGCCGGTAACGGAGCTTCTCGCACCGCACCTGCCCCGACTGATCGACCCGGACTACATTCGGGGCGGCCGTCGACAGGCCGCACTCGTCGGTCTCGGCACGAGGCTGCTCGGCACCGCTGACACGGTCGATCTCGTCGGGGCGATGGATGCCGACTCGTCGTGGTGGGGAGCGCTCGTCGTCGCTCTCGGCAGCGCGCCAGACCACGATGCGCTGCGCGCACTGCCGATCCCGCTGACCGACGGGGGCGTCGCATCGGGTCTTCGCGGCGTCGTGTTGGCGCGCGATCAGCTGCCCATCGACGCGTTGGCAGCACTCGGTCTGGCCCCCCAGGTCGTCGACCTGGGCGTGCTGGCTGTGGACGGCGCCGCCGAGGTGCTGCGCGGTCTCGGCGCGATGGACCTGGCGCCATCCGCGCTGCTCGACAACCCGCGGCTGAGGGCAGCTGTTGAGGTCGGTGATGAAGGTGACCCCGATCCGCGCGCCCTGGCCGACGCCGTGCTTTCTGTCGTCGCGGCGGCTCCGGAGCTCGCCGCGGATCGTCCCTGGCTGGGCCAGCTGCTGCTACCCGATGCTCGCGGTGAGTTGCGACCCGCGGGCGAGCTCGTGCTGCCGGCGTCGTACGGCGGACGACTCGTGTCGGTGATCGACACGGCGGGACCGTTCGCCTCGGTCGAGCCCGGCCTCGTCGACCGCCACGGAGTCGAGACGGTTGTCGCCGTAGGAGTGCTGCGCACTTTCGCGACGCTGGTCGAGGACGACGTCGTCGTCAGCCCTGGTGCCCTGGAGGGCTATCTCGACGGCTCCGACGAGTGGCTGGCCGACCTCGCGGACGAGCTGCCCGACGAGGGTCCCCCGTGGGTGCTGGACCGCATCGCCGGGGTGCGGGACCTCGAGCTGGTTCGGGATGACCCTGACGCCTGGGCCGCCGCGCTGGACGAGCTCGGCCATGCGCACCTTCGGGTCATCACCGAGCCGGTCTTCGCTCTACGCGACGGAGCCCGCGGACAGCTCATGTCCTACACAGCGTGGTGGCTGCGTCGACACGCCTGCATCCCGACGCGTCAGGGCACCCTGCGCCGTCCCGGTGAGACGGTCAGCGCAGAAGCCGACAGCGTGTTGCAGCGGCTGCTCCCAGCGGTCGGGCCGCTGAGCGAGCACGCCGTGCGCTTACTCCGCCACCTCGGCGTGGTGAGCGACATCGCGTCCGCGTCGGCTGACCAGGTTGCGCTGCTCCTCGAGTCGTTGGGCCGGCTGGGTCCTCAGCTGAGCGCAACCGAGGTACGGGCGTCGTACGCCGCCCTGCTGCAGCGCAGTCGCCTGGTTGACGGAGCAGAGCCGCCCGTCGATGTCGCAGCCGTCGCGGGCGCCCTCGTGGTCTCTGTGCCGGCAGTCGATGCGGTCGTCGTCGATGCGCCGGATCTCATCCCGCTCCTCGCGTCGTACGCCGTCGTGCCGTGCGCGATCAGCGACGCGTCGGGGTTAGCTGACCTGCTCGACGTCGACCTCGCCTCGGAGGCCGTCGCGGGCGAGGTCATCTCCCGTTCGTCGCGGCGGGTGTGCATCGATGCCGACGTGCTCGGCGCGTTGGGTGTCGACGCGCCGACCGAGGTCACCGTCCACGACTCGTTGAGATGTGCAGATGCGAGTGGTGAGCCAACCGCGGTGACCTGGCGGCTGCTCGATGGCGTGATCCACGTTGACAGCGCAGATGTCGCCTACGGCACGTCGCGGGCACTCGCTCTGGCCGCAGGCTCGTGGTCGCGTCGCCACGAGCTCCACTCATGGCTCACGGCGGCGAACGACCATCGGGAGGTCCTCGCCGGCGAAGCGGACCTGGACTGAGGAACCTACGGAGCGTACGTCGCCTCGTGAGCGGCGTCGCGAGCGATCGCCCGGGCCCGGCGGCGGCAGTAGTAGACGCCGATCAGGCCGAGCCCGGCGCCGGCCGCGCATGCCCACAGCCACCACAGCCGGCCAGCTCGGTCGAGTGCGCCGTAAAACGGCAGCAGGATTAGACCCGCGAGCACCCACACCGCGGTGCCGACGACGACGGTTCGTACGTCGTCTGTCTTCAGTGGAGGGGGCTCCGGACGGCGGCTCATCGGGTGAACGCTACCCCGCGAGCCCAAGATCTCCGTAGGATCAACGTGCCGGCGACGTACGTCGCCGGCCCGCTCTCCCCGGGGGTGCCATCGTGTCGTCCTCGCTCCGCCAGCGCGTCACTTCACGGTCTAGTCGGCTCGTCGGTCTTGTCGTGCTCGCCACAGCGCTCGCCTCAAGCGGATGCGCGGCGCGGTTCGAGCGACCTGAGTCGACAGTCGGCGCCACGTTGGTGGACGCCGGCGACGGTCTCGTCGTCGACACGACGACGGGCGAGGTCGTCGATGCAGGCACCGTCGGCACCCCAGGCGGCAGCTCGGCGACTGCAGCGCCAGGCACCGGCAAGCCGGGCAGCACCACTGCAGCTGGGCCGCGCGGTACCTCCGGCGGGACGACCGCCCGACCTGGGTCGACCTCTGCACCCGGCAGCCGGCCCAGCGCCGGCCCGACCCGCCCCGGATCCACGAGCGGGACCTCAGGACCGTCGACGGTCGACCCGGGCAAGCGACCCGGCGTCACCGCGACGACGATCAAGCTCGCCTACCTGATTCCCAAGACAGGGGCGGCGCCCGTGCCCCCCCAGGTCGAGCAGGGCATTCGCGCCTACTGGGACTACCTGCGCGGCAAGGGCGGTATCGCCGGGCGCAACGTGCAGGTGACGGTGTACGACACGACGTCCAACGAGCAGGTCGCGCGAGAGGTCGCCCAGCAGGCCATCGACGACGGCAACTTCGCCGTCGTCGCACTCGACCGGCTCGGCGTGCAGCAGGCGATCGGCAAGTTCCTCGACGACCGCAGCTTCCCCAACCTGCAGGTGCAGACTCCGGTCAACTTGCCGGCCGCGCAGAAGTGGACGTTCGGTCTCACCATCGACCATGACTCGCAGGGCACGATGATCGCGCAGTACTTCAAGCGAGGGCTCAAGGCCGCCAAAGTTGCGGTGGTCTACGAGACCGACAACACCCTCAAGCCCGGGGTTGAGGCCTTCAAGACCGAGGCGAAGAAGCTTGGCCTCACCGTGTCCTACGAGGCGCAGATCGACGGCAACGGCAACGACTTCTCCGCGCAGGCTTCCCAGCTGCGATCCTCAGGTGCGACCGCCACCTGGCTCTACATGGCACCGATCCCGGCATCCAAGCTCGCCGGCCAGGCCGACGCGATCGGCTACCACCCAACCTGGTTCGCCAACTCCATCTCCTGGAACTTCAACATCGTGTTCGGCGGTGGAGCCAATCGCGCGTTGCGGGACGCCCGGGCCTTCAGCCCATGGCCCGCGCTGAACGACCCGCGTACGGCGACGTACAAGAAGGCCTACCAAGCGCTGTACGCCGACCCGCCCGAGGATCTTGGCATCCCCGGATGGGGCATCGGCCAGATCATCGCGACGGCACTGAAGACAATCGGCGAGGACCTAGGTCAGAACAACTTCCGCGCTGCGATGCAGGCCCTGCAGATCGGCAGCACCAGTGTCGTCGACGGCACTCCGATGCTGTGGTCACCGCTGGCGTTTGGACCCGGCATCCGCACCGGCGCCAGCCAGGTGGTCACGTTCAAGGAGAGCAACCTCAACTGGGCCGTCGAGGCCGACTACCGCAGCGGCTACTAGGGAGCGCCGGTGCTGCTCTCGCAGGTCGTCACCGGGCTCGCGGTCGGTGCGGCGTACTCGCTGATCGCCGTCGCGGTCGTCCTCATCTACTCCGGCACTCGCACGCTGTCCATCGCGATGGGGGAGATCGGCGCCTTCGGCCTCTTCGTCGGGCTGCGGTGGCGTAGCGAGGGGATGCCGATTGTCGGCTGGAAGCCGTCCGCACTGTGGGCCGGAGTGATCGCCGTCGTGATCGGCGGGCTCATCGGTCTGCTGGTCGAGCGCGTGGTGATGCGCCCGCTCGTCCGCCGGCCGCCGCTCGACGGCCTCATCGCCACCCTCGGAGTAGCCCTCTTCCTCGCGCTGCTCGAGCTGAAGATCTACGGCGAGGACCCGGTGCCGGCGCCGTCACCGGTCGGGAACAAGGTGATCACGATCCTTGATGCGCCGCTACCGGCCACGCGGGTGGCTGCCTTCGTCCTCGCCTCCCTCGTCGCCGGCGCGCTCTTCCTCTTCCTGACCCGCACGAAGTTCGGGCTCGCTACCCGGGCGGCGACGAGCGACCCGACCGTCGCCCGTCTCCTCGGCGTGAAGGTCAACTCCGTCTACCGATTCGCCTGGGGTGTCGGTGGTGCGCTGTCCGGCCTTACCGCCGCAGTGCTCGTCCCTGCCTTCGGTCAGCTGACGCCATTCGCTCAGACCCAGTTCTCGCTGCGCGCGCTTGCCGGCGCCGTTATCGGGGGGCTGGACAGCATCTGGGGCGCAATCCTCGGCAGCCTCCTTGTCGGTGTCGTCGAGACGGTCGTGCAGTCCAACGTCAGCTCGAGCCAGAACGGGTACGCCAGCATGGCGGTGCTGGTGCTGGTGCTCGGCACGCTGCTGGTTCGGCCACGGGGGATCTTGGGGACCGCCGGTGTCGCCTGAGCTCTTCGCGCGCCGGGCGCGCCCTCCCGTCGTACCTGCCGTCTTTGGCCTGGTGCTGGCGGCCGTGGTGCTGCTCGGCCCGCTGATGCTCAAGCCGGGGAAGGTCTCGACACTGGTCACGGCTATCGCTATTGCGATCACCGCCCTGGGCCTCGACCTACTCGTCGGCAAGACCGGTCAGCTCTCCCTCGCGCACGCGTCGCTGCTCGGTGTCGGCACGTTCTCCGCGATCGGGTTGGGTGGGCGGGGCATTCCGTGGCCGTTGGCTTTCCTCGGCGCGATTGCGATCACCGCGGCAACGTCGGCGGTGATCGGACTACCCAGCCTGCGTATTCGCGGTCTGCAGGTGGCCATCACGGCGCTCGCCTTCCAGGTCTTCGCCGACTCGTTCCTCTTCCAGCAGAACTGGGTCAAGGACAACACGCTGACGTTCACCCCACCGTCCTTCTTCGACCCAGCGCAGCACGGCTTCCGTCGGCTGTACTACTTCGGCATTGTGCTGCTCGTGCTGACGGTGCTGGCGCTGCGTCGGATTGACGCCACCCGCGCTGGCCGCTCCTTCGTCGCGGTCCGCGACGTCGAGGCGCGGGCCGTCGCCTTCGGAGTGCAGCCGGGCCCGACGAAGCTGCTCGCCTATGCGCTGTCCGGCGCCATCGCCGGTCTCGGCGGCGCGCTCGTCGCCTTCAAGGAAGGCACCGTCAACGACGTCGGCACCTTCAACCTGCAGGCATCGCTGCTGCTCGTCGCCGTCGTAGTCGTCGGCGGTGCGGGGTCGCCCGTGGGCATCTGCCTGGCTGCGTTCTTTGTTCGCGCCCTGCCCAACCTCATCCCGCCGGGCGCGTCGTTGCCAGTTATCGGTGAAGTTGCGACATCGATCCCGATCGTCTTCGCCGCCTTCCTCATCATCAACGTCGTGGTCAACCCCGAGGGCACCGGCGGGCAGCTCAGGTCGGCCCGGCGCCGCCTCGAGGAGTTGCTCTCCGGACCCCGCGGGCGTCCGTCCCCCCGTCCGCAGGCCACCGACCCGGTTGCATCCGCCGTACGCGCTGCTGACCTCCGCGAGGTGCCGCGTGGCATGGCGTCGCGCCTTCCAGTACCCGCATTGCTGGTCGGTCGAGATGTCACGGTGCAGTACGGCGGAGTGCGGGCCCTGTCGGACGTGTCACTCGAGGTACGTCGCGGTGAGATCGTCGGGCTGATCGGGGCCAACGGCGCGGGCAAGTCGACGTTCTTCAACGCGGTCAGCGGGCTGGCGCCGGTGCAGGGCTCTATCCGCTACCGCGGCCAAGAGCTGGTCGGATCGGACTCGTCGCGCCGTACCCGGGTCGGCATCGCGCGGACGTTCCAGGACATGGGCCTCATCCGAGCCGACACCGTGCGGCAGAACCTGCTGCTCGCCCAGGGATGGATGGCGCGCTATCCGCAGTCAGCCGGCATCCTCGCGCTGGGATCGAGTGTCCGGGACGAGAAGGAGCTGCGTCGGCGCGCCGACCTGGCTCTCGAGCTCTTCGGTCTCGACCACCTCGCCGACGAGACGCTGGGTGGTCTGCCGTACGGCACGATGCGCATCTGCGAGATCGCCGCTGCGGTGAGCACCGGACCCGACATCCTGCTGCTGGACGAGGCGACTGCCGGGCTGACTCCCGAGGAGGCCAACGCGCTGGGCGACCGGTTCCTGGCGCTGCGGGCAGAGCTTGGTCTCACCCTCGTCGTCATCGAGCACCACGTGCCGCTGATCGCGCGAGTGTGCGACTACGCCTACTGCCTTGAGTCCGGCCAGCTCATCGCCGAGGGGACGCCTGCAGAGGTCACCGCGCAACCGCGCGTCATCGAGTCTTTCCTGGGCAAAGGCTCGCTGCGCGAGCCTGGCGACGCA
>Ga0136633_1001767_pt1 | contig 15549 bp, 10 predicted proteins | sample AntDrymeUQ832206_2_FD_105494 | JGI IMG/M metagenome (GOLD analysis project Ga0136633, IMG submission 105494) | Polar desert sand microbial communities from Dry Valleys, Antarctica - metaG UQ83 (22.06) | ecosystem: Environmental > Terrestrial > Soil > Desert | place: Antarctica: Dry Valley...
CCATCTGCACGCCGTTTCGCCCTCCCTGGAATCCAGACCTCAACAGCCGGAAACCTAGGAAGGAGGCGGCGTGCAGCCGCGGATGGGCTACTCAGGCACCCACGGATATGTCACAAGAGCCGGCTTTACTGGCCCGGACACTGGTGGAGCTGGCCGACACCCTGGTCGATGACTTCGACGTGGTCGAGCTGCTGACCCTGCTCACCGACCGTTGCGTCGAGGTGCTCGACGTCGCCGCCGCCGGCCTCATGCTGGCCTACCCAGGCGGCGAGCTGCGGGTGATGGCCTCCTCCAGCGACGCCATGCGCCTGCTGGAGCTGTTCGAGCTCCAATCCGAGGAAGGACCCTGCCCGGACTGCTACCGCACGGGCGAGCCGATCGTCAATCATCGCCTCGCCGCCGAGGGCGGCCCGTGGCCTCAGTTCGAGCCGCGTGCCGTGGAAGCCGGCTTCCGATCGGTGCACGCCCTGCCGATGCGGCTCCGCGACGTGACCATCGGCGCCCTCAACCTCTTCCGCAACGACGAGGGTGCGCTGAACGACGCAGACATCGCCGCGGCCCAGGCCCTGGCCGACGTGGCCACCATCGCCGTGCTCCACCACCACTCGTCGAGCGACACCAAGCTGGTCAACGAACAGCTCCATCACGCCCTTAACAGCCGGGTCGTCATCGAGCAGGCCAAGGGAATGGTGGCGGAGCGTGCCAGCCTTGACATGAGCCAGGCGTTCTCCGCGTTGCGCAACCATGCCCGCAGCCACAACCTCCGGCTCGTCGACGTGGCCGAGGACGTCATCGCCGGCGGCCTGGCGGCGAGCTCCCTGGACGGGGGCGCCCCCGCACCCCGACCGACAGCTCCGGCCGAACCCGTCGTCGCCCCGGCCCTGACAGCGCCGGTGCTGGACAAGGTGGAAGCTGTGGCCCCGGTCGACGCCGTCGAAGTGGTGGTCAGCGACCTCGCGGCGACCCTCGGGGCCGAGTGGGCCAGCTTCCTCATCACCGATCTCAGCGGTGACTCGCTGGTTCGCTTCGTCCGCCCCGTCTCCGGACGACGCCTGGACCCGGCTGCGAACGACGAGCTGGAGACCGTGGCCATGGCCGGAACGCCGTACGAGCAGGCCCTCGTGTCACAGCAGGTCCAGATCGTGGAGGACGGGGACCGGACTCGACTGTTCGCCCCGGTGACCGACCGCGGCGACGCACTGGGTGTGCTCGAGCTGGTGCTCGGGTCCCCGCCCGACGACGACCTGGTAGGCAGGGTGGCCTCCGCCGCCCACACCCTCGCCTACGTGGTGATCGCCAACCGACGCCACACCGACCTCTTCGAGTCCGTGCAGCGGGTCGCCCCCTTCTCCCTGGCCGCCGAGATCCAGCGCCGGCTCCTGCCCTCGGCGTTCACCTGCGCCACCGAGCACTTCACCTTCGCCGGCTGGCTGGAGCCGGCCAGCCATGTCGGCGGCGACACCTTCGACTACAGCGTGGACCATGACCTGCTGCATGCTTCCCTGACCGACGCCATGGGCCGTGGCGTCAAGGCCGCACTGCTCGCCACGCTCGCCCTCGGCAGCCTCCGCAACACCCGGCGGTCCGACATCGGCCTCGCCGAGCAGGCCCGGATGGCCAATGAGGCGATAATCTCTCACGCCGAGGGTGATCAGTTCGTCACCGGGCTCCTGCTGCGGGCCGACCTCCGCTCGGGGCATGCCGTCGCCGTCAACGCCGGCCACCCGCCCCCCTACAGACTGCGCGGCGGCCGGGTGGAATGTCTCGAGCTGGCCGCCGACCTCCCTTTCGGCATGATCTCCGGCGCGACCTACCGGGAGCAGGAGCTGCAGCTCGAGCCCGGCGACCGGCTCGTCGTCGTCACGGACGGATTCCTGGAGCGCAACGTTGCCGCCGACTTCGACGTGATGGCGGCGGTGGCCGACACGGCTTCGCTCCACCCCCGGGAGCTGGTCCACGTCTTCAAGGCGGTAGTTCTCGCCGCCTCGGCGGCGGAGCTCGCCGACGATGCCGCCGTTGTCTGCATCGACTGGCACGGCGGCCCGCCGGCGCCGGGGAGCTAGGGGGCAGGCGAGTTCGCGCTCAAGCTTTTCCGAGTGCGGCCGATACATGGGTTGCGGCACCCCGCCAAGCCGCATCAGGGAGATGGTGAGGCCGGCAACAACCGGGCCCCGCCCCGCCAAGGAGCCCAGTCGGCCTCGCCATCCCCTACCTTCGGAGGTGTGCCCGCCCCGCCCCGTCGCCTCCTGCTCGTCCGCCACGGCCAGTCCGTCTGGAACGCCGACGGCCGCTGGCAGGGTCAGGCCGATCCCCCGTTGTCGCCTCTCGGCGAGGAGCAGGCCAGCGACGCCGCCCCCCGGCTGGCTGCGTTCGGCTTCTCCCACCTCGTCGCCTCGGACCTCCAGCGGGCCCGGCGCACCGCGGAGATTGTCGGCGCCGTGCTCGGCCTGGCGGTGGAGATCGACCCTGACCTGCGGGAGATCGACGTCGGCGACTGGACCGGGATGACCAGGGCCGAGATCGAGGCCCGTTGGCCCGGCGAGCTGGCGGACTGGTCCGAGGGCCGGAGCGAGTCGACGATCGGCGGCGAGCCCCGGGCCCATCTCACGGCTCGGGCCCGGTCGGCCCTGCTGCGGGCGGCGGCCGAGGGCGAGCCTGGTGGGCGGGTGCTGCTCGTGAGCCATGGGGCGCTGATCCGCAACCTCGACCGGTTCCTCGGCCTGCAACCCCGGGGGATCGGGAACCTGAGTGGTCGGTGGTACGAGTCGGACGGCAGCGGTTCGCTCGCGCCCGGGGAGCTCGTGTCGCTGGCCGATCCCGAGGACCGAACTCTGTCACCCTCCCCTTGATGCCCGTGGTCGAATGAGAGGGTGCTGCTGACGAAGTCGTTCACCGCCGACGAGTTCGAGCGGGCGTTGGAAAGCTGGCGATGGCTGGGGGTCGAGGGCAAGACGCCGGTCCTGGCGTCACTCTTCGGCGACGTTTCCTGCAGGACGCCGCCGGCTTGGCGGTCCCATAGACCTCGCCGACGTCAGGTCATGCCCTTCGTCGTGATCATGCACATCCTTGGCCAGGTCCATGAGCAGTTGGACGACCTGCCGGAGGACGAGCCGGTCTACGGTTTGGACGTCGACGACGCGGGCGACGTCAGCCTGAGAAGAACGCCGTGACGTCGGAGCGATCCCGGGTGCGGCGCATCGGCGGGAGGGCGCCAAGGATGGCGGGGCGGTAGGAGGCCTCGGCCAGGCGGGGGTCGAGGACGGCCACGACGCCGCGGTCGGTGGCGCTGCGGATGAGGCGGCCGGCGCCCTGGGCCAGGCGGATGGCGGCGTGGGGGATGTCGACGACGGAGAAGGCGGCGGGACCGGCCCGCTCGCGGCGGGCCTCGGCCACCGGGTCGTCGGGGCGGGCGAACGGCAGGCGGTCGATGACCACGAGCGAGCAGGCGTCGCCCGGCACATCGACGCCCTGCCAGAACCCCATGGTGGCGAACAGGCACGACGACTCGTCGGTGCGGAACGCCTCGATCAGCGCCGGCTTCGGTAGGTCGTCCTGGGCCAGGAGCGCGTACGGCAGGCGTCCGTCGAGGGCCGCCTTGGCCGCCCGCATGGCCCGCCACGAGGTGAACAGGGCGAGGGTGCGCCCGCCGGCGGCGGTGAGCAGGAACTCGAGCTCCTCGTGGGCCGCAGCCTCGTGCTTCGGATGGCGCACGTCGGGCAGGCGGGGGACGTAGAGCAGCGACTGGAGGCGGTAGTCGAACGGGCTTCCGACGTCGAGCTCGACGGCGGTGCCGGCCAGGCCGAGCCGGGCCGAGATGCCGGGCGGGATGGTGGCCGAGGTGAGGATCGGCGTGGCCGACGACCACAGCACCTTGGCCAGCACGCCGCCCACGTCGACCGGCGAGACCCGCAGCGACGGCTGGTTGGCCATGCCCGACGTCTCCACCCAGGTGACGTGGTCGTCGGTGGCGCCGAGGATGGTGTCGACGTCGGCCGCCAGCGTGTCGAGGGCCTTGGCCGCCCGCTCCCGCCGGGCCTTCCCGTCGGCGTCCTCCCCGTCAGGCGCCCCCCGGAGGGCGCTGCGCTCCTCCCGCACCACCTGGGCCAGGTCGGCGAGCGCTTCGGCCACCGGCGCCTCACCGGTCGCACCCTTCGCCAGCCGCCGGCCGATGAAGGGGCCCAGGGCCCGTTCGACGCTGTCGCGGTGGCGGACCAGGGCACTGCCCGGCGCTAGGCGGGCCACTGCGCCGATCCGACCGGGGGTGAGGGTGACGCCGAGCGCCCCGGACAGGACGTCCTCGGTCTCGTGGGCCTCGTCGACGATCACCACGTCGTGCTCGGGCAGGATGAAGCCCCCGGAGGCGACGTGGGCCCCGAGCAGGTGGAGGTTCACGACGATCACGTCGGCCTCGCGGGCCCGCTCGTACGCGGCCTCGGCGAAGCAGCTGCCGCCGCTCGGGCAGGCCTGGGCGCCGGGGCACTCCTCGGAGCCGACGCTCACCGACGACCACGCCTGGGGCCGAGGCTCGAAGTCGAGCTCGGCCCGGTCGCCGGTCTGGCTCTCCTGGGCCCACGCCAGCAGCCTGGTGATCTCGTTGCCGATCCCCCGGGTATCGGAGCCCGGCAACGTGGGCGTATCCGCCTCCCTCGACGCCTCCGCCGCGGCCTGCCTGCAGAGATAGTTGCTGCGTCCCTTGAGGACGGCCCACGTGAGGTCCGGGCGGAGGCCGGACGTCACCATCGTCGGCAGGTCCTTGCCCGCCAATTGGTCCTGCAGGGCCTTGGTGGCGGTGGCGATCACGACCCTGCGGTGGCCCCCGCCCAGGAGCGTCCCCACCAGGTAGGCCCACGTCTTGCCGGTGCCTGTGCCGGCCTGCACTACCAGCGGCCGCTCCTCGCGCACCGCGGTCGCCACCGCCTCCGCCATGGCGATCTGGCCCGGTCGCGCCTCGCCACCGCCCTCGAGCGAGCCGGCCAGCGTTGCGAGCGACCGCTCCGCAGTGTGCACGGCCTCACCATGCCACCTGCGGACCCTCAAATTGCTCTCGTTCGCTAGGGTGACCTTCGCAGTCCGAGGTGGACCGGATTCGGAGGGCGCACATGGCGAAGGGGAATGCCAAGGGGGCGAACCTCTTCCTCTCGTACAACTTCGCCGACTCCCGGTTCGTCGCACGCGTCCACTACCACCTCAGCAAGCAGCCGCTGATCACGTCCAGCTTCTGGCCCCCCGGCGACCGCGACGTGCCGACTTGGGCCGGATCGATCGGGAAGTCCATCTCGGAGGCAGGCTTCGTCATCGGGTTCGCCGGCGAGAAGGCCGGTCATACCCAGGAATTGGAGATGCAGGCTGCGCACGCCCGGCACCTGCTGGTGTGCATCGTGCGCTTGGGCGACGATGTCCCGGACGAACTGAAACCCTGGTCCAACGAGCGCGACGTCGTCGTCTCTCCTGAAGGCGCCCTAGCGGCTCGCGCTCTCGAGTGCGCTTCGCTCATCGCCGGCTGGCTCCCGAATCATCACTGGGTGCCGGATGACGGCCTGCCGCTCGGCTACCTGTTCGACTACGAGAAGGACATCATCGAGGCGTATGCCGCCGGCGTTGATGGGCTGGTCGACACGGAGCTATTCGGGAGGGGTGTCCCGGAGCGGTGGCCGTCCGTGTGCCGCCGGGAGGCCGCGCACGAGAACCGCCTCCCCGAAGCGCTGACCGGCCGACACCGCACGGACGACGACGTCGTGCTGGTCGATGCCCGTGCCCGGATAGCGCGAGGCGCGGCTTTGACCTTCCCGGAGGCCGGCCCTCGGCCGGCGCTGCACTACTCCCGCAAGCGGCAGCTGCAGGTGCGAATCGTCGTGTCGGGCGGGGTGGCGCCGGGGACCAACGCCGTCATCTCCGGCATCGTCAAGCGCCACGAGCTCTACGCCGAGCAGGGGGGTGGCCCAGGGGCGTCGATCCTGGGGTTCACCGAAGGGTTCCGAGGGCTCCTGCGGGGGGCGACCATGGCCCTCACCGAGGTGGACATGCGCCAGGCCGCCCACCGCGGCGGGTCGACCTTGCCCACCTCCCGCGCCGAGCAGCTCCTGGGGCCGGACGCGGGCTCGAAGCTCGCTGAGGCGGTGAACGGCCTCCACCACGTCGACATCCTCTACGTCGTCGGGGGCGACGGGAGCCTGCGCGCCGCGCATGCGCTGGCGTCGGTCGCCCGCGAGCTGGACCGCGAGCGGGACCGGCCGCTGGCTGTCGTCGGCGTCCCCAAGACCACCGACAACGACATCCTGTGGGTGTGGCAGTCGTTCGGGTTCCTGTCCTCGGTCGAGAAGGCCAGGGAGTTCATCCTCGACCTCCACACCGAGGTCATCTCCAATCCTCGCCTCTGCGTCATTCAGCTCTTCGGCTCCGACTCGGGCTTCGTGGTCGCCCACGCAGCGGTCGCAACCGACGTCTGCTCGGCCGTGCTCGTGCCGGAGGGGCCGTTCCTCCTCTCGAAGGTGTCCGACCACATCAAGAAGACGCTGGTTGCCCTCCGCGACAAAAGGCAGTTCACGCCCTACGGCATCGTCCTGCTGGCCGAGACGGCGATACCGGACGACGCCGACCGCTATCTCGATGATCGTCGCGTCGAGCTGTCGACGGGTGAGCGGAGCGCCATCGAGCAGTTCGTCAAGGACGGCCGCCGCGTGCGCGGCCAGACACCCGACGACCTTCGATCGGCCGGGCTGCGGATGGTGACCCAGGTCCTCCAGGGCGACATCAAGGACATGGGCGACGAATGGAAACCGTTCCGCGTCTTCTCGAACGAGCCCCGACACCTGATTCGGGCCATCGCACCGAACCCGGGCGAGGTGATTCTCGGGCAGCGGCTCGGAGCCAATGCCGTCGATGCGGCGATGGCCGGGTACCACGACTGCATGGTCAGCCAGTGGCTGACCGAGTTCGTGCTCGTGCCCCTGGAGCTGGTCGTGCTGGGCCGGAAGCGCCTGCCGCTCGAAGGCGTGTTCTGGAAGTCGGTGCTGGCCAGCACCGGCCAGCCGGACTTCGGGCCCTCGCCGGACCGCTGAGCTACTCCAGCGCCAGCTCGTCGCCGGCGACGTCGACGTGGACGGTGTCGCCCTCCGCGTAGCGGCCCTCCAGCAACGCCAGGGCGAGGGGGTCGGCGATCTTGCGCTGGATGACCCGCTTGAGGGGCCGGGCCCCGTAGGTGGGGTCGTAGCCGATGCGGGCCAGCCAGGCTGCGGCCCCGTCGCTGACATCCAGGGTGAGCCGGCGGGCGGCCAGTCGGGCGGACAGGTGGCGGAGCTGGATGTGGACGATGCGCTCGATATCGGCCTCGGTGAGCGACCGGAACCGCACGATCTCGTCGATCCGGTTCAGGAACTCGGGCCGGAAGAAGGCCGCCGGGTCGCCGGGCAGGTTCGACGTCATGATGAGCACGACGTTGGAGAAATCGACCGTGCGGCCCTGGCCGTCGGTGAGCCGGCCGTCGTCGAGCAGCTGGAGGAGGACGTTGAACACCTCGGGGTGGGCCTTCTCGATCTCGTCGAGCAGCACGACCGCGTAGGGGCGGCGGCGGACGGCCTCGGTGAGCTGGCCACCCTCGTCGTAGCCGACGTAGCCCGGAGGGGCGCCGATGAGCCGGGAGACGGTGTGCTTCTCCTGGTACTCGCTCATGTCGATGCGGACCATGGCCCGCTCGTCGTCGAACAGGAAGTCGGCCACCGACCGGGCCAGCTCGGTCTTGCCCACGCCCGTGGGCCCGAGGAAGAGGAACGAGCCGATGGGGCGGTGGGGGTCGGACAGACCTGACCGGCTGCGGCGGATGGCGTTCGACACCGCCGACACGGCCTCGTCCTGGCCGATGACCCGCTGGTGGAGGACGTCCTCCATGCGGACGAGCTTGGCCACCTCGCCCTCCATCAGCCTGGACACGGGGATGCCCGTCCACCGGCTGACGACCTCCGCAACGTCCTCGGCGTCGACCTCCTCCTTGAGCATCCGCCGGTCGGCCTGCAGCTCGGCCAGGGCTGCGGAGGCCGACTCCAGCTCTCCCTCAAGCTCGGGGATGCGGCCGTAGCGCAGGCGGGCGGCGGCCTCGAGGTCGACTTCGCGGTCGACCAGCTCGCGGACCGTCTCCAGCCCCTCCTTGAGGGCCCGGATGCGGCCGATTGCCTCCCGCTCGAGGTTCCAATGGGCCTTCATGCCGTCGGACTGCTCGCGCAGGTCGGCTAGCTCGGCCTCAATGGCGGCCAGGCGCTCGCGGCTGGAGAAGTCGGTCTCCTGGGCCAGGGCGACCCGCTCGATCTCGAGCTGGCGCATGCGGCGCTCGACGACGTCGATCTCCGTGGGCATGGAGTCGATCTCGATGCGCAGCTTGCTGGCCGCCTCGTCGATGAGGTCGATGGCCTTGTCGGGCAGGAAGCGGCCGGTGATGTAGCGGTCGGACAACACGCCGGCGGCCACCAGGGCGGCGTCCTGGATGCGCACGCCGTGGTGGACCTCGTAGCGCTCCTTGAGGCCCCGCAGGATGGCGATGCTGGCCTCGACCGACGGCTCGCCCACCACGACGGGTGCGAAGCGGCGCTCGAGGGCGGCGTCCTTCTCGATGTGCTTGCGGTACTCGTCGAGGGTGGTGGCGCCGATCATGCGCAGCTCGCCCCGGGCCAGCATGGGCTTGAGCATGTTGGAGGCGTCCATGGCCCCCTCGGCCGCGCCGGCGCCCACGACGGTGTGCAGCTCGTCGATGAAGGTGATCACCTGGCCGGCGGCGTCGGCGATCTCCTTGAGGACGGCCTTCAGCCGCTCCTCGAACTCGCCCCGGTACTTGGCGCCGGCCACCATCGAGCCCAGGTCGAGGGCGACGATGCGGCGGTCCTTCAGCGATTCGGGGACGTCGCCCTCGGCGACGCGGCGGGCCAGACCCTCGACGATTGCCGTCTTTCCCACGCCCGGCTCGCCGATCAGGACGGGGTTGTTCTTGGTCCGGCGGCTCAGGACCTGGATGACCCGGCGGATCTCCTCGTCGCGACCGATGACCGGGTCGAGCTTGCCGTCGCGGGCGGCGTCGGTGAGGTCACGGCCGTAGCGCTCGAGGGCCTGGTAGGTGCCCTCGGGGTTCTGGGTGGTGACGCGGTGGCTGCCCCGCACGTCGCGCAGGACGTTCAGCAGGTCCTCGCGTGCGACGCCCACCTGGGCTGGGAGGGCGAGGAGGATGTGCTCGGTGGACAGGTACTCGTCGCCGAACTGGACCCGCTCCACCTCGGCGGCGTCCATCACGTCACGGGTCTCCCGGGAGAGCCGGGGCTCGCCGCCGCCGTAAGCCTGGGCGAGGGTGGACAGGACCGCCTCGTTGCGGCTGCGCAGCGTGGCCATCGGCACGCCCGCCTTGGTGAGGGTGGGCAGCACGACGCCGTCCTCCTGGCTCAGCAGCGCGGCCAGCAGGTGCTCAGGCGTGACCTCGGCGTGGTTCCTCTGGCGGGCCAGGTCGAGGGCGGTGGCGACCGCCTCCTGGGTCTTCTGCGTCCAACGGTTCGGATCGAGCGCCATGGATTCCCGATCAGCCCGCGCCGGGGGACTTCCCCCCCCGCCCGCCCCGCCGTGACCGCCGGCGCCGGGCCCGGTCGGCGGCGATGGCCTGCTCCTCCCGGCTCACGCCCTGGGGTTCGAAGGAGGTTGCGGCCCGCTGGTCGGCGACATCGCCGTTGCCGGCCGACGGGGGCCCGGAGCCGGGGGGCGCAGTCCCGTCCTCGAGCAGGTCGTCGATGAAGAAGTCGTCGTCGGGCGCCTGGGGTGGAGCGGATGCTGGAGCGGATGCTGGAGCGGATGCTGGAGCGGATGCTGGAGCGGATGCGGGACCGGACGGGGGACTGGATGGGGCCCACTGGGACTCGGCCGATACCCGGACGCCGGCGGGAGGCGGGCCGTCGAGGAGCTCGGCGATCACGATCTCGGCCTCGGGCCGCTGGGGCGGGGGCTGCGGCGCCGGCGGGGCGGTGTAGTGAGGGGCGGTGTAGGGAGGGACGGCAGCGGCGCCAGGGTCGGAACCGACCAGGCGGCCGGCTGCGCTCTCCGGTCCCTCGGGCAGGGCGAGGTGGTCGGGTGCGAGCAGATCCTCGGCAGGGAAGGCGGTGGCCCGGGCCGGCGGCAGATCCTCCGGGAAGAGGTCCCAGAACGACAGCTCCTCGGCCGGCACCGGCGGGATGGCCGGAGGCGCTGGAGACGGTTCCCCGAGTTCCGCCGCTCCGACGACGGGCGTCGAGCCGGTGTCGAACGGCGCCCACTCGGGCGGCGCCGGCGGGGCCTGCTGTGTTTCCGCCCCGTCGCGCCCTGGGCTTCCATCAGGGGACTCGACCGGCTCGGAGGACTCGGCTGGGCGCGCGGCAGTCTCGTCGGGCACCCACATGTCCTCCTCGAGGAGAGCCGCGATCGCTGGCGCCTGGGGCTTGACCTTGGGGGCCGGGGGCGCCGGCGCCGGCGTGACAACGGTGGGCGGGCCACCGTCGTCGGCCAACCCGGCTACTTCGGCGACCTTGGCGTCGGCCTCGACGATCTCGGTGACATCGGGGCTGCCGGTGAGGGCCACCGTCTCCGTCGCCTGCGTGTTCGGGCGCCGGCTGCCGCCCTTCTGGGAGGACGCCGCCTTCTTGGCAGCCGCGCCCTTGGGACCGCCTCTGGTCTTGGGCGATCGGGCCGATCGGGGGGGTGTCGGCGCCTTGGCGGTGGCGCCACCCTTCGCCGCCGGGTTGCCGGCCTGGTCGAGCACCTTGAGCCCCGGCATTGCCGTCGATCCAGGCGGCGTGGGCCGGCTCCGGCCGGCCGGCCCGGTGGTGGCCGGAGCCCTTCGCCGCAGGTACATCGTCTGCAGCCCGGCGGCCAGGATCAGCGCCAGGGTGAGTGCGCCAAGGATGCGGACCCGCCGGTCGTGGCCGTCGGAGGACGACGCCGCCGCCGGCGCCGCCACCTGGGTGGGCGGGGGCGTGGGTGCCGCGACGTCGACCATGTTCATCGTGGCCAGGAATGCGTCCCCTGCCGCCGGCGTTCGTGATCCCGACAGCGGGTTCTGGGTCGGGAAGTCCAAGGAACTGGTCAGGCCCACGACGTGGACGACGCCGCTGGTGCCCAGGGCCACGCCGAGAGCGGACTCGGTCTCCCGGCCTCCGAGGAACGTGGAGAACAGGGGCCCGCGACCGGTGGAGTCGAGCCTGAGCACGAAGGCGTCGTCCCCGCCCCCCTTCGTCGGCTGGGTCGCCTTGGCCGTCGGCATGTTCGACGACGCGGTCGTGCCGACCACATGGGCGCTGCCGGTGCGATCGACGGCGATGGCGTTGGCCCCGTCGGCCCCTGCTCCGCCGACGAAGGTGGAGTACACCAGGGCGCCGCCGGCGGGGTCGACCTTGGTGACGAACACGTCGGAGTCGTTCGCTTTGGTGGCCTGCAGAGGGCTGAGGGTGGGGAAGTTCAACGAGTTGGTGTTGCCGGTCACGTACGCCGCGCCCTGGCCGTCGACGGCCACCGCAGTGCCGTGGTCGAAGTCGCTGCCACCGAGGAAGGTGGAGTAGACGAGCGCGGAGCCCGTGGGGTTGTACTTGGCGAGGAAGCCGTCGGGGAAGGCGCCGCCGCCGTAGGTGGCCTGCAGTGGGCGCACGGTCGGGAACCCGGGCGACAGCGTGTCACCGGTGACGTAGGCGCTGTTCTGGGTGTCGACGGTGACGGCGAGGCCGTGGTCGTCGTTGCCGCCGCCCAGGCGGGTGGCGTAGGTGATCGGCGCTCCGGCGGACGGCACCTTCACCAGGAAGGCGTCGACGTCGCCGTCGCGGAAGGGGCCGGCCTGTTGCGGGTTGACGGCCGGGAAGTCGGTGGAGCTGGTGGAGCCGGTGAGGTAGGCGGAGCCTCCCGAGTCGAGGGCCAGGCCCCGTGCCCGGTCGGTCTGGGTGCCGCCGATGACGGTGGACCACTCCAGGCCGGTGCCGTTGGCGGCGATCCTGGCCAGGAACGCGTCGCTCGGCCCACCGCCGTAGCTCGTCTGGGCGGCGCGGACGAGGGGGAAGTTCGCCGACTCGGTGACGCCTCCCACGTAGACGCTGCCGTCGGTGGCGACGGCGAGCGCGAAGCCGGTGTCCCGGCCCTGGCCGCCGAGATAGGTCGACCATTCGAGCCGGCTGCCGTCCGAGCTGACCTTGGTCACGAACACGTCGGTGCTGGGGCCGGCGGCCGCCGGCTGGAGCGCGAACTGCAGGGGCGTGCGGGTCGGGTAGTCGGCCGACTCCGTCGATCCCGTCACGTAGATGTTCCCCTGGGCGTCCACTGCGACGGCGTAGCCGCTGTCGCTGCCGGCGCCGCCGAGGAACGTGGAGGTGACCAGCGTCGGGTCGATGACCAGGGGCAGGCTGCGGTCGTACGGGCCCACCGAGAAGCCGACCCGGGTGGGGCCGAGCAGGGTGAAGTCGCCTGGCACCCGGCGGCGCTGCCCGGCGACGTCCTGGTACAGGACCGGTCGGGCCAGGCGGGAAGAGCCGGCGCCCAGGTCCAGCACGAGGTCTCCGGTGGTCTCCACGGTGAGCGACCGAGCCCCTTCGACGTCGAAGGCGACGACCGAAGGGTCGACCCCCGGCGCCACCACCATGTCGTGCTGCAGCCGCCCACGGTCGCCGTGCCACACCATGTCGACGCCCGGCCAGAGCTGGCTGACCTCGACCTGGGCATACGTGGGCAGGCCGGTGCGCCAGCGGGTGGGGTCGTCGCCCGTGAGGCGGCTGACGGTGCCGGGCAGCGGGCGCCCGCCGGCGAGGCGGGCCCCGGGATCGGCCAGCGGGCCGGAGGGCCGGAGCCGGAACGTGCCTTCGCCCACGTCGACCGTTGCTCCGGCGGCGGTGAGGGTGACGGAGTAGCCGGGGCCGCGGGAGACGAACCCCTCGTCGGTGGGCTCGAAGGAGACAGGGAGGTTGGCGAGCACGTCGGCGGTCCGGGCAGCAGCGGCGACCGGCGCATCCGGGCGCCGGAGGAGGGATGTAGTGGTGATGGTGGCGGCGGCCAGGACCAGCCCCAGAAGAACCAGAACGACGGCGCGACGGAGAAAAGCCGTTCGACGCATCCCCTGATCCTGTCGCATCCGGGGGGTCGAAGGGCGAACCCAGGTGAGTGTCAGCGTCGGGGCTTGGTGTACGGGGCGGGCGTCTGCTTGATCGGGACGAGCTCCCGGCGGTACTGGCGGTGGGTGCGCTCGACCGCGTCACGGGCCTCGGCGATGACGTCGTTGAGCTGGCGCCGCAGGCGGGCGACCTCGTCCTCCAGCTCCATCACCGCCTTCACTCCGGCCAGGTTCAGGCCGGCCTCGGTGAGCTCGTGGATGCGACGGAGGCGGTCGATGTCGCGCGGGCTGTAGCGACGGCTGCCGCCGCCGGTGCGAGCCGGGTCGAGGAGACCTCGGCGCTCGTAGATGCGCAACGTCTGGGGGTGGACGCCGGCCAGCTCGGCCGCCACCGAGATCACATAGACACCTCTTTCGGAGTCACTCTTGGGCGGCATCAGACCCCCGGCTTTTCGATGTGGAGGTGGGTGCGGGGCGAGTCGGTGGACGCAGTCGCCAGCGCCTCGATGGCCTCCCGCTGGGCGGGCGAGAGCTTGGTGGGCACCGCCACCTCCACGGTGACGAGCAGGTCGCCGGCGCTCTTGTCGTCGACCACGCCGCGGCCCTTCACCCGGAAGGTGCGCCCGGAGCGGGTGCCCGGGGGCACGCGCAGGACGACAGTGCCGTCCAGGGTGGGCACGGTGATCTGGGCGCCGAGGGCGGCCTCGGCGAAAGTGATGGGAACGGCGAGGGTGAGGTGGCGGCCCTTCCGGCCGAACATGTCGTGGGGCGCCACCCGGACGGTGACCCACAGGTCTCCCGCCGGCGCGCCGCTGCGCCCCGGTGTTCCCCGGCCCTTGACCCGGATGCGCTGGCCGTCGTCCACGCCCGCCGGGATGCGGACCTTGACCTGACGGGGCCGGGTCTCGACGCCGCCGCCCCGGCACGTGGGGCAGGGGGTCTCCACGACCATGCCCCGCCCTGCGCACTGGGGGCAGGCCCGGCTGAAGGAGAAGAGACCCTGGTTCTCCGACGTGACGCCCCGCCCGCCGCAGCGCGAGCACACGACCGGTGTGGTGCCGGGCGCGGCGCCGCTGCCGTGGCAGGTGCTGCAGGGCGCCTCGCTGGTGACGTTGACCGAGGTGGTCACGCCGTTCAGGGCGTCGAGGAAGGACAGGTGGAGCTCGGCCTCCACGTCGTCCCCCCGCTGGCCGGGGGAGGCAGTGGTCCGGGGCCGGCCGCCGGCGCCACCCGCCCCGCCGGCGCCGAAGCGTCCAAGGAGGTCGCCGAAGAGGTCGCCCAAGTTGTCGGTGCGGACGGTGAACGGGGACCCGCCCGGGCCCCCCGGAGCGCCGGCCCCGCCGTTGCCGGCCATCGGGCCGAGGCGACGGATCTCGTCGTAGTCCTTGCGTTTGGAGGGCTCGGAGAGGACGTCGTATGCGGCCGAGATCTCCTTGAACCGCTCTTCTTTGCCGGGGTTGGCGTCGGGGTGGTTCTCCTTGGCCAGCTTCCGGTAGGCGCGACGAATGTCGGCCTCGGTGGCCGACTGCGGCACCCCGAGCACCTTGTAGTAGTCCTTCTCGAACCACTCCCGCTGCGGGGCCATCAGGCTTCTCGGCCCCTCAGCCCTTGACCTTCACCATGGCGGGCCGGAGGACCCGCCCCTTCCAGCGGTAGCCAGGGCGCAGGACCTCGGCGACGACGGGACCACCGTCGCCGTCCTCGTGGGCCACGGCATCGGCTTCATTGGGGTCGAAGGCGGCCCCCGCCGGGTCGATCCGTTCCAACCCCTCCTTGGCGAGGGTGGTGACGAGCATCTCGTGGACCTGCTCGAAGCCCTGGCCGTGGGCGACGGCCAGCTCGAAGGTGTCGAGGGCGTCGAGCAGCTTGAGCACCAGCGCCTCGGCGGCCCGCTCCTGGTGCTCGGACTGCTGCTTCTGCACGCGCTTGCGGTAGTTGTCGAAGTCCGCCCGCGTGCGCAGGAGCTGGTCGAGGTAGTCGTTGCGCTCCGATTGGAGACGGTCCATGTCGTCCAGCAGCCGGGCCTCCATCTCGGAGAGCTCGAGCTCCTCCTCGTCGAAGTCCGCGTCTGTGGATCCTGCCGCCTCCGGGCCGACGGCCTCGCCGGCGGGAGACGCGGGAGCCTCGGGCTCCTGCGCCTCCTTGGCTTCGGAGACGTCAGAGGTGTCGGGCACCGGCGATCACCGACTCTCGTCGACGATCTCGGCGTCGACGACCTCGTCGTCGTCCTCGCCGCCGAAGTCGCCGCCGCCGTCGGAGTTGTTCTCCGATGCGGCCTCGGAGTAGAGGCGGGTGGTGATGCCCTGGTTCACGCCCATCAGGGCCTCGGTGTCGGACCTGATGGCGCCCATGTCATTGCCCTTGAGCGAGCTCTTGAGGTTCTTCACCGCCGACTGCAGGCGGTCCTTCTCGTCCTCGGACATGCGGGCGCCGTGCTCGCGGATCATCCGCTCGGTCTGGTACACGAG
>Ga0136633_1001769_pt1 | contig 15542 bp, 14 predicted proteins | sample AntDrymeUQ832206_2_FD_105494 | JGI IMG/M metagenome (GOLD analysis project Ga0136633, IMG submission 105494) | Polar desert sand microbial communities from Dry Valleys, Antarctica - metaG UQ83 (22.06) | ecosystem: Environmental > Terrestrial > Soil > Desert | place: Antarctica: Dry Valley...
AGGATCGCCGAGTCCAGCGCGACGATGTCGTCGCGCTCCTGCAGCATCGCGCGCCACCACTCGCTCTTGACGTTGGTCTTCAGCAGCACGCCGTAATGGCCGTAGTCATACGTCGAGCCGATGCCGCCGTAGATCTCCGACGACGCGAAGATGAACCCGCGTCGCTTGCACAGGGCGACGATCTTGTCCATCGTGGTGAGGTCGGTCACGAGGGCCATGCTAGTGGCCCGTCCTGCGAATCCGCACCTGATTGGATCGGCCGCCGATCACCGCCTGGCGGCGTCCCAGACCACCGGCCGTCCGACGTTGCCGTGCCGGCTGGCGCCGTGGGCCGGCGGTGCCCGTCATGGCCCCAGAGGGCCACTCCCTCACCGCGTCCCTGCCAGCCGGCGCCGGCAACCCAACGGGCACCGATCCACAGGACGACCACCAGACGGACGCCCTGGCGTTACGGTGTTCGCGGCGATGGCCGCAGACGAGGACAAGCGCTCTGGACTGCGACCGCTGACGCCCGACGACCTGCAAGGGCTCGAGGAGCTCGGCGACGTGGCGCTCTCCCCCGACGGACGATGGCTCGCGTACGTCGTCAGGCGGCCGCGCGCGACGGCCACCTTCCACATGTACGAGTGGCTTCTCGGCAACGACCGCGCCGACGTCTGGATCGCCGCGACGTCCGGCGGTGCGCCCCGCAACCTGACGCAGGGCGCGAGCGACGGCGCGGGGTACTGGGCGCCGAGCTGGTCACCCGCCGGCGACCGCATCGCGCTGCTGTCGACGAAGGACGGCAACGTCTGCGTCTGGATCTGCGAGGTCGCCACCGGCGCCATCCGGCGTCTGTGCGAGCGCGGGGTCGACCTGCACTCACACGCGCCGCCGATGCTGTGGATGTCCGACCGCGAGGTCCTCGTCGCAACGCTGCCCGAGGGCGAGCGACCGAGCCGGATGGCGTCCGAGTTCCAGGCGGCGGAGGTCGCGATGCGCGAGTGGCCGAAGGCCTGGGAGGGGCTGGAGAGCACCGCGAGCGTGCTCGACAGCGGCGCGCCCGACCCTTTCGAGCAGCGTCCGCAAGGGGCGCTGCTGCTGATCGACGTCGTGAGCGGCCGCCGGCAGACCGTCCTGGAGGGCTACTTCCGCGAGCTGCGGGTCGCGCCCGGCGGTCGGCGCGCGGCCTTCGTCCGCGTGACAGGCCTGCGCCCGCCGCAGGCGCGGCGCGAGCTCGAGCGCCCGCGCGCGGAGGCCGGTGAGCTCGGCGTCTTCTCGGCCGATGCGGGCGTCGTCGCCGGCGTGCCGCAGATCGAGCAGCCGCTGAGCACGTCGCTGCGCTGGTCTGCGGACGGCGACGAGCTGGCGCTGATCGGGCGCGACGGCACGTCGCCCGATGCGCCTCGCCGGGTGTTCCGCTACCGGCCGGCCGACGGTCGCGTCCGCGCCGTCACGGACGCGAGCCTGCGTCCCGCATCGATCGCCTGGACGGGCGACGGCGCGCTCCTGGTGCTCGCCGGGCGGGCGGGCGACGCGGCCGGCGAGGGGGCGGATTGGTGGCTGTGCGACCACGAGCACGAGCCGCGCAGGATGCCGTCGGAAGCGTGCGCGGCGCCGGCGCAGCTCATCCCCGAGGCGGGCCGGCGGTCCTTCGTCGGCCTCGCGGGCGGGAACGTCATCCGCCTCCGCCTGAGCGATGGTCGCTGGACGAACCTGACCGAAGCGTGCGAGCTGACGATCGTCTGGCTGCTTTGGCCACGCCGCGAATACGACGACCGGACGTTCGCGCAGGTCCTGCTTGCGGTCGACGACGCCGGCGGCAGAAGCTGGCGCTCGCTGCAGCTGAGCAGCGGGGAGCTCACCCCGCTCTCCACGCCGTCGACGGCGGGGTGGCTGGCGGACTTCGACCCCGGGCACGGCGTCGCCGTGCCCGTCGTGGTCGACCGGACAGGCGCCCGGATGTGGCTCTCGAAGCCCACGCTCGCACAGCACGCCGTGATCGTCGAGGCGAACACCTGGCTTGCGGAGATCGCCGAGGGCGAGATCAGGCGCGTGGACTACCGCGGGCTCGACGGACGAGAGCTCAGGGCCTGGCTGCTGCTCCCGGTCGGCTACGAGCCCGGCGCCCGCTGCCCGCTGATCACCGACGTCTATCCCGGCCACGTTGTCACCGGGCAGTCGCCGCCGATGATGACGCTGTCGCTCACCGGCCATCACGCCCACAACCCGCAGCTGCTCGCTGCTCGCGGCTACGCGGTGCTGCTGCCGAGCATGCCGCTGGGTCCCCGGTCGGAGCCCGGCGACCCGAGCAGCGGGCTGACGGACGGCGTCCTGCCCGCGGTCGACGCGGTGATCGAGGCGGGCATCGCCGACCCGGACCGCCTGGGCCTGATGGGCCACAGCATCGGCGGCTACGCCACGTACGGCCTGATCACGCAGACGCACCGCTTCCGGGCGGCGGTGGCGCTCGCAGGCCTGGCGGACCTCGCCAGCCTGCATGGGCAGTTCGACGCGCGCCATCGCTACGACCCGTACGCCCACGAGCATTGCGTGTCGATGTACCTGACCGAGTCCAGCCCGCTGCGCATGGGCGGGCCCCCGTGGCGCGATCCGGAGCGCTATGAGCGCAACAGCCCGCTCTTTGCGGCCGATCGCGTCCAGACCCCCCTGCTGATCATCCAGGGCGACATGGACTATGTGCCGATGCAGCAGGGCGAGCAGCTCTTCAGCGCGCTGTATCGCGAAGGCAAGCGCGCGCGTTTCGTGCGCTACTGGGGCGAGGGTCATGTCCTCCACAGCCCCGCCAACATCCGCGACATGTGGACGCAGATCCACGGCTGGTTCGACGAGTTCCTGAAGCCCTCCGCGAGCTCGGGCGAAGCGGTCGGCTGACGGTTGCGCGACGCCGACCGCGATCTCATGCGCGATAATGCGGTGACGCGTGCCCTTCTACGAGTACAGACGACCCGACGGCACGATCCTCGAGGTCATGCAGAAGATGACCGACCCGCCGCTCGCCGAGGACCCCGAGACCGGTGTCCCGCTGGAGCGCGTGTTCCACCCGATCGCGGTCCACTTCAAGGGCAAGGGGTTCTACAACACCGACTACGGGACCAAGAAGCGCCAGCGCGAGAACGCGAAGTCCGAGGAGGGCAAGAAGGCGGACTCCAAGAGCGAGTCGAAGTCCGGCGGCGACGCGTCGACGGGCGCGACGGTGTCCTCCGACTCGTCCTCGTCGTCGGCCACGAAGACGGAGTCCAAGCCCTCGTCGTCGGGTTCGACCTCGAGCGAGTCGAAGAAGAACAGCGACTGACCCGCGCGGTCAGCCCTCGAGAAAGCGCTGCACGCGCACCTGCCTGAGGCTCTCGGGGACCTGGCCCGAGACCGTGCCGAGGACCGCCGTCTGCGGGCTTCCCGAGATCGCCAGCGCACCGAACAGGCCGAGCAGCGTCGGCCCGCTCATGTCCGAGCGCAGCGAGCTCGGCGCCGCCCAGGCGATCATCGGCAGACGCACGAAGGCGAACGGCGACAGCAGCCGGCGCTTCATCGCGCTGATGACCTTCTGCTGGCGGCGCGCGCGCGTGAGGTCGTCCTCGCCCTTGTTGCACTCGTTCTTGCGCGTGCGGGCGAGCGCGAGCGCCTGCCTGCCGTCGATGTGCGTCTTGCCGGCCTTCAGCCGCAACGTGTAGCCGCCGTTGCGAAAGCCGCCGTTGATGCGCGACACGACGCAGCCGCCGCGGTACGTGATGCCGCCCATGGCGTCGATCAGCGCGGGGAAGTCGTCGAAGCTCACGAGCACGACGTGGTGGACGTCGACGCCGGTGTACGCCTCGACGGTCTCGATCGCGAGCGCGGCGCCGCCGTAGGCGTACGCCGAGTTGATCTTGCCGCGGCCGCGGCCCGGGATGTCGACGATCGTGTCGCGCGCGATCGACAGGCGGCTGTTCGCGCCGCCGCCGACGCGCATCAGCATGATCGAGTCCGAACGGCCGCGGCCGGACCGCGCGCCCGGCTCGCGGGTCGCGTCCGAGCGCTCGTCGGAGCCCAGCACGAGGATGTTGTTCGGCGACCACAGCGGGTAGCCGGCTCCGCCGAGACGCGCGTTTGCGTCGTCGCCGACCTTGCCCTGCTGGATCTGCGCGCTGATCAGGAACACGACCACCGACAGCCCGATCCAGATCGCCGCCAGACCCAGGATCCAGCGCACGATCCGGCCACCCGACCACCCGCGCCGGGGCCGCTTCGGACCGCGCGAAGCGGCGTCGCGCGCGGGCTCGCGCAGCCGCGCAAGCTCGTCGCGGTCGCTGTGGCCGCCGCGTCTCAGGAGCGGCCTGCGCGAGCGGTAGACGCGGTATTCGGGCCTGCCCTCCGGGCCCTGTGGGTCCTCGGGTGGCGGCATCCAGCCCTGTATGGTGGCCGATCGTGTCGACCGGCTGCGTGATCGGGGTCGACCTCGGTGGCACGAAGCTCTTGGCCGGCGCGGTCGACCCGGCACTGAACGTCCACCATCGTGCGACGCGCAAGGCACGCGGGATCGCCCAGTCCGCGGTGCTCGACACGGTCGTCGACGCGGTGCGCGAGATCCGCGACGCGATCGAGGGAGCGTCGCGATCGGTCCATGCCGTCGGGATCGGGATCCCGTGCCTGATCGACCAGGCGCGGGGCATCGCGGTGATGGCCGTCAACCTGCCGCTCGCCGACCTGCCGTTTCGCGACATCATGGCCGAGCGGATCGGCCTGCCGGTGTTCGTCGACAACGACGCGAACGCCGCGATGCTCGCCGAGTGGCGTCACGGCGCGGCGGTCGGCGCGACCGACGCGGCGCTGCTGACGCTCGGCACGGGGATCGGCGGCGGGCTCGTCGTCGGCGGCGCGCTGCAGCGCGGAAGCCAGGGCGCCGGCGCGGAGCTCGGGCACATGGTCGTGCAGGCCGACGGGCCGCGCTGCCAGGGCTTCTGCCCCAACAACGGCTGCCTCGAGGCGATGTGCTCGGGAACGGCGCTCGCGCGCGAGGCGATGCGGATCGCCCGCGAGCGGCCGGAGTCCGGGCTCGGTCGCGCGCTGACCGACGGTCGCGAGATCAGTGGGCCGCTCGTCACCGAGCTCGCCCACGACGGCGACGTGGCGGCGATCGACGCCCTCGAGCTGATCGGTTCGTGGTTGGGTGTGGGCATCGCGAACCTCGTCAACATGCTCAACCCCGACGTCGTCGTGATCGGCGGCGGCGTGATCGGCGCCGGCGAGCTGCTGCTCGAGCCGGCGCGCGCGATGGTGCAGCGGCGCGCGCTGTCGCCGTCCAAGGAGCACGTGCGGATCGTGCCCGCGCGCTTCGGCGCGGAGTCCGGGATGCTCGGCGCAGCGGCGCTGGCGCTCGACGGGATCGAGACGCTCGCGTGACCGGCCGGCTGGTCGTCTGCCCGACGCCGATCGGCAACCTCGAGGACGTCACGCTGCGCGTGCTGGGCGCGCTGCGCGACGCGACGGTGATCGCCTGCGAGGACACCCGCCGCACGCGCGTGCTGCTCGAGCGCTACGGCGTGTCGGCGAAGCTCGTCAGCTACCACGAGCACAACGAGCGCGCGCGGGCGACGCAGCTCGTCGACCGGATGCTCGCCGGCGACGTCGTCGCGCTCGTCTCGGACGCCGGCACGCCGCTGGTCTCCGATCCCGGGTTCGTGCTCGTGCGGGCATGCGTCGCGGCCGGGCTGGCGATCGAGGTGCTGCCGGGACCGAGCGCCGCGATGTCGGCGCTGGTCGCGAGCGCGCTGCCGTCGGACACCTGGCGCTTCGTCGGCTACCTGCCGCGCAAGCGCGGCGAGCTCGCATCCCTGTTTCGCGCGCCGGAGACGGTCGTCGCGTTCGAGTCGCCCAACCGCGTCGCGGCGTCGCTGGCGGCGCTGGCCGAGCTCGACCCCGAGCGGCCGGTCGTCATCTGCCGCGAGCTGACGAAGATCCACGAGGAGATCGTGCGGGGCAGCGCCGCCGAGCTCGCGGCGCGCTACGCCGAGGCGCCGCCGCGCGGGGAGGTCGTGCTCGTCGTCGGCGGTGCGCCGTCGAGCGAGCCCGAGCTCGCACCGGCGCTGGACGCGTTGCGCAGGCTCGTCGCGGCGGGCGCCAAGCCGCGCCCGGCGAGCTCGGTGGTCGCTTCGCTGACCGGTGTCAAGGCGAACGCGCTGTACCGCGCGCTGACCGGCCCCGACGATGCGTCGTCGAAGGCGTCCGGTCCATGATCCGCCTGTACCGCGCGAACTTCTCGACCAACGCGGAGCGCGTCGCGCTCGCGCTCGCGCACAAGGGCATCGAGGTCGAGTCGACGTACATCTCCTACGAGGACCGCGGCGAGGTCCAGCGCGTCAGCGGTCAGCCGCTCATCCCGGTGCTCGTCCACGACGACAAGGTCGTGACGGACTCGATGCAGATCATCGGCTATCTGGAGCAGATCGTCCCGTCGGCGCCGCTGTATCCGGCCGACGGGGCGCGCTTCGCCGAGATGCTGGTCTTCGTCGACTGGTTTAACCGCGTCTGGAAGCTCGCGCCGAACCGGATCGAGGCCGAGCTCGGGGCAGAGCAGCCCGATCACATGCTCGTCACGCGCCTGGGACGCGAGATGGCGGCCGCGCTCGACGGCTTCGAGCAGCTCCTCAGCGGCCGCCGGTACCTGTTCGGCCCGCAGCTCTCGGCCGCCGACTGCGCCGCGTTTCCGTTTCTGAAGTACGCGCTCGGGCGCGAGCCGGCGGACAACGAGCTCTTTCACCAGATCCTCGACGACTACCAGCAGCTCGGCGACGAGCACTTTCGTCTGCGGCAGTGGATCAAGCGCGTCGACGCGCTGCCGCGCGCCTGACGGGCCGGGCTACGCCTCGAGGTCGGCGCGCTGCGCGCCGCCAGGGCCGCCTGCAGGCGCTCGTCGAGCTCGTCGACGTCGAGCTGTCCGGCGGCCGCCGCCCGGCTGAGGATCTGCGTCGTACGCTCGCGCTCGGCATCCGAGGCACGCATCTGGCGGCGCTGCGGGCGGCGACGAGTTCTGGCAACGACATCGGGTCGTCCATCGCAGGTCGACGTAGCCTGGCGCGCAACCCCGGCTCCCGTCGCCTCGGCGGACGGCCCGGCCGCACATTGCAACAAATCACGCGCGAGCTGTCCGATCGCCGCGGCCGGCGCCTACGGTCCGGCGCGTGCCGACGATCGCGCTCTCGCTGCTCGTCCTCCTGCTCACGGCATCCTCTGCCGAGGCCGCGGCATGGCGGCGGCCCGTGGACGGCGAGCCGCTGCGCGCATTCAGCCTCGGTTCCGACCCGTACGCGCGAGGCCGGCATCGCGGGGTGGATCTCGGCGCCAAGCCCGGGGCGCTCGTACGCAGCGCCTGCCAAGGACGCGTCACGTTCGCGGGCCGCGTGCCGCGTGGAGGCCGTACCGTCAGCGTCCGCTGCGGGCCGCTCGTCGCCAGCTATCAGCTGCTTGCGGCGATCGCCGTGCGCCGCGGTCAGCGCGTGGCGGCCGGCGCGAAGCTCGGCGCCGTCGGCGGCTCCGGCGACCGCTACGAGCCGCGGCCACACCTGCACCTCGGCGCCCGCGTGGCGGCGACGGGCAGTTACGTGGACCCGCTGACCCTGCTGCGCGACACACTCCTTGCTCCGCCGGTGGTCCCGGCAGCCCGGGTCCGGCCGCCGGGGCCGCCGGCGCGCGCTCCCGTTCCCCGGTTGCGGCGGCCGGATCCACATCCACGCCTCCCCGCGCCGCTCGTGCCACGGGCCCTGCCGCTCGCCATCGGTCCGTCGTTCTCGCACCCGCCGCTGCGACCCGCTATGCCGTCGCCGCGATCCACGCTGCCGTCGCGGCCGACGTCGGGTGCGCCGCACCGATCGCCCGCGGCCCCCGCCACGCGGCCGCGCTATCCGGCGATCCCATGGACGGTCTGGGTCGGCCTCGGCAGCATCACCGCGGCGCTGCGGATCGGCGGGCTCGTCCGCGGGCGCCGCCGGCGGCGCGCCGTCGCGCCCGCGACGAGAACGGCATGACCCGGCGCGTGCGTGATTCGCGGGCCCCGATGCGACCTGGGGAGCGCCGCGTGCGCAGCCGCTGGCATGCGGGCACGGGACCGAGGCCGCTCGCCGACCGCAAGTACGCTCCTGCGTTCGATGAGCTTCTACATCACGACGCCGATCTACTACGTCAACGCGGCGCCGCATCTCGGGCACGCCTACTCGACGATCGCCGTCGACGTGATGGCACGCCACATGCGCCAGCGCGGGGAGGACGTCTTCTTTTTGACGGGCACGGACGAGCACGGCGAGCCGGTCGCGCTGGCGGCCGAGCGCGAGGGCGTGACGCCGCAGCAGCTCGTCGATCGCAACGCTCCGCGCTTCAAGGATCTGATGCCGCGACTGAACGTCTCAAACGACTTCTTCGTCCGCACGACCGATCCCGAGCATCAGGCGAAGGTGCAGGAGGTGCTCGCGCGCATCCGCGACAACGGCCACGTCTACGAGGGCGTCTACGAGGGCTGGTACTGCCCCCGCTGCGCGGATTTCAAGACGGACGCCGAGGCCGGAGAGGATCACCTCTGCCCGATCCATCGCACCGAGCTGATCCGGGAGAAGGAGGACAACTACTTCTTTCGCCTGTCGGCCTTCCAGGACGACCTCGTCCGCCTGTTCGACGAGCGGCCGGACTTCGTCATGCCGCGCCATCGATACAACGAGGCGCGCGCATTCATCGAGTCGGGCCTGCAGGACGTGTCGCTGAGCCGCTCGACGTTCACGTGGGGCGTTCCCGTGCCGTGGAACCCCGAGCACGTCTTCTACGTCTGGTTCGACGCGCTGCTGAACTACTACTCGGCGCTGTCGTACGCCAAGCCCGGCGAGGACGTGACCGATCGCTTCTGGCCCGCGCAGTACCACGTCATCGGCAAGGACATCCTGAAGTTCCACACGGTCTTCTGGCCGGCGATGCTGCTCGCGGCGGGCCTGCCGCTGCCCGAGCACGTCTTCGTCCACGGCTTCCTGCTGATGGCGTCCCCGAAGACCGGCGGCGACGGGCCGGCCGAGCTCATGAAGATGAGCAAGTCGATGGGCAACGTGCTCGACCCGTTCGCGATCATCGACGAGTTCGGCGCCGACGCGCTGCGTTACTACTGCATGCGCGACGTGAGCTTCGGCCAGGACGGCGAGGTCTCCACGGCGCGCTTCGCGGTCGTCTACGAGTCCGAGCTCGCCAACGACTTCGGCAACCTCGCCAGCCGCACCATCGCGATGATCCACCGCTACCGCGACGGAACCGTGCCATCCGCCGGCTGCGATCCCGAGCTCGCCAGGACGATCGACGGCGTCGTCGGCGAGGTGTCCGAGCTGCTCGACCGCGCCGACCTCACCGGGGCGCTCGAGGCCGTCTGGCTGCGCGTCCGGCGCCTGAACCGCTACGTCGAGGAGCAGGCGCCGTGGGTGCTGGCGAAGGACGACGCCCGCGCGAACGAGCTCGATCGCGTGCTCGCCTCGCTCGCGGAGGGCCTGCGCGTCGTCGCCGTCGTCCTGCACCCGTGGATCCCCGCGACGGTCGAGAAGCTGCTCGCCACCCTTGGCGCGCCGGAACTCGAGCTCGCCGGCGCCTGCACGACGGCCGGCCGCCTCGGCGCGATCGAGAAGCTCGAGCCGCTGTTTCCGAAGCCGAAGTAAGCGTCGCGCTCGCGTGATCGACAGTCACACGCACCTGCACGTCTGCAAGTCCGGCGATGCCGAGCTCGTGGCGGCCGCGACGCAGGCCGGCGTGACGCGGATGCTGACGGTCGGCACGAACGCCGCGACCTGCCGCGAGGCATTGCTCGCGGCCGAGTCGTTTACGCCGGTGTGGGCCGCGATCGGCCGCCACCCCAACGACGCCACCGGCTTCGACGACGACGCCCTGACCGAGCTGCACGCGCTGGCCGGGCATCCGCGCTGCGTGGCGATCGGCGAAACCGGCTTGGACTACTTTCGCGACTACGCGCCGCGCGAGGACCAGCTGCGCGCCTTTCTCGGGCAGATCGAGCTGGCGCGCGCGACGCGCAAGCCGCTCGTGATCCACACCCGCGCCGCTGAGGACGACACGATCGACACGCTGCGCGAGCACGCCGGCGACGTCGACGTGATCCTGCACTGCTTCACGATGGCCGGCCGGCTGCAGGAATGCCTCGACGAGGGCTGGTGGATCTCGTTCGCAGGCAACGTCACCTATGGGTCGGCGGAGGATCTCGCCGCGGCGGCCGAGCAGGTGCCGGATGACCGCCTGCTCGTCGAGACCGACGCGCCGTACCTGACGCCCCAGCCCAAGCGGAGAGAGCGCAACCAGCCGGCGTTCGTCGTCCACACCGCCCGCTTCGTCGCCGAGCGGCGGGGGATCGAGTACGAGCAGCTCGAGGCGCTCGTCGAGTGCAACGCCGCGGCGCTGTTCGGATGGTGAGCGACGATGACGCGCCGCAGCCCAGCCAACCGAGCCTGCGCCGCATGCGGGAGTTCGCCATCCGCCCGAAGCGCGACCTCGGCCAGAACTTCCTCATCGACTCGAACATGCTCGGGGTCATTGAGCGCGCGGCCGAGCTACGGCCCGAAGACGTCGTGCTGGAGATCGGCGGCGGCCTCGGCGTGCTCACCGAGCACCTCGCCCCGCTCGTCGCGTACCTGCACGTGGTCGAGCTCGATCGCGCGCTGGAGCCCGCGCTGCGCGAGGCGATCGAGCCGTTTCGCAACGTCACGCTGCACATCGGCGACGCGATGCGCCTGGACCTGCGCGCGCTGGACCCCACGCCGACGAAGGTCGTCGCCAACCTGCCGTACGGCATCGCCGCCGGCGCGATCCTGCGCACGATCGAGGACCTCGACGCCGTGCAGCGCTGGGTCGGCATGGTCCAGAAGGAGGTCGGCGAGCGCTTCGCGGCGTCCGCGGGCAGCAGCGCGTACGGCCTGCCGTCGGTGCTCGCCCAGCTCGCCTGCGACGTCCACGTGCTGCGCGCCGTCTCGCGCAACGTCTTCGCTCCTGTGCCGAACGTCGACTCGGTGCTGCTCGGCCTGCGCCGCACCGGATCCGCCCCGTCGCCGGGGCTTCGCCGGCTCGTCGGCGCCGCGTTCGCGCACCGCCGCAAGGCGCTCGCGGGTTCGCTCGCGATCGCTCCCGGTGCGGCCGCCGGCGTGCGTGAACGTGCCCGCGAAGCGCTCGTCGAGCTCGGTCATCCCCCCGACGTGCGAGCCGAGCGGTTGTCGCCGCAGGACTTTGCACTGCTGCACGCGAAGCTGACCCGATGAAGATCCTCACGACCCAGGCGCGCGCAAAGATCAACCTCTGCCTGTTCGTCGGGCCGATGCGCCCGGACGGCCGCCACGAGGTCGTGACGCTGATGGATTCGCTGTCGCTCTGCGACGACGTCCGGATGGTCGTGGGCCCGGATGCGCTGGGCGCCGACGAGGTCGTGTGCCCCGGCGTGCAGGGCCCCAATCTCGCGGCTGCGGCACTCGCCGCGTTTCGCGCCGAGACGCAGTGGGACGGCCCGCCCGTGCGCGTCGAGATCGACAAGCAGATCCCGATCGCCGCGGGGCTCGCCGGCGGCTCGGCCGACGCCGCCGCCGTGCTGCGCCTGGCGGCCGAGGCGGCCGCCCTCGACGACCTGCGCTGGCTCGAGGCCATCGCCGGCGGCCTCGGCGCCGACGTGCCGAGTCAGGTGCGCGGAGGGCTCGTGCTCGCGACCGGCATCGGCGCGCGCCTGCGCCCGCTGGCCGACCGCCTGCCGTACTCCGTCGTGGTGATTCCCGTCGCGTCGGAGCTGCGCGCCGGCGACGTCTACGCGGAGGCCGATCGCCTCGGCCTGTGTCGCGACACGCTCGACCTCGCCCGGTCGCTGACGCGCACGCAGGCGGCGCTGTCGTCCGAGACGATTCTCTACCGCGTCCAGAACGATCTGCAGGACGCGGCGATCTCGCTGTGCCCCGCGATCGAGGAGGCGCTCGACGCCGCGCTCGCCGCCGGCGCCGACCACGCGATCGTGTCGGGGTCCGGGCCGACCGTGCTCGGGCTGTTCAGCGAGGACGGACATCGCGAGCGCGCCGCCGCGGCGCACGCGGCGCTGATCTCAGCGGGCCGCTCCCCGGCGCCGATGCTGACGCGGCCGGCGGGCCCGATGATCTGAAAGCGGAGCGGCGCGCGGTCGCCGCTTCCTGCGAGCGCTCCAGCGGCCCCGAGAGGGTCGATCGTCCTCGATCTACGGCACAATGCGGGACCGTGACCAGTCAGCAGACCACCTATGTCGTGGCTTCCGTCTGCGCCGTCGGCGCGCTGGCCGCGTTCGTCGCTCTGATCGCGTTTCCCGCCTGGTCGGCGTACAGCAGGATGTGGGAGCGCGTCGCCGCGAGCTTCCTGTCGCTGTTCGTCCTGATCGCCCTGATCATGGTGGGCGCGCTGGGCGGCGTCGCGATCGCCTACTACTGGGACAGCATCGCGGCGTAGCCTGTGCAGATGACCAGCCCCGACGAATCTCCGGGGCTCGATTTCGCTGCACTGGACGCCATCACGCAGGCGGTCGAATCGGGCGCCGGCCTGCCTGACGTCGTGCGCGCCGCCGCGCGCGTGCTGCAAGCCAGTCTCGTGTTGCTCGATCGCACGGGCTCGGTGCTGGCCGTGGCCGCGCGCTCGCCCGCCGACGAGCGCTCGCTGCTGGACGGCGCAACCGGCGTCGACACGATCGAGCTGCGCGTCGCCGACGAGCCCGTCGGCCAGCTGCGGATGCGCGCCCGCTCGCAGCCGGGTCCCGCGCTGGTGCGCCTCGTCACGACGCTCGTCGCGTCCGAGGTCGAGCGCGTCCGCGCGCCGGCGCGCGCCTCCCAGGAGGCCTCCAGCGCGTTCCTGCATGCCGTGCTGAACCGGCAGTTCGCCGGCGGCGAGGACCTCGTCGCCCGCGCCGCCGACCTCGGCGTCGACCTGCAGAGCGGCGGCAGCATCCTCGTGGCGCGCTCGCATGCCCACGTCCCGACGGAGGAGGGCTGGCGCGCGCGGGTGCTTGCGATCGCCGAGCGCGGCGCCCGCGCCGTCGTGGTGAGCACGCTGTCCGCCCCGTCCGAGCGCGAGACCCCGGCAGCCGAGGTCGTGCTGCTCGTCCCCGGCGGCGACGACGCCGTCGCCAAGCGCGCCGCAGAGGGCGTGCTGCGCGAGTTGCAGGCGAGCCTGCAGGGGCATTCATTCGCGCTCGGGCGCAGCCGCGTCGCCGAGGACCCGATGGACCTGCACCGGGCCGGCAACGAGGCGCTGCTGGCCGTCAACGTCGCTGAGGGCGACGAGGAGCACCCGCTGCTGGCGTTCGAGCAGACGGGCGCCTACCGCCTGCTGCTATCGGCGATGAGCGAGGACCCGGCCGAGCTGCAGCGCTTCTATGCCGAGACCGTCGAGCCACTCGTCGCCTACGACGACCAGTACGAGACCGACCTGGTGCGCACCGTCGAGGCGTTCCTCGACAACGACGGCAACGTCGCAGGCACCGCGCAGAAGCTCTTCACCCACCGCCACACGATCCGCTACCGCCTCGAGCGCGTGCGCGATCTGTCGGGCCTGGACGTCGGATCGACGGACGGGCGCGAGAAGCTGTCGCTCGGCCTGAAGGCGATGCGCGTCCTCGGCGTGACCGCTCCCAGCGGCCCGGCGACGGAGCCCGGCACCGGTGCGGGACGCGTGCCCAGGCGCGCCGGCAGCTCGTAGGCCGGCGCCGGGAGCCGGCCCGGCACGCGCGGCGGACGTGCCGACGCAGCCCGTCCGGCAGATGGTGGGGTGAGGACGCTCCTGAGTAGGATGCCCGCGCGAATGAAGATCGGCATCCTCACCGGGTCGGGAACCTATGCGCTGCCGGGGATCGACGCCGACGGCGAGCCTGAGCTCGTCGAGACGCGCTTCGGCGCAGCGCCGGTCACGAGCGGCAGGTTCGTCGGCGCCGACGTGCTGCACATCTCGCGCCACCGGCCGGGCCACGAGCTGCTCTCCAGCCAGGTGACCCATCAGGCGAACATCGCCGCGCTCAAGGAGCGCGGCGCCGACGCGATCCTCGCCGTCACGGTCTGCGGGGCACTCGACGGCGAGCTGTCGCTCGGCACGCTCGTCGTCTTCGACGACCTGCACTTTCTCACCAACCGTCTGCCCGACGGCTCGATCTGCACGCTGTACACCGAGCCCGGAGAGCAGGGCCGCGGCCATTGGATCTACGAGCAGCCGTTCTCGCAGTCGCTGCGTCAAGCGCTGCTCGACGGCGCGAAGGACGCGGGCTACCACGCGCGCGACGGCGGCTGCTACGGCCACGTGGACGGCCCGCGCTTCAACACCAAGAGCGAGATCCGGATGCTGCGCAACTGCGGCGTCACCGTCGTCAGCCAGACGGCCGGACCGGAGACCGTGCTCGCCGGCGAGGCCGAGATCCCGTACGCGCTGATCGGCTACGCGACCGACTACGCCAACGGCGTCAAGGCCGAGGCGACCCCGGTCGAGGAGCTCGTCCGCCTCATCACGGCCAGCGGCGAGACCCTCGCCAACACGCTCGCCGCGGCGGTGCCGAGGATCGACCCGGACGCGCTCGAGCCCGTCGGCACGTTCTACCGCTTCGACTGACGCCCAGCGCGACCGGCGGTTGCGGCCGAGGTTCAGCTGAGGAGCCAGGACTCGAACCCGGGCTTCGTGGACCAAAACCACGCGTGCTACCGATTACACCACTCCTCAGAGCAGCACTTCGCTCGCGGCAAGACTAGCCGCGGGCCCCGGGCAGCGGCCATCGACTGGCGACCGATGGGCATGCAAACATATGTTCGTGTGTCGAGTCCCACTCCCGGTCTGCCGCATGAAATCCCGGCACACGAGCTCCGTTGGCTTGCTGGTCTCCTCGAAGGCGAGGGTTCGTTCCTCAAGGGTCCGCCGAGCGCGCCGCGCCATCCGATGATCGCCGTGCAGATGACCGACGAGGACGTGATCGCTCGCGTGGCCGCGATGTTCGGTCGCAAGCCGGGCCATTGGCAGCCGCCCCAAGCCCGCTGGCAAGCGACATACAGCGCCCGCATCACCGGCGCCAAAGCCGCCGCGTGGATGAAGGCGGCGGACCACTTTGGAACGAGCATCTGGTGCATCTACGACCTGAGGGGCGATCGCACCCATAAGCACCTGGCCCGTTCGTGACGGCTGTCGCTGGCTTATGGTTGCTCCATGCCCCAGCTCACCGCCATCATCCTCGCCGCCGGCCAGGGCACGCGGATGCGCTCGCGGCTGCCGAAGATGCTCCACGAGCTGTGCGGGCGGCCGCTCGTGGGCTGGCCGATCGCCGCTGCGCTCGAGGCCGGTGCGGACCGCGTCGTCGTCGTCGATTCGGCGCAGAACACGCTCGCCGGGCACCTCCCCGATGGCGTCACGCGCGTCATCCAGCCGCGCCCGAACGGGACCGGCGGGGCGGTGCAGGCGGCAGCCGGCGAGATCGACGAGGAGAGCGTCGTGATCGTCCTGCCGGGCGACGCGCCGTTGATCACCGCTGAGGCGATCGCGGGGCTCGTGGACGCCCACGCGGCGACGGACGCCGC
>Ga0136633_1001770_pt1 | contig 15542 bp, 18 predicted proteins | sample AntDrymeUQ832206_2_FD_105494 | JGI IMG/M metagenome (GOLD analysis project Ga0136633, IMG submission 105494) | Polar desert sand microbial communities from Dry Valleys, Antarctica - metaG UQ83 (22.06) | ecosystem: Environmental > Terrestrial > Soil > Desert | place: Antarctica: Dry Valley...
ACGCCAGGTCAAACTCTTTGCCACCGGGTCGGAGTCCACGATTTACATCCTATGGCCTCCGAGCACCCGAGTCGCGGCAATCTGGCCCCCTGCCAGCGGAAACTTCACGAACAGCGTCTGAGGGCTGCGTCGATCCGCCGGAATTGTGAGGCTACGGAGACCGTACGTTTGGCGCGCCGAGCGCTCAGTGGCGGGGCACTCCCAGAGTCCTTAGTCAATGTTATGATGTAACCTTGAACAAAGGAAGCAGTTGAGCAAGGTTATTAGGAGGCGCTGGCAGTCGACTCTGGAGGGCGTACCTCGCCGCGATCGGCAGGGATGCCAGTACGAGGCGTACGTACCGGACCCGCTGGCCGAGCGCCCCGTGCGACTGGACGGCGATGTGGCGGCTGATGTGGCCGACGCCGAGGCGGCGATCCTGCGTCTGAACGCCTCCGCCGTTGCGCTCGCCGACACCGAGGCGCTCGCCCGTCTCCTGCTGCGCGCTGAGTCGGTCGCCTCGTCCTACATCGAGGGCCTGGTCATCGGAGGCCGCCGGCTGCTGCGCGCCGAGGCGGCACGTTCCATGGGAGACGCACCTGGCGACGTCACGGCGGAGGAGGTCCTCGGCAACATCGATGCCATGACGTGGGCGGTCGACACCCTGTCGGGGGGTGTCGCCATCACCGTCGACGGGCTTTTGGAGGTTCATCGTCGCTTGTTGGCCGGGTCACGGCTGGCCGACCACGCCGGCAGGATTCGCACCGAACAGAACTGGATCGGCGGAAGCAGCTTCAATCCCTGCTCCGCCGCGTTTGTGCCCCCGCCTCCCGAGGAGGTTCCGGGCCTTCTCGCCGACCTCTGCTCATTTGCCAGCGACGACTCCTTGCCCGCCGTCGCGCAGGCCGCAATGGCCCACGCCCAGTTCGAGACCATCCACCCCTTCGTCGACGGCAACGGCCGGACGGGACGAGCGCTTATCCACGTGATCCTGCGTCGCCGGGGGCTGGCGCCCCGAATGTCGCCACCGGTCTCGCTCGTGCTGGCAACGTGGTCCACGTCCTACATCGAAGGCCTCGTCGGTACCCGGTACGCGGGACCGCCGAACTCCGACGCCGCGCACGACGGTCTGAACCGGTGGATCGCGCTCTTCGCCGGAGCGTGCCGGCGGGCGGTCGATGACGCTCTCGACTTCGAGCAAAAGGTCGACGACATCGAGCGCGCCTGGCGCGCGACGCTGGGCCGGGTGCGGGCCGGATCAGCCGTCGAGCTCCTCCTCAAGGCCTTGCCCGGTGCGCCCATCCTCTCGGTCGGGGGAGCCGCCGAGCTCATCGGCCGCAGCTTCCAGGCTATGAACGAGGCCGTGCGTCGACTCGAGACCGCCGGCGTGCTGGCTCAGGCCACGGTCGGTCGACGGAATCGGGCGTACGAGGCTCGGGCGATCATCGACGCGTTCGCCGCTCTGGAACGCCGGCTGGCAAGTCCGGTCGGCGACACCCGTGCCGCGCCTCCTCGGCGACCAACCCCGGCCCGACCGGAGAGACCATGGCCAAGCTGAACAAGCGCACGACCGAACAGCTCCAGTCGTATCTGGGATCGCTGTCGGCCGCTGAGCTCGTCGAGGTGCTGCTGTCGCACGCCGCTCGAGACAACGAACTGCGGGACCGGCTTCTCATCGAGTCGGCGAAGCGGGGAGGGGCATCCGTCGACCTCAAGTCGTTCCAGCGGTCGATCGATGCGGCGGCCTTCGACTTGGCCGAGAGCCGCCACGGCTCGGAGCACACCTCGGGCGAGTGGGCCTACGGTGTCAACCAGATCGCCCAGCGCCTGGGTGAGCTCCTCGACGCCGGCCGGGCGGCGGCGGTCGTGACGCTGGCCGAGCACGCGCTCGAGGCGCTCGTCGAGGTCATGGAACGGGCGGACGATTCCTCGGGGTACATCGCTGATCTCGTGGCCGACTTCGAACGGCTCCACCATGACGCGTGCATCTCGGCACGTCCGGAGCCCGTCGAGCTGGCAAGCCGCCTCTTCGCCTGGGAGGTCGACGGCCACTGGGACGTCTTCGTGGACGCGGCCTCCCGTTACGCCGATGTGCTCGGGCCCGAAGGGGTCGCCCGGTTCCGTCAGCTCGCCGAGGACCGGTGGTCGCGGGTGCGCCCCGCCGGCCCGGGCGATCGCGATGCGGAACGCTGGGGCGCCAGCTACCGGATCACTCGGGTTATGGAGCGACTGGCGGAGCTCGCCGGTGACGTCGACGAGTTGGTGGCCGTCAAGAGTCGCGACCTTTCGATGCCCTACGACTGGTTGGAGGTCGCCGAGGTCTACGCCGGCGTCGGACGTAACGACGAAGCCTTGGACTGGGCGGAGCGGGGGGTGGCCGCGTTCCAGGACCAGACCGACCCGCGGTTAGACGAGTTCCTGTGCGGGGCGTACCACCGCGCCGGACGTCACCGCGAGGCCCTCGAGCTGGCATGGCAGCGATTCAAAGCCCGGCCGGAGTTGGTCACCTATCAACGGCTCGCCGACCACGCCGCCAAGGCCGATGCATGGTCGGAGTGTCGGCCGCAGGCAGTCGCCGTCCTCCGGGAGAGGATCGGCGATGGTCGCCCTCCCGCTGCGCCGCGCCTGCCGGGCCGAGGGCCGACCTTCGAGCCTGTCGGGGCGACCCACCTCGTGGAAGTGTTGCTGTGGGAGGGCGACGCCGAGGCTGCGTGGAGGGAGGCTGTCGAGGCCGGGGTGCCGCATCGGATCTGGATGCGACTTGCCGACATGAGGCGGGACGAGCACCCGAACGATGCGGTCCCGATCCTTCAACGTGAGGTTGAGCGGCTGATTGCCACGAAAAACAATCGGGGCCACGACGACGCTGTCTCGGTGATGGACCAGGTGCGCAACCTGCTAGCGAACGCCGGGCGCCCGGACGACTTCGCTGCCTACGCTGCTGCCGTTCGTGCGACTCACAAGCCGAAGCGCAATCTGATGAAGCTGCTTGATCGGCAGGCATGGTGATCGCTGGCGGTTCAACCTCGGCGGGGAGCCACCGGCACTCACCAGACGAGGTAGCCGAGGGACCCGGCGGCGCGGACCAGGTCGGGCAGAAGGCCCGGGTGGGAAAGCGGCACGTCGACATCAGGGGTTGTCGGGAGTGCCGTTTCCGCCCGCTCGAAGAGCACGAGCGCCGGACTGCCACCGTGCATCGACGACGGGTACCAGATCCCCTCGACCTTCGGATAGGCCTCGTAGATCGTCCGGGCCCAGGCTTGGGCGCGCGGTCGAGGCCCCGACGCGAGTGCCTGGCTGGCGCCGGCGCGGGTGGGCCAGTCGCCCGTGAGATCGAGCAGTCGGACCGATCGCGTCAGGCGGAAGCCGGCGATGAACCGGTCGGCGGCGACCCGGTCGACCAAACGCGATCCCTGGAACACCTCGGCAACGCACGTGACGAGATCGCGGGCGGCGTAGAGCACGCCTCGCCGCTCGCCGCCGACCTGGTGGTCGTACCGTGCGCTGGGCAGGGGGCCATCGAATCGAAACTGCCTCCACGTCGTGGGATGTGGCCCACCTCTGGGATAGATGCGGGCGACGAGCGTGCCGGCACGGGCTGTGTGGAGATCTGGTGCGAGCCGCCGGAGCTCATCGACTGGCGGGGGATGTGGGAACTTCGGCAATCAGAGCTCGTCGATCGAGCCGGCCAGCGCTGCCACCACCTCGGGCTTCCCTCCGGAGGACAGCCAGGCGACGGGCGACACCGCCTCGTCGCCGAGGATCAGATCGGAGTTCGGCGTCGTGAACCAGCGGCTCACAGCGACGGGATGCAACGTAGGAGACAGCTTCCACACCACAGCCTCGACACCGGGGATGACGCTGTCCGGCTCAAGCTGGAAGTTCGGAATGAGCCATCCTCCACGGTGCTTGAAGGCGTAGAGGGAGCCTGCGTAGATCCGCTGGCGGACACGACTGGTGTCCACGCCCAGCCGGTTCGCCAAGGAGGAGACGGTCGTCGACTGCGAGACGACCTCGGCATGGGCCGCGGCAAGGCCGGCGATGGGCCCGAGCTCGTCGGCGCGCGGCGGCCGCAGGGACGCTCCCAACTTTCTGAGGGTGGACTGCTGTACCTCGCCGAGGTAGTCGACGGGGCGGACATCGACCACGGCCAGCGGTCCGGCCCGATCGGCGAAGTCCTCCAGCGCGGCGGCGAACTCCTCCTCGTTGACGCCGAACCGCCGCTCGAGCAGCTCGTGGAGCGTCATCGCCATCGTCCTCCTCCTGTCCTCTCCCGACAGGATACAACAGGAGCAGCGGAGTCGATGGCGAGCCGAAAGACCGAGGGCAAGCTGCTTGGCCTTGGGGTCGGTCTCTTCCGTCCGGCCATGCCCGTCGCCCATCGCTGCTTCACCGGTCGATCGTGGAACGGCTGGGCACACCGATCCTCTTGTAGGATGAGGTCCTCGCGCTACCCCTCGACCGTCGCCGTGAGTGCCCCGGCGACCTTCATGCCTCCACGGGCGCCGGCGGTGTCCGACGGCCCGGAGAGAATCAGTGCATCGATCGCAGCCGTCGCCGTCGCCAGGCGCTCCTTGTGCGTGCCGCCGACCTCGACCCACGGGTCGGTTCGACTGGCCAGCGCCATCCGGAAACGGCCCGTCATTCAGGCCGGTTGGCGGAGAGTCGCCCAGCCTGGACAACGTGCAGCTCGTCCCGGTCTCGTGCCTGCTGCGACCTTTCGGCCAGGTCAGCAGCGACAGGTGGCCGGAGTTCTGCATCGCCATGAGCAAGGTTCTCGCCTGCTGAGAGACCCTCCGCTACGAGCAGGGGACGTACCGGTAGCCTCGGCGAGAAACCAGGCACGCGGCATGCGGGAGGGCTGATGGACGACGAATTACAGGACCGCCTGAGGCACCTTTTTCCTCGCGTCGATGTGCTGACGGCCCCGATCCGCCTGCAACTCTCCGAACTGCTCGCCACGCCCGGTACCATGCCGGCGCTGACGGCCGACGAGGTCGCCGATTTGCCCCTGCCGGCAGCGGTGGAGCCTCGGCAGGGCCTGCGCCTCGCCATAGAGAAGGACCTCACAGCCGACGCGTTGGCCGAGCTGCACACGTTGCCTTTCGCCGACGTCATCCCGCTGATCCAGGGTTGCGCCGGCGGTCCTCGCACCGACGGCGGGCCCGTCCGCCTCTGTGAGCTGCTCAAACGAATGGGACCGACGACGTGGACGGAATTGGGCCCCCTCACCCTTGGGGAGATGGCCGGGTGGCACGGCATGGGCCCGGGGACCCTGACCGGCCTGATCGGCGTAGCAGTGGGGGCGGCCCTGGCCAACGCCACGTCGCCCGCCATCGAACCGGGCGAGGGCGCACGGACATCGAATGAGCCGGGTTCGGCCGCCCTGGGCCTCCTCCTTCGCCACGATACGACGAGCGGCGGCGGCCTGCGCCGCGCTCTCGAAGCGCATGCGTCGAGCGACGGGCCGGCTGACGTACGGGCGGCCGCAGCACAACTCCTGGCCGCGGCCGATCGGGGCGGCCATCCTCGACTGGAACTGCTCGACCGGATCTGGCAGATGACCGGCGACCATCGAGACCGAACGATCCTATTTCATCGGGCCCTGCGTCTCGACCGGCCGTTGTCATCCAAGGAGCTCGCCGCGACCCTCGGCCTGAGCGAGAACCGGGTAAGCCAGATCCACGCCCGGGCCGCGCGGCGGGCCCGGGATGCCGCTACGGCGGCGCTGCCGGCGCTGGGGCCGCTCGTCGGCAACCTTGGGGCCCGGCTCGGGCTCACCGGTCGCCTCTGCGCCATCGACGAGGCCCTGGCGGTGCTCGGTCTCCCGCAGCGGGACGACCCTCGCTCGGCCCTGCTGATATGGCTCGCTGGACCGTACCTCCCGGTCAAGGGCCACGCCGGATGGTTCGCCGCCGAACCCGCCACGCTCCTCGCCGACACCCGGCGCCTGCTCCAGGACGACGGGGGCGTTCGCCAGCGCGACCACGTGGCTGCCGACCTGTGCGCCGCCGGTCTGGCCGCCCAGGACGTCGAGGGTTGGCTCGCCGAGCAGCAAGGTGTCGTCGTGGTCGACGGGCTCATGGTCGCCCTTTCGGGGAGCCCAGCCGACGTGGCCGAGCGGCTGCTCTCGGCCACCGGCCGGGCCATGACCGCTACCGACCTCGCCGAGATCGCACCCCAGTCGCACGCCGCCACCGTCATCGACCAGCGGCTCAGGCGGGATCCCCGCTTCGTGCAGGTCGACCGGGAGCGCTTCGAACTGGCCGAGTGGGGTGGCGAGGCATGGACCGAGCCGCCGACGCCGACGCCGACGGAGCTGTTCCCACGATCCGGTCGTTCGCAGTTGCGTGTCGAGGTCGACACCGACGTCCTCCGGGGCGCGACCGATCCGGTCCCGTTCTCGGTGGTGGAAGCGCTCGGCCTGCCCTGCGGCGGCCGACGGACCTTCACCACCCGGTTCGGGCCGGTGGCCCTGAACCACAGGGCCACCGAACCCATCCGGGGCTCGATCCGGCCGATAGCATTGGCCATGGGTGCCACCGAGGGTGATGTGCTGCTCCTCGAGTTCGATGCCGCCACGGGGGACGCATCGGTCGAGCTGGTGGTCGCCGCCAGCTCGGCTGCCAGCTAAGGACCGGAGGAGAACAGTGACCGACGCCACCAGTCTTGAGCAGGCGCTCGTCGACCTGGAGCACGACGCCGACAGCGCCGTGCGCAGCCTGACCGCAGCGCTCAAGGACGCAAAGAAGGTCAAGGCCGCCGCCGCCACCGGCCAGTTCCGGGATCTCCGCCAAGCCCTGGACAGTTCCGTTCGCCTGGCTGACGCGGCAGCGGCAACCACCCGCGACGTCCGCGACGGCTGGACCTTCGACGAGGAGGCGCACTTCGCCGGCGGCGGATACGCCAAGGAGGTCCTCGCCCTCGCCGCCGAGGAGGGCGTGCAGGCCTTCGAGTCGGATGACCGCATCCTCTGCTACCCGGCCATCGTCCAGGTCGCCTCCGACACCACCGTGGTAATCGACAAGAAGAAGGACCGCCGTACCCGCCCCTCGGTGCTGGTGGCCACACTGAAGGCCCTCCAGTCGAAGCCACCGAAGTTCAAGGCCGAGGCGTTCCTGGAGGCACTCGCCGCCGGGTACGACCTGGCCCGGGGCCGCTCGGGCGCCCGCGCCGGCACAGTCGCGAAGCTGGCCGACGTCTACACCGTCCTCACCGTGATGCCGGGCGCAGCGCGGGACTACACCAAGCAGGAGTTCGCCCGCGACCTCTACCTCCTCGACCTCGACGGCACAACGCGTACCAAGGACGGCCGCACCATGAGCCTCCCCGCCAGCGCCCTCACCCGGGGAGCGAAGTCGGACATGTTCACCACCGTGACCCGGACGGGTCAAGCCAAGTTGTACGCCGGGATCAGCTTCGAGGCCGGGGAGTGATCGACATCGACGAGTACGCCGCCTTCCTCAACCGCGAGTACCTCGATTCCTACGTGCGCGAAGGTGGGGCGGCGGTGAAATTCGTGGTAGCCGGGGACGACGACGCGGCCGACAGCTTCAGCGCGGCCGTGCACGGCGGCGCAGGGGCGGCCGGGTACCTGTTCGCCAGGGTCGATGCCGCGGCGACCAGGGTGCACATGATTGACCAGGTGTTCTTCGAAGTGGCCCGCCAGGTCGACTGGGACGGCCTGGCCACCGCCGCAGTCCGGCGGGCGCTCGCCGCGACCGCGCACCCCGTCCTCGAGGGTGAGGAGGTATCGGCGGAGGCGGTGGCCGCCGCATATGGGGTCGACGCCGGCGAGCTCAGCCGTGACGTCAACCGCCAGCTCCAGCACGACGTGCAACGGGATTACGCCATGATCGGCGAGTTCCGTACGGCTATGCTCCGGCTTTGCCAGGCCCAGCTTCGCACCGGCCAGGTCACCGACGCCGAGCATGCCGCCGTGCTCGACTGGCTCACAGGCGACCTGCGCCAGATCTCGGTGCTGCGCTCGGCCATGATCTTCCGGCGCATCGGCCGCCACAACGGCCGCCAGATGCTCTTCTCGCTGTCGCACTGGCTGTCGACCAACGGCCTGGCCGGACTGGTCCTCGAGCTCGATGTCCGGCGCCTGGGTTTCGCCCGCCGGCCCCGGCCGGAGGAGCGCAGCGGTGTGTACTACACACGAGCGGCGCTGATGGATGCCTACGAGTTGCTGCGCCAGCTCGTCGACAACACCGACGAGCTCTCGAATTGTTGCGTGGTGGTGGTGGCCGCCCCCGAACTGATCACCGATACCAACCGGGGCGTCGACGCATACCAGGCCCTGAAGCTGCGCATCCTCGACGAAGTCCGCGACCGCAACCGTGACAACCCCTACTCGTCGCTCGTACGCCTGGGAGGGGCGGCGTGAGCGAGGACCGGAGTACCGCCATGGCCAGCCGGCGGGCACTGGAAGCCCTGCGCGCGGGGGTCCCGAACCGTGACGCCGTCGCAGCTCTCGGGTCACTGCAGACCGCCGTCGAGGACCGCTTCACCGAACTGCTCGACGCCGTTCGCAGCCGGGACGAGCATGCCGAGCCTCCGGGCGGGATGCTGATCGGCGGTGGGTTCGGCTCGGGGAAGAGCCACGTCCTCGAGCACCTCGCCCACCGGGCGCTCGACGCGGGCTTCGTGGTCTCCAAGGTCGTCATCTCCAAGGAAACGGCGCTGCACGACCCGGTCAAGGTGTTCCGAGCGGCTATCGAGGACGCCAGGGTGCCGGGACGACCCGGCTCGGCCATCGACGAGATCGTGGCCGCCCTGCAACCCGACTCGCCGGAGTACGCCGGGCTCTACCGGTGGCTCCACCGCGACGACTCCCCCGTGGACAGCCGCTTCGCAGCCAGCCTGTTCCTCTACGAGTACGCCAAGGGCGACGCCGAGTTCGCCGACCGGATCGTGCAGTTCTGGGGCGGCGAGCGCCTCCCGGTGGCCGACATCCGCCGCCGGCTGAAGGAGGCGGGCGCCGGGTCCACCTACCCGCTGGCCAAGACCACCGAGCGCGACCTGGCCCTGGAGCGGTTCCGGTTCGTGCCTCGGCTGATGCAGGCCGCTGGCTTCGGTGGTTGGGTGGTGCTGCTCGACGAGGTCGAGCTGATCGGCCGGTACTCGCTCCTGCAGCGGGCCAAGTCCTACGTGGAGGTGGCTCGGTGGGTGAAGGGCGACCGTGAGGACCCGGCCGCGCCGCTGTGCTCGGTCCTGGCCACGGTCGACGACTTCGAGGCCCAGGTGCTGGTGGAAAAGAACGACCTGGAGCTGATCCCCAAGCGGCTGCGGATGAAGGGCACGGCCGAGTACGACCTGCTGGCCGGCCAGGCCGAGACGGGCATGAAGGTGATCGAGCGGGACCAGGTGAGGCTGCAACCCCCCGACCGCGATGAGCTCGACCGTACCTACACCAAGCTCAAGGCCATCCACTCCGACGCCTTCGGGTGGGACCCGCCCGAAGTCGAGGGGCTCGAGCGCCTGCCTTCGAACCGGATGCGCCAGTATGTGCGGGCCTGGATCAACGCATGGGACCTGCGCCGGCTCGACCCGGCCTACGTGCCCGACATCGCGGCCTCGGAGGTCACCGTCGACCTGACTGAGGATGTCGACCTCGAAGGCGCCGAAGCGCAACCCGGCGAGGACGGCTCTGCCGGCGGGTGAGCGAGGTCGAGGAGGTGGCCGCGGTCGTCGCCGGCGGCCCCGGCCGCACCCCCGTCGAGCTACGGGACGCGCTCCGAGCGCAAGGCCGTGTGTCGATCACCTCGGCCGACGTGGCCACGGTCCTCACGGCCCACCCCGAGCGGTTCCGGCCCGACCGATCCGATCCCCCGGGCTGGTGGCCGGCGGACGGTGCGCTCGGCAGGGGGGGCACCGCCGGCAACCGGCTACCCACGCTCTACACCTGGCAGGTGGAGGCCCTCGACGCCTGGCGGCGACGGGGTGGGCGAGGGGTCATCGAAGCCGTTACCGGTACGGGCAAGACCATGGTGGGCATGGCCGCCGCCGCCGAGGAGCTGGCCCGGGGCGGTCAGGTCTGCGTGATCGTGCCCACCGCCGAGCTGCTCCGGCAGTGGCAGGCGGCGCTGGCCCGGCACCTCCCGCCCGGCGCCACGATCGGCATGCTCGGTGCCGGCTACCACGACCGCATGGGCAACGACGACGTGCTGGTCGCCGTGGTCAACTCCGCCCGCCACGCCTACTTGCGGCCGCGACGACCGGGTGGGCTGCTCATCGGCGACGAGTGCCACCGGTACGGGACGGACATGAATCAGTCGGCGCTGGAGGCGGGCTTCATCCGGCGGCTCGGCCTCAGCGCCACATTCGAGCGCACCGACGACGGCCACCTGGCCTGGCTACGACCCTATTTCGGCCCGACCTGCTTCCGGATGGGCTACCGGCGTGCGATCGCCGACGGTGTGGCCGCCCGCTTCGTCGTCGCCCTCGTCGGGGTTCGCTTCGACGAGAGAGAGCGGGTCGCCTACGACGACCTGTCCCACGAGCTGAGCCGGACGCGGGCCATCCTCATCGCCCGGTTCGGGGTTCCCGACGAACCCATCGGGCTGTTCCTCCGGGTCGTGTCCCAGTTGGCTCGACTCGACGGCGACAGCCCGGCCGGTACGGCCGCCCGCTCCTACCTCAGCAACATGCAGGACCGTCGACGGCTGGTGGCCGAGACGCCGGCCAAGGTCGCCGCCCTCGACGGCCTCGTCCCTGCGCTTCGGGCCTCAGAGCGGGCCATCGTGTTCACCCAGACCATCCACGGTGCCGTGCGGGCCGCATCGGCCCTGCGATGCGCCGGCCTCGACGCGGCCGCCATCCACTCCGGCCTCGACCGCTCCGCCCGCCTCTCGGTGCTCGCCGGCTTCCGCGAAGACCGTCTGCAGGTCGTGACCGCGGCCCAGGTGCTCGACGAGGGGGTCGACGTGCCGGCCGCGGACCTCGCGGTGATCCTGGCCTCGAGCCGGAGTCGCCGGCAGATGATCCAGCGCATGGGCCGGGTGCTGCGCCGCAAACCCGACGGGCGCCTGGCCCGGTTCGTGGTCGTCCACGTCGAGGGCACCGTCGAGGACCCGGCGCAGGGGGCGCACGAAGGCTTCCTCGACGAGGTGACCGGCGTGGCCGAAGGCGTGCGCCGCTTCCGATCCGGGCAGGACGCCGATGCGCTCACCACCTTCCTCGTGTGAGGGGTTCGGGTCGAGGCAGGGCCTACGCCACCCCGAGATCGCCGGTGCGCTTCGGCGGATCCGGGTCGGCAGGGCCCCGCCAGCTCCCAGGACCCCCGCCCCCGCTCGAAGCGGTACCACCGACATTCGGCGCCGTTCCGCGTTTCGCTGAGCTCCGCCCCTCGCTGGGCTTCGCCCTCAGGCTGACGGGTCGATCGCTTTGCCGTTGACCGAACTGACTGCGTCGGAATCGGTGATGCGAGCGAGGAGGATCGGGACCGTCAACCCGGCGCTTCGTGGCGGTGCTGGAGTCCTACGGCCGCTGGACGCGCGCATGCAGCGCGGCCGCCGGTATGCCCCGCTCCGGGCAGGTAGTGAGCCTTGACGTCCATGCGGCGACGATCGCCGCCCAGGTCCAGGGTTCGCGCCGCACCCCTACTCGTCACCGTCTCACTGCCGGGGCCCACCCCGGCGCAGTGGCAGGCGATCGACGCGGCGATGCAGGCCAAGGTCGGGTTCGTGGCCCGGCTCCTCGCCGGCGAGGTGCCGGCCGACCTGGAGGAGGTGTTTCGCGCTGCCGGAGTCGCGCTGTTCCCCGGGACGTGGAAGGAGCTGCGCTCCCGCTGCAGCTGCCCCGACTGGGAGAGCCCGTGCAAGCACATCGCCGCGGTGCTGTACGTGTTCGCCGACCAGCTCGATACCGACCCGTGGCTGTTGCTCGCGTGGCGGGGACGGACCCCTGAGGAGCTCCTCGATCCGCTCCGGGGCTCGTCTGTCACCGACGACACGGCCGACGAGGTTGCCCCGTGGTGGCCGTTCAACGGCTCGTCCATGCCCCAGCCCGGCGACCTGCCTTCGCCCGCCGGCGATGTCCAGCACGCCGATCCCGCCCGCCCCGACGTCGTGCTCGACGGCCTGGAGGTCCTGGACCTCACCTTCGCAGGTGTCCCATTCCGCGAGGCCCTGAGCCTGGCCTACGGGCGGCTGATCACCGCCGGCGAGGCCGAGGCGCAGGCCGGCGGGTAGCCCGTCGCCCTTCAAAGTTGTTTGGAGACGCCGGGCAACATGCGCGAGCACGACATCGCTCCGTTCGATAGCAGCATGGACGCCCGATTCGCTCAAGTAGGACGCGACGTCGGCTCGCAATCCGGGTCCGTTCCACTGGTGCGGACCACCGAGTGTCCTCCACCATCGTCACGCACTTCCGTCGCTGACAGCCAACCGCTCGACCGGCTGGCCGGTCACCTCCCTGATCAGGTCGAAGTGCTTGTCGAAATGCAGGACAATCAGGCCGGCGAGCTCAGCGGTAGCGGCGACCATGAGGTCAGGAACACTTGGCGCCCGGTGCTGGCAGCGGTCGGCGAGAAGAAGCTGGACCTCGACGGCGCGGTCCTCGATGGCCGGCGTGAGGTACTGAATCGGCATGGCGGCAAGCGGGGCGACATCCAGCTCTCCCCGCCAGGCGGCGGCTGTGCGGGCCGAGTAGCCCAGCTCGAGGCGGGTCAGCGTGATGATGCGGACCAGCCCCCGGTCGATGCGGTCGGCCCAGGCTTGGTCGTCGGGGCCGCTCCCGAGGCGGGCATAGGCCGACTTGTCGATCAGCCAGTTTGGCGACGTCCTCGACACGGCTGGCTCGGGCTCTCAGCTCCATGCGCCGGACATGACGTCGGGATCGTCGAGGTCGGCGAAGACGCCGGCCGACCGCTTGAGATCGGCAACTGTGACTGTGGTGCGAGGACGGGCCTCGGTGGCGAGCGCTCGTCGGAGGTACTCGTTGCGGGAGAGGCCGAGGCGCCGGGCATTGGCGTCGATGGCGACGACCACGTGCTCGGGCAGGTCGCGGATGAGGACGTCTGGCAAAGGACCACCTCCTGGGAAGAGGATATCACCGATATCAGTCGAGTGAAGATCGGGGGGGACAACGGCTCGTGTATCACCCGTGACACCATCGTGCATGGGTGAGGCGTCGATCCGGGACCTACGGAATCACGGTGCCGAGGTGATCGGCAGGGTTCAGGCCGGCGAGAGAGTGACCATGACACGCTACGGGGATCCGGTCGCCGAGCTGCGACCGTTGCCAAAGCGGCGGCTTGGCGCGAGGACGCTCATCGAGCAATTTCGTACCCTTCCCCCCGTCGGCGCCGAGCGGCTTCGGTCCGACGTCGACGCGGTGATTGATCAGTCGCTGTGACGGCCGACCCCGTGGGTGTACTGGACACGAGCACGCTGATCCTTATTGACCGGCTTCACCCCGAGGAGCTGCCAGCCGAGCCCGTCATCACCGCCGTGACGCTTGCCGAACTGTCGATCGGACCACTGGTGGCGGTGACCGACGACGAACGTGCCGCGCGCCAGCTTCGGCTCCAGCAGGCCGAGGCGGCGTTCGACCCACTGCCGTTCGATGCCCAAGCGGCCCGCTCCTTCGGTGCGGTTGCCGCCTCGTTGCGACGGCCCGGCCGGAAGACGTCTGCGCGTGCCTTCGACGCCATGATCGCCGCAACCGCGCTGGCCAACGGCTTGCCCGTCTACACATGCAACCCGCACGACTTCGAGGGTATCGATGGCTTGCGGGTCGAGGGCGTCCCACACCCGGACAAGCAGCGCTGAACGCGGCTGCCCCATGGTGAGTTCGGCGCTGGTTCGTCAGGATCGATGCGAAGGAACCCCTGACCCATCCAGAACCGGATGGTCGAAGTTGTACGGTACGCTTCCAATCGACTCGCCGTACAAGTAGGGGAAACGTCGTGCCCGGACGCCCGAGCCGCGATCAGATCTAGCGCCGGCTTGAGGAGGCCATCGAGGAGCTGCGCCAGCGTGAGGTGGAGCAGCTGATCGGTACCAAGAACAACCGGGGCTACGCCGACGCGGTGTCGATGATGGACCACGTGCGCGACCTGCTGGCGAACGCGGGGCGGCCGGACGACTTCGCCCGCTACGCCGCTGCCGTTCGTGCGGCTCACAAGCCGAAGCGGAACCTGATGAAGCTGCTCGATCAGCGCAGATGGTGATTCGCTGGCGACGAACAAGGAGCTGCCGGACTCGAACACCACGAGAAAGTCGGCACTACTCGACTCGTCGTCGGTTCCACGGGCGTCAGAGCCAAACAGCGAGATCGAGACCCCGCGGTGCCGGCGAGCCGACGACCGCAGCGCAGCGCCAGCGCGTCGTCGAGCTCCTCGGCTCGGACCCCCGGGAGCGCGGCTGTCGGCTGGATTGCCGTTGGGTTCGGTACTCTGACTTCCATGTCGCGCCTAGATCGGATCACCTCGGACCCCTCGATCTGCCACGGCCAGCCGACGATCCGGGGCCTGCGCTACCCGGTCGAGAATCTCCTTGAGTTGCTGGCCTCCGGCATGAGTATCGAGGAGATCATCGAGGATTACCCGGACCTCGATCGCGAGGACCTGCTGGCCGCGCTGGAGTTCGGGGCGCTCGCCTCGGGGATGCGACGAGTGGTGCCTCTCGGCGCCGCGTGAGGTTCCTGGTCGACGCCCAGCTGCCCGCCCGTCTCGCCCGCTTGCTGTCCGCAGCGGATCACGATGCCGTCCACACCTTCGAGCTGCCACATGGCAACCGGACCACCGATGCCGAGATCGCATCGCGTGCCGACGCGGACGACCGCGTGGTGGTCACCAAAGACCGTGACTTTCGCAACAGCCATCTCCTCCGATCGACTCCCCGGCGCCTGCTCATCGTCGCCACTGGCAACATCAGCAACAACGATCTGATGGCCCGGTTCGATCGGTTCCTTGACGCGATCGTCGCCGCCCTGAACGAGGTGCGGTTCGTCGAGCTCGGTCCTGACCAGCTGATCGTGCACGACGACCACTGATCGCTTGGCCGTAAGGATCGGGTGCGCCGTGGGTTGCGGCGCGCGGCCCGACAGGGCGAGACCGAAGCTGTCTCGGGTCTCGAGCGCTTCTCGTGGCAGCGAGCCTCTCGGCGAAGTGACGGAGTCGACCCGTGCGGGCGCGGACCGTTGTAGGGTGAAGTCGTCGCAGCGTCACGCGACCTCCGCCGTGAATGCGCCCGGCGACCCCTCCGAAGGACGCAAAAGTGTCCCATCTTTTGTCCCATCTTTTGCCCCCGGACGGGCCGTTTCTGGATGGGACACTCTGTTCAAAATGGTTCGGGTCGGACAGGCCGAAACCGCCTCTGACCTGCTACGATGCGTCCGTTCGGCACCAAATGGGCCTGTTCAAAAATACCGGTTTGTCGGATTCCTAAACCGTGTGTCGCAGGTTCGAATCCTGCCGAGGGCGCAGACAAAAGTGGCTCTTGTGACATATCCGTGGGTGCCTGAGTAGCCCATCCGCGGCTGCACGCCGCCTCCTTCCTAGGTTTCCGGCTGTTGAGGTCTGGATTCCAGGGAGGGCGAAACGGCGTGCAGATGGC
>Ga0136633_1001771_pt1 | contig 15537 bp, 12 predicted proteins | sample AntDrymeUQ832206_2_FD_105494 | JGI IMG/M metagenome (GOLD analysis project Ga0136633, IMG submission 105494) | Polar desert sand microbial communities from Dry Valleys, Antarctica - metaG UQ83 (22.06) | ecosystem: Environmental > Terrestrial > Soil > Desert | place: Antarctica: Dry Valley...
AGACCCTTGGGGCGGGCTGAGGTCTCCCCGCCCTATCCTGCGCTCGATGCCCCAGCAGATCGCACACGTCGTCGGCGCGAGGCCGAACTTCATGAAGGCCGCGCCGGTCATCCGGGCCCTCGCGGAACGAGGCATCTCCCAGACGGTCATTCACACCGGCCAGCATTACGACGCGTCGATGTCGGACGTCTTCTTCCGCGACCTCGGCCTGCCCGAGCCGGACGTCAACCTCGGCGTCGGCTCGGGATCGCAGGCCGGCCAGACAGCCGCCCTCATGGTCGCCCTCGAAGGCGCCTTCTCGGAGCTGCGGCCCGCCCTGGCCGTCGTCTACGGCGACATCAACTCGACGATCGCGGCCGCACTCGTCGCCTCGAAGTCAGGACTTCCGCTCGCCCACGTCGAGGCCGGGCTGCGGAGCTTCGACGACACGATGCCGGAGGAGATCAACCGCCGGGTGACGGACCTCCTGTCCGAGCTGCTGTTCGTGACCTCCCCCGAGGGCGTCGACAACCTGCGGGCGGTCGGCATCCCAGCGGACCGGATCCACCTCATCGGCAACCCAATGATCGACACGCTCCTCGCGAACCTGGCCCGCTTCGACCAGGCCCGGATGCGCGAGGAGCTACGGCTGGGCGACGGACCGTATGCGGTCGCGACGCTGCACCGTCCCGCGAACGTCGACTCGGCCGAGGCGGCGAAACGGATCGTCGCGGCCGTCAACGGCCTGGCCGAGCTCGTGCCGCTCGTCCTGCCGCTCCACCCGCGCGGCCGGGCCACGCTCGAGGCGGCCGGTCTTGCCTCGTCGGAGCGGCTGCGGGTCGTCGAGCCACTCGGCTACGTCGACTTCATCTCGCTCGTCCGCGGCGCGGCCATCGTCCTGACCGACAGCGGCGGCATCCAGGAGGAGACGACGATCCTCGGCGTTCCGTGCCTGACGGTCCGCCCGAACACCGAGCGGCCGATCACGATCAGCCACGGCACGAACCGGCTCGTCACCCCGGAGGAAGTCGTGCCCCTCGCGCGGCGGATCCTCGCCGACGGCATCGCGGCCCCCGCCGAGCCGCCACCGCTCTGGGACGGCCACGCCGGCCCACGGATCGCGGCAGTCATCGAGGCGTGGCTGGCGGCCCGTGCAGGTGCCCCGCGGTAGACTCTCCCGCGGTGCCCGGCGGCGCCCCGCAAACCGACCCCGACCATTCCCGGAGGAACCGTGACCGACGATCGACGCGTGGCCGTCATCGGCCTCGGCTATGTGGGCCTGCCCCTCGCGATCAACTTCGTCGAGGCCGGGCGGCAGGTCGTGGGCATTGATGCCCTCCCGACACGTGTCGCTGAGTTGAACGCCGGCTCCTCGCCGATCGACGACGTCACCGACGATCGCCTCCAGGCGGCGCTTGCCCGCGGCCTCGAGATCTGCCCACCGGACCAGTCCGACCTCAAGAGTGCGGACGTCGTGTTCGTCTGCGTCCCGACTCCGGTCACGCCCACGAAGGACCCCGACCTCGCCCCGCTCATCACGGCCGCGGAGTTCATCGCGGAACGGCTCCGGAAGGGCCAGCTGATCGTCCTCCAGTCGACGACCTTCCCGGGCACGACCACCGGTCCGTTCCAGGAGGTCCTCGAGCGCAGCGGCCTGACCGCGGGGGTGGACTTCGACCTCGCCTTCGCCCCGGAGCGCGTGAATCCCGGCGATCCCACCAGCGCGGCGAAGAACGTGCCGCGGCTCGTCGGCGCGACGACCGCGAAGGGCACGAAGCGCGCCGCCGCCCTCCTGCGGACGATCAACGATCACGTTGTCGAGCTCTCGTCGCCCGACGCCGCCGAGCTGGCCAAGCTCCTCGAGAACGTCTTCCGCAACATCAACATCGCGTTCGTCAACCAGCTCGCGCTGCTGTGCGAGCGGATGGGCCTGGACGTCTGGGAGGTCATCGACGCGGCCGCCACGAAGCCGTTCGGCTTCATGAAGTTCATGCCGGGGCCGGGCGTCGGCGGTCACTGCATCCCGGTCGACCCGTACTACCTCGCCTGGCGCGCCCGCGAGTTCGACTTCGTCGACCGGTTCATCGAGATCGCCGGCGACATCAACTTCGCCATGCCGCGCCACGTCGTGAGCCTCACGGCCGAGGCCCTCAACGACCGGAGCAAGGCGCTCAAGGGTGCGCGCGTCGGCGTCATCGGCGTCGCCTTCAAGCCGAACGTCCAGGACGCGCGGAACAGCCCCGCGGCGGAGATCCTCGCCCTCCTCGACGAGCGCGGCGCGAAGGTCGACTACCACGACCCGTACGTGCCTTCGTTCACGGACGGATCCGGCACCGTCCGCGACTCCGTCCCGCTCGAGAAGCTCGTCGCGGCCAGCGACGTCGTCGTCGTGGTGACGCCCCACCGGGCGATCGACTGGGCGGCCGTGTACGCCGGCGCGCAGCTCGTGGTCGACACCGTCGACAGCTCCGCCGGACGGCGAACGAAGCCGCGGCAGGTCCTCCGACTCGGCGCCGGATGGTCGACCCGACCCTGACGGCGGCCGGAGGGCCGGCCATCACGGGCCGGCCGGGTCGCCGGCCGGTGGCAATGCTCACCCACTCCTACTACGAGGAGGATCCGCGCGTCCGCCGCGAGGCCGAATCGCTCGTCGCCGCCGGGCGGCCGGTCGACGTCTTCTCGCTCCGACGGCCGGGTGACGAGCCGGAGGGGATGCTGGACGGTGTTCGCGTCCGGCGCCTCGACGTCCAGCGACACCAGGGCGCCTCCCTCGCGGTTTACCTGCGCGAGTACCTCGACTTCTTCGTCCGGGCCGCGTGGTCGCTCGTGCGGGCCCATGTGCGCCGACGCTACGCGCTCATCCAGGTCCACACGCTGCCCGACTTCCTCGCCTTCGCCGCGCTGCCGCTGCGCGCGACCGGCGTGCCGGTCCTCCTCGACCTCCACGAGGCGATGCCGGAGTTTTTCCGGAGCCGATTTCCGCGGGCCGCCAACCCGCTCGTGCACCGGGCGCTCCTCCTGCAGGAGCGTCTTTCGATCGGCGCGGCAAGCCATGCGATCACGGTCAACGATGCGCTCGGCAAGCGGCTCGTCCGCCTCGGCGTCCCGGCGGCCAAGGTCTCGATCGTGATCAACAGCCCCTCGCTCGCGCGCTTCGACCCTCTACGCTACCCGCGGCGGGGGTTCGCCTGGGACGGCACCGTCCGCCTCGTCTACGCCGGAGCCCTGACTCCCACGTACGAGCTCGACGTCGCGATCGACGCGGTCGCCCGGATCCTCGATCGCCGGCCGGAGCTGCCGGTCGCGTTCGAGGTGTACGGGCGCGGCGACTCGGAGGCGGGCCTGCGGGCGCAGGTCGAGCGGCTAGACCTGGGCAAGCGGGTCACGTTCCACGGCCGGATCCCGCTCGAGGACGTGCCCGCCGCGATCGCAGCGGCCGACATCGGCCTGGCTCCCACGCGCCAGGACAAGTTCACGGACGCCAGCCTCTCGACGAAGATCTTCGAGTACGGGGCGATGGGCCGGCCGGCGGTCGCCTCGCGGCTCCCGCTCGTCGAGCGGACGTTCCCGCCCGGGACGGTCGCCACGTACCGGGCCGGCGATCCGGACGGCCTCGCGACGGCGATCCTCCGCCTGGTGGACGATCCGGGAGCCCGAGAGGCCGCCGTGGCGAGGATGGCGAAGCGGGTCCGCGAGCTCGCCTGGGAGCGGGAGGCGGAGCGGTACGTGGCCCTCGTCGACCGGCTCGCCGGGAGCCGCTGAGGGGTCGATCGGACCGGGCCGGAACTTCAGGTACGATACCCGCCCCATCCATGGATCCGGCGGCGGCCGGTTCTTGTTGCAGGACCACACCCCCAGATGACCTTCCGTGCCAAGCCGGTCGTGAAGCGCCCCCACCGTCCGTCGTGGGAGAGCCGGGACCGGAAGAACCTCTATACGAACCTCGGGTTCGGCCTCGTCGTCGTCGTCGCCGTGCTCATCCTCGCCGTCGCGGCGGGCAAGACCTGGTACGACCAGCACCTCGCCCCGGTGGCCTCGGTCAACGGCGAAGCGATCACGAGGGACGAATTCAGCAACCGGTTCGACATCGAGGCCTTCCGCCTCGAGCAGGCCAGCAACCGGATCAACACGGAGGCGGCAGCCGGGCGGCTCACGAGGGAGCAGCAGCAGGCGCAGCTCCAGCAGATCGACCAGCGCCGCCAGCAGATCGGGGCGATCGTTCTCGAGCGCCTGATCGACACGCGTGTCGTGACCACTCTCGCCGGCCAGGAGGGCGTGGCGGTCACGGACGCCGAGATCGATGCCCAGCTCACGAAGGAAGCCACCCTCCCCGAGCAGCGTCACGTCTGGGTCATCGAGGTCGAGCCCAAGGTCGACGTCGACGCGGAGGAGCCGACCGCCGCCCAGAAGGCGGAGGCAAAGACAACGATCGAGAAGGCCCTCGCCGACCTCGTCGCGGGCAAGACCTGGGAGGACGTGGCCAAGGCGACGTCGACCGATTCGACCGCGCCGATCGGAGGCGACCTCGGCTGGATGTCGAACGAGGCCAACCTCGATGAGAAGTTCCTCGAGGCGATCTTCGCGCTCGAGGTCAATGCCCGGACCGGCGTGATCGAGGGCGATGACGGCATCTTCCGGATCGGTCGGGTCACTGAGACCGTTCCCGAGTCGATCGACGAGGTCTACCGCGACGACATCGCGAACAAGGGCATCGACCTCGTGAAGTACCGCGAGGCGGTGCGGACGGACCTCATCCTCGACGCGCTCGAGAAGAAGGTGAACGAGGCGGCCCTCGGCCCGACCGTCCAGCGGAAGGTGGCCCAGATCTACATCCAGGCGCCCGAAGAGCCCGAGCTGCCGACCGGCGCGGTGAAGACCCGGCACATCCTCTACTCGCCGAACGACGATCCGGACAAGGCGAGCGACGTCAAGGCCGACGATCCGGCATGGGCGAAGGCGGAGACCGAGGCGAAGGCCGCCTGGGAGAAGCTCAAGGCCGACAAGACCCAGTTCGACGCACTCGCCCGCGCCGAAAGCGACGAGCCGGGCGCGGACACGACCGGCGGCAAGCTGCCGTACTTCGACCCCAGCATGGTTGAGGGCGACACCGGGCTCGACCCCGCGTTCGGGGCGGCGATCTTCAAGGAGGGCGTGAAGGCCGGCGACCTCCTCGAGCCGGTGAAGAGCGCGTTCGGCTGGCACGTGATCCAGCTGATGTACTTCCCGCCGGACATCGACACGGCGAACAAGCTCAAGACGGATCTCGACGGCGGCGCGGATTTCGCGAAGATCGCCCGCGACTATTCCGAGGGCGCCGAGGCGAAGGACGGCGGCGCCCTTGGCTGGGTCGCCCGCTACCAGCTCGACAAGGTGCTCGAGGACGCGGTCTTCGCGACGCCGGTCGGCAAGGTCTCCGCGCCTCTCGTCGTCGAAGGCGACGGGATCTACCTCGTCAAGGTGGTCCAGGAGGCGACGCGGACGCCCGACGCGGACCAGAAGGCAACGCTCGAGCAGCGCGCATTCCCGAACTGGTACGAGACGAAGAAGGTCGAGTTCGACATCAAGCGCGAGGTCGACTTCTCCACCGGGACGGCTTAGGCACGGAGCGGTGCTCGACGCGCTCGTCGCAGAAGCGCGGCTTCGCTGGGGGCTCGATCTCTCGGCCGGGCTGCAGATCGTGGCGGCGGAGCACCTCGTGGCGACACCGATCGAGCCCTCGCGGCCGCTGCTGATCGTGCCGCTCGCCATGCTCGGGGGTGGGGCGCACGGGACAGGCGCGACGGCCTTGGCCCCACTGCCCGGCCGCCACGGACCCGCCGGCCGCGACCCGATCGCGCTCGTTCAGCGCCTCTACCCGGCTGACCAGCGCGTGGGACGGTTTGGCAGCGCCGGGGAGACGACCGTCGGGGCCCTCGGCGATGCCGAGCTGACCGGCGCCCTGTACGTGCCGCCGGTCGCGCCGGAGCTCGCTTCGGCCGGCCCATGGGCGATGCCCTGGATCTCCGACCGCTTGCGCCGGCCCGACGGCTGCCCGTGGGATCGCGAGCAGACGCACGAGTCGCTTCGCAAGCACCTGCTCGAGGAGGCGTACGAGGTCTACGACGCCCTCGAGCGCGGGGCCACCCCGGCGCTGGCAGGCGAGCTCGGCGACCTGTGGCTGCAGGTCGTCCTTCACGCCCAGCTCGCGGCCGAAGAGGGCGTCTTCGACCTGGCGGACGTCCACCAGGCGATCGCGACGAAGATCGTCCGCCGTCATCCCCACGTGTTCGGCGAGGCAGAGGCCCGGACGGCGGGCGACGTCAGTCGCCAGTGGGAGCGGATCAAGGCCGACGAGCGAGCCGCCGAGGATGGCGCGGATGGGACGGTCCTCGAAGGCGGTTCGGAGAGCGCGCTCGACGGGATCAGCCCCTCGCTCCCGGCGCTCGCGGCGAGCCAGGAGATGCAGGAGCGCGCGGCGAACCTCGGTTACGACTGGCCGTCGATCGATGGCGTCCTCGACAAGGTGACCGAGGAGCTCGCCGAGCTCCGCGCGGCCACAACGCTCGAGGAGAGGCGCGAGGAGTTCGGCGACCTGCTCATGGTCCTCGTGAACGTCGCGCGCAAGGAGGGGATCGAGACCGAAGGCGCGCTGCGCGGCGCCAACGACAAGTTCCGCCGGCGGTTCCGGAGCGTCGAGCGGCAGGCCGCGGAGCGCGGGGTCGCGCTGCGCGACCTCGACTTCCCGGCGCTCGACGAGCTGTGGGACCGGGCGAAGGCCGAAGAGGCGGCCGGCGGCGACCGGCCCAGGGAGGAGATTCGAACATGACCATCGGGAACCGAGCGGTCGTTCGGGCCGACGGACGAGCACCGACCCAGCTCCGGCCGGTGTCGCTCACCCTCGGCGTCCAGAAATGGGCCGAGGGCTCATGCCTCATCCGCGTCGGCGGCACGGAGGTCCTCTGCGCGGCGACGATCCAGGACCGCGTCCCGCCCCATCTCCGCGGCAAGGGCACGGGCTGGGTCACGGCGGAGTACGCAATGCTCCCGCGGGCCACCGCGGAGCGGACCGAGCGGGAGTCGGCTCGCGGCCGCATCGGCGGCCGGACCCACGAGATCCAGCGGCTCATCGGCCGCTCGCTGCGCGGCGTCGTCGACCTCGGGAAGCTCGGCGAGCGGACGATCACCGTCGACTGCGACGTCCTCCAGGCGGACGGCGGCACGAGGACCGCATCGATCACCGGCGGCTACGTCGCCCTCGGCGCGGCCCTGATCACGTACGGCATGGAGCGGCTGCTCGTGTCGAAGGTCTCGGCCGTGAGCGTCGGAATCGTCGAGGGTGCCACGCTCCTCGACCTCGACTATTCCGAGGACTCGCGCGCCGAGGTGGACCTCAACGTCGTCGGCACGGACGCGGGCACGTACGTCGAGTTGCAGGGGACCGCCGAGGGCCGCCCGTTCGACCGGGCGGCGATCGACCGCCTCCTCGACCTCGCGAACCAGGGTTTCGAGCACCTCTTCACGGTGCAGGCCGAGGCGCTCGCCAGCGTCAAGCGGTGACCCGGCCGCGGCTGGTCGTCGCCACCCGCTCGGAGCACAAGCTGCGTGAACTGCGCGCTCTCCTCCGGCTCGACCGAGCGGAGCTCGTGTCGCTCGACGACCTCGGCATCAAGGGGGAGCCCGTCGAGGACGGGGCGACGTTCGAGGCGAACGCCGCGCTGAAGGCCCGCTGGGCCGCGCGGCAAACCGGCCTGCCGGCCCTCGCCGACGATTCGGGGCTCGAGGTGGATGCCCTGGGCGGCAAGCCCGGCATCAGGACGCGGCGCTACGCCGGTGAGAACGCAACGGACGCGGACAACAACGCGAAGCTGCTCGCCGCGCTCAGGGGACGCGAGCCCGCGAAGCGCGCCGCCCGCTATGTATGTGTCCTCGCGCTCGCCCGGCCCGAGCGCGCCGGTCCCCGGGGCGGGCTGCCGGTGACGACGCGGCGCGGCATCGCGCGGGGTCGAATTGCCACCGCGCCGCGCGGATCGAACGGCTTCGGTTACGACCCGATCTTCGAGCCGCTGGCGGAGCCGCCCGGTGGCCGGACGCTCGGCGAATGGTCGGCCGAGGCGAAGAACGCGATCTCCCACCGCGGCAAAGCGGCACGCCGGATGGCAACCCTCCTGCGCGAGCTCGGCTTCTGATGGCCGCCGACGCGCGCGGCCTGCGGCGCCTGTGCGTGTTCTGCGGCGCGAGTCCCGGGCGCGACCCGGCCCACGCGGCTTTCGCCCGCGAGGTGGGAGCGGCCCTCGCCGGCCGGGGGATCGGGGTCGTGTACGGCGGCGGTCGCGTGGGATTGATGGGCGCGCTCGCCGACGGCGCCCTCGCCGCGGGCGGTGAGGTCATCGGCGTGATCCCCCGCGGGCTCGTGGAGCGGGAGCTCGCCCATGGGGGAGTGCCGGACCTCCGCGTCGTCGAGTCGTTGCACGAGCGCAAGGCGCTCATGGCCTCGCTGGCCGACGGGTTCGTCGCGCTGCCGGGTGGGCTCGGCACGCTCGAGGAGCTGGCGGAGGCGATGTCGTGGGCGCAGCTCGACCTTCACGACAAGCCGTGCGGCGTGCTCGACCCGACGGGCTACTTCGAGCCGCTCCTCGGATTCCTCGACCGGGCGGTCGAAGAGGGATTCCTCACCAGGGAGCACCGCGAGCTGCTCGTCGTCGCCCGCGATCTCGACGACCTGCTCGCCCGGTTCGAGGCTCACCGCGCTCCGGCCGGGCGCTGGGAGCGGTCCGGCTAGTCGACCACCCGGAACAGCAGCAGCCGGCCATCGCCAAATTGTTGCTCGAGGCGGTAGCGCGCGCTTCCTTCGAGGGCCGCCAGATCGACCTCGAACGGGGCATGGCCCCCCAGGTCGGTCCCCGTGGCCGCCGGCGCGGCGACGAGCAGGTACCCCACGCCTTCCTGCGTCAGGAACGCGGCCGCATCCGCGCCGCCCGGCTCGGCGAACACCTGCCGGGCGTCGAGCAGCAAGCCCGTCGCGCGAGCGAGCCGCGCCGGGTCACCGAGGTACGGGGCCGGGCCGTCGACGATCCCGGTCCGCCCCGTCACCGCGGCGAACGAGCCCTGGGTCCAGGCGTTGGCGAGAACCCGGGTCCCCGGCGGGAGGTTCGCGCCGATCCAGCGATACGCCTCGTGACCGGCAGGGCTGAGGACGGCAGCTCGCTCGGTTGCCGTGTCGCTCGAGTCGCCGCCGGTCGGTGGCCCGGGGATGACGACCACCGCGGTGACGAGCGCCAGGATGGCGCCCGCAACGGGCATCGCACCGCGCCACAGCCTTGTCCGGAGGCGCGGCCCGATGATCCGGTCGAGCCACCACAGCGCCACGATCGCGGCGACGACCGGCGCGATGGCGACGAACGGGACCAGGCCGCCCGGGCCGATTCGCCGGGGGACGTACGTCGGGAGCAGCGAGAACAGCAGGAACGATCCCGCCAGGAGGACCGACACGAACGCCGTCCAGCCGAGGATCGCCCGCTGGCGGCGGGCGTCCGCGAACGGCCAGCCGCCGAGGGGCACCGCCAGCAGCGCAGCCAGAGCGACGAGCGGCAAGAGGACCCGACCGTCGAGCCAGGGCCAGATGTGGACGACGGAGCTCGGCAGCACGCGCAGGTCGATGAAGGCCGCGGGTGGCAACGCGCCGAACTGCTCCGCGTCGGTGGCGGCCACGTGGAAGTCCCACGTCGCGTCGCCGCTCGAGCCCCAGCCGGCCGGGGGTGCGCCCACCAGCGTGACGGGGACCGGCTCGATGCTCGCTCCGGCGACGAGATACCGCAGGATCCGTGTGTCTCCGGTGAGGACCGCGTCGCCGAACAGACCCGCGAGGACACCGCCCGCGATGATCACGGCCCCGAGGGCGAGCGGCGGGCCGGCGTCCGCACCGATCGGCGCGCGCAGGCCCACCCTCCGCCCGTGCCGGTAGCCCAGGCCGCCGGCGCTCTCCGGGCCCCCGCCGGGCATGACGAGCGCCCGGGCGATGACGACGCCCGCAATCGCGGCCGCCAGCACGAGGAACACTTCGACGTCGACGAGGAACACGAGCGCGGCGGTCACGGTCGCGGCCACGGCGAGGCGGCGCGACCGCTCGACGATCGCGCGCTCCGTCAGCCACAGCGCGAAGAGCCCCACGACGAATGCCCACGCCACGGGACCGTAGCCGGAGGCGACCAAGTCCATCCAGACCGTCCGGAACAGCAGGATCGCCCCGAGCAGCGCGATCCAGGTCGACACCCAGCGGCGGAAGAGGAGTGTCGCGAGGACGAGCCCGCTCAGCAGGACCGCGAGCCGGTATTGCTCGAGCTGGAGGAGCCGGTCCCCGGGCAGCAGGACGAACGCGGCGGCCGAGTGGGCAACGAACGGACCGTGGTCGACGCCGAAGGGGCCCACGCCGCCCCAGGCGGGAAGATCGGCCAGGAAGCCTCCCGTCGCGGCCGTCGACCAGGCGAGGGCCGCATCGGCCCAGGCAGTCGCGCCGGGGGGGAACGTCGCGCCGGCGCTCGGCGGGCCGGCCGGCAGGACGGCGAGCAGGACCGCGATGAGTGCGCCGGCCGCTGCCCCGAACCACCAGCGCAACGCGTGCCACGACGGCCGGCCCGGCCGGCGCGGCAATCGCGAATGGAGCGGCAGCAGGGTCATCCCGACAAGGAGGGCGACGAGAATCGTCGGCCGGAGGAGCCCCAGCCGCGCGAGCAGGGTGCAGGCCAGCGCCGTGACGACGATGCTGACCCCCACCGCCCGACCCAGGCGAGCCAGGTGAGTAGATGCTCCCGGCACGACGATCGGCCCCAGGGTGAGCCCCGGAAGGACGAACAGGAACGCCAGGGCGACGGCAACCCTTGTCGCCTCGAACAGGATCGCGATCGGGTCCATCGTCGGTCGGTGGTCCTTCGGTGAGCGGACTGGACCGGGTTAGGGGCTCGTGGTTCCGGGTGCTGATGTGGTCGGCCGGGGCAATGGCCAGGGGCGAGGCGGTGTGCCGGGGTCGCTGAACAGCCCGTCGGCCACCGCCCAGATTGCGACGAAGTCGGGGAACTGGACGGCGCCGTACTCGTTCCGGCCGCCCGTCACGAGCGGGGAGCGGATGACCACGCGAACGATCGACTCGTCGTCCACCTCGTCCGCGAGCACGGCGAACTGCGGCAGCCGGTCGACCGGGAAGTCCGTCCGGACCGTCTCGCCGAGGGCGTCGAACAGGGTCGGCAGCTGGAACAGGAGGCTGCCGTTGCGGATCGCGCGATCACGCAGGGAGAGGATCACCTCCTGCTGCCGCGCCGCGCGCGTGAAGTCGCTCTCGCCGGGGGCCCTCCGCGCCCGCACATACGCGAGTGCGTCCAGCCCGTCGAGATGGTGAGGACCGGCCGTGATCGAAAAGCCAAACCTGCCCCGGTACCCGTACTCGCTGTCGGTGAACCCCTTGGCCGGCGCGACGTCGACCCCACCGAGCCCGTCGACGATCTTCACGAAGCCGAAGAAGTCGATCGAGGCGTGGTAATGGATCGGGACTCCGAGCAGCGCCGACACGGCGCTCTTGAGCGCCCGCATCCCGCCTTGCGGGAACTCGTCGGGGTGGGCATCCGCGTAGCTCTTCAGCGAGTTGAGCTTCGGCCCGAACACGTCGCCGTTGCCCAACGGCACGCCGACGAGGTCGCGCGGGATCGAGACCATCGACACGCTCCGGCCCACCGGGTCGATCGAGACGACGATCATCGTGTCGGTCAGCGTCGCCGACCGCGACGGGATCTTGTCGATGCCGGTGACGAGGATGTTCGTCCGCTCATGGTCGCCCGGTCCCGGCTTCGAGGTCACGCCCGCGACCCCGCCCTGGCCCTGCCGCGAGTCGAAGATCCGGGCGAACGTGTCGCGCGCGGCGAGTCCCACCTGGAGGGCGTACAGGTGGGGCACCGCGACGAAGACGAGAAGCACGACGAGCGCGATCGCGCCGGCGCGGCTGGGGCCGCCGCGCGACCGGCGGTCGAAGAACGCTTGTCCCACCGAGGCCAGGCGCCAGCCGAGCACGAGGATGTTGAGCCCCAGGGCGACGGTGAGAATTGCCGGGCTGATGAGCGTCGCGGCGAGACGCGTCGGCGACGAGAGCAGGAGCGACAGCCACACCAGGCCGATGAGGGCGAGCGATGGGACGGCGAAGGTGGCCGCAAGCCTTGTTCGGCCGTTGACGAGCTGCCCGAGGCCGGGCACGACTGCCGACAGCGCGGCCGCACCGACCCGCCGGCCGTCGGCCGGGCGAGCTTCCTGCCGGCGTCGGGCCTGGAATGAGGGGTCCGTGAGGCTGCCCCGAGGATCGGGCCGAAGTCCTGGGCGGCGGTCGTTCGGCCGGGGCACCGGCCGGGTCCGTCGAGCTTGCACGAGGCGGTTGGTTCTCCTTCGGGGAAGGGGTCACGGCCCCGCGCCAGTCTAGCGGCGCAGGCCGGCCCGTCGCGGGCGGCGCCGCACGGCGGACATGGTGACGCCGGGCGGTCGATCAGCCTGCCATTCACCGCCCGGCGTCGCTCCCTTTGACGGGCCAGCCTCGCCGATTGCTCCGTTACCAGCGATGGGCGACGTCGATGACCAGCCTCGAGCCCGCCGGACCCGCGAGCACGAAGGCTCGGAAGGGCAGCCGCGCTCGGACCCCGATGGCGATCTCGGTCTGGGCCTCGAACGTTCCGAGGAACGCGACCTGCCGGAAGGTCCGATAGCCGGTCACGCCGACCGCATGCATCGGGTCGCGGGGGCGATAGGTGGGGCGGGCGTCGGCGTCGTGGGCGGCCGCATTCACGACGACGGCCAGGAACGCGCCACCTCGGACCGGGAGTCGCTGACCGGACGCGCCGTGGCGAACTTCCGGCACGTACCGGACCTGGTAGCCGATCCCTTGCCGGCCGGGCAGCCCGGGCTGCGTCGGTCCAAGGTCCAAGACGAGTCGATCGAAGCAGGTGTGCCTGCCGGCTCGAAGATTCTCGATGGTCGCGCTGGTGTAGGTGAAGACGAGATGCTTCTCGGGCAGCGATCCCCAGCGGATCCGGCAGTCCGGCTGGGACGTGGACGCCGCCGCCACGCCGGTGGAGGCCGTGGAGACGGCGATCAGGGCTGACAGCAGGACGAGGGCGGCGAGTTGGCGAGAGCGGTTCATCGGTCGGGCTCCTGTGCGGGTGGATGCAGGAGTCCGACTGTCGGCCCGGTCCATCGCAGCGGCGTCGCCGGCGGGTAACGATCGGGTCACGAGCCTCACCGACTATCATCCCCGTGCGGGGCGTAGCGAAGCCTGGCATCGCACGTGCTTTGGGAGCACGAGACCGTCGGTTCGAATCCGACCGCCCCGACCACCATGCACCCGGCGGGGAACCCGTGGCCCAACGCCTCCGTCAGGCGGCCATGCCCAATTTCCAACGGTTGCTACCCGCGATCATCCTTCCCGTGATCCTGCTCGCCGGCTGCTCCGGCGCAGCCCCTGCCCAGCTCGAGGGGCGCACGTTCATCTCCACCGGGGTCACCGACAAGGGCGTCGCCCGGCTGCTCGTGCCCGGCACGGAGATCCGGCTCACGTTCAACAGGGACGGCCAGCTCGGCATGAACGCCGGCTGCAACCACCTGGGCGGCACCTATCGAATGGACGGCTCGACCCTCCGATTCGAGGGCGGCGCGATGACTGAGATGGGCTGCGACGAGCCCCGCCACAAGCAGGACGACTGGGTTTCCGCCTTCCTCGGGTCCCGCCCCACCGTGGCCCTCGCCGGAAACGACCTGGTCCTGACCGCCGGCGACGTCGTCATCCGGCTCCTCGACCGCGAGATCGCGGACCCCGACCTCCCGCTCGTCGGGCCGACCTGGACGGTGAACTCGATCGTGACCGGCGACGCCGTGTCGAGCATCCCCGATGGGGTTGTCGCGACGCTGACATTCAGTGCGGATGGCCGGGTGGCAGTCGCGACCGGCTGCAACCAGGGCGGCGGCTCGTATGCCGTCGAGGGCAACAGGATCCGGTTCGCGGAGATCGCCCTGACGAAGATGGCCTGCGATGCCGCTCGCGGCCAGATGGAAGCGGCCGTCCTCGCTGTGCTCGGGGCGGAGGCCCTCACGTACGCGATCGAAGCCGGATCGCTGACGCTCCAGGCCGGCGCGCAGGGCCTCGTCCTCGGCGGCGCATAACCGTCACGATCCGGCTTCCACGACTGTGACACCGCCAGTGAGTCAGGGCGTCGCGGACCGTGCACGGTCGGGACGCCGGGGTGCAACCCGGGCTCAGGACCACGCTGGCTCCGGCCAGGATTGACTCGCGGGCGTGGTCACAGGCGCCCGCGGCCGCGGGCGCCAGGCACTCAGTCGGCGACGCCCGCCCTGCCCCAGCGCCGGACCTCCGCCTGGAGGTCGAGCGGGCGGACAGCGCCCCGGTGCTCGTCCTCGCCCCACGCCTCGTTCGGGACCCGCCACATCAGCTCGAACTCATTCCCGTCCGGGTCGGCGCCGTAGAGCGACTTCGAGACGCCGTGGTCGCTCGCGCCGCCGAGCGCGCCGGCGGCCTCGAGCTCCTCGGCCGCGACGGCGAGCGCCTCGATCGTCGGCACCTCCCAGGCGAGGTGATAGAGACCCACCGACCCACGCGCCGGCCGCGCCGCGCCCTCGCCGACCGAAAAGAGCCCGAGATCGTGATGGTTGTCGCCGTCCGCGGCGCGCATGAAGATCGCCTGCCCGCCGAACTCCTTCGACACGATCTCGAATCCGAAGACGCGGCCGTAGAGCTCCGCGGCGCGTTCTGCGCTCCGGACGTAGAGGACGGCGTGGTTGAGCTTGGCGACAGGGATCATCGGACGGTCTCCTGCAGGGTTCGGGACGTCATTGTGACCCCACAGGGCTGCTAGCCTGCCGCACATGTCCAGGCCACTACGCGTTGGCGTCCAGCTCCCCGAAGCGGAGCGCGAGGTCCCCTGGGCGGAGTACGTCGCGCTCGCCCGTCACGCCGAAGACCTCGGATTCGATTCCCTGTGGCTCGGCGACCACCTCCTCTACCGCGAGCCGGACGGCACGACCGCCGGACCGTGGGAGGCGTGGACGATGCTCGCCGCGATCGCCGCGGCGACGTCCCGGATCACCCTCGGCCCTCTCGTCGCGTGCACCGCGTTCCACAACCCGGCGGTGCTCGCGAAGCAGGCAGCGACCCTCGACGAGGTAAGCGGCGGTCGGTTCGTCCTCGGTCTGGGCGCCGGCTGGAACGAGACCGAGTTTCGCGCCTTCGGGATTCCGTTCGACCATCGGATCTCGCGCTTCGAGGAGGCGTTCACGATCATCCGGACGCTCCTGCGCGAGGGCTCGATCGATTACGAAGGCCGGTTCTACCAGGCCCGCGACTGCGAGCTCAGGCCACGCGGGCCCACCCCGGGTGGCCCACGGCTTCTCATCGGCTCGTCCGGTGAGCGGATGCTCCGGATCACTGCTCCCCACGTCGACGCCTGGAATGCCTGGTTCGCCGACACGGGCAATTCGCCCCAGGGCGTCCCGGCGCTCCGGGATCGGGTCGACGCCGCCTGCGCGGAGGCCGGTCGCGAT
>Ga0136633_1001773_pt1 | contig 15522 bp, 13 predicted proteins | sample AntDrymeUQ832206_2_FD_105494 | JGI IMG/M metagenome (GOLD analysis project Ga0136633, IMG submission 105494) | Polar desert sand microbial communities from Dry Valleys, Antarctica - metaG UQ83 (22.06) | ecosystem: Environmental > Terrestrial > Soil > Desert | place: Antarctica: Dry Valley...
GAGATCGATCTCGCCGATCTCCTCGAACGCCTTCGCCGTGTCCTCGAGCCAGGCAGCCACCCTCCGGTCGCGGGCGTGCGTGCGGATGATCGCCTCGATGTCGCGGTCGAGCACCGCCAAGCGCTGCTCGTTCCAGTCCAGCACGAAGCGAGTGTGCGAGTAAGGCGCCTGCCAACGCTCGGTGTCCGGCGGCAGCAGGGGGAGGCCAGCCGCAACCTCGTTGAGCCGTGCTCGATAGCTGGCCAGACCGGCCTCACCCAGTGCCGGCGCGTAGGCCACCGGGTCGAGAGTGAAGTAGTCCACCTCGCCGGTGAACTGGAACGCCATCATCCAGTCGACGAGCTTGCCCGCCGGCGCCTTCGCAGCCGCCGCGGCCTTGGGGTGCAGGTCGAGCAGTCGGCGGCAGGCGTCGCCGATGACGCCGCTTGAGTCGTCGGCGCGGGCGATCACCGTGATGGCGCTGGCCACGGCCTTGCGGGTGACGGCGTATATCTCGGCAGGCTCGGCCGTTGAGCCCTCGAGGAGGTCGACGGCCTCGTGCATCTGCCTCCCGTGCTCGTTGGCCGCGCTCCAGCGGTGGAGGTCAGCGCGGGTTCTGATCATGGGCAGCACGGCGTCCGCAAGTTCGCTCACGCGACGATTCTGCAGCATTTCTGGACAAGCGACTGGGGGCAGTCGTGGGTGGATGGTCAGGCGGCTTGGCGGTGCCCGACCAGGTCGATCTCGATGATGGTGTTGGCTCGGGCCAGCGATCTAACGGTGCTGGATCCGGGTCCGATGTGGAGCCAGGCGCTGAGCCGGGTGTAGCTGTGGCCGAGTGGGCTGGTCCAGGTGGTCTGTCCGTGCTGGGGTCCGGGGTGGTGGCGGGTGACGGTCCAGCCGGCGTGCTTGGCGCGGTGGCAGCGCGCGCTTTTCGCGCTGAGGTTCCAGGCCGCGGTCGGCCCGGCCGGGTGGGCGAGTTCGTGGTCGAGGTCGCAGTGCCCGGCGGGTTGGGAGCAGCCGATGCCGGTGCAGTGCTGGTCGCGTAGCTCGATGAACCGCCGGAGCCGGCCGCTCGGGTCGTGCTGTGGCTGGACCACGTCGCGCAGCACGAACGGGGTCAGCAGGTCTTCGAGGCGCTGGTCGTGGGCTGGTGCGGCCCGATGCGCTCGGAAGATCTTCGGGTCGTCGCCGATCGGGACGCCGCTGGTGGGGTCGGTGAAGACCCGGCGGAGGTCAGCGGTCGGCAGCAGCATCCGGGCGTGATGGGCGGGCAGAGCTCCGCCCCCGGCTCCTGCAACGGTCCCGGTGCGGTTGTCCTGCTCGAGCAAGGTGGTCATCGGGATGTGCACGAGGAGCACCTGTGGGTTCTTGACGGGCAGGTTGAGGATCGTGGAGGCGAGCTCGAGCCAGTCGAGCTCGGTCCAGTGCGGCGGCCGTTCGGGTGGGTCAGCCTCCCGGGCCCAGTCCGGCGGTGGCTCCGGTGGTAGCGGCAGGTCGTCGAGGAAGTCTGTCGGCAGGTCAGGCACTGAGTGCGGCTCGTCGTAGCCGTCGCGCGGCTCCGGGTCGTCGGGGTCGGCCACGCAGGGAAGGCTGGCGGCGAGGGCTGCGAGGTCATCGGCCAGGTAGGGGTCGGCGAGGGCCAGGGCGCGCAGCTGCTCGGTCTCGCCGCGTTGGATCGCGAGCACGAGGGCCAGGAAGCGAGAGGGGAGCTGGGCGAACACATCGGCCCGTCGCTGCGCGGCGGTGCGCTTGATGCCCGCCTTGTCGTCGGCGATCTTCTGGGCCCGGCAGACCTCGTCGAAGTCCAACCCCCAGCGGCGACCGTCGATGAGATCCATCGAGCCGGTGACGCCCATCATCCCGTCACCCCGGTCGTGCTGCCACACCCCACGGTCGGCTTTCGCCTGGTCGAGTCGCTGCTGCATCAGCTCGGGGTTGAGGTCTGCCTCGACCTCGGGGATCAGCGTGGCCACGAGGCGTCGTACATCGGTGGTGTTGGCTGTTGCGATCGTGGGCAGCAACCGCCGCTCGAGCTCTCGCGTCACTTCGGGTGAGCAGTTGCGGGTCTGCTGGAGCAGCAGGACCGCCGTCTCGCGGAACATCGTGCCGGCCTGCAACGCCGCCAGGGTGCGGGGCAGCTCCTCGATCAGGCGGGTGCCGTCGATCAGCTGTGAGCTCGCCCGACCCTGACCGATGCGGGCGGTGCCGGCCAGCTCCAGAACACCGAACTGCTCCATCTGCCCCTTGGCATCCGGCGGGTTCCACAGGCTGTCCATGTCGGCCCGCAGGACCATGCGGCGGGCATACAGCTGCGCGTCCTGCGCTTCGACCTCGGCCAGTTCAGCCAGCAGCGCGCGCTGCTGATCCTCTCGGCACAGGGTCGAACTCATAAGCGAGACTCTACTGGTCGGCAGCGACAAATCAAGGGTCTGACGCACATCTGTGGATGAGAACTTTTCCTTAGCCAGCAGCGGATCTGCCGTAGGTCACGACCCAATCAGGGAGGTCCGACAGCGTCAGCGGAGCCTGTGGACGAGCGACGGCATGACCGCCATGTTCACCCCGGAGCACATTCACGTGGCGTTGGACGCGCTCCGTGACCGCGGTTGGGATCGCGAGCTGGCGCCAGCGCGTTAGCCTGACGACGTCGCATCGGCCTACTGGATGATGTGACACTTTCCGCTTTGGTGTAACTGGCAGCACAGGACCTTTTGGTGGTCTCGGGTCCGGGTTCGAATCCTGGGGGCGGAGCCCACGTCGACGGCACCGGCTTCGCCGGTAGGGTGGGGCTTGCCGGCTTGATCCGCCGGCCTTCCCCATCTGCCAGCCCCGCACATCCGCCCGCCGAGACGCTGGGAGCGCTGCGTGCCGTCCGCCAGACCGGTCGCTGTGATCGTCCTGGCCGCGGGTGAGGGCACCCGGATGCGGAGCACCACCCCCAAGGTCCTGCACGCGCTCGGCGGCCGCACCATGCTTGGGCACGTCCTGGCCAGCGCGGAGGCCCTGGAGCCCGAGCACCTGCTGGTCGTCGTCGGACATGGCCGCGACCAGGTGACGGCGAGCCTGATCGGTCTGGCCAAGGCCGTCGTGCAGGAGACCCAGGACGGCACGGGTCACGCCGTTCGCGTCGCCCTCGAGACGCTCGGGCCGGTCGAAGGCACCGTCGTCGTCGTACCCGGTGATGCTCCGTTGTTGACCGCGCAGACGCTGGCGCTGCTCGTCGAGACGCACCAGCAGGCGAAGGCGGCTACCACCTTGCTGACGGCGCGGGTAGCCGACCCGACGGGCTACGGGCGGATCGTGCGCGATGCGCAGGGCGTCGCGAAAGTGGTCGAGCACAAGGACGCGGACGATGAGGTGCGAAGGATCGACGAGGTGGCGACCAGCGTCTATGCCTTTGACGCGCTCCCGCTGAGGGAGGCGCTCGGCAAGCTCGGCACCGACAACGCGCAGGGCGAGCAGTACCTCCCCGATGTCGTCGCCCTGCACCGCGCCGCCGGTCTGCCGGTGCAGGCGCAGGTCGCCGACGACGCGACCGAGACCCTCGGCTGCAACGACCGCGCGCAGCTCGCCGACCTGGCCAGGCTGCTCCGTGATCGGACCGTCAGGCGGCATCAGCTGGCAGGTGTTGCTGTGCTCGACCCGCAGACCACGTGGATCGACACCGGCGTCACGATCGAGCCCGACGTCACGATCGCCCCCAACTGCCAACTCCACGGCCGTACGACGGTGCGTGCGGGTGCAGTTATCGGCCCGGACACCACCCTCACCGATTGCGATATCGCCTCTGGTGCAACGGTTCTCAAGAGCCACTGCAACGGCGCCATCGTCGGAGCAGGGGCCACGGTGGGGCCGTTCAGCTACCTGCGGCCGGGCACCGTTCTCGGCGCCCGGGCCAAAGTCGGTGCGTTCGTGGAGACCAAGGCTGCCGAGATCGGCGATGACGCGAAGGTGCCGCACCTGTCCTACGTCGGCGACGTCACGATCGGCCGCCGCAGCAACATCGGCGCTGGCACGATCGTGGCCAACTACGACGGCCAGTCCAAGCACCAGACGTTCGTCGGCGACGACGTCAGGGTCGGCAGCAACAACACCTTGGTGGCACCCGTGACGGTGGGCGACGGCGCTTACACCGCAGCGGGTTCGGCTATCACCGAAGACATCCCGGATGGCGCACTCGGCGTCGCCCGCGGCAAGCAGCGCAACATCGAAGGCTGGGTCGCCCGGAAGCGGCCCGCCAAGGGGGAGAAGCACAGCTGATGGCCAGCCTCGAGATCGACAGCCGCAAGAACCTGATGCTGTTCACCGGCCGCGCCGCCCCCGAGCTGGCCGAAGAGGTCGGCGGGGAGCTCGGCGTCGAGCCGGTGCCGACCGCTGCCTACGACTTCGCGAACGGCGAGATTTTCGTGCGCTTCGAGGAGTCGGTCCGCGGCTGTGACGCCTTCGTCATGCAGAGCCACGCGGCCCCGATCAACACCTGGGTCATGGAGCAGCTGCTGATGGTCGATGCGCTCAAGCGGGCCTCGGCCAAGCGGATCACGGTGGTGATGCCGTTCTACCCCTACGCCCGGCAGGACAAGAAGCACCGCGGCCGCGAGCCGATCAGCGCCCGCCTGATCGCGGACATGTTCAAGGTGGCCGGTGCCGACCGCCTGATGAGCGTCGACCTGCACACCGCCCAGATCCAGGGCTTCTTCGACGGGCCGGTGGACCACTTGTTCGCGCTGCCGTTGCTGGCCGACCACGTCGCGAGCAGGTACGACAGCGACAACATGACGATCGTGTCGCCGGACTCGGGTCGGGTGCGGGTCTCGGAGCGGTGGTCAGACCGGATGGGTGGCTGCCCGCTGGCCTTCATCCACAAGACCCGCGACCCGATGGTCGCCAACGAGATCGTGGCCAACCGCGTCGTCGGTGACGTCAACGGCCGGGTCTGCGTGCTCGTCGACGACATGATCGACACCGGCGGCACCATCACCAAGGCGGCTGACGTGCTGTTCGAGGCCGGCGCTGCCGACGTCATCATCACCGCGACCCACGGCGTCCTGAGCGGCGCTGCCATCGACCGACTGAAGAACTCAGGTGTGACCGAGACGATCATCACCAACACGCTTCCGGTGCCGCAGGACTGCCGGTTCGACAAGCTCACCGTGCTTTCGATCGCGCCGCTGATCGCCCGAGCCATCAGCGAGGTGTTCGAGGACGGCTCGGTGACCAGCCTGTTCGACGGCCACGCCTGAGGGCCGGACGCGGTGATCGGCTAGACTCTGCGCTCGCGGCCCCGCGCTCACGCTCGGCCCACCCAAGACCACAGTTCTCTAGGAGTTCGTCGTGTCCGAGATCCGCATCGTTGCCGAGTCGCGCACCGAGTTCGGCAAGGGCCCGGCCCGCCGGACCCGGCGCGCGGGCAAGGTGCCGGCTGTCCTGTACGGCCACGGCGACAAGCCGAAGCACTACGCGCTGCCGGGCCACGAGCTCATGCTGGCGCTCAAGCACGACGCCAACGCACTGCTCACCCTGCAGACCGAGGACGGCGAGCAGCTCGCGCTCCCCAAGGTCATCGTCCGCGACCCGATCAAGCGCACCCTCGAGCACATCGACCTGGTCGCGGTCCGCAAGGGTGAGAAGGTCACCGTCGAGGTCCCGATCCAGCTGATCGGTAAGGGCGGTCCGGACACCCTTGTCGACCAGCAGACGATGACACTCACGATCGAGGCCGACGCCACTGCGCTGCCCGACCACGTCGAGGTCAGCATCGAAGGGCTGCAGCCCGGGCAGCAGATCCACGCCAAGGACATCAAGCTGCCTGGCGGCACCACCCTGGCGCAGGACCCCGAGCACACCATCGTCATGGGCCTCGGTGTCATCTCCGAGGAGCAGCTTGAGGCTGAGCTCGACGCCGCTGCGGCCGAGCTTGCGCCTGAGCCCACCGCCGAGGAGGCCGCTGAGGCTGCCGCCGCGGAGGAGGCTGCCGAGGGTGACGCCAAGTCCGACGCTCCGGCCGAAGACTGACCCACCCCGCGGTGGCCGGCTCGGACCTGTGGTTGGTCGTCGGTCTCGGCAACCCCGGCCCGACCTACGCCGGCAATCGGCACAACGCCGGGTTCATGGTGGCCGCCCTGCTCGCCGACCGGATGGGCGGCCGCTTCAAGGCGCACAAGGGACGCGCGGACGTCGTCGAAGGACGGCTTGCCGGTCAGCGGGTCCTGCTCGCCAAGCCCAAGTGCTACATGAACGAATCAGGCGGGCCGGTCGCCAGCCTGCGTGACTTCTTCAAGGTCCCGGCCGAGCGGATCGTGGTCATCCACGACGAGCTCGACATTCCGTTTGCAGCCCTCCGGCTCAAGCACGGCGGCGGCGACAACGGCCACAACGGCCTGAAGTCGATCAGCAAGTCGCTCGGCACCCCTGACTACCTACGGGTGCGCTTCGGCATCGGCCGCCCGCCTGGTCGGCAGGACCCGGCTGCCTTCGTCCTCAAGGACTTCTCGGCCGCGGAGGTCAAGGAGCTGCCGTTCCACGTCGACCGGGCCGCGGATGCGGTCGAGACACTGCTCACCGGGAGCCTCGAAGCGGCGCAGAACACCTTCCACAGCTCAGCACTCTGACTCTCCTCACATCCGGCAGCCCGCCAGCGATGGATTCGCGCTCAGCCACCAGGCTCGCGGGTGCTGAAGGTGAGGAAAGTGCGGGAGGGGCGGTGGCGGGTCGGGCTTGGCTAGGGCGACGCAGCCAATCGCTCAGCGATGGCCGCCTCGAGCTGGCTGGTGAAGTTGGTGAGCAGTCGCTCGAACTCGTGTCGATCGTGCTCGGGCCAGCTGCCGAGCACCTCCTGCAGCAGCTCTGTGCGCGCCTGCCGGGTCTTCTCATAGGCCTCTCGCCCGGCATCGGTCACCGTCACCAGGGCAGCCCGGGCGTCGGCGGGGTCGGGCTCGCGATGCACGAAACCGACGTGCTCGAGTGAGGTGACCTGACGGCTGATGACGGACAGGTCCACACCGACCAACTTGGCCAGAGCGGTGGATCGCAGCGGGCCATCCTCGACGATCCGCAACAGGGTCTGGTAGGCGGGCCGGTCGAGCACCGTGAAGCCCGACTGGCCCGCCATGCGCACCGGCTTGGCCAGCCGTCGCGCAAGGAGCAACAGCTGCTGCTCGAGTTCGGGTGTGGGCACGCCCCCAGGGTAGGGGCGACATAGGCTGTGACAGCACCACCACCCCCCCCGGCAACCAGCCGTGCGGGGCCGTTTGCGTTGCCTGGAGCCAGCTGTGATGACGACCGAGCCGCTCACCGGACTGCTCGACACCGTCCTTGGTGACCCGTCGCTGCTGGACGTCATCCGCGCTCCTAGCGGTTCTTATGAGCTCACGGCACCACCGGGGCTTCAGCCCTTCGTGGTCGCCGCCCTTGCCACCAAGGCTGGCCGCACCGTCCTCGCTGTGACGGCCACCGGTCGGGAGGCCGAGGAGTTGGAGGCCGCGCTCGGCAGCCTGCTCGACCCGCACCGGGTGGCGCTCTACCCCAGCTGGGAAACGCTTCCGCACGAGCGGCTCAGCCCGCGCGCGGACACGGTCGGTCGCCGCCTGGCGGTGCTTCGACGGCTGGCGCATCCGTCCGATGACGACCCGGCCACCGGCCCGATCGATGTCGTCGTCGCGCCGGTGCGCAGCCTGCTTCAGCCGCAGGTCAAGGGTCTCGGTGACCTCGAACCGGTTCGGCTGGTGACCGGCCAGACCATGCCGCCAGACGACGTGATCCGCCGGCTGGTCGACATCTCATATTCCCGGGTCGAGCTGGTCGAGAAGCGGGGCGAGTTCGCCGTACGCGGTGGGATCTTGGACGTCTTTCCGCCGACCGAGGAGCACCCGATCCGGGTGGAGTTCTGGGGCGACGAGGTCGAGGAGGTTCGCTCCTTCAAGGTCGCCGACCAGCGATCCCTGCACGTCGTGGAGCACGGGTTATGGGCACCGCCCTGCCGCGAGCTGCTGCTGACCGACGACGTGCGCGCCAGAGCCGCCCGGCTGGCGGAGGAGCACCCCGAACTGGCAGAAATCTGCATCAAGATCGCCGACGGCCACCCGGTCGAGGGCATGGAGGCTCTCGCGCCGGTGCTGGTCGATGACCTCCAGTTGCTGGTCGACGAGCTGCCGGCCGACACCGTCGTCCTCGTGTGCGATCCCGAGCGGGTGCGCACCCGGGCGCACGACCTGGTTGCGACCAGCCAGGAGTTCCTCGAGGCGTCCTGGGCCACCGCCGCGACGGGCGGCAAGGCGCCGGTCGACCTGGGCGCTTCGGCGTACAAGACGCTGCTCGAGGTCCGCGAGCACGCCACGGGGCACGGTCACCCGTGGTGGACCGTCACGCCCTTCCTGGCCGACGAGGACCTCGACGACAACACCGTCGTCCTCGCCGCGAAGGCGGCCCCGACCTACCGCGGCGAGATGGAGCGGGCGCTCGACGACATCGCTGGCTGGGTAGCCGAGGGCTACGCGGTGCTGCTGACCACGCAAGGCCCGGGCCCGGCCGAGCGACTGGTCGAGGTGCTCAAGGGCGTCGACATCCCCGCAGCACTCGACGTCGTCGCCGAGGGTGTCGTAAGGGTGCAGACCAGCTGTCTGGAGGCCGGGTTCGTCAGCGACCTGCTCAAGACAGTCGTGCTGACCGAGGGCGACCTCACCGGCAACCGCGGGCCCGGGGCAAAGGACATCTCCAAGCGGATGCCTTCGCGCCGCCGCAATGCCGTGGATCCCTTACAGCTCAGGGCAGGTGACCCCGTTGTCCACGAGCAGCACGGCGTCGGCAGATATGTGGAGATGGTGCAGCGGACCGTCGCCGGCGCGACCCGCGAATACCTCATCCTCGAATACGCCAAGGGCGATCGCCTTTTCGTCCCCACCGATCAGCTCGAAAACGTCACCCGCTACGTCGGCGGAGAAGCACCCTCACTCGACCGGCTCGGCGGTTCGGACTGGGCCAAGCGCAAGGGTCGCGCCAAGAAGGCGGTCCGCGAGATCGCTGCTGGCCTGATCCAGCTCTACGCCGCCCGCACCAGCGCCCCCGGCTACGCCTTCCACAAGGACACTCCCTGGCAGCGCGAGCTCGAAGATGCCTTCCCGTACGTCGAAACGCCCGACCAGCTCGAGGCCATCGACGAGGTCAAGGCCGACATGGAGAAGCCGATCCCCATGGACCGCGTCATCTGCGGTGACGTCGGCTACGGCAAGACCGAGATCGCGGTGCGGGCCGCCTTCAAAGCCGTGCAGGACGGCAAGCAGGTTGCCATCCTCGTGCCAACCACTTTGCTTGTGCAGCAGCACTTCAACACCTTCCGCGATCGTTTCGCGCAGTTCCCGGTCACCGTCCGCGCATCGAGCCGCTTCAACTCCGACAAGGAGCAGCGCGAGGTGCTCGACGGGCTCAAGGACGCCAGCGTCGACGTTGTGATCGGCACCCACCGCCTGCTCTCGCCGTCGGTCGTCTTCAAGGACCTGGGCCTGGTGATCGTCGACGAGGAGCAGCGGTTCGGAGTGGAGCACAAGGAGTTCCTCAAGTCGATGCGCACCGCTGTAGACGTGCTCACGATGTCGGCCACACCCATCCCGCGCACGCTCGAGATGTCACTCACCGGCATCAGGGAGATGTCGACGATCCTGACCCCACCTGAGGAGCGGCACCCCGTCCTGACCTTCGTGGGGCCGTACGACGAGAAGCAGGTCGGTGCGGCCATTCGACGTGAGCTGATGCGCGAGGGGCAGGTCTTCTACCTGCACAACCGGGTCGAGTCGATCGATCGGGCGGCCCGGCGGTTGCGGGACCTGGTGCCGGAGGCCCGCATCGCGGTCGGCCACGGACAGATGAGCGAGGTTGCTCTCGAGCAGGTGATGATCGGCTTCTGGGAGCGGGACTACGACGTCCTGGTCTGCACCACCATCGTCGAGAGCGGGCTCGACATCCCCAACGCCAACACCCTGATCGTCGAGCGCGCCGACGCCTTCGGGCTGTCGCAGCTGCACCAGATCCGTGGCCGGGTAGGGCGGGGCCGGGAGCGGGCCTACGCCTACTTCACCTACCCGCCCGAGAAGCCGCTGACCGAGCTCGCCTACGACCGCCTCGCGACCATCGCGCAGAACACCGAGATCGGCGCCGGCATGGCAGTGGCCATGAAGGACCTGGAGATCCGTGGGGCCGGCAACCTGCTCGGCGGCGAGCAATCGGGGCATATCGCCAGCGTCGGGTTCGACCTCTACATGCGCCTGGTCGGTGAGGCGGTCGCCGACTACAAGCGCGGCGGGGGGTTGCCCAGCGAGCTGGCCGAGGACGAGCCGGAGGTCGCTGACACCAAGGTCGACCTGCCGATCGACGCGCACCTGCCGCACGACTACATCCCCGGCGAGCGCTTGCGGCTCACCGCCTACCGGCAACTGGCATCGGCAATGGATGACGACGCGATCCACGCCGTGCGCGAGGAGCTGGTCGACCGCTTCGGCCCGCTGCCCCAGCCGGTCGAGAACCTGCTAGCGGTGGCGGCCTTCCGCAACGCCGCACGGGCCCACGGCCTGCGAGAGGTGGCGCTCCAGGGCAACGCGGTCCGGTTCGCCCCCCTGCGCCTGCGCGAGTCGCAGCTGCTGAGGTTGCAGCGGCTCTACCCCAAGACGATCTACAAGCAGACGGTCGACACCGCTCTGGTGCCCAAGCCGGTCACCAAGCCGCTCGGTGGTCAGCCACTGCGAGACGTGGAGCTGCTGCAGTGGGCCCAGCAGCTGCTTTCGTCCGTCCTGGATCCCGTGGCGCCGGCACAGTGACGCGCATGGCAGGCTTGTCCCGACGCTCCCGCCGATAAGGAGACCCTCGCGTGACCCGCACCCCCCGGTTGCTCTCGGTTGCCGCCCTCGTCACCATGGCGCTCGCCGCCTGCGGTGGTCCGGTACAGGCCGGCGCCGCGGCCACGGTCGGCGACCAGCGCATCACCACCACCCAGCTAGAGGAACTGGTCGCCCGTGGCCTGAAGGACCCGAGTGCCCAGCAGAACGTCGGCACCGACCGACCCGGGTTCGAGCGGATCGTGCTCCGCCGCCTGATCGACCACGCCATCCTGGCCAAGGCCGCCGCCGCGGAGCAGGTCAGCGTCACGCGGGGCGACGCCCTGGCCGCGCGGGAGCGGATCGCGGCCCAGGTCGGTGGCGAGGAGGGGCTCAACACCGAGGCGCTGAAGGCCGGCATTTCGAGGGAGGACCTCGAGCAGACGGTCAGTGACGTGGCCCTACGGGACGCCCTGGGCGACAAGCTGACCGCCGATATCACGGTCGACGATGCCGCACTGGCTCGGGCCTACCAGCAGAACATCGGCGAGTTCGACAAGGTGCGCTCCGCGCACATCCTGGTGGCGAAGCAGGCCCTTGCCAACCGCCTGCTGGGTCAGGTCAAGGCCGATCCCAGCCGCTTCGCCGCGCTGGCTGCGCAGCACTCGACCGACCCTGGCAGCAAGGCGAAGGGCGGCGACCTCGGCTTCCTCGGCAGAGGCGTCTTGGACAAGACCTTCGAGGCGGCCATCTTCAACAACCGCCCCGGCTCGTTCGTCGTCGTGAAGACCCAGTTCGGCTTCCACGTCATCCAGGTGATCGACCGGCGCACCGTCTCCCTGCAGGCCGCGCGCACCGACCTGCGTCGCGGCATCCTCAGCGAGCAGCGCAACGGGCTCGTGCAGAAGCGGATGCAGGAGACGGCCAAGGAGCTCGACGTCCGGGTCAACCCCCGGTTCGGGTCGTGGGACCTCGAGGCGCTCGACATCGTCCCGCCCAAGGACACGGTCACATCGCCGAGCCCGCGTCCGGTCGAGGCGCCGGCGGTTCAGCCCGGGCCGGTCGGGCCCTAACGAGGCGACATGACCGAGCAGCCCGGCGCGCGCCTGCTCGAGGTGGTCGCCTTGATGGACCGGCTCCGCTCTGCCGGCGGCTGTCCCTGGGACGCTAAGCAGACCCACGAGAGCCTCATGCCCTACCTGCTGGAGGAGGCCTACGAGGTCTACGAGGCGCTGGAGAACGGCGACCTCGAGCACCTGCGCGAGGAGCTCGGCGACCTGCTCCTGCAGATCGTCTTCCACGCGCGGATCGCCACGTCGTTCGACATCGACGACGTTGCTACGGACCTCATCGACAAGCTGATGCGCCGCCATCCCCACGTTTTCGCGGGCGCCTCGGCCGACGACCTCGAGGGCTCCTGGGAGGCGCTCAAAGCTGCCGAGAAGGGCCGGGTCTCGGTCACGGAAGGCATCCCGCTCGGTCAGCCCGCGCTGTCGCTCGCCGCCAAGCTGCAGCGCCGGGCGGCCAAACTCGGCGTCCCCGAAGTCGCCTACGGCGGAATGGGGGGCGAGCTGTGGGCAGTGGTCGCCCGCTGCGCCGAGCAGGGCCTGGATCCCGAGGTCGAGCTCCGGGCGGTCGCCCGTAGGTTCCGAGATCGCCTGGCGGTACTCGAAGCCCAGGGTGAGCAGGCCCCGGAGCTATGGCGCGAGCGGTTCGGCGAGCCGTGATCGTCGGCACCGTCGTCCGCCTGCAGGTACAGCGATCGCGACTCAAGCCAGGCCCCCCGACCACGCGGGTCTACGACCCGGCGCCGCTGCTCGAGGTCGAGGCCCTGGAGGTCGGACCCCTGGGCTGCGTCGGCCTGCTGGGTGCGGACCGCGTCCTCGACGTACACCACGCTGATCACGAGGACACCCGCAACCGGGGCGGCAACGGGCTCTCGCTCCTCCCGACGAGCGCCTACGACAACCTCCAGTCGCGGTACGGCGCACACCTTGCCACCGGGATCGTCGGCGAGTCGGTGCTACTCGACGTGCCAGGCGAGTGGCCCGGCGGCGACCTGCTGCTCGAGACCGATCACGAGCCGCTCCTGCTGAGCCAGGTCGTCCCGGCCGCGCCGTGCGTGGAGTTCAGCCGCTTCTGCCTGGGCATCCCGCCGGGCCCGGTCGGCGACGACGTCAAGCAGGCGCTGATCGACCTCGACGGCGGCTCCCGCGGCTACTACGCCCGCGTGACCGGCAGCGGCACCGTCCGCATCGGCGCCCACCTCACCTCGACCTTCCTCACTTCCCGCACCTCCGCGAGCACCTCCCACGCCTGAGGCTGCCGGCCCGGCAAGCATTTCGTGAGGAAGGTGGGGAGAGGGGTGGGGATGGCGCCCTCCCGGCATGATGCGGCACCCTGAGCCGAGTGAGCTTCGCGCAGGTCGTCTTCCCCTTCCTCCTCCTCATGCTCCTGGCAACCCTGGTGCTGACGGTCACCGCTGGGCTGAGCGGGTCGGCCCTGCGCCGCATCGCCGCAGCCTTGATGGCCGCAGAAGCCGCGATCCTGATCGCGCTGCTGGCAGTCGACGACGGCTACCGGTCAGACGGCACCTCCAACTGGAGCGCGTACGACGTGGAGTACGCCGCGATCCCGACGGCCATCGGGCTGGCGGCTGCGGCAACCTGGCTGTGGCGTCGGGCGCCCGGGCGCCTTGCTGCTGGTGTCGCCCCGCTCCTGACGCTGGCCGCGGCCGCCGCGTCCTGGGGCTGCATCATCTTGACCGTCAACTGAGCCCGACGGCGCTGCTGGCTAGGCTCGCCGGACCAGTAGGCCAGCCCTTCCGTCGTACAGCACAGGAGACCATCAGTGGCGTCCATCGAGGCAGTCGGTGCCCGCGAGATCCTCGACTCCCGGGGCAACCCCACGATCGAGGTGGAGGTCGCGCTCGACGACGGCACCCTGGCCAGGGCTGCGGTGCCGAGCGGGGCGAGCACCGGGCAGTACGAAGCGGTCGAGCTGCGCGACGGCGGTGACCGCTACGGCGGCAAGGGCGTCAGCAAGGCCGTCGACGCGGTGCTCGACGACATCGGCCAGGAACTGGTCGGGATGGAGGCCTCCGAGCAACGGCTCGTCGACCAGGCCCTGATCGACCTCGACGGGACGCCGGACAAGAGCCGCTTCGGCGCCAACGCGATCCTGGGTGTCAGCCTGGCGGTCGCCAAGGCCGCCGCCGACTCGCACGGGCTGCCGCTGTTCCGCTACCTCGGCGGCCCCAACGCGCACCTGCTGCCGGTTCCGATGCTGAACATCCTCAACGGCGGCGCGCACGCTGACACCAACGTCGACGTACAGGAGTTCATGGTCGCGCCGATCGGTGCCGCGACGTTCTCCGAGGCGCTGCGCCAGGGCGTGGAGGTCTACCACGCCCTCAAGTCGGTGCTGAAGCAGCGCAACCTGACGACGAGCGTCGGCGACGAGGGCGGCTTCGCCCCTGACCTGCCGAACAACCGGGCGGCCCTCGACCTCATTCTCGAGGCGATCGAAAGCACCGGCATGACGGCCGGCACCGACATCGCGCTGGCCCTCGACGTCGCCGCGAGCGAGTTCCACGACGACAACGGCTACACCTTCGAAGGCGCCAGCAAGACCGCGCAGCAGATGAGCGACTACTACGCCGACCTGGTCGCCAACTACCCGATCGTGTCGATCGAGGACCCGCTGGACGAGGGCGACTGGGACGGCTGGGCCGCTCTCACCCAGCAGCTCGGCGCCAAGGTGCAGCTGGTGGGCGACGACCTGTTCGTCACCAACCCCACCAGGCTGGCCGAAGGCATCGGCAAGGGCACCGCCAACGCGCTCCTAGTCAAGGTCAACCAGATCGGCACCCTGACCGAGACCCTCGACGCGGTCGCCCTCGCCCACCGCAGCGGCTACCGCTGCATGATGAGCCACCGCTCGGGTGAGACCGAGGACACCACGATCGCCGACCTGGCCGTCGCCACCGACTGCGGTCAGATCAAGACAGGGGCCCCGGCCCGGTCCGAGCGGGTCGCGAAGTACAACCAGCTGCTGCGCATCGAGGAGGAGCTGGACGACGCAGCGCGCTACGCCGGAGCTGCTGCCTTCCCGCGATTCGCTGCCCAAACCCGTTAGCGTTCAAGGGTGCCCGAAACACCCTCACCACGCGCAGGTCTGACGACCCGCACCGCAGTTCTCGGGCTGGTCTTCTGCGCGTTGGTCCTCAGCGCCGCGCTGCCGCTGCGCGAATACCTCAGCCAGCGCGGGCAGATCGCTGCCGCACAGGCGAAGCAGGAGCAGCAGCGGGCTCGGGTCAAGCAGCTCGAGGAGCAGCTGCGTCAGCTGCGGGACCCGGCGTTCATCAAGGCGGAGGCGCGGACCCGGCTGCACTTCGTGCTCCCGGGCGAGACGCCGTACGTGCTGATCACCCCCAGGGCCACGCCCCTGCCGTCCGGTGCCGCGGCGCTGACCGGCAGGGCGGCGGTCGGCCCTGAGGCCCCGTGGTATTCCCAGCTGCTGGACAGCGTCCGCGCCGCCGACACGGTGCCCAGGCCCGCAGCCAAGCGGTGAGCCTCGACCCTCGTGACCGCAAGGCGGTCGCCCTTCAGCTGTCCCGCGAGCCGCGGGCGATGCGCGAGGTGGCGCACCGTTGCGGGTGCGGACTGCCGGACGTAGTCGAGACCAACCCGCGGCTCGAGGACGGCACACCCTTCCCGACGCTCTACTACCTGACCTGCCC
>Ga0136633_1001774_pt1 | contig 15500 bp, 15 predicted proteins | sample AntDrymeUQ832206_2_FD_105494 | JGI IMG/M metagenome (GOLD analysis project Ga0136633, IMG submission 105494) | Polar desert sand microbial communities from Dry Valleys, Antarctica - metaG UQ83 (22.06) | ecosystem: Environmental > Terrestrial > Soil > Desert | place: Antarctica: Dry Valley...
AAGAGAGTGTGGACGTGCGCGAAAAAAGGGATGCGGGCCGCGTTTGGATGACCCAGCGAGACGGCTGCCAGGTCCCCCCCGGGGACGCCTCGGGACTCCGAAGCGTAAATCACATGGGTGTGATCCGGCAAGGGGAGAAGTCAGGAATCGCGGGGGATTTGTGCACCTGACCGGTGGATGAACGGACGTTCCCTGTGGACGGACGGTGGATGCAGGGCCTGGGAGACTCTGCGGCATGGACCCGACCATCGTCGCCGACGCGGCCCGCCTCCTGACAGCGGGCGGCCTCGTGGCCTTCCCCACCGAGACGGTCTACGGCCTCGGCGCCGATGCGGCCAGCGATGTCGCCGTTCGACGCGCCTTCGCGGCCAAGGGCAGACCGCCCGACCACCCAGTGATCGTGCACGTGGCTGGGCCCGCCGACCTGGACCGGTGGGCGGGCTCTGTTCCAGCCGACGCCCGGGCCCTCGTGGAGGCCTTTTGGCCCGGACCCCTCACCGTGATCGTGCCCCGGGGTGCCAGTGTGCCGGATGCGGTGACCGGCGGCCTCGACACCGTAGGTCTCCGGGCCCCCGCCCACCCGGTGGCCCAAGAGCTGCTCGCAGCCTTCGGAGGCGGGATCGCCGCCCCCTCGGCCAATCGCTTCGGCCGGGTCTCGCCCACCACCGCCGCCGCCGTGAAGGCCGAGCTCGAAGGGCTGGTCGACATGATCCTCGACGGCGGCCCCTTCATCGTGGGCGTTGAGTCGACCATCGTCGACTGCACAGGCGCGCAGCCCCTCGTCCTGCGAGTAGGTGGGCTGACGCTTGAGGAGCTCGCCGAGATCCTCGGGTCGGTGCCCGAGGTGTCGGCCCGCTCGGGCGGGGCCCCGGGCACGCTTGCGTCCCACTACCGCCCTGCTGCGTCCGTCGTTCTGTGCCCGAGCGACGAGCTCGGTGCAGTCGTGGACGGCTTGACGGCCCAAGGCCAGAGGGTCGGCGTGATGAGCATGGGCCCCGAGAACGTCGGTGCGGACGCGGTCCGGCTCGATGTCGGCGACGACGTGGCGGAGTACGCCCGCCTCCTCTACCTCCGCCTGAGCGAGGCCGACGCCCTCGGGCTCGACGCCGTCGTGGCCGTCCCCCCACCTCCGGTCGGCATCGGTCGGGCCGTCGCCGACCGCCTCCTCCGAGCCGCCGCCCCTGCAGCAGACGCCGAACCTCCCCCCCCCAACTAGCGCCGTCAGCGCAAGTTGGCGTCGAGGTCGGGGAAGACCTTCGACACCTTGGCGGAGAGGTAGTCGCCGTAGGTGCCGTCCAAGCCATGGACGTCCTCGCCGTCCCACCGCGGGACGGCGGTCCCCTCCCCCGCCAGCGCGGGGCGCACCTCAGCGTCCCAGCCCGGGTCGAAGAAGAACGGGAAGGAGAGGCGCTCGGCGCCGCTCAGGTTCCGCACCCGATGCGGCGTCGACCGGTAGGCCCCGCTCGTCATGCGCTCGAGCATGTCGCCCAGGTTGCAAACGAACGCTCCGGGCTCGGCGGGCACATCGACCCAGCCCTCGGGGGTGCCCACCTGCAGACCGCCGTGGCCGTCCTGGCCGAGGATCGTGAGCAGCCCGTAGTCGGTGTGCTCGGCCACGCCCCACCCCAGGTCACCTGTCGGCGCCGGCGGCTCGGGCGGGTAGCGGAAGATGCGGAACAGGATCGTGGGCCTGGCGGTGAGGTGCCGGTGGAACCAGTCGTCGCCGAGACCGAGGCCCAGGCCCAGGCCGCCGACGAGGGTGTGGCCGAGAGCGGTCATGGCCTCCATGTGACCGAGGACGGCGGCACGCAGGCCAGCAGGCCGCGCCGGGAAGAGGTTGGCCCCGTGCATGGGCAGGTTCCGACGCACGCGGCCGTCGTCAGGCCCGAGCTCCTCTCCGAAGTAGAAGCCCTCCTTCTGATCCGCCACTCCCGAGGTGAGCTCGCCGTGGAGTGGGAACCAGCCCCGCCACGCCTGTCCACCTTTGGGCATTGCGACCTCGGCCTTCTCCGCCTCCGGGAGAGCGAAGAAGTCCCGGGCCAGTCCGTCGAGCAGGGTGACCCCCCGGGGATCGACGCCGTGGCCGAGGACGCTGAAGAAGCCGAAGCGGCGGCACGCCGAGTCGATCTCCCGAGCCACCGCCACCCGGTCGCCGTCACCCGTGACCAGGGGCGAGATGTCGATGGTGGGGACCGACGGGCGACCGGTCATCAGTCGGGCAGGCGTTCCAGCAGCTCGACGAGCTCGGGAAGCTTGGCCCGGTCGATCGGAGGGAGCTGGTGCAGACGCTCGACGAGGAAGGCCGTGCGCTCCTCGCGGACGGTCTGAAGGGCGGTTCGCCCCTTCTCCGTCATGGTCATCAGCGCGGCCCGGGCGTCGTCGGGATCGGGTCGTCGCGCCACCATGCCGATCTCGAGCAGGCCGGCCACGATGCGCGTGAGCGTCGGCGGCGCCACGGCCTCGCGGGCAGCCAGGTCTCCCAGCCGTACGGGCTCCAGCTTCTCCACGGACGTGAGGCACGACAGCTGCGAGGGCGTGAGACCCCCGAGCGACTGCTGGCGCAGGCGCCGGAACAGCCGGGCCGTGGCCAACCTCAGGCGCGCCGCCATCTCCACGTCGCCGTCAGTTGGGCGGGGTGCGGCGGCGCCACCAGCCTCTCCTGCGTCGGCCATCTCCGGAACGATAGGGTCCCCCGGCCGTGGCTGTCGTCATCGCCGTCGACGCCGGGACAACCGGCATCCGGGCCTTCGCGGTCGACGACGCGGGCCAGCCTGTCGGCTGGTCCTACCGGGAGCTGACCCAACACTTCCCGCGGCCCGGGTGGGTCGAGCACGACGCGGCCGAGATCGCCTCTTCCGTGTCCGCCACGCTGGCCGAGCTGCACACCTCACTCACAGAGGCGGGCCACACCGTCGCCGCCGTCGGCATCACGAACCAGCGTGAGACCGCCGTGGCCTGGAGCCGAGCCACGGGCGAGCCCCGGCACCGGGCCATCGTGTGGCAGGACCGCCGGACCGCAGCGCGCTGCGACGCCCTGGTGGAGGCCGGCCACCTGCCCGCCGTTCGCGCCGCCACGGGTCTCGTGCTCGACCCCTACTTCACGGGCACCAAGCTCGAGTGGCTGCTCACCGAGGGTGCCGTCGACGCTGACACCGACCTCGCCGTCGGGACCGTCGACTCGTGGGTCCTCTGGCACCTGACCGGCGGCGCCGTGCACGCCACCGACCCGAGCAACGCTTGTCGCACCCTCCTCTACGACATCGGCGACCGGGCGTGGTCGCCCGATCTGTGCGACCTGCTAGGTGTCCCCATGGCGGCCCTGCCCGAGGTACGGCCCACGAGCGGACGCTTCGGGCGGACGGTCGAGGGCTGCGGGCTACCTGCGGGCATTCCGGTGAGCGGCATCGCGGGTGACCAGCAGTCGGCTCTCTTCGGCCAGGCGTGCTTCGAGCCCGGGATGGTGAAGCACACCTACGGGACGGGCGGGTTCGCCCTCCTCAACACCGGCACGACGATGCCACCCGTCGTCGACGGCCTCCTCACCACGGTGGCGTGGGACCTCGACGGCACCACCACCTACGCCTACGAGGGAGCGGTCTTCGTCATGGGCGCAGCCGTGCAGTGGATGCGCGACGGCCTCGGCATGATCCGCTCGGCCGACGAGGTCGAGGCACTGGCCCTCACCGTGGAGGACAGCGCCGGATGCGTGGTCGTGCCCGCCTTCACCGGTCTGGGCTCGCCCTGGTGGGACCCGTGGGCCCGGGGCACAATCCTGGGTCTGAGCAAGGGGATCGGCCGTGGCCACATCGCCCGAGCCGTGCTCGAAGCCATGGCCTTCCAGACCCGGGACGTCGTCGACGCCATGGCCCGCTCAGCCGGCTGTGAGGTGGCCGAGCTTCGGGTCGATGGTGGCGCAGCCGGCAACGACCTGCTCCTGCAGCTGCAGGCCGACCAGGTCCAGGTTCCCGTGACCCGGCCGTTCGTCACCGAGACAACAGCCATGGGTGCGGCGCTGCTCGCGGGCCTGGCCGAGGGCGTGTGGTCGACTCTCGAAGAGATCGCGTCGCTGTGGACGGCGGAGCGCACCTTCACCCCCCGGGCCAGCAAGGGCTCCGCCGACGAGCCCCACGCCCGGTGGCTCCGGGCCGTAGAGCGCGCCCAGGGCTGGGCCACCGACACCTGAACCGCTACTGCCGCCGCCGGGAGAAACCCTTCGGCGGCGTCACGCCGGATTGGTACGGTCCAGTCCAGTCCGCACGACTGGGGATCTCATGATGGCAGCCATGAACACGATGATCCGCGGCTGGGGGCGCTCGCCCGTGGTGCGCTCCCTGCCGCTGCTCTGGGAGGCGTCGCCGGTGCTGTTCTCCGCTCTCGTCGCCGTCCTCGTCGTCAACGCCCTCATCGGGATGGCAACCGTCGTCGTCTCAGGCCTGGTGGTCGGCGCCATCCCTCGGGCCGTCGAGCTCGGACTTGGCTCATCGGCCGGACACCACCTCTATGTCCTCCTCGCGCTCACCGCGGGGTTGACCCTGTCCTCCACTGTGCTGTCCCTGGCCCAGAGCCTGGCGCAGACGTCATGGCAGCACCGCTTCAAGCGGGTGGTGCAACGCCGCGCCATGCGCTCCACCATGGGGCGCGCCGGGATCGCCCACCTCGAGGACCCGTCCTATGTGGACGAGCTCGCCCTGGCCACGGCCACACCGGGGTCAAGCCCCTACGAGCTCCCGAGGGGCATCGTCATGGTTGCCGGCATGCGGCTGCAGGGGCTCGCCTCCGTCGTGATCCTGTTCCGGTTCCACTGGTGGGCACCGCTGGTCCTCCTCGGCGCCATGGTCACGGCCAACCGGTGGCTCACCCGCGAGCTCGACCTCATCTTCCAGTACTGGCAGGCCACCACCGGCGAGCACCGGCGGGCCAACTACTTCCGCGACCTCGCCCTCACGCCGCCTAGCGCCAAGGAGATCCGCGTCTTCGGGCTGGCTCCGTGGGTGGTGGGCCGGTTCACCGACAGGTGGAGCGCGGCCATGGCCAAGGTGTGGAAGGAGCGAAGGGACCTAAGAGGTCAGATGTTCCGCCAGACCGCCATCCAGGCCGGCGGCTTCGGCCTCGTGTACGCGGCCATCGCCAGGGAGGGGCTTAGCGGCGCTATAAGCCTCGGTGCTGTGGCGGTGTTCGCGCAGGCGTGCCAGGGCATGTGGGGCTTCTCAGGCGGCGACGCCACCTACATGTTGCGCAACAGCGCCAACTCCATCCCCCATCTCCTCGGTCTCGAGACCCGCCCGTCGGCAGCCGCCGCCGTGCTCACCGGAACGCGTACCGACACCGCAAACCGCCCCACCACCGAGATCCGCTTCGAAGGCGTCAGCTTCAGCTACCCCGGCACCGACCGACCGATCTTCGATGGTCTCGACCTCACCATCCGCAAAGGTGAGTCCCTCGCCGTCGTGGGCCAGAACGGCGCCGGCAAGACCACGCTCATCAAGCTTCTGGCCCGCCTCTACGACGTCGACAGCGGGGCCATCACAGTCGACGGCGTCGACCTGCGCGACCTCGAGCCGGCGGCCTGGCGCGAGCGCGTGTCGGTCATCTTCCAGGACTTTGTGCAGTACCCGTTCACAGCCCGCCAGAACGTGGCCATGGGCGACCTAGGGCGCGCCGGCGACGACGCCGTGCGCCTTGCCATCAAACAGGCGGGCGCGGCCGAGGTGCTCGGCGGGCTCAAGCATGGCTGGGACACGGTCCTCACCAAGGCGCTGAAGGACGGCACCGACCTGTCGGGCGGCCAGTGGCAGAAGGTGGCACTGGCCCGGGCTCTCCTAGCGGCTCAGAGTGGTGGCGTCCTCGTGCTCGACGAACCCACGGCCAACCTCGACGTCCGCGCCGAGGTCGAGCTCTTCGACCGCTTCCTCGAGCTGACCGAGGGGATCACCACCGTCCTCATCTCCCACCGCTTCTCCACCGTGCGCCACGCCGAGCGCATCTGCGTCCTCGAGCAGGGCCGAGTCGTCGAGCAGGGCTCCCACGACGAGCTGTTGGCGAGCCACGGCCGCTACGCCCGGATGTTCAACCTGCAAGCCCGCCGCTTCGGCGCCGGAGAGGCATCCCATGGCTGACGCCGAGCCCGTGGCCAAGAAGAAGGACAAGCTCTCGGCCCGCCGGGCCCGGCGCGCCATCTGGACCCTGGGCACCACCGCCTTCCGCGCGTCCCCCGCACTCGCGTTCACAGCCCTCTTCCTCGTGCCCTTCGGCCAGATCCAGTCCCAGCTCAGCGGGCTCTGGCTGAAGATGCTGGCCGACGCCGTGGTCACCAACGACCGGCGCGGAGCTTGGACCGCCGCCGGCCTGCTGGCCACGTCGGCCGCGCTGTCGGCCCTGGTCGGCGTCGGCGGGGCCAAGGTCCGCCTCACCCTGCAGGAGCGGGTCAGCTTCGAGCTGGACCGCCGCATCACTGAGCTGGCGGCCTACCTCCCTGGCCTCGAGCACCACGAGCGGCCCGAGTACCTCGACAAGATCGAGCTGCTGCGCCAGCAGCGCACCAACCTCGGCATGGCCGTCGGCGCTCTCGTCCAGAACGCCAGCATGGTGCTCCAGCTAGTCGTGACCCTTGGCCTCATCGTCCAGCTCCACCCCCTTCTGCTCCTGCTTCCGCTCGCCGGGATCCCACCCATCGTGACCACCCCCATCCAGCAGCGGCGTTGGAAGCGGGTCGAGGAGGAGACGGCCGAAGCCGATCGCCTGGCCGAAGCCGTCTACACCCTGGCCACCACCGCGGCCCCGGGCAAGGAGGTTCGGGTCTTCAACCTCGAGAACGAGCTCAGCGAGCGCTACGAGGCCGCATGGCTGGCGGGCTACGAGCCCAAGCGCAAAGCCCTCCTGCGCTCCAACCTGGAGGGCACCGCAGCATGGCTCGCCCCCAACCTGGCCGTGGTGGCCGCCATCGTCTTCATCGCCTCTCGGGCGGCCCAGGGCCTCAACACCCCCGGGGACGTGCTGCTGGCCGCATCGCTGGCCCAGCAGATCACGGGCCGCCTCGGCTCCATCGTCTACATGATCACCTGGATGATGGAGCAGCTACGGGCCGTCGACCGGTTCCTGTGGCTCACCGACTACGCGGCCCGGTTCGAGCGGACGTCCCCGCCCGCCGCCGTGCCCGACCGCATCAGCGACGGCATCAGCTTCAGCGGAGTCAGCTTCACCTATCCCGGCGTCGAAGCTCCGTCGCTGACCGATGTCGAGCTCCACTTCCCAGCCGGCAGCGTGGTCGCCCTGGTCGGCGAGAACGGAGCGGGCAAGACCACGCTCGTGAAGCTGCTGGCCCGCTTCTACGAGCCCACCAAGGGCGTCGTGCTGGTTGACGGTCGCCCTATCGCCGACTTCGACCACGAGGAGTGGAGGAGCCGCATCGCCGCCGGCTTCCAGGACTACTCGCGCTTTGAGCTCGTGGCCCAGGAGACCGTCGGGGTCGGCCTGCTCTCCTCGATCGACGACGACGAGGCCGTGACCGCGGCCGTGGGGCGGGCCGGCGCGGCCGACGTCGTGGAGCGCCTGGGCGAGGGCCTGCAAACCCAGCTCGGTCGCCAATGGGAGGGGGGAGTCGACCTTTCGGGCGGCCAGTGGCAGAAGCTGGCGCTCGGTCGGGCCCTCATGCGCACCGACCCCCTCCTCCTCCTCCTCGATGAGCCCACCTCGGCCCTCGACGCCGAGACCGAGCACGCCCTGTTCGAGCGCTTCGCCGATGCCAGCCGGAGAAACGAGAACGGTCAGATCACTGTCCTCGTGTCCCACCGCTTCTCCACCGTCCGCATGGCCGACCTCATCGTGGTCGTCGAGGGTGGGCGTGTCGTCGAGACGGGGACCCACGAGGCGCTGGTGGCCAGCGGCGGTCTGTACGCCGAGCTGTACGGCATCCAGGCCGCCGCCTACCGCTGAGGTCGAGCTCGCTCAGCCGATCGAGATGGCGCAGTCGCCGGGGCTCGGGAACAGGGTCAGCTGGTTCCATCGGTTGTCGGCGATGCGGGCGAGCGCGGCGAGCTGACGGCGCTCCCTGGAGCGGAAGGGCCGACCCCGGCGCCCGAGCAGAAGTGCGATGTCGGCCCCGCCGAGAGAGGTGCACGCCACATCGTCGGGCCCGCACTCGCCGGCGGCGACCCGCTCGGAGGCCTGGCTCCCGCTCACGAAGGCCACGAGCCAGCTCAGCTGCGGGGGCGTGCCGACCTCTGCCAGCATTACCTCGGTACGCATGTCGATGGCAATGCTCCACTCGGCCTCCACGTCGTGGCAGGCCCGCTCCACGAGGACGCCCAGCAAGGTGCTGCCCGACTGCTGCTCCACCAGCAGGGCGGCGGTCTCGAGCGCGTCGAGCCTCGGGTCGGCGAGCGCATCGGCGGCGCGCACGTCCTCCACGTCGACACCGTCGACCTGGGCGATCTCAGAGACGAGCAGGGGCACCAGGGCGGCGTCGGGCAGGTCGACCACGAGCTCGTCGATGGCGCGTCCTGCGCCACGCTCGAGGATGTCTATTCCGATGAGGTCACCGCGCACGGCACCGATCCGGCTGGCCACGCTCCCGAGCGCTCCGGGACGGTCGGGCACCCACACGCGGACCACGAACACGGGCATGGCCGTGAGAGTAGGGCGACGTTGTGTCGCGGACGTTTCCGTTGCGTGAGGAGCGTGTGAGCGCTCAGACGGCGGCGAGCATCTCGGGCGCCGCGGCTATCGCCTCGACGTGGGCGGCCGCGGCGGCGAGCGCTTCAGTGCCGTCGTCCTTGCCCTTGCGCTTGCAGTAGGCGTCCACGTAGTCCTGCCCGGACAGGGTCCGGAGCTCGAACATGATCTCGTCGGTGATGTCTCGGAGGGCCAGGCGGTCATCGGGACGGTCGGCGTAGCGGTCGAATCGCATGGGCTTGGAGAAGCTGATGGTGACGGGAACGAACGCCCGGGGCACGACCTGGCCGATGGGCTGCGCCTCCTTGGTGCCGATCATTGCGGCGGCCACGACCGGAGCCCGCGTCTGGAGGGCGAGGCGGGCTATGCCCGTGTGACCCCGGTAGAGCCGGCCGTCGGGGCTGCGGGTGCCTTCGGGATAGATGCCGAAGACCCCACCACCCTCGAGCACCCCCTTGGCCGCGAGCAGGGCACCGTCGCTGGCCGATCCCCCCTCGCGCCGGATCGGGATCTGGCCGAGGGCCCGGAAGATCCACGCCGTCTTGGGGTCGTCGAAGTACTCAGCCTTGGCGACGAAGGTGACGCGACGGCGCAGCACCAGGGGGAGGAACACCGAATCGCTGAACGAGACGTGGTTGGAGGCGATGATCACCGGGCCATCTGCGGGCACGTTCTCCAGCCCCTCCACACGCACCTTGTAGAAGAAGCGCAGGACTGGGGTGAGGACAAGCTTCAGCACCCAGTACGTCACGAGCCAGGACGCTACAAGACCCAGTTCTTGACCGACCGGTCAAGACATCCCTAGGTTCGCCTTCCGATGGGGCGCCAGCTCACACCTCGGGGAATCGACCGCAAGCGCCAGCTCATGGACTTCGCGGCGCGCCGCTTCGCAGAGGGCGGTTACCACCCGACTTCGGTCGCAGAGATCGTCCAGGGGATGGGCGTGGGCAAAGGTGTCTTCTACTGGTACTTCGACTCCAAGGAGTCACTCCTCCTCGAGATCCTGAAGGAGGCACAGACCAGCCTGCGCAGGGCCCAGCAAGCCGCCATCGGCGACGAGGCCGACCCCGTGCGACGCATCGAGATCGGCATTCGGGCCTCAATGCACTGGCTCGACGAGAACCGGGACCTGTCCACCCTCACGCAGTTCGCGGCCACAGAGCAGACCTTCGCCCCGGCCCTGCGGCAGGGTGCCAAGATCGCCGTCGCTGACGTTGTCAGACACGTGAAGGACGCCGTAGCCGAGGGCCGTATCGCCGACGCCGACCCTGAGGTGCTCGCCCTCTGCATCCTCGGTGTCACAGAGCAGCTGGCCAAGGTCGTGCTGCTGCGCCGGGAGGTGGATCCCGACGAGGTGGCCGATGCGGCGATCGCCTTCTGCCTCGAAGGCCTCACCGGCGGGACGATCACCCCAGCTTCGTCAAGGCTCGCTTGACGTTGCGGGCGGCCTGGGCGATGCGCTGCTCGTTCTCGATGAGGGCGAACCTGACGTTCCCCTCGCCGCCGAGGCCGAAGCCCACGCCGGGCGACACGGCCACGTTGGCCTCGCGGATCAGCAGCTTCGAGAACTCGAGGCTGCCCATCTCACGGTAGGCCTCGGGCACCGGGGTCCAGACGAACATGGTCCCCTTCGGACGCTCGATGGGCCAGCCGATTCGGGTGAAGGAGTCGCACAGGGCGTCGCGGCGGCCCTGGTAGATCTCGTTGACCTCCTTGGGGTAGTCGGCGGCCTCGTTCATGGTGACGGTGGCGGCGATCTGGATGGGCTGGAAGGTGCCGTAGTCGAGATAGGACTTGATCTTCGTGAGCGCGGCCACGACGCGGGCGTTGCCGACAAGGAAGCCCACCCGCCAGCCCGCCATGGAGAAGCTCTTGGTGAGCGTGTACAGCTCCACCGAGCACTCCTTGGCTCCTGGGACCTGAAGGACGCTCGGTGGGACATAGCCGTCGAAGGACGTGTCGGAGTAAGCGAAGTCGTGCACGAGGACCACGTCGTTCTCGAGAGCGAAGGCCACGAGGCGGGACATGTACTCGAGGTCGACGCACTGGGTGGTGGGGTTGTGGGGGAAGGAGCACACGATCACCCGGGGCCTCGGCCACTGGCTCTCGAACGCCTCGATGCAGCCCTCCAGGAAGTCGCGGTTGCCGTCGAGGCGCACCTGCTGGACCTCGGCGCCCGCGAAGAGCGGCGCATAGATGTGGATCGGGTAGCTCGGGGTGGGCACGATGGCGGAGTCGCCGGGGCCGAGCAGGACCCACATCAGGTGCGAGAGCCCTTCCTTGGCCCCGATGGTGGTGACGACCTCGGTATCCGGGTCGAGATCGACGCCGAAGCGGCGCAGGTACAGGTCGGCCACCGCCTGGCGCAGCTTCGGGATCCCCTTTGAGGCCGAGTAGCGGTGGTTTCGGCTGTTGTGCGCGGCCTCAGAGAGCTTCTCCACCGCGATGGCCGGGCTCGGGATGTCGGGGTTGCCGAAGCCAAGGTCCACGACGTCGCTTCCAGCCCGCCTGGCCTCGACCTTCAGGTCGTTGATTATCGAGAACACGTACGGGGGCAGGCCCGTGATGCGGCGGAAGGCGAAATCGTCGAGCGGCACCCGGGCAGGCTACCGCCGGTTCGCCCCGGTTCCTGCGACCATTCCGGGCCATCTGACCAGACCTGGGGTAGGGCACGGCCCCCGGGGGCTGGGGTTCCCGGGGGCCGGTGCCTCACGGTGCGGGGGCTGGGGTTCCCGCAACGCTCGACCGGGAGAACGACGCTCCTCGCGACTTCTTGCGCCGATTCATCAGATTTCTCAAAATTTCTTCTGGGCGGCGATGTGGGCGGCGCCCACCGCCCCCGCTCGCTCTCCCAGCGCGGCGGGGATCAGCGGGATCCGGGGTCGCTGTCCCGAGCCGACGACGAGCTCGTCGAACGACGTGCGAGCCGGACCGATCCACAGGTCGGCGTCGGCGACCAGCCCCCCACCGATCACGATGCGACTGGGGTCGAGGACGTTGGCCAGGCCCGCGAGCCCGAGGGACAGCCACCAGGCGAACTCCTCGAGCACCGCGGTGGCCTCGGGGTCGCCGGCCCGCGCCGCCGCGGTGACGTGCTCGCCCCGCACGGACTCGGCGTCGCCGCCCGCGGCGGCGACGGCTTGATCGAGGCGACCTGCCTGGGCCGCCTCCCGCCCGAGCCGGCCGAGGCCGCTGCCCGATGCGTAGCGCTCCCAGCACCCCCGCCGGCCGCACGGGCACCAGGGCCCGGAGGGATCCACGACGACGTGACCTACCTCGCCCCCGAAGCCGTTCGCCCCTCGCGCCAGTCGTCCGCCCACGATGAGCCCGCCGCCGATGCCGGTCCCGAGGGCGACGAGCACCACGTCGTCGAGGCCGGTCGCGGCGCCGACCGCCCACTCGCCCGCAGCCGCACAGGTGACGTCGTTGTCCACGGTGACAGCGCCGCCCCCGAGCCGCACGGAAAGCCCGTCGCGGACGTTGACGCCCTCGATGTCACGCAGGTTGGGCGCCACCCTCACGACGCCCTCCGCGTCAACGAGGCCGGGCATGCCCACGCCTACCGCTCCGAGCGCCACGCCTGCTGCCTCCGCCACCTCCGTCGCGGCCTCGGCCAAAGCATCCAGCAAGCCGTCTCTCGACTTGGTGACAGGCCGCTTGAGCTCGGCTCGCGGAGTGCCGTCGTCGCCGATGGCCACTGCCAGCACCTTGGTGCCGCCGACGTCGAGCCCGACGGCCCCCGACCCGGACCTAGTCGTCACTCGACTCGACCCGGATGTGCTGAACCCGGGGGCGGCGGGTCGGACGTGGTGCTCGCTCGGGACCTGGCGGCTCGGGGTCCGACGGTGCCTGATCGCCTCCGGTCGCGGCTTGGGGATCCCCCGGTCCGCTGACCCAGGAGCCGGCCGCAGTCCTGCCCGCCTCCGCAGCACGCGCCGCCGCGTCGAGGAGCGGGCCAGGGTCGCTGGCCAGCTTCTCCACGACGTCGAGAGCCGCCCGAGCGGCGGCGACCATGGCGAGCACGGCGTCCTGCACATGGCCTGCAGCGTCGGAGCGCGTCGGCGGGGCCTCGCCCGCCGCGGACTCCTCGTCGGCCGTCATCCGGGCTCACCGAACTCGACCTCGAGGTAGCCGTCCACGAGCGCGGCCCGGCCCACAGGCCGCCTCTGGAGCGAGTCGGGCAGATGGACGGCTCGCCGGTACGGGCCTACGCGGACGAGCAGGTCGGCGTCCCGTCGCCCGACCTCCAGCTCGTCGTGGTCGCAGAACGGGAGGGGAAGACGGAGGACGCTCGTGGCGTCCCGCCGAACGACCTCGAGACCATCTCCCTCGTGCAGCACCGAGAGCGGGTCGTCGTCGCCATAGAGCTCAGCGGCAAAAGCACGCAGGCGGTCGATGCCCACGAGCTCGTCGCTGGCCAGGTCGGCACGCAGGACCGGGATGGGGGCGAAGCCGGCCTCGATGGCCGCGAGGTGCTCGGCGTGGGCCTCCCGCCAGGCCTTGAACCACGGGTCCTGCACGGCGTCCGGCAGTAGACGGTTGGCCACCACCGCGTCGACCCGGTAGCCGAACAGGGCGAGATAGGTGGCGGTGCGCCTGGCCTCCGCGATCACCATCTTCTCGGGGTTGACGACGAGCCTGAGGCTGGACCGTCCACGATCGGCAAGCAGCTCGCGCACCTCGACGAGGCGGGCCATCACATCTTCGAGGGCACCGAACACGGCGTCACCGGCCACCGGCGGCACCCCGCCCAGGGCCCCCAGGAGCGGGCGGGCGAGCTTGGCCAGCTTGCGGCTGGCGGGGAACACGCGGTCCATGTACCACCCGAGCACCTCGGGCAGCGACAGGAGCCGGATGGTCTCAGCCGTCGGGGCGCAGTCCACGACAATCGCCTCCCAGGCCCCGGACGCGGCGTGATCGGCCAAGTCGATGAGGGCGAAGACCTCCTCAAGCCCGGGCAGGACGGCGAGCTCTTCGGCCTCGACGAGGTCGACCCCGGCCCACCCCATCACCTGCACCAGGTAGGAGCGCACCTCGCCCCAGGAGTCCTCGAAGCGCTCGACGGCATCGAGCTGCTGGGCGTAGAGGTTGTCGGCCACGCGAGTGGGCGTCGAGCCGACGGGGCAGTCGAATGCGTCCGCCAGGCTGTGGGCCACGTCCGTGGACAGCACGAGCGTGCGCGCGCCGGAGTCGGCCGCGAGCAGAGCCGTGGCTGCGGCGACGCTGGTCTTGCCAACCCCGCCCTTGCCGGTGAAGAGGAGGACCCTCACGAGGCCTGTTCGGCCTTGGCCTTCAGCTCCTTGAGGGCGGTGTGCACGATCCGCCCCTCGGCCCGCCGCTTCACGAACCCGGGAACAGGCAGGATCAGCTCGGCTTCGAGGTGGTACGTGACATCGGTGTCGTCGCCCTCGCCGACGAAGGTGTAGCTGCCGTCGAGCACGCGCTCGAGGTCGCCCTTCTCGAGGCGCCACGACAGGATCTTCGGGGCGTCGGTGTAGTCGTAGACGAGCGTGTAGGTGGTGCTGCGGCCGAAGGCGGCGGCCCGGTACTGCACACGACTCCCGCGGCCCTCCTCGTCGCGATCGAGGACCACGACCTCCTTGATGTCAGCAGCCCAGCGCGGGTAGCTGTCGAAGTCGGTGACCACGGCGAAGCAGCGCTCAGGCGAGGCCTGCACGGTCATCGTCTCTGTCGCCTGATCGGCCATGTACCAATCTCCTTGTCTGCAGCGCCGCCATTGTTGCCCACACCACCGTCATGTTGCGGCATCCGGGGCCCTTAGTGTCAGCGGCGCGAGGGAAAGGTGCCGTGGCGGGCACCCCAAAGTCCCATGAGCCCGAGGGGCCAGAGCGGCACGAGCACGGAGAAGGCCAGACTCGTCAGAGGCCGCGAGACGGCAGCCGCGAAGGCCAGGACGACGTCGGCCCCCAGCGCGATCTGGAGGGCCCAGGCGGTCCGGCGGGGAGCGGACCCGACCACGAAGAAGAGGCCCCCGATCCCGAGGAGAGCGCTCCGGCTCCGATCGGCCGCCTTGACGATCGCTGCGCCCATGGCCACGGTCCCCGCGGCGAAGAGCACGAGGGCCACAACGGTGTGGGGGCCCCGCAGTCCGTGGGTGAGCACCGCTCCGGCTGCCACGACTCCGTGCGCGACGACGCCGGCCCACGACGCCTGGACCAGGCGCCGGCCTCGCTCGGCGCCGATCACCCCATCGACGTCCGTCATCGCCGATCCCTTGCTGCTGCCGACTCGGCGTGGAGAAGCGCTCGGTCAAGCCTGGCGGCCAGGGCATCCCACCCGAACTCCTCCTCAGCTCGCCGGCGAGCGCCGGCGCCAAGGCGACGCCGGAGGGCCGCGTCGGCAGCAAGCGGGGCCAGGCTCGTGGCCACTGCCGCGGCATCGTGGGGCCGGTCGCACACAAGGCCGGATCCGCCGTCGAGCACCGCCTCCGCGGCACCGCCGCTGCGGCCGGCCAGAGACGGGACCCCGCACGCCGCGGCCTCCAAGAAGACGATGCCGAAGCCCTCCTGCTCGAGGCCCAGCCACCGGTCCCGGCACAACATGGCGAAGACGTCGGAGCATCCGAGAAGGGCAGGCTTATCGAGTTCGCTCACCCGACCCAGGAAGCTCACGGGCACGCCGGTGCGAGCTGCGACCTTCTCAAGGCGGTGCCTGTCCCGCCCCGACCCGGCGATGGCGACGACCAGATCCCGGCGACGAGCTCGGTGGTGGGCGACGGCCTCGATCAGAACGTCGAACCCTTTGCGGGGCACGAGCCGCGACAGACCCAACACCACGAGCGCGTCGGCCGGGAGGCCGAAGTCGAGGCG
>Ga0136633_1001775_pt1 | contig 15499 bp, 14 predicted proteins | sample AntDrymeUQ832206_2_FD_105494 | JGI IMG/M metagenome (GOLD analysis project Ga0136633, IMG submission 105494) | Polar desert sand microbial communities from Dry Valleys, Antarctica - metaG UQ83 (22.06) | ecosystem: Environmental > Terrestrial > Soil > Desert | place: Antarctica: Dry Valley...
CGCAGAACTGCTGAGTTCTCCACCCGGCTCAGGTCGAGGTGCGGACGATGTCAAGGCCCTGCGGGACGGCTACCGGGCGGGGCCGATCTCGTTCTTGCCGTCGCCAGGGCCGAAGTTGGTGTCGTCCTCGTCGATCTTGTCGCCTGCGGCGTTGTTGTCGTCGCACGCGACGCCACCGAAGACCAGCACCGAACTCGTCAGCAGTACGGCTATCAGCTTGCGCATTCGGCTCCCCTGGGTTCCGGGCGTCCAGCGCCGCCCTGTGCCGTGAATGTCCCCGTTCGGAGCGGGGCGTAACCGCAGCCCGCGCAGTCGTAGTTCGATGGAGCCATGCCCATGCGTCGCCCACCTCTGTCCGTCCTCGACCTCGCCGTGGTCAGCGCCGGCGGCACGACCGCAGGCGCGTTGGCAGCGACGACGACGCTGGCCCAGCGGGCCGACGCACTCGGCTACTTCCGGTTCTGGGTGGCGGAGCACCACAACATGGCCCTGGTGGCCAGTACCACCCCGCCCGTGCTGATGGCGCACCTGGCCGCCCGGACGACGTCGATCCGGATCGGCTCGGGCGGGATCATGCTGCCCAACCATGCGCCGCTCGTCGTGGCCGAGCACGTGGCCGCACTGGAGGCGCTGCACCCGGGACGGATCGACCTCGGCGTCGGCCGCGCTCCCGGCACCACCCAGGAGACGGCGCTGGCCCTGCGCCGCTCGCCCCGCCTACTCGGCGTCGAGGACTTTCCCCGCGACCTCCTCGACCTGATGGGACTGTTGGGCGACGTCCGTGGCGAGGGCGGCCTGTGGGAGCACGTCTCGGCCACCCCCGCCGCCACCTCGAGCCCGCAGATACTGCTCCTCGGGTCGAGCGGGTTCAGCGCCGAGCTCGCCGGCCGGCTCGGGCTCCCCTTCGTGTTCGCCCACCACTTCGACCAGGGCGGCACCCTGGAAGCCCTCGACCTCTACCGCGCCGCGTTCAAGCCGTCGGCCGTGCTCGAGGAACCCCACGTCCTCGTCACCGCCAATGTCATCGTCGCCGACACCGACGACGTCGCCGACCGGGAGGCGGGCCCGGGCCGGCTCATGTCCCGCCACATCCGCTCAGGTCGGTTCGCCCCGCTTCTCTCGCCCGACGTCGCTGCCGCCCACCCCGAGATGGCCGTCGCCCGGCTGGCGCCGACGACCCGCGTCGTCGGTGCGCCCGACTCCGCCCTTGCGCAGCTCGACGACCTGATAGACGCCACCGCCGCCGACGAGCTCATGGTCACCACTGTCGCCTTCTCCCTCGACGCCAGGGTCCGCAGCCTGGAGCTCCTGGCCGAGGCGTGGCCGCTGGACCTCAGCCGGCCCGGAACGTGATCTCCTCGATCGATTCGTTGGATCGGTCGTCGATGGCGAAGATGGTGACCTCGTGCACTGGAAGGTCTAGAGGGTGACCGCCTACGCCCTCCAGCGGCCCCGGTCGATCAGCTCCTCGAGGGGTATGCGGGGTGCTGACTCCTTCTTCGTCTCCTCCGGCGGCGCCGGGTGTCCGATGCCGACGCCCATGGGGGCCTCGTGATCCTCCGGGAAGCCAAGGAGCTCCCGCACGCAGTCCTCGTCGTGGAAGGTGACGGGGCACGAGGCCAGCCCGAGCGCGTTGGCCGCCACCATCATGTTCTGGGCCATGCGCCCGATGTCGAACGCCTTGCCGCCCTCCTCGGGCACGACGATCGCCATGACCACGGGACATTCGGGGATCCAGTCGGCGAACCTGCCGCACGCCCCGAGCCTGGCCCGGTCCTCGGCGTCGGTCACCACGACGATGCGGTTCAGCTGCTGGTTCTTGGCGCTCCCGGCCATGCGACCGGCCTGGAGCACCCGGTTGAGATCGTCCTCTGACACCGGTTCGGAGGTGAATCTCCGGGTGTCGCGCTTGCTCACGATGGCTTCGTACGCGTCCATGCCCTCAGTTTGCCCACGGGGGGCGCCCGGGTAGTCCCGTCACCCTATGGGCAGCCTGCAGGAGACCAATCCGTCGCTTTGGGTGGGCACCACCGAAGCCACCCGGTTCCACGAGCAGCACGGTGACATCGACACCGATGTGGTCGTGGTCGGAGCGGGGATCGCCGGCCTGACGGCCGCCGCCCTCCTCAAGGCCGACGGCCGCCGGGTGGTGGTGGTCGAGGCCGGGAGGGTGTGCTCGGGCGTCACCGCCTACACCACCGCCAAGTTGACCGTCCTCCACGGCCTGGTCTTCGACGACCTGGTGAGCGCCTTCGGCGAGGAGGGGGCCGGCAAATACGCCAACGCCAACCTGGCCGGCATGGCCACCGTGGCCGACCTGGCCGTCCGTCATGGCATTGATTGCGACCTGGAACGTAGGCACGCGTACACCTACACGACCGACCCGGCAATGGTCGACAAGGTCACGGCCGAGGTGGCGGCCGCCCAGCGCCTCGGCCTGGTGGCCGAGCTCACCGTCGACACCGATCTGCCGTATCCGGTCGAGGCCGCCATCCGTCTCGACGACCAGGCCCAGTTCCATCCCCGGAAGTTCTGCATCGGACTGGCTGCGGTTATCGACGGCGCCGGGAGCGCGGTGTTCGAGCGCACGAGGGCCCTGTCGGTCGACGAGGACGGCGACCGTTGCACCGTCGAGACCGACCACGGCACTATCACCGCCGGCCACGTCATCCAGGCCACCCATCTGCCGTTCTCCGACACGGGCGGCTTCTTCGCCCGCACCCATCCGATGCGCAGCTACGCCCTCAGCGCCCGCCTCGACGGCCCGGTGCCCCAGGGCATGTACCTCTCGGTTGACACGCCCAGCCGCTCGGTGCGCTCGGCCCGCATGGACGGCGAGGAAGTGGTGATCCTCGGTGGCGAGGGCCACAAGGTCGGCCAGGATCCCGACACCCGGGAGCGCTACGCGGCGCTCGAGGCGTGGGCCCGGGAGGAGTTCCCGGTCCGCGCCATCGACTACCGGTGGTCGGCCCAGGACTACGTGTCCGCCGACCACGTCCCGTTCGTCGGCCCGGTCTCGCCCGGCCGCGACCGGGTGCTGGTGGCCACCGGGTTCAAGAAGTGGGGGATGAGCAACGGCTCGGCCGCCGGCGTGATGCTGGCCGACCGTATCGCCGGCCGCGACAACCCCTTCGCCGACTTCTTCGACACCAACCGGCTCAATCCCAGGCAGTCGGTGAAGGAGCTGGTGAAGGAGAACGCCAACGTTGTCAAACGATTCATCGGCGACCGCCTGCGCACCGAGACGCGATCGGTGGCCGACCTGGCCCCGGGCGAGGCTGCGGTGCTGGTGGAGGGGGCCGACCGGGTCGCCGCCTACCGCGACGATGCCGGGACGCTGCACGCCGTCTCGCCGGTGTGCACCCACCTGGGGTGCACCGTCACCTGGAACGCGGCCGAAACCACGTGGGACTGCCCGTGCCACGGCTCCCGCTTCACCTGCGACGGTGCGGTGATCCAGGGGCCGGCGGTAAAGGACCTCGAGCCCCGGGAGGTCGGCGCATAAGGTCCTCGTGTGGCGGACGACCTGCCGACTGTCCTGAACCTGCTGTACGAGAGCGACGCCCGCTGGCGGACCCTGCGCGCCGAGGGTGAGGAGTGGTCGGACGAGGAGCGGAGCAGGGAGGCGTTCCTGCGAAGCGTCCGCCCGGGCGCAGTGGTCGGCATGCGAGGGCATCCGGGACCGGCAGACCGTGACCCTCGCTGGAGTGTCTGGGTGCGCCGGCCGGGGCGGTGGCGTTCGGACTTCGGCGGCCCCCACCAGCACCGCTTTCTCGTGATCGCCGACGGCGATCGCAGGTGCAGCTCGTCGCCCGACGGGCGTTATCGCATCGACGAGCAGCACGACCGCTCCGAGGGGCCGCCCGGCCCGGCGAGCTTCCTGCTGCGCCCCCGCGGGCTGCCCGCCGTCGTCGACCTCGAGGTGGTCGGCCGGACCAGAGCGATCGGGCGGGACGCCCTGATCCTCCGCGGGCGACCCTTGCCTCAGGCGCCGGTCCGCGGGCCGGGAATCATGAGAGGGGCCGATGAGGTCGAGCTCGGCGTGGACGCCGACCGCGGCGTCCTGCTCTGGTTCGAGCAACGGCTCGAGGGCCGGCCGTACTGGCGGGTCGCAATGACCAGCGTTGCGTTCGACGAGGAGCTCGACGACGCGCTGTTCTCCTTTCCGGAAGACGGCACGGGGGCGCTACCGGTCCCGCCCGTGCCGAGCCGCCCGCTGGCCCCCCGCCCGCAGCTCGGTCCACCGGACGGCGTCCTCGGGCAGACCGTTCCCGGCACGACGGTGCTGGCCCGAACCGACTCGTTCGTGATCGCCGTCGACCGGGTGGTCGCCTACCCCAGCGGCGTCGAGCTGGGGGTGACCGTGCGCACCAACGACGAGCTGGTGTTCGGCAGCTTCGACGACACCCGCCGGCGCACATGGAGCGGCACGGCGGCGTTCCCGGGGGAGTCGTTACGGATCGACGCAGTGTTCGCCGACGGGAACCGAGCCGTGCACCTCGTGGCCGTGAACGGGAGCGGGACGCAGACCCGCTTCGACCAGCGGTTCTGGCTGGAGCCCCTTCCGGCCCCGGGTCCGCTCGGTCTCGTCGTCGAGTGGCCGAGGCGGAACCTGGCCGAGACCCGGGTCGACATCGATGCGACAGCCATCGTCGAGGCTGCGGCCCGGGCCGAGGTGCTGTGGCCGTGAGCGACCGCATCGTTATCCGGGGTGGCCCGTTCATACGAGGCGGCGGGCCGTTCCCCGACGCCGACCCGCTGGCCCTCCGGGACACGGCGGCGGCGGCCGTCGACTCGCTGCGGATGGCATGGGATGCGGACCGGGGCGGGTTGCTGCTCCTCGTCGGGTTGCACACGGCAACGACGGCCGCCGAGCTGGCCCAACTGATGGTCAGCCGCAGCGCAGTCGGCGGCCTGGTGGACGGCGACGGGCGCAGCGTCCAGGCGAAGCGGCTTCTGGTACTCGGCGGTCTTGGGCTGGTGGCCTCGGTCGGGAAGAGCGTCCGCAGCGTGTGGGGCAGCCCGGTCATACAGGCCACTGCGCGGCGGGCCGAGGGCCGGATCCTCGATGTCGTCGCCGCCATGGAGCTGGCCGACGTGGAGGATCCCGCCTTCCAGGATCGCCTGCAGCGAGCGCTCATGGGGACCCATCGGCAGTCGATGCTCTTCGGCAGCGCCCTGGCCATACCTCAGGAAATCCTCGAGCTCGGCGGCTCCGTTGTGGCGATGACTGCGAGCGACCGGGCTCTCGTCCCTCTCGCCGTCGCCGGGTCTCTTCCCCGCTGGTACCTCATGAGCAAGATTCAGGACCCGGAGGCCACGCGATGGGGCCGTACCCGGGAGCTCAGGGAGTCGGGAATGATCCGCCACCTCCTCACCGGCACCCCCGCCGCCCATGAGCTCAGGGTGTTCGACGCAGCGCCGTATCTCCGTGAGCGCCACGACCGCCTGGCCCGGGAGGGAGATGAGTCGCAGAACGACGTCTATCGCAAGAACGCCCGCCGTGAGCTGATCAGTGCGGTGTCGGGCCGGCTCGCCGACGCGCCGACCGCCACCCGGCTCCTCGTGAAGGTCACCCGCAAGGAGGCGTCGGTGGCCGATGCCGTCTCAGGAGGCCTGGCTGCCCGGAAGGTGGCCGGAGTCGTCCACAGGATGGTCGGGACGGTGAACGGCATGCGCCGGACCGCGGCGGCCACGGTGGACGTGCGCAACTTCATGAACGAGATTCCCGCCCGGCGCACGGGCGTCCGGCCGCCGGGCGACTTCACCCGCATCGTCGTGGAGGATCTCTGCTTCACCTATCCCGGTCGGGCGACGCCGGTGCTCGACGGGGTGGACCTGGAGATCGCCCAAGGCGAGGTGGTGGCGCTCGTCGGGGAGAACGGCTGCGGCAAGACCACCCTCGCCAAGCTGCTGTGCAGCCTGTACCAGCCCTCGAAAGGCACGATCCGGTGGGACGACACCGACGTCGCGGATTGTGACCCGGCCGGCGTGCGGTCCCGCATCGCCATCGTGTTCCAGGATTTCGTGAAGTACCCCTCGCTGACTGCAGCCGAGAACATCGGCATCGGCCGGCCCAGCCGGATGGGGGACCGGGCGGCCATCGTCGACGCGGCGCGCCAGGCCGGCGCCCACGACGCCATCGAGGCCCTGCCCAGGGGGTACGACACCGTGATGTCCCGCCAGTTCGGCGGGGCCGACCTCTCCACCGGCCAATGGCAGCGGGTGGCCCTGGCCCGGGCGTTCCTCCGTGACGCCCCGCTCGTCGTCCTCGACGAGCCCACCGCCGCCCTCGATCCCCGGGCCGAGCGGGCCCTCTTCGAGACGGTGGCCTCCCTCTACCGCAGCCGGTCGGCCGTGCTCATCTCCCACCGCCTGTCGAGCGTGCGATTCGCGGACCGCATCTGTGTGCTGGCCAACGGCCGGATCACCGAGTCGGGGACACACGAGGACCTGCTGACCGCAGGCGGCGACTATGCCGAGCTGTTCGAGATGCAGGCCCGTTCGTACCGTTGAAGGGGCTGGCGCTCAACCAGCGGGGGCGAACGACTCGGCCATCCGCCGCAACTCCTCGGCGCCGGCGTCGCCGGCGACAGTGACCACAAGGCGGGTATCCAACGTCCACACGTGCGGCACGCCCCGTGGTGACAGCACCAACTCGGCCTGGGCCCCGGCCAGCGCGCCGGCGCCCACGGTGAACCGCTCGGGCTGGTCGACGAAGCCCTCGCCCGAGGCCAGCGGGTCGGCCCAGCACGTGGTCGAGTCCGAGCCGGGAAGGGTGGTCGAGCACCGCCGGGCCGTGCCCGTGGACCGGGTGGTGACGACGATGCGGTCGAAGCCCCGGCGGTAGGCCACCGAGACGACGTTGCGGGACTGGGGGTTGGCTCCCTCGGCCCCGGTGGCCTGGGCCTGCGTGGCCACGGTGACCTCGGCCAGTTGGTAGCCGGGCGGGAGGCTCTCAGCTGCGGGGAGCACCGGCCGGTAGCCGACGGCGGCCTGGACCTGGGGGAGTCCGACGCTGCGGAAGCCGACGTCCTGGCGGAACGGCGTCAACCCGGCGGGGATGTCGATCGTGAACGACGCCGGGTCGACGGCGCCGTCGACCACCAGGTTGGAGAGGCGGACCTCGGTGAGGAACCGCCCGGCCAGGGTCTCGGTGACGCGCAGGGGGAAACCGGTCTCCCGGTCGACCACGACGTCGAGCCGGTCGCCACTGCCACCCGGGCCGGCCAGCTTGTTCGGTGTGACGGCCGTCGAAAGGCGCCACGCCGGCCGGTCCTGCTCGATCACCTCGGCGACGGGCACGTCGTCGGTCGTCGAGAGGAAGGCCCGCACCACCGAGGCGACATCGCGACGTAGCACCGACTGCCGGGCGGCCTGGTCGGGCGGCCCGGGCGGGAGGTTCGAGATGATCTGCGCGGCGGGGCGGCCGTCGGTGAGCACCCGCTGCTCGCGCCGGGCTGCGCTGTAGGCCACGTCGTCCCGGCGGCCGATGCCGGTGATCCGCTCGTCGCCCGCCGCGGTCGTGACGAACGACCAGCGCAGCGACGTGCGACCGCCGGCGTCGGGTGGGAAGCAGTCGCCGAAGCCGACCTCGCACTCGATGGTGACCTCGCCGCTGAGGGACCGGAGCGACGAGAGCGCGGTGGACACCCGGGCCCGCACCTCGGTGGCGCTGATCAGCTGCGTGTCCGGTGGAAGCTGTCGTACCGGCGACGATCCGTCCCGGGTGACCAGTGTGCTCGCTGCGAACACGATGAGAGCGACGGCCGCGGCGGCCAGGCCCAGGAACATGGGCGGGGCCTGCCACCCTGGTCCACGTCGGCGACGCGGGCGGGCAGCCGCGGGTTCCTGGTCGAGGCGCAGGGCCAGGCGGGCGAAGAACTCCGGCCCGTGGTCGGGCACCGGCAGTCGGCGCAGCTCCTGGCCGAGGAGCTCGTCACGTTCGGTCATCCCTCACCGCCTTCCTGCAGCGCGGCCCGCAGGATGGTCCGGGCCCGGCTGAGCCGGGAGCCGATCGTGCCCGCTCGAACACCCAGTACCTCGGCGGCGCCGGCGTAGTCGAGGCCGTAGGCGTCGACCAGCAGCACGGCGGTGCGCTGGTCGGGGGGAAGGCGGTCGAGGGCGGCGGACAGATCCTGGCGGCGCACGGCGATATCGGCCGGACCCGCCCCCCGATCGACAGGCTCGAAGTCGTCGTCGTAGCTCATCGAACCAACGGGAGGGCGACGCCGGAGGTCGTCGATGCAGGCGTTGTAGGTGATCCGGTACAGCCATGTGCCCAGCGCGGAGTCGCCCTTGAACCGGGGCAGGGAGCGAAAGGCCTTCACGTAGACCTCCTGCAGCACGTCGTCCATGCGGTCGCGGTCGCCCAGGAGGCGGAAGGCGACGGAGCGCAGCCGGTGGTCGTAGTGGCCGACGATCGTGGCGAACGCGTCCTGATCGCCCCGACGGGCCCGGGCCACGACCAGCTCGTCGACCTCGCCGGTGGCCTGGGGGAGAGCGGCGGCGAGGAGCAGCCCGAGCCATCGGGGAAGCCGGAGCTGGAGAGCTGGGTGGAGGAGAAGGACGCCCACACCGGACGTTGGACGCCGCCGGGGCCGCGATCCTTCCCCCGCCGTTGTTACAGAACTGCAATGCAATCTTTCGTGACGCAACAACGTCATACGGGACATGAAGCGCACATCGGTTCTCCGAATCCTCTGCACAGTCCTGGCCGCCCTCGTCGTCGCCGCCGCCGGCGTCAGCGTCACCATGGCCCTGTCCGACAGGCCCAGTGTGGTCGAGGCGGCCGGCGGCAACTCCGGCCCTCCCACGTCCACGACCAAACCTATGCCGTCGACGACGGCCGCCCCCTCGACGACGACACCCGCTCCTTCGACCACGGTGGCGCCCAGGCCTACGCCCACCACCACCGTGCCTCCGACCACCGTGCCTCCGACCACCGTGCCTCCGACCACCGTGCCTCCGACCACCGTGCCTCCGACCACCGTGCCTCCAACCACCGTGCCGACCGAGACCCTCCGTCGGGGGGACCAGGGCGCCGCTGTCCGCTCCCTCCAGACGCAGCTGCAGGACCTCGGCTACTGGCTCGGCGGCGTTGGCGACACCTTCGGGCCGCTCACGGAGCAGGCGGTCACCGCCTTCCAGAAGGTGGAAGGCCTGACGCCCGACGGTGTGGCCGGGTCCGCCACCCAGGCGGCACTGGCCCGGGCCGACCGTCCGACATCGTCGGCCTCAGGCGATCTGATCGAGATCGACAAGGCCCGCCAGGTGCTGTTCGTCGTGCGCGGCGGCAAGGTGGCGTGGACCCTGAACGTGTCCACCGGCACGGAGAAGCCGTACGTGCTCGACGGGCGGACCGAGCTCGCCGACACCCCGCCCGGCCACTGGAAGGTGTCCTGGGCGGTCGACGGCAACGACGTCGGGGCCCTCGGTGCCCTCTACCGGCCCCGGTACTTCCACTCCGACGGGATCGCAGTCCACGGCTACCACTCGGTGCCCGCGTACCCGGCGTCCCACGGCTGCGTGCGGGTAACCGAGGCGGCCATGGACTGGATCTGGGCCGGCAACCTCATGCCCCTCGGATCCGCGGTCTGGGTCCACTGAGGGAGTGCCGCGCTCAAGAAGTGCGGGGGAGTGGTCGATACCTCGTGAGATGCGGGGTCGGAGCGGCGGGCGGGTTTGGATGGCGGCGGCCGGCGCGTGCCTGACCTGCCTGCTCGGGGGCATGTCACCTGCCCTGGCGGCAGACGCGCCTCCCGGCGCCACCATCACGTTCGTCCCGCCGAACGAGACAAAGATCCTGACGATCAGCCCGGCGTCGACCACAACGACCACCGCTCCCATTCCGACGCCGAACCGTGTGCCCGCTACGGTCCGGGGGGCACCCACCATTCCCACCGAGATCGCACCGGTCTCGCCGGCGTTGCTCGCTCTGGTCGAGGCGTCCGCCGCCGAGCGGCGCCGGTTGACCGCCGAGATCGCTGACCTCGAGGGCCGGATAGCCGGGATGGAGACCGCCCTGGCCGCCGCTCACGGCGGTCTGGGCGCCGAGCAGGCGAAGGTCGGGGCGCTGGCGCTATCGGTCCTCCGGGCGCGCGTCGAGTCCGACCAGGCGGCCCGGCGCGTGACACAGCTCGAGGCGTCGTCCGGCGACGCCGCCGATGCGGTACGTGGGCAGCGGACCACCGTGGCCCGGCCTCCGACTCCCGGCCACACGCCTCGGGACGCCGCGAGCCAGGCCCGCCAGGACGTGGCGACCGCGACGGAGCACCGGCTCGAGGCCCGCCGGGCGCTCGCCGACCTCGAGAACGAGGTGTTCCAGGCCCGTCAGGCGACGGGCGGGGCGTCGACCGAGACGGTGACCAAGGCCGACGAGCTCCAGCGGGCCCGCGACTCACTTACCGGGCTGCGCCAGCAGCTGGCTGTGGCGGAGCAGTCGGTCCCCGTGATCCCGGCCTCAGCGCCGTCTCCGGGCGACGTCGCTCCAGTGCTCCGCGCCGGCAGCCTGGGTGCCACTTCCATCCCGACGGCCTACCTGTCGCTTTACAGCCGGGCGGCCGCCACCTGCCCCGGCCTGCCGTGGACGGTGCTGGCTGCGGTCGGCGCAGTGGAGAGCGCACACGGGCAGTCCACCGCGGTCGGGGTTCAGACCGCGGCGAACTTCGCCGGCGCCATGGGCCCGATGCAGTTCCTGGCCGGCACCTGGGCTGCCTACGGCGTGGACGGCGACGGCGACGGGGTCCGCAACGTCTACGACCCCGACGACGCCGTCTTCGGTGCCGCCAACTACCTCTGTGCCAACGGCGCCGGGAACGTCACCACCCTGCGCAGCGCGTTGTGGCACTACAACCACGCCGACTGGTACGTGGAGATGGTGCTGGAGTTGGCGGCCCGCCTGTAGCTCCCGGTCGTTGCCCGCAGAGGTTCGGTTCAGGCCTGGGCGGCGGTGACCTCAGCCCGCTCCTCGAGTAGGCCGACAACCAGATCCCGCATGGAGAACACGCCGGCCAGCTCGTCCTTGTCGTCGACGACGACGAGATGGCGGAATCCCTTGTCGCGCATGACCCGTGCCGCCTCCTGCAGGTCGAGCGTGGGGCTCACCGTCTTGAGCCCACGGGTGACGCAGTCGCGCACGGTCATGCTGGCGATGTCACTGCCCCGGGCGATGACCCGCAGGGCGTCGCGGTCGGTGATGATGCCGGTGGGCTTCCCGTCCTTGAGGACGACAGCGGAGCCGATGCCCCGCTCGATCATCCAGATCGCAGCGTCATGGAAGCTGTCACCCTCCTCCACGGTCAGCACTGCCCGGGTGATGAGCGGTCCGATCTCCATGGGGGACGACCTTAGCCAGACAATCTGCTTGTGAAAAGGATTGTGAATGTGAACACATTCACAACATGCGGTATTGTGAACTCGTGACGCTCGTACACCGGGTGCTGCACCCGAACCCCATCATCTCGCTCGAGGACCACGTGACCCGGGGAGGAGGGAAGGGGCTGACCGCGGCCCTGGAGATGGAACCCGACGCCATTATCGAGCGCGTCCTGGCCTCCGGCCTCCGCGGCCGTGGCGGCGCCGGCTTCCCCGTCGGCCGGAAATGGCAGACAGTGTCCCAGAACCGGATGATCGAGACACCGACCGCAGTCATCGTCAACGCAGCCGAGGGCGAGCCCGGCACGTTCAAGGACCGCACCATCCTGCGGCGGAACCCCTATGTGGTCATCGAGGGGGCGTTGATCGCCGCTCGTGCCGTGCAGGCCGACCTTGTGGTGTTCGGGATGAAGCGCTCCTTCTCCGGCGAGGTCGAGCGGGTTCGGGCCGCCATCGAGGACATCGAGGACGCAGAGTGGAACGGCGACGTGACCCTTGCGGTCTTCGAGGGCCCCGACGAGTACCTCTACGGTGAGGAGAGCGCCCTGCTCGAGACCATCGACGGGCGCTTCCCCTTTCCCCGCGTCGTCCCCACCTTCCGGCGTGGCCTCCGCGAGGCCCCCGACGACGCACCCGTCGCCCCGGCACTGGTCAACAACACCGAGTCATTGGCCAACGTCCCCCGCATCCTGGCCCGCGGACCCGACTGGTTCCGCACCGTCGGCACCAAGGAGTCGCCGGGCACCATGGTGTGCACGGTCACCGGCCGCACCCAGAAGCACGGGGTGGGTGAGGTGCTGATGGGCACCTCGCTGCGGGATGTGATCGAGGAGATCGGTGGCGGCCCCCTGCCCGGCCGGGAGATCAAGGCGGTGATGTCGGGTGTGGCCACGGGGATCATCCCCGGTTCCCTGCTCGACACGCCGGTCACCTACGAGCACCTCGCCGCCATCGGGAGCGGCCTGGGCTCGGGCGCCTTCATCGTCTTCGACGACACTGTCGACATGGTGGCCGTGGCCGCCGGTGCCGCCCGATTCCTGGCCGTGGAGTCCTGCGGCCAGTGCTCGCCGTGCAAGCTCGACGGGGAGAACCTGGCCGAGCGACTGCTGAAGATCAGCGAGTCCATCGGCACCGAGCACGACATGGGCGTGATCCGCAAGCGCATCGGCACGGTGGCCGACCGCTCCCGCTGCTACCTGGCCACCCAGCAGCAGGTGCTGCTCGACAGCCTGCTCAAGCACTTCCCCGAGGACTTCGAGGGCCACATCACCAATGCCATCGATCCGATCGGGTTCGAGCTCATCGCCGAGCTGATCGACATTCGGGGCGGGCGGGCCTACCTCGACGAGCGCCACCGCCAGAAGCAGTACGACTGGTCCTACGCCAAGAACGACTCGGGCACCGTGCCGGTGGAGCGCTTTGTCAACGCCGTGCCGTCCTGGCGGGCCTGACAAAAACGCAGATCGGACGATCCGGCCGCAGCCAGCCACGGGGGCTGACTGCGGCCCGATGCGCCGGGGGGAACTAGATCGCTCCTCCGAAACCGAAGAGGATCGTGTTGATCAGGTCGAGGAGGGCGGAAAGGTCAGGGAACGGGAATCCGGGAATGCCCGGAGGGACGCTGGTGGTCAGCGGAGGCGGGAAGACGCTGGTCGGCGGAGGCGGGAAGACGCTGGTCGGCGGCGGCGGGAAGACGCTGGTCGGCGGCGGCGTCGGGCCGGTGAAGTCGCCGATGATCTGAACCTCGCGCTCGGCCTGCACGATGCAGTCGCCGAACGGGCCGGAGAAGCAGGCGAAGAGCCTGGCCACCACGAAGGCCTCGCCCGGGAAGAAGCGGAAGTCCTGCGAGGTGGCGAACACCTCGAGGGTCTGCGGGGTCCCGGTGCACGGGATGTCGCTGCTGTTGCCGAAGGCGTGGGCCACCTCGCGGCCGACGGCTTGGACCACCTGCACGCTCACGTCTGGGTTGGCCCCCGCCGGGCAGGTCACGACGACCCGCACCGGCACGGCGACAGCCGCCCCCTGGGCGACGAGCCTGGCTGTCGGCCCGATGGAAAGGACCGGCCCGGGGGGCGAGACCTGGCCGACGGCGGACAGCATCGGCGCGGCGAGCGCCAATCCGGCACCCCCGGTCACTGCAGCGACCAGACGGGCCCATGGACGCTGTTTCATCGGTTGTTTCAACGGAAGTCTCATGCATGCTCCTTTGCTGTTGGTAGTGCTGGGATCGTGAGGCCGACCAGCAAGGCGGCGGCCAATGGGAGGGCGGGGACGTGCCACAGGAAGTCGAAGGCGCTGTGCACCCCCAGGGCGACCAGCCCTGCGGCGGCGCCCACCCAGAGCTCCTGGGACGGAGCGGTCGCCCGCCCCGCGCCCACCGACCGGGCCAGGGCGCCCAGCAGGAAGACGGTGAGGGCGAGTCCGACCACGCCGAGCTCGATGAGCACCTGGAGGTACTCGTTGTGGGCATAGCGGGCGGCTACCGGCTGGCCGTCGGCGTCGGAGAAGAAGAGCGTCGCCCGTCCCGGGCCGGTGCCGGTGAGGGGCCGGTCGCCCACGAGGCCGACGGCGGCCGACGTCTCCGACTGCCGGTCGGGCGACGCCATCGTGATTCGGGCGCCGGACACCGATCGCCAGGCGCCGTCGAGCGGGCCGACAGTGACCAGGATCGCGCCGGCACCCAGGGCGGCGACCAGTGCGATGGTGGGCACCCGGGCCGGAGCGGACCCGAGCGCGACGGCAATGAGGACGCCGGCGATGATCCCCGTGACGGCCAGGAGGGGCCGGGAGGCGGCGCCGGCGGGCATCGACGGCGCGAGTGCAGCCAGAGCCACGAGCGCGCCGAGCGTGGCAGGCATGAGGGCCCGGGCCGTCCGGCGGGGTCCGCACCCTGCGGCCAGGCAGGCCAGCCCGGCCACCAGTGCCACCGCGCCCCCGCGGCTCAGGGTGGCGCCTGCGCCGGCCAGGAGCACGCAGAGGCCTGCGGTGTTGAGTGGCGACGCCGGTCGGGCGACGGCCCGTCCGAGGGCGAGGAGGACGAGAGGCACGAGCAGACCGGCAGCGGCGTTGGCGTAGGTCAGCGTCGTGGCCGCCCTCCACAGGCCCTGGTCCTCCAGGGCGAGAGGGTCGATCCGCCAGGCCACGCCCGCCCATCCGCTGAGGGCGACGAGTACGCCGATGCCCAGGGTGGCCACGGCCAGCGCTTCGCGATCGGCGGCGGAGGTACGGCGGCAGACGAGGAGCACGGTGCAGAGGGCCGTCAGCAGCGCCACCACGGGCAGGGCGTTTCCTCCGACGACCAGAGTCACGACCACCGCCCAGCCGGCGAGGCCGATCGCGGCCAGGACCGGGGGGAGCCGGAGGTCGTGGAGCGAGAGCGGCCGGGCCCGAAGGGCGGTGACGAGCGCCGCGGCCAGCAGGATGCCGGTGATCAACTGGCCACCGGCGTAGTAGCCACCCTGGGCGGTGATGCATGCCGAGAGCGCGGCGACGACGAGCAGGAGCGATGTCGGGAGGCCCGGCGCCGTCGTCCCGGGAACGAGGCCGCCCGGGGGCGACACAGGTTCGACCATCGTCTGCCTCACCACCGCCATGGCCCGCCAAACCTCCGCCATTGTGTCCGCCAGGACCGTCCCCCCGGACCCTAAGGCCCGGCGGCGCTCAGTGCAAGGTTCCTGCCGCCCGGCACTCAGGCCAGTCGCTCGAGGCGGCCCCCGTCGAGGAACCACAGCTCCACACCGTCGAGCAGGAGGCGGTAGCTGGCCAGCCAGCGGCTCAGGACGTCCCAGCCCTCGCCGAAGACCAGGAAGCGGCGATCGGCGTTGGTGACGTGGCCGACGATGAGGACGGCCTCGGCGATCGCGGCCGACCTGGCATCCACCGTCCGGCCCCGGTCGGCCAGCCACACGACGTCGCCCACGATGCGCCCGTTCCCGGACACCAGCTCGAAGGGATGGGCGACGCCTCCGGGGAGCACGGCGTGGCGGCGCTGGAGCGTCGTGCCCCAGCGGGCCGAGAGCACGCGGCGGGCGTGGTCGGGGAAGCTCGACCGGGTGGTTCCCTGGTTATCGACGACCGTGTCGATGGCAGTGTCGATGGCAGTGTCGATGGCAGTGTCGATGGC
>Ga0136633_1001776_pt1 | contig 15497 bp, 14 predicted proteins | sample AntDrymeUQ832206_2_FD_105494 | JGI IMG/M metagenome (GOLD analysis project Ga0136633, IMG submission 105494) | Polar desert sand microbial communities from Dry Valleys, Antarctica - metaG UQ83 (22.06) | ecosystem: Environmental > Terrestrial > Soil > Desert | place: Antarctica: Dry Valley...
GACCAGCCACTCGGCGCGGCCCCAAGGGTCAGGCCGGTACCGCGTGCGCTGCACGCCCCGACCGCCGAGGGCGATCCCACCCGCGGCGCAGCCCAGGCCCAGTACCAGCACCGGGAAGCCGAGCGCCCGGGGGGCCGCGCTGTCCAGGAGGCCGTATGTGCCTACGGCCAGACCGCACAGCCCGATGATCGTGAAGGCGCCGGTGAGCCGCTGTGCTCGGCGTGAAGCCCCCGCAGCCCGGCCGTACCCGCGGCCGTCCATCGACGCGGCCAGGAGCAGTGAACGATCGAGAGCATCGGCCAGGACGGGCACTGCGACGCGGCGCAGGACATGTCGGGCCCGCGCCAGTCGGCGGCCTGAGCCGCTTGCCCCGCGAAGGCGCTGAGCTCTGCGCACACGCTGACCGCTCTCGACGAGCTGCGGCGCCACGGTTAGAGCCACGGTCACGGCTACACCCACCTCGTGGAGGGCCGCTGGAACCGAGCGCAGAAGCCGCCTGGGATCGGCGAGCACGTTCGCGGCACCGACACAGGCGAGCAGAGTCGCCAGGCGGAGGCCGTCCACCCCAGCTGCCAGCAGACCCTCCAACGTGACGGCGCCACCGATGCGGAAGCCAGCACTCTCGGGTAGCGGCACCTCGGGCAGGTGCACAAGGACGGTCGCCCCGTCGCCCCCGCCGAGGAGGGCCCTGAACCCGACGCGCACCCCGATCGCCAATAGGCCAAGCAGCAGGTAGGTCCGATAGCCCCTCGCCCAAGGCTCGTCACTGCGTCGGCTCGCCACGACCATCCCAACGACGGCCAGCACGAGGCCGAGCAGGAACGGGTTCGTAGTCTGGCTGGCCGCGGTGGCCATTCCGATGGACCAGGCCCACCAGGCCAACGGGTGAAGACCCCGGGAGACGGCTCTCACACGAGGATCTCGTCGTTCGGCGCGGCTCGTCGCCGTCGGCGCGCCACGACGCCAGCCATCCCACCGAGGGCGACGACCAGCCCTGCGGCACCCAGCGCGGGACGTGCGCCACCACCTCCCCGAGGAGGGCTGACGTCGATCGTCACAGGCGGGCCTGACGCTTCGGCCAGCACGGTCGTGGCGTCGGTCGCCTCCGCCAGGGCTGCAGTCGTGGTGGGCTGCACGGCGTCAGCCGCCGCAACGCTCGTGGTCGGGGCGGTGAAGCTGGTCGTGACGGGCGCGCCGGCAGGGCCGGGCGCCACGGTGGACCTAGACCTCGCGGGTTGCGTCGGCGTCGTGTTCGGCGCCGCCACAGTGGTCGAGGTCACACCGGTCCGAGTGGTCGAGTCGCAATCACCGCTCGCGAGCTGGGCGGGCACAGTGCCCGGCACCGGGGCTGGAGGGTCGGGCCGTGGCGGCACCGGTCCGCTGTCCTGGCGTCCCTTGGCGAACGACCAGCCCTCGACGGTGCCCGCCGGCGAGCTCCGGCCGGCGGCACCTTTGTTCGACAGGCACCAAGACCCGCCCCGGCGGGCCAGCCAGTAGGACCAGTAGGCGTCCGCGGGTGATGGGTCCTGGCATGGATCTTCGACGGGTAGGCGGGCCACCTTGCACACGAAGCCCGGCGATCGGCTCGCCGTCTGGTACTCCACGCCCGCGTTCTTGAGCACCTCTAGACCGTCCCGACCGCCACCCGGTGCGCACTGCGTGGCCGGGCCGCGATCCGATAGCTCCTGGGCATCGACGACCACGGTCACCCCGGCGCCGTCACCGCAGGGACCGGCCGTGCCCGGCTCGGCTCCCACCGGTCCCATGGGTGCCAACACGGCTGCGGCCAGGGCGAGCAGGATGAGCGTGGCGAGGGCTTGTCGCTGCACGGTTCACTCCTCTCCCGGGCGACGGGCCCGGGCTGCGAGCAGCTGTGCGGGTCCCGGCGCCCGCAGTCCACGGCGGTCGCTTGGGTGTTCCTGCGTCACAGGTGCTCCGGCTCGCTCCCGGCCCAAGGCCGAGCGCCCACGGTTGCGGGTCAGCGCCGGCTTCTGTCCGGCTTCCCCTGCGACGTCCTCTCAGGCGAGGCTATCGCCCCTGGCGGTGGGACCGCAGAAGGCACACCATCCACCGCTCCGGGTCGCAGAAAGGCGACGATGTGCGTCCGTGAAGGCCCTCCTCGAGATGCCCCGGCGTGCCATGGGTGTGGGCACCCAGCTCTCGCTCCTGGTACTCGGCGCATCGCCCCTCGGGCTCGCAGGCGTCGACCTCGCCTCGGGCGCCTTCGTGCGGGCCGCAGTCGATGTGGCGGGGTTGGCCCCTCTTGACGTCGTGGCCACCGAGCTCGACGATGCCCACGAGCACGACCCCACCCAGCCCGAGGCTGTGCGTCTGGCCCCTATGGCCAAGATCATCGACCACCTCAATCCCCGCCACGCCGAACGCTGGCTGCGTCCGCTGCTCCACCCCACGACCAGCCATCTCCTCGGCTTCGCCGGACCCGCCATCCCCTTCTGGGAGCTCGATGGCTCACGACCGTCGGTTGGCTTGGTTGACGCGCCCGCCGAGATCGTGGCCGACCGCGAGGGCCTCCCCCGCTGCCGCTTCCTCTGGCGGGGCCTGCTCCACGACATGCCAATCGCCGCCCGCCGGGGTGCCCGCCTCCCCCGCCACGCGGCCCGCGTGGTCGTGGCCCTCACGCCCCCCGTCGACGGCCACTGCTACAAGGTCGTCGCCGGTCTGTTGTAACACTGCCGCCGCAGGCTCCTTCGTCGCACGGTCTATCTGGGCCGCCGCAAGCTCCTTCGTCGCCGATTGTGCGGCGGTTGCGGCTGCGCTCGCTACCTGCCACCCGGCACGCCCCGGCCGCCGCTCCGGACGGCAAGCATGTGGAAGAGGGTTTCTAGGATCGGCAGACGCCGGAGGGAGGGGCGGGCGACGGTACCCTGGGGCCGATGGTGCGGGGGACGACGGAGCGTGAGGTCATCCGGCGCATCAACGCCGGGCTCGACCGGTCGGGGTCCGACGAGCTCATCGTTGAGGAGCCGTTGGAGATTCGCCTGGACGGCCACATCGTGGCCACCACCATGCGCACTCCGGGCCACGACTTCGAGCTAGCGGTGGGGCTGTGCGTGGGCGACGGCCTTCTCGGCGGGGCGAACGTGCGACGCGTGCGCTACTGCGACGGGCCCTGCGGCCCGGGCGACACCACGTACAACACCGTCACCGTCGACACCGGCCACGAGGCGCCCGTGCCCACACCGCGCCTCGGCACGGTCTCGTCGTCGTGCGGGCTCTGCGGATCCACGACGCTCGACGAGCTGTGCCTGCGGCTGGCCCCGCTCGATCCGCTCCCGGGGCCACTAGACGCCGAGCTGGTGCACCGCGTCACCACCGACGCCAGTGATCGGGCTCCGCTCTTCCAGGCCACGGGCGCATCCCATGCGGCCGCCTCGTTCGACATGGCCACCGGCGAGCTGGACCTCGTTCGCGAGGACATCGGCCGCCACAACGCGGTCGACAAGGTGGTCGGACGAATGGCCCTCGACGGACACCTCCCGGGCACCGACAAGGGGCTCTACGTGAGCGGGCGGGCCAGCTTCGAGATGGTGCAGAAGGCTTGGGCGGGCGGGTTTCGGGCCCTCGTCGCCGTCAGCGGTCCCTCCGCCCTCGCAGTGCGCACGGCCCGGACGGCCGGACTGTGCCTCATCGGGTTCGCCCGCAGCGACCGCATGAACGTCTACGCCCCTGACCCCCTCCCCCGCTGAAGGTGCCTGGCGGGATCGTGCTCGCCGGTGGTGCCGGTCGCCGGCTGGGGCGGCCAAAGGCCACGGTGATGTTGGACGGTCAGACTCTCGTGGCCCGTGCCGTGGAAACGCTGAACGAGCTGTGCGACGAGGTCGTCGTCATTGGCCGCGCCGAGGTTGCGCTGCCCCCGCTCGGTGTGGCCGTGTTCACCGACGCGCCCGGCCCTGCGTGTGTCCTCAACGCCATGGTCACGGGCCTCGCCGCATTGGTCGATGACGAGGTGCTGGTCCTGGCCTGCGACCTTCCCGCAGCAGCGCCGCTCCTCGGGCGGCTCATGGGTGTGCCCCTTTCCGGGGACGCCATGGTCCCGACGGACCCCGCGGGCCGTCCCCAGCCCCTGGCCGCCCGCTACCGCCGGCGCGAGACCCTGGCTGTGGGCACCGCACTCCTGGCCGCCGACGACCGCCGCGTGCTCGCTCTTCTGGGGCACCTCGACGTGGCCCTGATCCCCGCCTCCGCCGTCGAGCTCCGGAACCTCAACACTCCTGCAGACCTCTAACTGGCTCGCTGCGCTCGCCCCCACTGCGTGGTGCCACCTTTGGCGGTCTACTTGTTGCTCCGGTCGGGCTGTCCGGCTACTTCGTCGCCGGCCCGACCGAGCTGAGCGCGGTCTGGAAGCGGTCGGTGCGGAGCTGGCGGGCTGTCTCCTCGTAGGCCATGGAGGCGATCTGCTCCCAGGCATCGCGGCGCATCAGGTTCCAGCCGTGGAGCGAGATCTCTCTGCCCGTGGGCCTGAGCAGGAGCACCTCAGCGCCGCGGTGGCGGGCGTACGAGGCCTCGTCCGCCAGCCAGCGACTCGGAATCCTTCGGAACAGCTGTTGTGCCGCGTTCGGAGGGCGGACGGTGTCGAACGCCATGGGGATGACCCCGATGATCAGGTCGCAGGCGCCCTTCACGGCCAGGTCGAGATGCGACGTCGAGTCGACGCCGCCATCGACGAGGAGGCGCCGGCCCAGCTTCACCGGCGGGTACACCCCAGGGATGGCGCAGGATGCGACCACGGCCTCTTGGAGGTCGGCATGCGGTGAGCCCGGGCGTCCGAACACCACACGCCGGCCACTCGAGATGTCGACGGCCACGATCCACACGTCGTCGGCGGGCCATCCGGACGTCATGTGCTCTCCCAGGTCCTTGCGGGCCACCTTCATCGAGAGCATCCCGGCCGGGAACAGCTGCGCTGCGAACGCGGGAAGCGGGATCGTGGGCAGCCGGGCCATCGAGCGAGAGACGACCCAGGCGGAGCCGAGCAAGCGCCTCAGCACGTCGATCGGGTTGTGGAAGGCGGGGACGAGCATTCCCGCCCGTCGCTGCACGACCTCGTCGGCGTCCGCCCCAGCAAGCAGCGGGTGGGTGCCCTGCGCCCAATGCCAAAGGTCCTCGGCGCTGAAACCCGAGCGCAGAAGCCCTGCAACCACCGAACCTGCCGAGGTCCCCACGATCAGGTCGCACTGCTCCGGAGCGATGCCGCCGACGTCGGCCAGCGCCTTCAGTGCGCCCGCGTGATAGGCGATCCCTACCGTCCCGCCCGCCCCGAGGACGAGCCCGATGCGCACCCGGCGTTACCGCGGGCCGTACTTGGAGGCGATCTCCTCGGCGATCGCCCAGCCGAAGGCGACCACGGAGTCGCCCCGGTCGCGGTCGAGGCCGGTGAAGAACGTGGCGACCTCGTCGCTCACGGAGCCCTCCTTGGCCGCCTCCCAGTCGAACACGCCGACAGGCGACCCGGTGCCCTGGATCACGAAGGCCCGGTCGTCGATCTGCTTCTCGAACCCGAAGCGCTTGGCCAGACGCCGGCTCCACGCCCGCTCCTCGCCCGAGGGCTTGTGGTCGGGGCGGGGGCACACGTCGTCGAGACCCTTGAAGGCCAGGAAGGCGGAAGGGTCGATCATGCGGGTGCCCACGAGGACGTCCTCGTCGGGGAAGGCCAGCACGGCCCGACGGAACTGGTCGGCCGTGATGCCCCGGAGGGCTGTGTCACGCTTGGCGTTGCGGCGGAACCCGGCCAATCCCCAGAGGCAAGAAGGCGTGCCCCCTATGCGCTCCAGCGTGCAGAACGAGAAGCCCTGCAGCTTGCCGCTGTCGCGGGCCGTCGTGATGAGGACCCACTCCTCGCGCGCCTTGGAGAGGAGCCCGATGTCATAGCCGGCGGGCGATCCCATGGACAGGTCGGCCATCTCGGCCAGCTCTCCGTCGGACAGCGCCGTGCAATCCTTCGTCTCGACCTCGATTGCCATCGTGTGATGCGCTCCTTCCCGCCCTTGACTGCTCGGTCAATGCTAGTCGCAGTCATGGCCCGCCACGCACGTTGACCTGCGCAAATGCTCCCCGCCGCTAGGTTGGCCTCGTGGGAAAGACGATCCTGGTGACGGGCGGCGCCGGCTACATAGGCAGCCACACAGTGGTCGAGTTGCTCGCCGCGGGGCACGACGTGGTCATCGTCGACGACCTCGTCAACTCCTCCTCGGCCTCGATCGACGCCGTGCGGGCCATCGCCGGGCGTGACGTCGCCTTCGTCGAGGCGGGCGTCGGCGATGCCGCCGCTCTCGACGAGGTGTTCGCGGCCTGGCCCATCGAGGCGGTCATCCACTTCGCCGGTCTGAAGGCGGTGGGCGAGTCAGTCGAGCAGCCGCTCCGCTACTACCGGCGCAACCTCGCCGCCACCTCAGTCCTGCTCGAGGCCATGGACCGCCATCAGGTACGCGACCTGGTGTTCTCCTCGTCCTGCACCGTCTACGGCGACCCTGCGGTGGTGCCCGTCGACGAGACCGCCCCCATCGGCGCCGTCAACCCTTACGGGCGCACCAAGCTGTTCATCGAGGAGATGTGCCGCGACGTCGCCTTCGCCGACCCCCGCTGGCGGCTCGTGCTCCTGCGCTACTTCAACCCGGTCGGTGCGCATGCCTCGGGCCGCATTGGCGAGGACCCCAGGGGCATCCCGAACAACCTGCTCCCGTTCATCATGCAGGTCGCCGTCGGCCGGCGCCATGAGCTCCAGGTCTTCGGGGGCGACTACCCCACCCGAGACGGCACCTGCATCCGCGACTACATCCACGTGGTCGACCTGGCCCAGGGCCACCTCGCCGCCCTCGACTCCATGGACATGCTCGGCGCGGGGGCTCATGCCGTCAACCTGGGCACGGGTCAGGGCACCACCGTGCTCGAGATGGTGGCCGCAGCAGCAGAGGCCGTCGGTCGGCCCATCCCCTTCGCCGTCGTCGGACGACGCCCGGGCGACGCGGCCGAGGTCTACGCCGACGCCACTCTCGCCGCCGACGTCCTGGGTTGGACCGCCACCCGGTCTGTGGCCGAGATGTGCGCCGACCACTGGGCCTGGCAGCGCACCCACCCCAACGGCTTTGCCGACTGACGGCATCTAGCCGCAGGGCCGCACCGACTTCTCCGGCGGTCCGGGTGCCCTCGATCTACACGGCCCCGCGCTTCGAGGCCGGAGACCCGTCCTACGCCTGGCTCAACAAGCTCCAAGCCGTGGCCAAGGGGACGCTCGACGGCTCGTTCCTCACCTACGAGGTGTACGAGCTGGTGTGAGGAGCAGCTAGGTTCGTTCATATCGTTGATCGAACCTGGGGGAACACGTCATGACGGACATCGCCGTCGTTCGGCTGAGGTGTGAGCACCTCACTGACCCCCTCGGCCTCCATGCCCGCGCGCCGAGGCTCGGATGGGTCGTACAGGCGGAGCGGCGGGGCGTCGCGGTGAGCGCCCACCAGGTCCTGGTGGCGTCCTCCGCGGACCTCCTGGCTGCGGACACCGGCGACCTGTGGGACAGCGGTCAGCTGCCGGGCGCGGCCGGCACTCTGGTGCCCTACGCCGGCGCCGCTCTCGCTTCCCGCCAGGCAGGCCACTGGAAGGTCCGGGTCTGGGACGAGGACGGTCGCTGCTCAGCCTGGAGCAGCTCCGCACGCTTCGAGATGGGCCTGTTGGACCCCTCCGACTGGGTGGCCGACTGGATCTCTGTGGTCCGCCCGCCGGCGGGCGAGCCCGACCGCAAGGTGGCGCCGTACTTCCGCTCGGAGTTCTTGCTCCCGGAGGAACCCGTCACCCGGGCCCGCGCCTACGTAAGCGCCCTCGGTCTGTACGACCTCCACCTGAACGGAAGCCGTTTGTCCGACGACGTCTTCCGCCCGGGCTGGACCGATTACGACAAGCGGATCCAGTACCAGGTCTACGACATCACGGACCGCCTGCGGCCAGGACCGAACGTGATCGGGGCGGTCGTCGGGGACGGCTGGTACGCCGGCGACATCGGCATGGGCAAGCGCGAGGTGTGGGGCTCGTGGCCCGAGCTCCTCGTGCAGGTCGAGGTCGACACCGCCGACGGAGAGAGGGTCATCGTGCGCAGTGATGCGGCCTGGGCCGAATGCGGCGCACCGGCCACGTGGTTGGCCACGAACGGACCGATCGTGAGCAACGACCTGCAGCTCGGGGAGAGCTACGACGCCAGGCTCGAGCTGGGCGAGTGGTCGAGCCCGGGCTACGACGCCGGCGACTGGAAGCCGCCCTTTCCGGGCGGTGGACCCGTCGGGAGTCTCTCGCCGACGGTCGCCGAGCCCGTGCGCCGCATCGAGGAGATCGTTCCGGGGTCTCTGGTGGAGCAGGCTCCGGGCACCTGGGTCTTCGACCTGGGCCAGAACATGGTCGGCTGGTGCCGCCTGCGGGTCTCCGGCCCAGCGGGCACGACGGTCACCATCCGCCACGCCGAGATGCTCGACCCTGACGGCTCCATCCACACGGCCAACCTCCGCGGTGCCCTGAGCACCGACCACTACACGCTCGCGGGCACAAGCCCGGAGGAGGTATGGGAGCCCCGGTTCACCTTCCACGGGTTCCGCTACGTCGAGCTCACGGGATTACCGGGCACGCCCACCCTCGACTCCGTCACGGGTGTCGTGGCCCACAGTGACGCCCCGACGGCCGGAACCTTCACGTGCTCGAACGCGCTCGTGAACCAGATCCACAGCAACGTGCGCTGGGGCCAGAAGGGCAACTTCGTCGACGTCCCCACCGACTGCCCCCAGCGCGACGAGCGGCTGGGCTGGATGGGCGACGCCCAGGTCTTCGTGGGCACCGCCACCTTCAACCTCGACGTGGCGGCCTTCTTCACCAAGTGGCTCCGTGACGTGCGCGACGCGCAGCTCGAGAACGGCGCCTACCCCGACGTCTGCCCGCGCTTCGGGCGGTCGAACCCGCCGGCCGCGCCGGCCTGGGGCGACGCCGGCATCATCGTGCCTTGGACCCTCTACCGCCGCTACGGCGACATCGGGATCCTGGCCGACCACATCGAATCCATGGAGGGCTGGATCGACTACCTGCACCGTCGCAACCCCGAGCTTCTATGGCAGCACGTCAGGGGCATGGACTGGGGCGACTGGGTCGCCATCGGGGCGGACAGCCCGAAGGACGTGCTCGCCTCAGCCTGGTGGGCCTACAGCACACGCCTGCTCGCTCAGGCCGAGGCCGTGCTCGGACGGCTGGCCCCGGCCAAGCGCTACAGCGATCTGGCCGAGGGGATCCGCCAGGCCTGGAACGACGCCTATGTGAAGCCCGACGGGACCATCGAGGGGGCGACGCAGACGGTGTACGCCCTCGCCCTGCGCTTTGGACTGCTCGACGAGCATCTTCGTCTTGGAGCTGCGGCCCGGCTGGTCGCGGACATCGAGGATCGGGACGGGCATCTGTCCACCGGCTTCATGGGCATCGCCCATCTTCTGCCCGCGCTGACCGAAAACGGCGCTCTGGACGTGGCCTACCGCCTGCTCCAGAACGACACCTTCCCGTCCTGGGGGTACTCGATCCGACAGGGCGCCACCACCATCTGGGAGCGCTGGGACGGCTGGACCGAGGAGAGCGGCTTCGAGGCGTCGGGCATGAACTCGTTCAACCACTACGCCTTCGGCGCCGTCGGCGAGTGGCTCTACGAGACGGTCGGCGGGATCCGGGTCGACCACACAGCGCCGGCAGTCGTCACCATCCACCCCCGTCCGGGCGCCGGAATCGTTTGGGCCCGCACCACCTATCCGTCCATCCACGGCGACGTGGCCTGCAGCTGGGCGCTCCAGGACGGGGTCCTCACCGTCGACGCCACCGTCCCCGTCGGCCCGTCAGCGCAGATCTGGCTGCCGGCTCCCCCAGGCGCAGCCGTGACGGAGGGCGGAGTGCCGGCCGACGAGGCAGACGGCCTCACCGCCCTGCCCTCGCTCCCCGAAGCCCACGGCTGGACCGCCGCGGCCGGCACCTACCACTTCATGGTCGAGTCGCGTTAGCACGGGGGCAGAGTCGCCCTAGCACGATGGCTACGCTCACGGACGAACGCCGAGGGAACGATTCCTGCCGGGGCGTGCGGCATGAAATGGGGGTGGGTGGCATGACTGCGGGTGCGAACGTCGGGACTACGAGAGGCATGCGACCGGCCCGGCGGGTCCAGATGGCCGCAGGCACAGCGCAGCCGGGGCTCCGATGAGCGCCGCGGTGACCATCCCGTCGATGGGGGTCGGCATGACCGAGGCCCTCCTGGTGCGCTGGTGCAAGGAGCCCGGCGACCTAGTCGAGGTCGACGACGTGGTGGCCGAGATCGAGACCGACAAGACGACCATCGAGCTCTCGAGCCCGATCGCCGGCCGACTCGCCGCGCATCAGTTCGCGGAGGGCGAGGAGGTCCCGGTGGGAGCGGCCATCGTCGAGATCCTCGATCGAGTCGAGCGGGCCCCGCACGGCGCCGCCGCAGCCACACCGACTATGCACGTCGACCCCCGACCGGCGCCCGACGCCCTTCGTGGCCCCGCAGAGCGTCCACCCCACACGCTGAGTCCCCGGGCCCGCAAGCGAATGGCCGAACAGCCGACCACCCCGATGGCTACGCCGACCGGCCGCTTCCGGGCCGCCATCGCGGCCAAGGTGTCCGAGTCGTGGGCGACAATCCCGCACTTCGCAGTCGAACGCGAGATCGAGATGGACGGCCTCCTGGCCCTCAAGGACGCCTTGTCGCGCCTCGGGACGCCTGTCACCGTCACCGACCTGCTCGTGCGGGCGCTGGCCGTCGCCGTCGTGCCGGCCACGGCCGGCCCTGTCGACCTCGCTGTAGCAGTGGCCTCCGACCACGGTGTCACCGCCCCCGTCATCACCGACGTGCTGTCCCTGGCCCCCCACGACCTGACCACAGCCCGCGCCGCGGCCGTGACCCGGGGACGGACCGGTCGGCTCGTGTCCGCGGACCTTTGCCGCCCGGCCACGACGCTGTCGAACCTGGGGCCCCATGGCGTCGACCGGTTCACCGGGATCATCGCCGGGGATCAGACGACGCTGGTCACGGTGGGCCGGGTACGGCCCCGCGCCGTCGTGGCGAACGGTGAGCTCGTCGTCCGCACCACCATGTTCGCGACCGTCAACGCGGACCATCGCGCCCTCGATGGCGCGGACGCAGCCGGTCTCCTGGCCCGCTTCGCGTACGCCATCGAAACCCCCGATGGGTTGACCAGACAAGGAGCGTGGCGATGACCGCCGCCGACACGATCGTGCCCATCGACCTGGAAGGGTTGCCCACCAGGTCGTTGCCCGAATGGCTCGAGACCATGGTGCTCATCCGCGAGTTCGAGTCGGTCCTGGACGACCTATCGCTTGGAGGGAAGGTCGTCGGCGGAGTCCACTGCGCCATCGGCCAGGAAGCCGTCGCCGTGGGTACATCGCGGGCGCTGACCGACGATGACATCATCACCACCGCCCACCGGCCCCACCACCACGCCCTCGCCAAGGGCATGTCACCTGACGCGGCGATGGCCGAGCTGTTCGGCAAGGCCACCGGCTGCGTGGGGGGACGGGGTGGAACGATGCACCTGGCCGACTTCGAACATGGCTACTTCCCGGGCAACGGCATCGTTGGCGCCAACGTCGGTCTGGCCATGGGCGTTGCACTGTCGCTGCACATGCGCGGCGTGCCGGCGGTGGCCTGCGCCCTGTTCGGGGACGGCGCCGCGAACACAGGCCGCACCTGGGAGGCCATCAACCTGGCCGTCGTGTGGAAGCTCCCGCTGGTGGCGGTGTGCGAGAACAACATGTACGCGGTGGAGACCCGTATCGACCGCGTCACCGGAGGGGATTCGATCGCGACCCGGGCGGCCGGCTTCGGGCTGCCCTCGGCGCAGGTCGACGGTCAGGACGCGGGTGCCGTCTTTCGGGCCGTGCGCGAGGCCAGGGCCCGGGCCCTGGCGGGTGAGGGACCGACGTTCATCGAGGCCCTCACCTACCGCTACCTGGGCCACAGCACCGGCGCCGAACCCGCCTACCGCAGCGACGAGGAGGTCAACGCATGGCGGTCGACCCGAGACCCGATCGACCGACTCCGGGCCGCGCTGACCGCGGCCGACCTCATTGACAACGACCAGTACGAACAGGGCGTAGCCCGGTGCCGGCAAGTCGTGGCCAACGCCGTCGCGGCGGCCGAGGCCGCCGCCGAACCTGAGCCAGCCAGCGCCGCCGCCGGCGTCACCGGGTTCGTCGTCACCCTCCCGAAGAACCTGCATGAGTGAGCTAGTCACCGTCGGCCAGGCGTTCAAGCAGGGCGTGGCCGAGGAGATGCGGACCGACGACACGATCTTCGTGATCGGCACTGACCTGGTCCGCAGGGGCGGCCACTTCGCCCAGGTCAAGGGCTTGGCCGACGAGTTCGGCCTGGCCCGGGTGCGGGACGCGCCCATCTCCGAGGCCGCCATGGTCGCGGCCGGCGTGGGGGCGGCGTTGAGCGGCATGCGGCCCATCGTCGACCTGAACTTCATCGACTTCTCGCTCGGGGCCATGGACGAGATCATCAATCAGGCGGCAAAGATGCGGTACATGTCGGGCGCCCCGGTCCCGCTCGTCATCCGGGCCTCAAGCGGTGTCGCCCTGTACGCCTCCCAGCACAACAACAGCCTGGAGGGCTGGTTCGCCGAAACCCCAGGTCTGTTCGTGGTGGCCCCATCCACCCCGGCCGACACCAAGGGGCTGATCAAGACGGCACTGCGTGGTGAGGACCCCGTGATCTTCCTCATGCACAAGCGACTTTCCGGTACCCGCGGCACCGTGGGAGGACCGGACGCGGTGGTGCCCCTCGGCTCCGCCGCCATCCGCCGGCCCGGCCGCCACGTCACCATGCTGGCCTGGGGGGCCATGGTGGCCAAGGCCGTCACCGCGGCCGACGAGCTCGCCGTCGATGGCGTCGAGGCCGAGGTCATCGACCTGCGCACCTTGTTCCCCGTCGACCTGGCCACCATCGAAGCGTCGGTCCGCCGGACCGGCCGCGTCCTGGTCCTTTCCGAGTCGCCACGGGTGGGCGGTGTCGCCGCCCAGGTGGCGGCCCAGGTTCAGGAGTCAGTCTTCGACTGGCTCGACGCCCCCGTCCACCGGATCGGCGCCGCGCACTCACCGATCCCCCACAACCCCACCCTCATCGAAGCCCTCATCCCCCAGCCCGCCGACATCGTCTCCGCCGTGCGGACATCCATGCGGCGCTGGCCCTCCACCGACCCGGCATCGGCGGACCTGGGGTGACGTTCACCGGGATCTCGGTGGCCGGCAAGGTCTGCGTCGTCACCGGAGGAGGCGGTGGCATCGGCCGGGCCGTCTGCGCGGGCCTGGCCGCGATGGAGGCGAAGGTGGTGGCCGCGGAGATCGACCCTGAGCGGCTGGCCGGTACCGTCGAGGCGGTTGGGTCTGACGTCGTCGGCGTGGCCGCCGACACCTGCGATCCTGCTGGTGTCGAGTCGATGGTGGCCGCCGCTCTGGAACGCTTCGGTCGGATCGACGTGCTCGTCAACACGGCCTTCGTCGGCCGCACGGCCAGGCCCGAGGACCTGTCCCTTCAGGACTGGGACCTCAACCTGCGGGTAAACCTGACCGGCTACTTCCTGAGCTGTCAGCGGGTGGGCCGCCAGATGATCGCCCAGGGGTCGGGGGGTAGCATCGTCAACTTCAGCTCGATTGCCGGCTCGAGTGCGGTGGGCCGCACCTCGTTCGCGTACAGCGTGTGCAAGGGCGGGATCAACATGATGACCAAGGAGCTGGCTGTCGAGTGGGCCCGCTTCGGCATTCGCGTCAACGCCATCCAACCCTGCCAGGTCCTCACCCCGGGCCTGGAGGCCCGCATGAAGGACCACAGCTTCACGTCGGTTCTCGACTCCCGCATCCTGCCCGGCATCCCCATGGGCCGCCTCGGCCAGCCCGATGACATGGTCGGCGCCGTGGTCTTCCTGGCCTCGGACGCGGCGGCCATGGTCACTGGCGTCCTCCTGCCCGTAGACGGCGGGAACCTGGCCATGAACGCCGGCGGCAGCCGCACCTACTGATGCACAACAACGACGGAGAGAGCACACCATGGTGATCACCAGCGCCGAGGTCGTGGCCGAGGGACTTGGCTTCCCCGAGGGACCGCTCGTCCTGCCCGACGGTCGCCTGGCCTTCGTCGAGGAGTATCGGGGCTGCGTCTCGGTCCTGGAGGACGGCCGAGTGCGCGAGCTTGCGTACCTCGGCGGAGCTCCGAACGGCCTGGCCTTGGGCCCGGACGGCCGGATCTACGTGGCTCGCACCGCGGGCAAGGTCGGGGCGTGGATGACCGAGGACCCGCAGGCGCCCGCCATCGTCGCTGTGTCGCTCGACGGTGGCGACGTCGAGGTGGTGGCCACCGAGGCCAACGGCCGGACGCTGCGGGCCCCCAACGACCTGTGCTTCGGTCCCGACGGCGCGCTGTGGTTCACCGACCCGGCCGACTTCGACCCCGAGGGCGACTTCGGTGGCTGGGTGTGCCGGCTCGACGGCGGCGGCTGCACCATCGCCCACGCTCCAGGGAACGTGTTCCCCAATGGGATCGGCTTCGATGGCGCTGGACGTCTTGTGTGGGCGGAGACCCACAGCAAACGCCTTGTCGCCGCCGTCGACGGCCAACCCACCACCATCGCCGACCTGGCCGATGACAGTGTCCCCGATGGTTTCGCGTTCACGACCGATGGCCGCGCCGTGGTGGCCACCCTCTTCAGCGGCGGTATCGACGTCGTCGACTGGAGCAGTGGCAGCGCAGTGTCGGACCGGATCACGTGGGCCGACGATGTCGTGCCCACCAACCTCGCCTTCCAGGGGAGCACCCTGTGGGTCACCGACGTCACCCCGGGCTGGGAACAGACATCACCGTTCACAGGGCGGCTGTGGCGGCTTGAGACGGATCTCGTCGGCGCGGACTTGCACTGATGGCCACAAGCCCAATCACTTCGCCGGGCGAGGACACAGTTGAGGGCACCGAGGTCCTGGCCAACGCCGTTGAAGAGGCGCCGGACGGGACACGCATCCGACGCCTCTCCACCATCCAGCTCGAAGAGCTCCCCAACCTGGTGTGGGTGCAGATCGAGACCGAGGATGGGGCCACCGGGCTGGGCGAGACCTTCTTCCACGGCGATGCCGTCGCCGCCTACCTCCACTCGGCGGTGGCCCCGTACCTGATCGGCGAACGGGCCGTCGACATCGCCCGGCACTGGCGCGCGCTATCCCTGCAGTGGGGACGAGACGGCATCGGCACCGAAGCCCGCGGGGCCTCAGCCGTCGACATCGCCCTGTGGGACCTGACGGCCCGGCGCCTCGACGTGCCGCTGCACCAGCTGTTGGGCGGCGCCGTGCGGGACTCCATCCCCGCTTACAACACATGCGGTGGCCCTCGCTACGGGCGCGCCGTGGCCGGGCCAGGCCAGCTCATGTTCGGCCTCGACGGTGAGGCC
>Ga0136633_1001777_pt1 | contig 15495 bp, 12 predicted proteins | sample AntDrymeUQ832206_2_FD_105494 | JGI IMG/M metagenome (GOLD analysis project Ga0136633, IMG submission 105494) | Polar desert sand microbial communities from Dry Valleys, Antarctica - metaG UQ83 (22.06) | ecosystem: Environmental > Terrestrial > Soil > Desert | place: Antarctica: Dry Valley...
GCCGTCGTGTCGAAGCGCCAGCCGGCGACGACCATGAACATGTGTCCGCCGTTCGCGTACGTCGTGCTCCACTTGCCCGGACCGGGCTCGCCCCAGGTCATGAACCCGCCCGATGCCATCGGGGAGTTGACCAGCCCGGCGGCGGCGAGCGCGTAGCTCACCGATCCAGAGCAGTCATACGCCGTGTCCTTGAACCCCGCATGCCCGCCGCCGTAGAGGTAGGGCAGGCCGGCGATCGCGTTGGCGGCGGCCATCACCAGCCCGACCTGGGGTGGTGCTCCCGGCGGCGGCGTCGCCGTTCCTCCGGGGCTCATCCGGATGCCGTTCTGCGCCTCGCGCGCCATGCGCTTGCGCAGCGCGGCGAGCGAGGCCTGGATGCGCTGCAGCGCGGCGCGGTCTGCGCCGCGCGCGTCGAGCCGCTGCTGCTGGGCCTGCAGCAGCGCGGTCTCGATCGCCTGCGCGCGATCGCGTCGTAGTTGCAGCAGATCGTCGAGCTTCAGCTCGCGAGCCTGCATCGTCGCGAGCGCGTTGGCCTGCTCGGTGACCTCCTCGCGCGAGCCGCGGGCGCGGGCCATGATGCGCGCGTTGTGCTTCGCGACGCGCTTGAGGAACTCGGCGTCCTCGAGCAGTTCCTGGAAGCCCTCGGCGTTGATCACGACGGAGACGAGGTCGGGCCGCGGGTTGCGGTAGGCGGCCTGCAGGTTCTCGCGTAGCGCGTCGGTCGCGTCGCGCTGGCGCTTGACGAGCCGCGTGAGGCGATCGCGGGAGCGCACGAGCGCCGCTTCGACGCGGTCGAGCCTCGCCTGCTGCGCTCCCACGTCGGCCTGGATCGCGCTGAGGCGTCGCTGCGCGGCGGCGAGCCCGGCCGACGAGCGGCGGATGCGCGCAGACTCGGACGCGACGGCGGCACGCAGCCGCTCGGCGCGGCCGGCCTGCGACTCGATCCGGGTCGACAGGTCGGCGTCGGCGGTGCTCGCCAACGCCGTCACCACCACCGCCGCGCACAGCGCGAGCGCGCAGATCGTGATCAGTCGGCGGAGGGGGACGCTGGTCATCGTTTGGCCGCGATCGAGGGAGGGCGCGAACAGGCGCGATCCCCGCCCGACGGCGAGCCGGCGACGCTATCAGCGGTCGTCTTCGATCCAGCGATAACCCCTGCTCCTGCAACCAATCGTGCAGGGGGCTAGGTTGCCGCGGATGCCCGCCGATCACGACGACGTCTACGTCGGCCTCGACGTCGGCACGCAGAGCGCGCGGGCGTTCGCCGTGGCGGGCGACGGAACAGTGCTCGGCAGGGGCGCGGTCGCGCTGGCCGGCCGGCGCGAGGGCAACCGTCACGAGCAGGCTCCGGGCGCGTGGTGGGAGGCCGTCGCGGAGGCGAGCCGTGAGGCGCTGGCGGACGTTGATCGCGCACGCGTTCGCGCGGTCGCCACGTGCGCGACCTCGGGCACGATCCTGCTCGTCGGCGAGGATGGCGAGCCGCTGACGCCGGGGGTGATGTACGACGACATGCGCGCGGTCGAGCAGGCGGCGCGGATTGCGCGCTCCGGCGGGCTCGGCGGGCGGCGGGTCGCGCCGGAGTGGGCACTACCCAAGCTCCTGTGGATGCTCGACGCGTGGCCGGGGTTCGAGCGCGAGGGGCGGCTCGCCCACCAGGCCGACCTCGTCACGCGCGCGCTCGCGGGGCATGCGGTGCCATCGGACTCCAGCCACGCGCTGAAGTCCGGCTATGACCTCGAGCGCGAGGAGTGGCCGCGGCCGGCACTGGACGGGCTTGGCGTTCCCTTCGCCCTGCTGCCGGAGGTGGTGCGCCCAGGCACGCAGCTGGGCGAGGTGTGCGAGGCGGCGGCCCGGCACGCGATGATCCCGGCAGGCACGCCGGTGATCGCCGGGATGACCGACGGTTGCGCGTCGCAGCTCGCCGCGGGCGCGCTGCGCGAGGGCGACTGGAACTCCGTGCTCGGCACGACGCTCGTGCTCAAGGGCGCGAGCGCCGAGCGGATCGAGGACCCGGCGGGCGTGCTCTACAGCCACCGCGCACCGGACGGGATGTGGCTGCCCGGCGGCGCGTCGTCGAGCGGCGCCGGCGCGCTGACGCGGGCGTTCCCGGACGGCGACCTCGACGATCTCGGCAAGCGCGCGGCGGCGCACGACACGACGACCGTGCTCGACTACCCGCTCGTGCAGCGCGGCGAGCGGTTCCCGTTCGCTGCCCCGGCGGCGCAGCCGTTCGTCGCCGGCGAGCCGGCCGGCGACGCCGAGCACTTCGCCGCGCTGCTGCAGGGCGTGGCGTTCGTCGAACGGCTGTGCTTCGACCTGCTCGACCGGCTCGACGCGCCGATCGCCGGCCGGCTGACCCTGACCGGCGGCGGCACGCGCAGCCGCCGCTGGTCTGAGCTGCGCGCGGACGTTCTCGGGCGCGAGGTGCGGCTCGTCGAGCACGCGGAGGCGGCGTTCGGCATGGCCGTGCTGGCGGCCGCGTCGGTCGGCGGTGGCGACCTGGCGGCGGCCGCGAGCGCGATGGTCCGCACGCGCGCGGTCATCGAGCCGCGGCCGCAACGACGCGAGCCGTTGCTCGAGAGCCACCTGCGTTTCGTCGCCGAGCTCGAACATCGCGGCTGGCTCGACGCCGCCCTCGCGCAGCACGCGCGCCTGCGTGCGGGCGCCTGACACGCCGCCACCTCGCGGCTCGCCGGCAGCCTTTGGGCGGATATCGCCCAGTATCTGCCAGGCACACCGCTACGGGAGCGGTCGTGGCACCTATGGGGCGTCATGCGCCCCGGAGCTGCCATGACACGTCACGTGAGCAACGTCGGTTGACACCGGCGAGTCTGTCAACTTCGGTTGACAGGTGGCGTTCGTGCCCACCGACGAGCAGGCGGTGCCGACGGACCCGGCCGAGGGGCTGGCCGCGGTCGTGGCGCTGCGCCGGCTCGCGGACCGGCTCGAGGCCGGGCAAGTCGAGCGCGCGGTGCTCGACGGCTGGTCGTGGCAGGAGGTCGCGGTGGCGCTCGGCGTCAGCCGCCAGGCCGTGCACAAGAAGCACGCCAAGCGCCTATTGGCGCGCGGGGTGCCGACCGGGAGACGCGATGTATGAGCACTTCACACGCGAGGCGAGGGGGGCGGTCCTGCGGGCCTGCGAGGCCGCTCGCCGCAGCGGCGCTGAGCAGATCGAGCCCGAGCACCTACTCGTCGCACTCGCGGGCGGGAGCCCCGGCGACAGCGCGACGCAGGCGCTCGCAGAGGCCGGGCTCGACGTCGCGACGATCGAGCACGCGATCGAGCAGGACCTCGTCGCCGTGCTGCAGGTCGTCGGCGTGCCGGCGTCCCTCGTCGCGGCCACGCCGGTGCACCCGGGCGCCGGCTTCCCGGGTTTCGGGCCGGCGACGAAGAAGGCGCTCGAGGACGCCCTGCGCGAGGCCCTGCGGCTCGGAGATCGCCGGCTCCGCAGCGCCCACGTGCTGCTCGGCGTGCTCGGACAGCCGGCCCCGGGCCTCGACCGCGTGCTGCGCTCGCTCGACGTCGCGCCGCGCCGGCTCGCCGACCTCGCGCGCGTCGAGCTGGCCTCGCGGCGCTGATAGCTTCTCACGGGCGATGCCGTACGACGCCCCGGGCCATGCGGACGAGCTGACCGACGAGCTGCGCGCGCGCTGGAACGAGACGATCGCGCGGGCCTTCGCCTCGCAGAAGGACGCGCTGAAGAAGCGCTTCTTCACGCTCGATGCGGGCGAGTTGCGCAACCCGTTCTCGACGGACGCGATCAAGTGGCCCGGCGACCCCGGCAAGCCGGCGTTCTGCGTCGGGGAGGCCAACGCGCAGGCGCTGTCTGACTGGGGCCTCACGGGTCGCCGCGCGGTGCAGCTCGAGTACTGCGAGTACATGGTGCTGACCGCGCGCGACGCGACCGGCGCGCTGCGACCCAAGCGCGTCGAGATCACGACCGAGTTTCGCGAGTTCTGGGCCTGCGTCGCGATGCACGACCCCGACAAGGTGCGCGCGATGGCGACCGACGTGCTCGGCGCCGAGCCGTCGTGGCGCGAGCTGTACGGCGTCGCCGACCCGCACGCGCTGAGCGCCGAGGAGCGCGAGATCGCATTCGGCCACACGTGCGCCGGGCACGGCAACGACCGCCGGCTGCGCGTCGCGGGCGTGCCCGCCCAGCCGACCGGTCGCCTGAACATGCAGCGTGCGCTGTTCATGACGCATCCGATCAACGGCATCGACGACCTCATCTACGTCGCGATCTTCGGCGCCCACGCGTACTGCGTCGCCCCGCGCGACGAGCGCCGCCAGGCCGGCGGCGACGACGTCTTCAGCGCCTTCAAGGTCACGCACCTCGCCTGCAATCACGCCGACCCGACGATCTCGCTCGGCGTCTACGACCTCGTCTACCAGGCGCGGGGCGCGCAGGTCGCCTTCCAGAACCCGCTGGGCATGTACATCCGCGAGCCGAACCTCGACGTCTTCTCCCATGACGGCGGGCGCGTGCCCGACGACTGGGTGCGCTTCAGCCGGGGCAGGCCCGGCTCCTACATGCGCCTCGAGTTCGGCCCGCCGGACGACCACGAGGCGTTTCTCGACGACATCACGCTGTCGCTCGGCGCGTCCGAGCAGCCGCTGACGGGCGGCTACCAGCTCCTGCGTGAGCTCGAGATCGGGCCGCTGATGCAGGCCGGCGAGGCCGAGCCGATCGCCGAGGACGAATGGGAGCTGCTCGAGCCGGCGCCCGGCACGATCGCGTGCGACGACGCCGAGTCCTGCCGGGCCGTGCGCGACCTGCTCGTGCGCTACGAGGCCGAGCGGCAGGGACGCGAGGCGCCGCGCACGATGCCCGAGCCGCCGAAGCCCTGATGGCGGCGCTGCAGGAGGGCATCTACCACGCGCCGGGCCGGCGACCGGGACGCCACTTCGCGGCCCTCTTCCTGCGCGTGCTGCCGGGCGTCGGAGCGCGGGCAGCAGCCGCGGCGCTCGGCGACCTGTGGGAGATGCTCCAGGACCTCAAGGGCGGGCGCGTTCGCGACCTGCCCGGGGTCGGGCTGACCGTCGACCAGGACGACATGACGGTGCTGCTCGGCTTCGGCCGCAACGCCTTCGCCCTCGACGGGGTCGGGCTGCGACGCCCGCGCGGGCTCGCCGACGAGTACCTCTTCCGCTCCGCCGACCCCGCCGGCGGCGGGCCGCTGCTACGCGGCTCGGGCCTGAGCTACGCGCCCGTCGTGAGCGCGAACATGGCGACGGAGGCGTTCTGCGTGCAGGTCATCGCGGAGTCCAAGCTCGCCGTCGACCGCGCCGTGGTCGAGACGTGGAAGGTGCTCTCCGACGCGTCCGAGCCGGCGCTCGAGCTGACGACGTTCTATCTCGGCAACCAGCGCAACGACCACCGCAGCTGGATCGACTTCCATGACGGGCTGTCGAACCTGCGCAGCGAGGATCGCGAGGGTGTGATTGCGATCGGGCCGGGCACCGACGAGCCGTGGGCGGTCGGCGGGACGTACCTGGCGTTTCTGCGGATCGCGGTCGACCTGCCCGGATGGCGGCGCCTGAGCCGCGCCGACCAGGAGCTCGCAGTCGGGCGCGACAAACTCAGCGGCTGCCCGATCGTCGACGCCGGCGGCGATGGCCCGCGCGTCGATCCCGGCTGCCCGGTCGCGGGGACGCAGATCTGGGAGTCGGCGAACGACGCGCAGTTCTCCGAGCCACCCGAGGTCTCGGATCCGCTCGTGCGCGCGAGCCACGTGCAGCGCGCCAATCACCACATCCGCCCGGCGAGCGACTCGGGCTCGCGAAGGATCTTCCGCCAGGGCTACGAGTTCCTCGAGTGGGCCGACACCCGCTCGCCCGGAGGCTCGCAGGGCACAGGTTGCGGTCCCGGCTTCCGCGCGGGGCTGAACTTCGTCAGCTTCCAGGACACGCCCGCGCGCCTGCTGAAGATGCTGACCGCCGGCGGCTGGCTCGGCGGCGCGAACTTCGGCGGCGACGAGGCCAAGCTTCCCGAGCTCGCGAGCCTGCTGAGCGTGTTCGCGGCCGGCGTGTACTTTGTGCCGCCGGTCGTCGACGGAGAGCCGTTCCCCGGCGCGGCGGCGCTGGGCGCTGCGATCGCCGCGCGACCGCCTGTGGAGCCCGGCTCCACGGCCCGGCCCGACCCGACGATCACAGGCGGCGCGCCGGCGCCGCCCGCGTAGCTTCCGCGCGCTGCGAAATCTCCTTCGCACTGCCGGTTGTGGCACCTTTGGGGTTGTCTGCGCCCCGGATCTGCCACGACCAACGGTGGGGCTCATCGATACCGGTCCCGACGCAGGGAGGTGCATATGCCGACGACGTCGGCACGTGAAGCCCCGCCACGGCGGGGCGTCACCGCTCCAGGGGGAGCCGTTCGCCGGCAGAGGGCGCGGCGGGCTCGCGCGCCGGCAGCAGCTCCTGCAGGCGCAGGTTCTCCAGCGGGTCGAGCACGGAGTGCTGCGCGCACGCGGGTACGAGCGTGCCGGACTCGGGGTGCGCCATCGCGTACGAGCAGGCCTGCAGGCGTTCCTGCGCCTCGCGGATCTTCGGGTCGTCGGAGATCTCGTCGCGCTGCAGCAGCTCCCACGCCGGGCGCACGTAGCGCGCGTCCATGAACGAGTGCATGACGTACGTGACCGCCTTCGGCTTCTCGCGGCGGATCGCGCGGGGGCCGCCGAGACGCTTGACGAGGCGAGCCGCCCACGGCACGCCGCTGCGCAGGACGGCGGGATGGCGGGCGAAGGCGCGGGCGCAGCGCACGGCGCGCAGGCCGGCGGTGCCGTCCTCGAAGTCCATCCCGCCGAACGCCGCGATGAAGTCCGTCAGCGCCCGCGCGTCGCGCGGGTCATCCTCGTCGAGCAGCGTCTCGTAGCGGCCGCCGGCGTAGATGCCGTGCGCGGTGCGGTTGCAGCGCACGTCGCCGACCTGCTCGGCGTTGAAGTGCAGTCGCGCGCCGACACCCTCCTCGATGCGCTTCCAGACCTCATCGCCGGAGAACTCGCGATATTCGTGCTTCCAGCGTGCCTGGTTGCCGATGAACGCCGCGGGCTGGAAGGAGAACATGCGAAAGCCCATGTCGCGGCAGTCGCGCACCAGCTGCGGGATCTGGTCGATGTTGCGCGGCGTGACCGTGATGTTGTGCGCGAGGTAGTGCGTCACGCCGTGCTCGCGCTCGAGGCGCTGGAACATCTCGCAGAAGGCTCGGCGGTGGGGGTTCAGCTCCACTTCGAGGCCGACCCGCTTGATGCCGCGGCGCCCGAACATCATCGAGTCGAAGTGTCCCGCGAAGGCGAGGTGGTCGAAGCGCCGCTCGCCCGTGCCGGGGTCGACCGCGAGCGCGACGAGATAGTCGTAGTCGAAGTCGCCGTGCGTCATCGACATCGGCTTGCGGCCGTGGCGGGTCATGGCCTGCAGTGCGCGGGCGTGATCGTCGGGCTCGAGCAGCGTCACCTCGCCGCCGATCAGCTGCGCGTGCTGACCTGGCCCGCGGATCTGGCGCAGCAGCGCCATCTGCGCGTCGACCTCGGCCTCCGTGTGATCGCCGTCGGTGCGCACCCGATTGGCTTCCTTGGCGTGGTAGCAGGGAGTGCAGGCGAGGTTGCACTTCGGAAACACGCCGTGCGTCCCCTCGCACCCCGACATGCGCTTGCCGAGCATCTGGTTTGGCTGCTTGACGTGCGCCGGCAGCGACTCCCAGCGCTCGGCCAGCGCGCGCGTCAGGTCGGGATGCTCCGGGCGGGTCGCGATCTCGAGCGCGCGCAGGCGCGTCAGCAGCGAAGACATGTCCTGACGGTAACGCACCGCCGGGGCGCAGCGGATCAGCACACTCCGCCTTCGACGATCGAGGCCCGCTGGCTGGACCACTGCGAGGCGCGGCTGTCCTCGGCACGTTCGTCGCCTTCACCGCTCGGGCGACGACCGGCTCGCCGGACTTCGTCGTGCCGTGGGCGAACGTCGTCACGACGGGGATCGGCGTGCCGCTGCTGGCCGCGCTCGTCGCCGCGATCTGCACGCGCTCCCGGCTGCCGATGGTGCGCCGTGCCGAGTGAGGCGCAGCTCAGCGCACGATCCGGTACAGCCGCACGAGCCGCTCGGGCGACACGCCCGCGACGTACAGCCAGCGGATGACGAACCACGCGAGCACCGTGCGCGCGATGCCCATCGAGCGCCAGCGCCGGGCCGACGTCGTCGCCGGGCCGGGCAGGCAGCGGGTCCGGCCCGGCCCGCGCTCGAGGCGCCGGACGAAGTCGTAGTCGTCCATGATCGGGATCTCGCGATAGCCGCCGAGCTCGGCGAAGCGCTCGCACCGCAGCCACACCGACGAGTCGCCATAGTAATAGCCGTGTCCGCGCTGGAAGCGGTAGACCGCGCCGAGCACGCGCTCGAACGCGCCGTCGCCCGCGAAGCGCAGCGCGAAGTTGCCGCCCGCAACGCCGTCCGTGCGCCACGCCTCGGCGAGCGACGCGTAGGCGTGGCGCGGCAGGCGGCTGTCGGCGTGCAGGAACAGCAGTACGTCGCCGCTCGCGGCGCGGGCGGCCGCGTTGAGCTGCGCTGCGCGGCCGCCGCTCGCCTCCAGCACGAGCGGCCGGCTGCTGTGGGCGCGAGCGATCGCGACGGTCGCGTCGCGCGAGCCGCCGTCGGCCATGATGATCTCCCAGCGGCCATGCAGCGCAGCGAGGTCGTCGAGCAGCGCCGGCAGCTCGCGCTCCTCGTCGAGCGTCGGGACGAGGATCGAGACGAGCGGCGAGCCGGGGTCGGAGATGGTCACGGTGCGACGCGATCATGACGAGCCGGCGAAGGTGCGGCCGCGGCGCAACCGCACCGCTGCTGGCGCCGTCAGCAACCCGGCCGCCGACGCGGGCTCACACCGCGCAGTGAAACGCCGGCGGCAGCGAGCCGTCGGCCTGGCGCAGCACGAGGAAGCGCTCGACGATCCGCCGCTTGGCCTCTGCCAGCGAGACGTCCCCGCGCGCGACGAGGAAGTCCGGCGAGCCGTCGACGTCGGCGCCGACGGGGTGCCAGTGCGCGCCGTCGGTCGTGATCGTCAGCTCGGGCACCATCACCGCGTCGGAAACCTCGATCGCGCCTGATGCCGCCGCCTCGGCCGCGAAGCCGCGCTGCACGAGCGGGCGCACGGCGAAGTCGTCGCCGTGGATGCCGAGCCCGGCGAGCATGCCGCGCAGCTCCTGGACCTCCCCGGCGTTGTCGGGTGTCGACGTCATCGCGACGCGTAGCGGCAGGCCGAGGTCCGCGGCGTAGCGCAGTCCGTCCATCGCCTTCGCCCACGATCCCGCGCCGCGCCAGCGGTCGTGCGTCTCGGCGTGGGCGCCGTCGATCGAGGACTGCAGCGTCAGCGACGGGCGACCGGCGAGGCGCGCGAGCTCGGTGCGCCGGCGGCCGCTGAACAGCATCGCGTTCGTCAGCACGACGGTCGTCATGCGATCGGACGCGTACTCGATCAGCTCGACGATCTCCGGGTGCACGAACGGCTCGCCGCCGGTCAGGTACAGCTCGCTGAAGCCCTCGCGCAGCGCCTCGTCGACGAGCGAGCGAAAGCGCCAAGCGGGCATGGTGCGGCGGCGTGCGGAGGGCGAGCTCGCGACGACGCAGTAGTCGCAGGCAAGGTTGCAGTGGAAGTTCGAGTAGACCCACAGGCGCGGCGGGAACAGCGCCGTGCCGAACAGCGAGACGACCGGCCGTCCGTCGCCGGCGGGCGCCGGCGTATCGGCCCAGCCGGCCCCGCCCGTGCCCTGCGAGCCTCCAGTCGGGGGGGTATCGACGGCGAAGCCCGACGGCATCGCCTCGCGGTAGACGTGGTAGGCGCCGCGCGCCCGCTCTCGCGGCGGGACGACCTGGAGGCACGTCGTCCACCAGCCCGTCTCGATCGTCTCGACGAACGGCTGCGGCAGGCCGGCGGCGCGCATCGACGCCGCCTGCGCCCGCCAGTCGTAGGCCAGCGCGACGATCTCGACGTTCTCGATCTCGCCGTCGTGCAGGTCGATCACGGCGTAGGAGACGTCGGTGGCGCCGTCGTTGGCCGGCCGGCCGATCGCGCCGACGTTGACGATCCGCGTGCCGTCGACCTCGCGCGTCCACGGGATGCCGGTGTGCGTGCACAGCAGCAGCCGCGCGCCGCTTGCGCGCGTCCGCAGCGCAAGCTCCTCGTCGTCGAGTGACTCCCACAGGAAATCGTTGATCGCCAGTGGCGAGCCGTGGACCATGTGCACGTCCACGCCGCCGATCTCGGCTCGCAGGTCGCCCGCAAGCTTGCGCATCCACGCCGCGAACGCGGGCGACGTGTGCGCCCGCGTGTAGTCGTACATGAGCTGCGCGTAGTGATTGTCGCGCTCGTCGGAATAGCCGCAGCCGCAGTCCTCGTCGCCGCGGCCGATCGCGACGTCGTAGTTGCCGGCGATCGTCTGCGCCCCCATCTGCTCGAGCAGCGGCCAGACCGCATCGCACTCGGCGCCGAACCCGCCGAGGTCCCCGAGGCAGTACAGCGCGTCGCATCCGTGCGCGCGCGTGTCGTCCGCCAGCGCCCGCAGTGCGTAGGGATTCGAGTACACGCCGCCGAATGCCGCAATCCGGGTCATCGTTGGAAGTATGGTGCGCGACCGGCGTCGGAAACGATCACTGACTGGGGGTTCATGCCGCGCATCGCGATTCTTGGGGCCGGCCCGATCGGGCTGGAGGCGGCGCTCGCCGCCGCGCAGCGCGGCGCAGACTTCGTCGTCTACGAGGCTGCCGAGCAGGTCGGCGGGCACGTGCGCAGCTGGGGCCACGTGCGGACCTTCACCCCGTGGTCGATGAACATCTCACCACGCGTGCGCGGTGTTCTGCCGCAGGCGCCCGACGGCGACGCCCTGCCGACGGGCGCGCAGCTCGCCGGCGAGCTGCTGGATCCGATCGCGGCGCTGCCACAGCTCGCAGGGCGCATCCGCCTCGGCACCCGCGTGCTGGCGGTCGGGCGCGAGGGGCTGCTCAAACACGAGGCGATCGGCGATCCGCGCCGCGCGAAGCGCCCGTTTCGCCTGCTGCACCGGCGGCCCGACGGCAGCGAGGCGATCGACCACGCCGACATCGTGATCGACGCGACCGGTACCTATGGCAACCCCAACCGGCTCGGCGACGGTGGCATCGACGCCGTCAACGAGCGTGCGTTCGAGGACCGCATCGTGCGCACGCTGCCGGCGCTCGAGCAGCAGGCCGAGGCGTGGGCGGGACGCACGATCCTGCTGACGGGCTCCGGTCACTCGGCGCAGACCGCGGCCCGCCGGCTCGCGGCGTTCGCGCGCGACGCGCCGGGTACACGCGTCGTGTGGGCTGTGCGCAGGTCGCAGCCCGACTGGGGGGCCGTCGGCGACGATCCGCTGCCCGAGCGCGCGTCGCTGAACGCGAGCGCCGCGGAGCTTGCGGCCGGCGCGTCGGATGCCGTCTCGCTGCGGCCCGGCTGCGTCACCGAGGCGCTGCACGACCGTGACGGGCGGATCGTCGTGACGCTGCGCAACGGCGCGCCGAGCGATATCGAGGTCGATCGGATCCTCGCGCTCAACGGCGGCGTCGGCGACCACGCGCTGTACCGCCAGCTGCAGGTGCACGAGTGCTACGCGACGTCGGGTCCGATGAACCTCGCGGCGGCGCTGCTCGGCGAGGCGGGCGGCGACTGCCTCGCGATCGCGTCGCACGGCCCGGAGACGCTACGCAACCCCGAGCCCGGCTTCTTCATCCTCGGCGCCAAGTCCTACGGGCGCAACAGCCAGTTTCTGCTGCAGACGGGGTGGCAGCAGGTGGACGACGTCTTCGACAGCCTGATCGAACAGGGAGCAAGCTGAACATGGCACTGGCTGACTACACCGTTGCAAAGATCGACGAGCTGGAGGGCTTCTACAACGGGCTCTTCCTGAAGGCGCGCGCGGCGCTCGGGGTGACCGCGTTCGGCCTGTCGATCGTGGACATCCCCGAGCACTCCGTCCACTACCCCGAGCACAACCACCCCAGCGGCCAGGAGGAGGTCCTGATCGTTCTCAAGGGCTACGGGCGGCTCGTGCTCGACGAGGGTGTCGAGCACGTCGACATCGAGCCGGGGATGATGGTTCGCATCGGCGCGAAGACCAAGCGCACGATCCGCGTCGGCGAAGAGGGTCTGCAGGCGATCGCGATCGGCGGTGTTCCGGGAGAGGCCTACGAGCCGCCGGCCTACACCGAGCTCGGCGCGCTCGACCCGCTGCTCAAGCGGCCGGGCAGCTGACGCAAGATCTGACCGCGGGGGAGCTGTGGGCGCGCGAGCAGCTCGCGCTGCTGCTCGACGCCCGCTTCGCCCCGCGCGCCGTCGCGCGCTTTCTACTCGCCAGCCAGCGGCGCACGAACGCCGAGCGCCGCGCGCGTCCGGCGACCGCGCGCCGGATACGCCGCTGGGTCCTTACCGGCGCCGGCGCGTGGGCGGCGCTCGCGCTCGCCGGACGCGAGCCGTTTCGCCGGCGCGCCGGCGCGTTCGTGGCCTGGTGGTCGCTGACGTGGCTGATGCTCGACTGGCACATCGGGATGCTCGAGACGCAAGACGGTCGCGCGCGAAACCTCGGTCCCGCCGACGCCTGCACGCTCGCGCGCGTGTGGCTCGTGCCGGCCGTCGGCGACACGCCGGCGCCGTGGATGTGCGCCGCCGCGTTCGTCAGCGACGGACTCGACGGGCGGCTGGCGCGCATGGGCGAGCCGACGCGCATCGGCCGCGACCTCGAGGGCCTCGCGGACTGGGCGTTCGCCGCGGCGGCGCTGCGCGGGGCCGTGCGCCGCGGGTGGCTCGGACGAGCGGCGGGCATCGGCGAGCTCGCGCGCCTGGGCGCCGGCCTGGGCTACGCCCTGTATGTCTGGTTCGGCTCCGCCGCCGCGCCCGACCCGCGCGTCCTGCACGCGGCGCGCATCACGACCCCGGTGCGCGCGGCCGGACTCGTCGTCGCCGGTCGCGGCCATCGCCGCACGGCCGATGCACTCGTGATCGGCGGCGCCGCATGGAGTGCGATCGCGATCGGACTGGCACTGGCGCGTCCACGCGATCACAGCTGATCGCTCCGCGGCCCCGGGGTCTGGGGATGTGCGACGGCATGCTGGGCGCTTCTCGCCACACCCTGAAAAGACGACGGCCGGCGGGCGTCACGCCTTCCTGGGGCTGTGACGCACCGCCGGCCGCGCCGGGGACACCCGAAGGTGTTGCGAGTCCGCTTACGACACGGCGGCGAGCTTGCGCTCGGTCGCCTTCAGCACGCTCGCGCGGTCCTTGTGGGACTGCTCGTACCTGCGCACCTTCTGGAGGACGTCCTCCGAGTCGGTCGCCCGCAGCGCGGACGTGATCTCGGTGACGTTCTGCTCGTCGTAGCCGGGCCACGGCTCGTCACCGCGCAGCGCGCTGACCTTGTCGAGCACCGTCGTGCGGTTGTCGGTGCGGCGCTCGTACGCGTCGATCTTCGCGAGATCGATCTGCGACAGGGACCCGAGCTTTGAGTTGATCTCGTCGGCGTTGAGGTCGTCGTAGCCCGCGATCGGCAGCTCGTCCTCGGAGGCGAGCATGCCCTTGATCTCACCCTCGGCCTGCGCGACGCCCGGCACCTTGCGTGCCTGGCGGGACGCCCGCTTGGCGCTCGCACCGACGTCCTTGGCGGTCGCCTTGACCGCCCCGGCCGTCTCGCGGACGGCGTCGACGGCACCGATCGTGCCGAGGTCGTAGGTCGGGTCGCCGTGGATCTCGGCGCGCACGACACGCTCGGCGAGCTTCGGCAGCTCGGTCTGCAGGCGCTCGAGCATGCGCTCCTCGTCGGCGCGGATCGAGGCCGCGAGGTCCGCGGTGCGCTCGTCGTCGACGGCGCGTGCGAGACGCTCCAGCGCGATGTATGTCGCGATCTCCAGCGCCTCTGCGGCGCACGAGTCCTTCGCGTTCTTGAGCACCTTCTCCTCGCCGCCGGTTCCGCGGACCATCGCCAGCGGCGCGCGCCCGACGGACAGCAGCTGGCCGACGACCATCTGCGCGACGCCAGCGGCGACCTCGAGCGGGTTGGCGCCGTGGTCGAGCTCGTCGAGGCGCTTGCGCAGGCGCTCGGCGTGGCCGCGCGTCTCGCGCAGGTGCTTTTCGAGCAGTGAGCGGTAGCTGCCGCGCGGCGTCATCGCGATCTGTGCCTGCAGCTCGCGAACGAGCCCGACCTCGCTGGCGCGGGCCTCGTCGAGATATTGCACGACCTTGTCTCGTGAATCCGTCATGTGGTCGTTTCCTTTCGCTCGAAGAATGAGAGCTTGCCTTGCGGCATACCCGTCGCCTCGCCCCGCTTACTAAGTTTATTAGTTCTAAGGACGGGCTCCCAGAGAGGGATTCCCGGGGTGGCGAATCCCCAAACGCGTTCGGCAGGCCCCACCTGACCATCGGTACCGGACTTGGCGGCTCATGCAGCGGGCCTCTACGATCGACGCGACAGGGGAACGGCGGCGGCCGCTCGGATGCGAGCGCCCGCACACGGGTAGGAGGATCACCGCATGAAACGAAGGACCGTCATCGTCTGTGCCGCGGCGTTGCTCGCGAACGCGGCCGGCGCGGCCGCGCCGTCCGCCATCGCCACCTCGACGGGGGCGGTGCATCCCGGCGTGCAGACGTTCACCGGCAGCGCCCAGTGCACGGCGAACTTCATCTTCCGCGACGCTCGCGGGACCTACATCGGTCAGGCGGCGCACTGTGCCGGCACCGGGGGTGCGACCCGCACGAACGGCTGCATCTCCGGCTCGCAGCCGCTGAACACCCGGGTGACGGTCACCGGCGCCACGCGCCCCGGGACGCTCGCCTACAGCTCGTGGCTGGCAATGAAGGCGCGCAACGAAACCAACCAGAACGCCTGCCGCTACAACGACTTCGCGCTCGTGCGTCTGCATCCGGACGACGTCGCCAGGGTCAACCCGACGGTGCCGGGCTTCGGCGGTCCGACCGGCGTCGGCGGCGCGGCCACCGGCGCGACGGTCTACAGCTACGGCAACTCGTCGCTGCGCCTGGGGATCGCGGTGACCAGGCCCAAGCAGGGCGTCGTCCTGCAGGTCCAGGGCAGCGGCTGGAATCGTCTTCTGTACACCGTGACGCCCGGCATCCCCGGCGACTCCGGCAGCGGCTTTCTGAACGCGCAGGGCCAGGCGATCGGCGTCCTGAGCACGGTCTCGCTGGCGCCGCTGTCGCTCTCAAACGGCGTCGGCGACCTCGCCAGGCAGCTCGGCTACGCACGCGCCAGCGGCTTTCCGGGCCTGACGCTCGTCAACGGCGCGAGGCGGTTCAAGGGCGACCTGCTCGGCGCGATCCTCCGCGGCGGCTGAGCCCGGCCGCCTACGACACTGGTGGGCCGCCCGCAAACGTTGCACCCGAAACGCCGGGCGCCGATCACCGCCATGCTGCGTCCTCGGATCTCGATGTGGCAGAGCCACACCTTCGATCCTGCGTCCTTGCCTGGCGGCGCCGGCATCCCGGCGTTTGGAGCA